>Ga0209758_1004889_pt1 | contig 10779 bp, 9 predicted proteins | sample AraplaMF_Col_mMF_FD_184258 | JGI IMG/M metagenome (GOLD analysis project Ga0209758, IMG submission 184258) | Arabidopsis root microbial communities from the University of North Carolina, USA - plate scrape MF_Col_mMF (SPAdes) (version 2) | ecosystem: Host-associated > Plants > Roots > Endosphere ... | reverse complement strand
GGCCTCGACCGAGTAGACGTAGATCTCGCCGAGGCCGGTCGAGATCGGCCCCATCGCCACCTCGGTGCCAGCAGGAAGCTGATCCTTGGCCTGCTGGATGCGCTCGTTCACGAGCTGCCGCGCGAAGTAGATGTCGGTGCCGTCCTGGAACACGACGGTGACCTGGCTCAGCCCGTAGCGCGAGATCGAGCGGGTGTAGTCGAGCTTGGGCAGGCCGCCCATCGCGGTCTCGATCGGGAAGGTGATGCGTTGCTCGGCTTCCAGCGGCGACAGGCCGGGTGCCCGCGTGTTGATCTGGACCTGCACGTTGGTGACATCAGGGACGGCGTCGATCGGCAGCCGCGTGAAGTTCCAGGCACCGAAGGCGCCGGCCGCGATCGCGAGCAGCACCACCAGCCAGCGCTGGCGGACCGAGAAGGCGAGGAGGGCGTCAATCATGGTCGCCGTCTCCCTTGCCCATCTCGGCCTTCACGACAAAGCTGTTCTCGGCGACATAGCGCTCGCCGGCGGCAAGACCGGCGCGGATCTCCACGAATTTCGGATCGGCATCCCCGAGCTCGACCGGACGCGCCTCGATCTTGTCGCCGTCCTCGCGGACGAACACGATGGTCCTGTTCTCCAGGGTCTGGATCGCGCTGCGGCGCACGGCGACCGCGACATTGCGGGCGGCGAGGATCAGCCGCGCCGTGACGAACAGGCCCGGACGCAAGCGGCCATCGGGATTTGGCAGCACCACGCGGGCCAGCGCAGTCTGGGTCTCGCTGCTGCCGATCGGTGCCATATAGGAGATCGTGCCCTTGATCTCGCCGCGCCCGTCGTCGGGATCGATCAGCACCTCGTCGTTGAGGCGCACGCGCCGGAGGTCCTGCCGGTAGACCGACAGGTCGACCCAGATGCTCGAGAGGTCGGCGACGACGAAGGCCGGCTTCTGCTCGGAGGCATATTCGCCGAGCGAGATCTGCCGTTCGATGACGGTGCCCGCCAGCGGCGCCTTCAGCTCGTACACGGTGAGGCTCTGGTTGCTCTCGATGGTGGCGAGCAGATCGTCCTTGCCGACTCTGTCGCCGATGCGCTTCTGGAGCGACTTTGCAATTCCGGGAAAGCGGGGTGTGACCTGAACGACCGCTTCCTGATTGGCGCGTAAGATGCCGTTGAAGGCGAGCGTGTCGGTCAGCGTGGCGCTCGCGGCTTCCGCCAGCGTGACGCCGGCAGCCGCCAGCTTGACGTCGGAGATGCGGATGCGGTCGGCGCCGTGCTCGTCCTGCTCGACATGGTCGTTCTGCTTCTCGGGCTTCTTGTCCTCGACATGCTCGGCCGGTGCGACCTTGGCCGGGGCGAGCAGGGAATAGCCGTAGGCGCCGATCGCGGCGGCGAGGATGGCGACGAGAATGGTCGAGGAGATCTTCATCGTGCGCCCTCCCGGGCCAGCGTAAAGGGATTTCCGACCAGACCTTCGATGATCGCAACGCCGGCGTGGAAGTTCTGCAGCGCCTCCTGCTCGCGCAGCCGCGCTTGCGACACGCTGGCCTGGGCGTCGAGCACTTCGAGCAGGCTGAAGCGGCCCTGGCCGTAGCCTTGCGAGATCGCTTCGGCCGCTTCGGTTGCCTTGGGGATCGCGGTCTCGCGCAGCACCGCGAGCTCGCGCAGCGAGCCCTGCAGCGAGTCGTAGGCGCGGCCGGCGATGACGATCAGCGTGTTGCGGTTGGCCTCGCGCTCGGCCCTGGTCTTGGCGAGGCTTTCCTGCGCGGAGAGGATGTTGCCCTGGTTCCGGTCGAACACGGGGATCGGCACCGAGACGGAGAGCCGCACCGCATCGTCATTGGTCTCGTTGAAATGGCGCCAGCCGGCAGCGATGCGGACGTCGGGATAGGGCCGGAGGCGCGCCATCAACAGCTCGGCATTGCGCTGGGCATACACCGCGGTCCAGCGCACCAGCTGCGGATTGGCGTCGATGGCGGCGACGACCGACTGGAACGTCGGCGGCTTGCCCATGGTGTCGAGCCGGCCGGAGACCTCACCGAATTTTGCGGCGGGATCGCCCATCAGCACCGCAAGCTCGCGCCGGGCGCTGGAAAGCGTCGCCTTGAATCGCTCGCGATCGGCCTTCACCAGGGCGGAGGCGACCTCGGCGCGGCCGGTCTCGGCCGGCGAGGAGGCGCCAGCCTCGACGCGGCGGCGTAGCAGCGGCGTCAGCCGGTCGATCGCGGTGATCTGCTCGTCGAGGATCTGGATGCGCCGCTGCGCGCCGAGTACGCTGAGAAAGGCGATCGCGGTCTCCGACAGCACCTCAAGCCTGACGGCCTTGCGCTGAATTGCGGCGACCTCGATGCCGGCCGCGCCTGCGGCGATCCGCGCGTCACGCTTGCCGAACAGCTCGAAGGCCTGGCTGATCTGGAGCGTGGTCTCGGCCGATCTGGTGCCGCGGTAGATGCCCGAGCCGAGGGAGTTGTCCTGTTCATAGGACAGTTCGGGATTGAGGAGCGCGCCGGCCTGGATGCGCTGGCCTGTCGCGATGCCGACATCGCGTTCCGCCGCCGTCAGGCGCGGACTGGCGGCCAGCGCGCGCAACAGCGCGGCGCGCATCGTCAGGGTCTGGGCGTGAATGGGCTGTGTCAGCCAGGGGCCAACGAGAATCGCCATCGCGCACGCGAGGCGCGCGGCAGTCCGTCTGCAAGACATGAAGGTGACCTGTGAACAATAGCATCGGGGGCGCGCGGGCGCCCGGCTGATCAGTTCAGGTCAGATGCTTGGGAGGCGGGAAGTCGGTGTCGGGCGCAATGCCGATCAGGGCAGGCTCGCGCTGCGCGATCGGTGCAGCGACGATATCGGCCGCCGCTCCGGACTGCAGCGGCTGTGCGACGGCAATCGAGAAGCAGCCATGGCAGTGGTGGCCGCCGGCCGCCTTGTGATCGCCATGGCCGGTAGCGCCATCGTCGAGGATCGAGGCGATCTCCGAGCCGCCAGACGGGCTGGTGACATCGATGTCGTGCGCGCCATGGAGCACGCCCGAAAGCAGATACATCACCGCGACGAGCACAGCCATGAGCCCGCGCCAGTTGCGCAGGTTCCAAAAGCTGGTGCGGCGGCCGATCGAAATCACTGCGGTCTCGGGTTGCTGATCGCCTGCGGTAGCATGGCGGCCGGAACAGTGTCGACCCGCAATAGTGTTACGTGTGGGGAACTCGATGTCGCACGCGCCGGACACGAAAAGGCCCAGCGGTTCCTTCTCGCCGATTATTGTGTGCCGGACTTCGGCTGAACTCCCAAATTGGCGCGGCGGTACGCGGTTGGAGACTTGTCGAACGCTCTTTTGAAGACGCGATTGAAGTAAGAAACATCGCTAAATCCGCAGGCGAAGGCCAAGGCGGCAATCGACTGGTCCGTTGAACTGGTCAATTCCGCAGCGCAACGTGCGAGCCGCTTCGACCGGATGGTGGCACCGAAGGTCGTCTCTTCCGCCTCGAAAAGCCGATGGAGATAGCGGGACGTGACGTGAAATTTTCGGCAAACGGATTCGACCGACAAGGACGGATCGAAAAGATTCTCATCGATATGTTTGAGGATCGCATTCAGAAAGGCTCTCCGGGTGCATGAGGGTCTGCTTTCCTCAGCCTCCACCGTACCACCGAGAGCCAACGCGACGAGCTTTGCGATCGTATCTGCGACCGTCTCCTGCGCCTCCGGCGGAATCTGAGCCTGCCGAACGACCGACTGTAGAAAATCTACAGCCAATTGTCCGGTCGGACTCCCCTTCGAAACGCGAATGGCCGTTGCGCCTGCCGCATCCTTCAAGAGCGGATCGAGCCGCTTCTTAGGCACTCTGAAGGAAAAGATCTCCAGGTTCGATCGATAGTCGAGATCGTACGGCTCCGTTGAGTCCACGATGTAGAACTCTCCCGGCCTTACGAGCGCCTCTCGTCCCCGCTGCTTTGCGAGAACATCGCCTTCGATCTGCATGTTGACGAAATAATACTCGAGTGGCGTCTTGCGGATTTCCTTGGCGCCCCTGAGGACCCGGTGTTCATCCGTTAGCAGCCGCGTGACATTCACATCCGATACCGCGTTCGCCTCGACGCTCCCGGTAAAAGCTCCTTGGCTCTTGCGAGACGGATCAAGCGTAATGAACGCTTCGCACAACACTTCGCGCCAGAAGCCGAACTGTTGGCCGGGGGGAAGATCCTGCGTGGTCCAGAACGGCATCGCGGCACTCCCTCGATAACGAGCCTCACGAAGTCGTATTCACGATCAAAGGCTAGTCCTGCCAATGCTGCAATCAAGCACAAATTTTGAACCAGGCTGTCTGTTTCCTGGTCTGGTCGCGATGACAAGACGGGGCTGTCTCTGGAGGACGATGAATTTGTCCCTCCCGACCAAGACATGTCTTCCGGTTTTTTGGTGGCCTGTCCGCACCATCAACCGAGGGGAATGCCATGACAACGGGTATCGAATTTGCGCTGAGTCCAGACCAGATTGCACTGCAAAAGGGAGCCAGGGAATTCGCAGCGACCGTCTTGAAGGACGTTCGTCCGACCATTCGCAAGTTTGGCAAGCCAGACGAGCGCTTCTATGCGACGCGTCCATTCCACAAGAAGGCCGTCGATGCAGGCTTTGTGAAGGGCCTCTTTCCGAAGGCCTTTGGAGGAACCGAGGTCCCCGCGCTCGATTTCGCGTTGGCGGCGGAAGAGCTTGCAGCCGTCGACGTCAACGTGCCGAGCACCCTTCTCGGGACGGGTCTGGGCGTTAAACCGATCATCTTTTACGGGACCGAGGAGCAAAAGAAACGATTTTTGCCTGACTTCATTCAAGACGGCACCCGGCTTGCCGCTCTTGCCTTCACTGAGGTGACCGGAGGCGCAAACTTCGACGCCCCCGATCCGCGTTTCGGCGTGAAGACCTTCGCCACACTCGAAGGCGACGAGTGGGTCATTAACGGAGAGAAACATTACACGACCAACGGCACCGGGTGGGACGGCAACAATTGTCACCTTTACGCCGTCGTGTGCCGGACAAACCCGAACAAGGGGGCCCAAGAGTCTCTCGCAGTCATTATGGTTCCGGGCAGCGATCCCGGGGTCAAGGTCACGGGGCTGCTCGACACCGTCGGGCATCGGGCTTCGATTTCGCCCCGAATGAAATTCGAAAATGTCCGCGTTCCCGCCGATAACATCATCGGCAAACCGGGCGATGGCATCAAGATCGTCTCGACCAATTTCGCATGGACGGCAGCCCTGATCGGAGCGGCATGCGTCGGTGTCATGCGGTCGGCGTTTGACCATGCGCTCGAATTCGCACGCAATGATGCACGTTCCGGCCCCCATCCGATCATCGAATACCCCACGGTCGGCTACATGCTGGCCGACATGAAGATGCGAATCGAAGCTTGCCGCTATCTGACCTGGAAAGCTTGCCAGCAGTTCGACAGAAGCGGGGGCCAGGAGCAGGAACTCGCCGTCATGACCAAGGTGTTCTGTTCGGAGACCTGCGTCGACGTCGTTTACGATGCAATGCGCGTGGTCGGTGTTGACAGCTACACCGACATGCACCCGCTGGCGGAATTGATGAACGACGCCATGTGCTTCCCGCTCTACGATGGCGGCAACATGGGCGCGCGTCGGCGTCAGCTCCACGGTATGATCAAGAGCCCGGACTACGATTCACTCGCCGCAGCTCGCGTGGGTTAGGACTCTGCTCGCAGGCGATAGCGGGAGAGCCCGCTATCGCCTGGCGCAACGGCCCTTGTGAGTTGGCAGATCGCGGGTCTTCGCGCGGATGTCGAGAAGGGGCCGGCCGCTACGCCTTTTCCTCCCAGATCATCGCAAGGTGCACGATCGTCTGCACCGCCTTCTCCATGTCCTGACGGCTGACCCATTCCAGACGCGAGTGGAACGCGTGCTCGCCGGCGAAGATGTTGGGGCAGGGCAGGCCCATGAAGGACAGGCGCGAGCCGTCGGTGCCGCCGCGGATCGCGGTGCGCATCGGGCGCAGGCCGGCGCGGCGGATCGCCTCGATAGCGTATTCGAGGATATGCGGGTGACGGTCGATCACCTGCTTCATGTTGCGGTACTGCTCGCGCACCTCGAACTTGTAGGTCGAGCGCGGATAGTCCTTCATCACGTCCTTGACGATGGTCTCGAGCAGGGCTTCCTTTTCCTTAAGCCCTTCCTCGGTGAAGTCGCGCACGATGAAGGAAAGCGTTGCCTGTTCCAGTGCGCCGTCGATTCCGATCGGATGCAGAAAGCCCTGCTTGCCCGACGTCGTCTCGGGCGAACAGCCTTCCTTCGGCAGCCGCTCGACGATGGCCGCCGCGATCTTGATCGCGTGCTCCATCTTGCCCTTGGCATAGCCGGGATGCGCGCTGACGCCGTTAATGGTGATGGTGGCGCCGTCGGCCGAGAAGGTCTCGTCCTCGACGGAGCCCGCGCTCTCGCCGTCCATGGTGTAGCCAAAATCCGCGCCCAGCTTCTTGATGTCGACATTGTCGACGCCGCGGCCGATCTCTTCGTCGGGCGTGAACAGGATCTTGATGGTGCCGTGCTTCACATCGGGGTTGTTGATGAAGAAGAGCGCGGCATCCATGATCTCGGCCACGCCGGCCTTGTTGTCGGCGCCCAGCAGCGTGGTGCCGTCGGTGGTGATGATGTCGTTGCCGATCTGGTTCTTCAGCGCCGGATGCTCGGCGAAGCGGATCACCTGGCTGGTATCGCCCGGCAGCGTGATGTCGCCGCCGCGATAGTTCTTCACGACCTGCGGCTTGACGTCCTTGCCAGTGACGTCGGGCGAGGTGTCCATGTGCGAGCAGAAGCAGATCACCGGCACCTTCTTGTCGGTGTTGGCCGGGATCGTTCCATAGACGTAGCCGTAGTCGTCGAGATGGGCGTCCGCGACGCCGATTGCCTTGAGCTCGGTGACGAGCACGCGGCCGAGATCCTTCTGCTTCTCGGTGGAGGGCGAACTGGGGGATTCCGGATCGGACTGGGTGTCGATGGTGACGTAGCGCAGGAAACGCTCGGTCACGGTATGCGTGAAGGTGAGGGAGGACATGTCTGGTCAAACCGCCGGGTCTTGGGGGAGCAGGTCTTGGGGAAGCAGGCGGTATAGCAGAAAAGCGGGCCGCGTTGCGGCCGGAACGGCGCGGATCAGGCTTAACGAAAGGTAGCCGCTCAGATCGCCTCTTTCAGTTCCTTGACCGGGCGGAAGGTGACCTTCTTGCTGGCCTTGATGTGGATGGCTTCGCCAGTGGCCGGATTGCGGCCGGTGCGGGCGGCGCGCCTGCGGACCTGGAGGATGCCGAGGCCCACGATGCGGACGCGATCGCCCTTCTTCAGGTGCCTGGTGATCAGCTCGACCATGTCGGTCAGGACGGCCTCGGCGCGCTTCTTCGAGAGCTCCTGGCTGTCCGCAATGTCCGCGGCGAGGTGCTTGAGCGTGATGGTGGCGGGGGCGGCTGCCTTCTTCGCCGAGTCCTTCTTGGCCAAATCCTTTTTAGCCGAATCCTTTTTAACCATGTCTGGCCTCCTCAATGACGGGGAAGCCCCGGAAAAGCCGGGAAAGCGTGGGGATCCCTCAAGTCCTGGAAGGGGTAGACGATTCGGGCGCGGGCTGACTACGTCACGGATTCGGGGGGCAAACGTCCGTCCACCTCGGCCGCAGATGCGATAGGTGTCGCGACATCAGGCTAAGACTATGAAGGGATTGCCAAAATGGCGCGAGAGACGGGGCTCGAACCCGCGACCTCCGGCGTGACAGGCCGGCGCTCTAACCAACTGAGCTACTCCCGCGTGGTTCGCTCAAAGCGCGCGGAACGAGGGGGACTTAAAGGCGGGGCTTGGTGAAGTCAAGGACGTTGCGCTTCGCGCGTGCGCCCCGGCTAAGTATTGCTTTGGAAAACGAAAAGGCCGCCCGGAGGCGGCCATCGATCGACCCGGAACGGGGCGTATCAGCGAATCTCGGACGTGCCTGCGCTCGTCACCACCACCGGCTTGCCGGCCTTGATCACGTGGGTGGACTGGGCGGTCTGGCTGTAATCGGCGTTGGTGCGGGCTGCGATCCCGAAACCGGCCACCGCGATGCCGGCAACCAGCGCCACCACCACGATCTTCAGGTGGGTCGCACGATCAGCAGAGTGAATGGAGTGGTTCATCTGAGCCTCCCGACGGGCTTTGCCGCCGTCTATGGGCTCATGTCTTAAGGACCATCTGTTTCCGGATGGTTTCGCGGGTTCCGCAAAATGGTTTCATTTCTACGCCCGGTTGGTTTCGCCAGGCTTGCGGGCGGAGTGGGCCTTAAGCAGCGGCCCGGCTGATATCGTCCCGGATGGTGCCGGCCGCCCAGACGAACAAAAGGGCGCCCAGAACGGTCGTGACCGCGGCCGAAAGCAGCGAATAGCGCACGGCATCCGCGCCATAACTGCCCTTCAGGGCGTCGTTGACCATGCCGACGGCGAGCGGGCCGACGCCCTGTCCGAAGCAGGTGGCGGTGAGCGCGATGAGGGCGGAGGCGAGCGCCCGCATGCTCGGCCTGGCCACGGTCTGCGCGATCGCGAAGATCGGGCCGAGATGGAAGCCGACCAGGAACGAGGTCAGCGCCAGCATGGCGACCATCATCGCGAAATCCTGCGCCAGCATGCACAGCGCGAACACCGGGCCGGCGAGTCCTGAGGTGATCGCAGGCGCCCACAGCTTCCACCGGTCGTCGCGGCGGCTGATTTGCGCCACCACGAAGCCGCCGAACAGGGTGCCGGCCATGCCGGCGAGCCCCTTGAAGGTGCCGGCATAGGTGCCGATCTCGGCGCTCGACAGGTGGTGCACGCGGGCGAGGAACGGCGGGATCCAGGCCGCGGTCGCGTAATTGGTGTAGGTGGTGAGACAGAAGCCGATCAGCACGATGATGAAGCTGCGTTGCGAGGCCAGGAAGCGCAGCGTCGGCCCGAGCGGCTCGGGCACGAAACTCTCCTGCATCGCGCCGCGCTTCGGCTCGGAGATCGTCAGCCACAGGACAATTGCGAGCAGGATACCCGGCAGGCCCGCGACATAGAACGCCGATCGCCAGCCATAGTGCTGGTTGACATAGCCGCCGATGAAATAACCGAGGAAGATGCCGAGATAGGTGCCGATTGCGTAGATGCCGAGCGCGCGCGGGCGCTCGTTCTTGGTGAAGAGATCGGCCACGATCGACTGCGAGGCGGGTGAGCCCGCGGATTCGCCGATGCCGACGCCGATGCGCGCCAGCGCCAGCGAGGTCACGCTCGAGGCCGCGCCGCACAGCGCCGTCATCGCGCTCCAGAACGCAAACGCCATGGCGACGATGTTGCGCCGGTTGAGCCGGTCGGCGACGCGCGCGATGGGGATGCCGAGCAGGGAATAGAACAGCGCGAAGCCGAAGCCCGCGAGCAGGCCCATCATGGTGTCACTGAGCTGAAACTCCTTCTTGATCGGCTCGATCAGGACGTTGAAGATCGTGCGGTCGAGAAAATTCAGCGCGTAGATGATGGTGAGCAGGCCCAGCACGTAATAGCGCCGCGCCGGGGGCTTTGCCGCGGCGGCCGTTGGCACCGACACTTGTGACGTCACATCGACCATCGCATCCCCCCAATTTGTCGTTGTTATCGTTGTCGGTCCAGCCCTTATTGGAGCTGTCTTCTTCACGCGTCGCGGATGTAATTCCCTGCTTCGAATTCGACCGGCGGCGCACTTGCGTCGAATGAGACGCCGATCGGATCGCGATTGGCTTCCATCGCTTCCAGTTGCTCGCCCAGCATGCGCCGGATCATCAGGATGCCGCGGTCGCTTTGGCCGAAATGCTCCTCGGAGTGCACGGTCACGTCGCCCTGGCCGACCTGGGCCTCGTAGTCGCCGGGGAATTGCTGGTGCTCGGCCTCCGTCATGTCCCACCAGAACTTGCCGTTGAATTTCGAGCGCATCCGGCCGATTTCGCCTGATGTCTTGACGCGGCCGGCGACATAGATGCGGAAGGACGTGTCGTCGATCGGCAGCGTCCAGCCGATCGACTCGACGCGGGCAAATTGCGCCACGCGCGGATTCGGCACGACGCGCAGAGTGGGCAGCGCCGCTTCGGTGACGCGGTAGAACACCTTGCCGTCGTCCTGCTTGCGGATCGAGCGAACGGCGATGCCGCGCGGCGTCTTGTCGAACGTCACCTCCGGCATCGAGGCCATCATGTTGGTGAACTGCGGCCCCGAGAACGAGCCGTGCAGCACCGGCACGTGATAGGGATCGACCACGTTCTCGAAGTGCTGCAGCCAGTTGCAGGGGATGACCGCAGGGCCGCCGCCGCCGATCGAGGAATCGTCGGCCTCGACGAACTCGCCGTCGTCCATGTTTTCCAGGCACTCGTAAGCCGGCAGCACCGGGCGTTTCTCGGCCGGGCCCATATAGGCGAAGATCAGCCCGTAGCGCTCCTCGACCGGGTACCAGGGCTGGCGCACCTTGTCCTTGAACGCGCCGCCGTCGGGCTCGCAGGGCTGTTCCAGGCAATGGCCCTCGGTGTCGAACTTCCAGCCGTGATAGCAGCAGCGGATGCCGTCCTCCTCGACCTTGCCATAGTAGAGCGTGGTGCCGCGATGACAGCAGCGGGCGTGCAACAGGCCGACCCGGCCATGCTTGTCGCGGAACAGGATCAGATCCTCGCCGAGCGCACGCACCTTTTTCGGGGTGTCGTTGGCGTCGCTGACGAGTCCGACCGGATGCCAGTAGCGGCGCAGCAGCTCGCCCATCGGCGTGCCGCGCACGACCGAGGTGAGCTCGGTGCGCGTGTTCGCCG
>Ga0209758_1004887_pt1 | contig 10785 bp, 5 predicted proteins | sample AraplaMF_Col_mMF_FD_184258 | JGI IMG/M metagenome (GOLD analysis project Ga0209758, IMG submission 184258) | Arabidopsis root microbial communities from the University of North Carolina, USA - plate scrape MF_Col_mMF (SPAdes) (version 2) | ecosystem: Host-associated > Plants > Roots > Endosphere ... | reverse complement strand
TGTCGCGCTCGCCGACCCGAAGGCACCGGTGCTTGATGTCAACGCCGATATCCTCAACCTGCCTGCCCGCATCGCCAACGGTTTCGTTCCCGATCTCGCCGCCGCAGGCACGATTACAGGAAAAGTGGCGGCCTCCGGCTCCCTCGCTGCTCCGACCGCCAATTTCGATCTCAACTGGAAAGACGCGGCGACGAGCCACACGAAGCGTGCCGGCCTTGCGGATCTCGGCGTGAAGGCATCCGGAAAATTCGCCGATAGCAAGCTCGATTTCAATACAGTGGTCGACGGCGCCAACAGCCTCTCGCTGAAAGCAAACGGCAATGTCGCCATCACCGGCACGACGATCGGCAACGTCAAAGTCGATGCAGCGCTGGCAAATGTCCCGGCAAATATCGCAAACAGCTTCGTCGCCGATCTCGCCGCCGAAGGCGTGATCTCCGGAAAGATCTTGGCCAGCGGGTCCCTTTCCGCCCCGAGTGCCGATTTCGATCTCACTTGGAAAGACGCGGCGACGAGCCACACGAAACGTGCCGGCCTTGCCGCACTCGGCGTGGCCGCATCGGGAAAATTTGCCGACAACAAGCTTGATTTCAACACGGCTATCGACGGCGCCAACAGCCTCTCCTTAAAGGCAATCGGCAATGTCGCCATCACGGGCACGACGATCGACAACCTCATGGTCGACGCCACACTGGCGAATGTTCCGGCAAATATCGCAAACAGCTTCGTCGCCGATCTCGCCGCCGAAGGTGCGATCTCAGGAAAGATCTCGGCCACCGGATCCCTCCCGGTTCCGAATGCAGATTTCGATCTCACTTGGAAAGACGCGGCGACGAGCCACACGAAGCGTGCCGGCCTTGCAGCGCTCGGCGTGACCGCATCGGGAAAATTTGCTGAAAACAAGCTTGATTTCAATGCTGCAGTCAGCGGCGATAAAGACCTCTCACTGAAGGCCATGGGCAATGTCGCACTCGCCGGCACGGCGATCGACAGCATCAAGGTCGATGCAGAGATTGCCAAGCTTCCGGCCAGTCTCGCAAATGCCTTCGTTCCCAATCTGGCGGCCGGCGGCACGATATCCGGCACTGCGTCCGCCTCAGGGACACTCGCCGCACCGAAAGCCGACTTCAAGCTCGACTGGACGGATGCTGCGACCAGCCAGACCAGAAGCGCTCATCTCTCGGGCCTCGCGCTCACCACATCCGGACACTTCGCCGACGACCGGCTCGATTTCGATGCCAATCTCGCCGGCCAGAACGGCCTCTCGCTGAAGGCCGCCGGCAACGTCGCGATATCAGGCAACTCGGTTAAAACCCTCGACGTCAAGGCCGATCTCGCCAACCTGCCGGCAGGCCTCGCCAACGGCTTCGTCCCGGGTCTTGGCGCAGAGGGCACCGTGTCGGGAACGGCTTCTGCCTCCGGAGCGCTTCCGAAACCGGCCGTCGATTTCAAACTCGACTGGAAGAACGCTGCGACCGCCCAGACCAAGAGCAGCGGCCTTTCGGGCCTGAGTGCTGCGGCGTCCGGCAAGTTCGCCAACGACCGGGTCGATTTCGATGCCAACCTTAGCGGCAAGGACGGCGTGTTGGCCAAGGCGACGGGCGGCGTCACGATCGCGGGAACGGCCATCCGGGACCTTTCGATCAATGCCGATATCCCGGCGCTGCCGGCAAATATCGCAAATGCCTTCGTTCCCGGTCTCGGTGCCGAGGGCACGCTTTCGGCAAGCGCCATAACGTCGGGAACGCCGGCAAATCCGATCGTCGATTTCAAGCTCAACTGGAAAGATGCCGCGACCAGCCACACCAAGGCTGCCGGCCTTTCCCGCCTTGCGCTGGCGGCGACCGGAAAATACGCCGGTGACAGGCTGGATTTTGATGCCGCGCTCAACGGCAGCGGCGGCATTGCGCTGAAAGCCGCCGGCAATCTCGCCATCGCAGGCACGTCGATCAAGTCTCTCGATGTTACGGCGAATACCACCAATCTTCCGGCCAGCATCGCCAACGGCTTCGTTCCCGGCCTTGCAGCCGAGGGCGCGGTGTCGGCAACCGCAAAGGCCACCGGCACGCTATCGGCGCCCTCAGTCGACTTCAAGGTCGACTGGAAGAACGCGGCGACGAGCCAGACCAAAGGTGCCGGCCTTTCGCCGTTCAGCATCGGTGCATCAGGCAAACTTGCCGGAAACAGGCTGACGGTCGACACCAGCCTTGCCGGTGACGCCGGCATGTCGCTGAAAGGCGGCGGCAGTGTCGTGATCACAGGCAATCGCGCCCTCGACATGCGATTCAACGGCAATCTTCCTTTCGCCGTGCTCGGCGCCCCGCTTGCGCAGCAGGGGCTCGTTGCGGACGGCGTCGCCACCGTCAACCTCCAGATTGGCGGAACGGCCGCAGCGCCTGTTATCAACGGCACTGTCTCGACATCAGGCGCCAAGCTCGTCGACGTCCGACGCAATCTTGCCGTCAACAATCTTGCGGCGACCGTGACCTTCAATGGCAGCCAGGCGGTGATATCGCGCCTCAGCGGCAACCTTGGCGGCGGCGGCACGATTTCGGCCAGCGGCACCATCGGCATCCAGCCGGCCGGCGGCTTTCCCGCTGACATTTCGATCAAGCTCGACAAGGCGGTCTATGTCGATGGAACGCTTGTCGTCTCGACCGTCAATGGCACGGTCGGCCTGCGCGGGCCGATCATGAATGCGACGCTGAGCGGCAAGCTTCGGCTCGACAAAACCTCGATCACGGTCCCGGAAAAATTGCCGACCTCGCTGAGAGAAGTCGACATCCGGCATAAGAATGCGCCGCGGGCGGTGCTTGCGCAGCTGCGCGATGACGGTGAGCGGAAACCCGGCGAGAAATCCTCCGTGATCACACTGGATCTCGAAATCGATGCGCCCTCGCATATCTTCGTACGCGGCCGCGGCATCGATGCCGAGCTTGGCGGCCGGGTGACCATCCGCGGAACAGCGGCTGCACCCATCGTGACCGGCGGTTTCATCATGCGCCGCGGTCGCATGACCATTCTCAACCGCCGCCTGGATTTCTCCGACAAGAGCAGGATCACCTTCGCCGGCGACCTGACGCCGGCGCTCGATATGGAAGCGACCTCGGCCTCCGGCTCGACGACGCTGACCGTCGACGTCGCGGGTCTCGCCACCGACCCCGCGATTACCTTTTCCTCCTCGCCCCAGCTGCCGCAGGACGAGGTGCTGGCGCAGCTGATCTTCGGCCAGTCGATGTCGAAACTCTCGCCGGTGCAGATCGCCCAGCTCGCCGACGCCGTCAGTCAGCTGGCCGGCAACCGCTCGACCTCGCTTTTCGAAGGCCTGCGCAATCAGCTTGGCGTCGACGATTTCGACGTCAGCACCGATTCCAAGGGCCAGACGAGCGTCAGCGTCGGCCGCTATCTTAACGATCGCACCTATTTCGAATTGCAGCAGGGCGGTTCGGCTGGCGCCAAGGCGGTGATCAACCTCGATGTCGGCCGCGGCGTCAAGCTGCGCGGGGGGGCCGGTGGCAACGGTGAGGGCGAAGCCGGGATTGTCTACGAACGGGAATATTGATCCATCTCGCCCGAAGCTGGCAGCGGCTTTGGACCGATGGCATGCAAAAGCTCTAACCCGGCTTAGAAACCGGTTTTGCTGGTCTTGAGAAGGATGTTGGTTTCTGTCGAATTGATTCCATTGATCAGCCGGATCCGGTGCAGCGTCTCGTCGAAGGCAGCAAGGTCGCGATCCTCGAGTTCGGCGACGAAATCCCATTTGCCGTTGGTGCTGTGAAGCGCCCGCACCTGCGGTAGGCCCCTCAACTGATCGGCCACCCTGTCGGCGAGCTTGCCGAGCACCTCGATCATGACGATGGCGCGCACGCCGGCGGACCGCGTCTCATGACCGGTGCGGATGGTGAAGCCGACGATGGTGCCGCTGGCGACCAGCCGCTCGATCCGGGCGGCAACCGTTGCCCGTGATGCACCCGTCAATGCCGCAAGCGAAGAGACGGAAATCCGGGCGTTATGGCGAAGTGCACTCAGAAGTTCAGTGTCGAGATCATCCACGCTGATCACTTTGTCAAAATAGGTTTATCAATCTGCGCAATCATAGTCCATTTCTGACACTTTTCCATCTTTTTGCCGCCACCCCTTTATCCCACTATCGGCCGAAACAGGCCTCAACACGGAGCCCTCCAAAATGAATACCCAATCGCGATCTGTCACCCTCATCGGCGCGCCGCTGGAAGAAGGCTCCGGCCGCAGAGGGGCTGCCATGGGCCCTGCGGCCCTGCGCATTGCCGGCGTCGACCAGACGCTGATCGAGCTTGGCCATGACGTCGCCGATATCGGCGATCTCAGGATCGTGCCGGCGATGGATCTGCCGAACCACCCGAAGGCCCACAATCTGAGGATCGTCGGCGCCTTCACGCGCGCCCTCGAAAGTAGCGTCTACGACGTGGCCGCCTCCGGCCGTTTTCCGCTGATTCTCGGCGGCGACCACAGCCTTTCCATGGGCAGCGTTTCCGGCATGGCCCGCTATGCCGCCAGCAAAGACCGCCCGCTCTTCGTCCTCTGGCTTGATGCCCATGCCGATTTCAATTCTCCGGCCACGTCGCCGTCCGGCAATATTCACGGTATGCCTGTCGCCTTCTTCTGTGGCGAGGCGGAGTTCGCCGAGATCCTGCCGAAGGGACGTCCGTTCGTCGATCCAAAGAATGTCTTCCAGGTCGGCATCCGTTCGGTCGATGCGCGCGAGCGCGAGGAAATCCACGAACACGGTGTCAATGTCTTCGACATGCGCGCGATCGACGAGCAGGGCATCGGCGCCATCATGCGTGAGATCCTCGATGTCGTGACCAGGGCAAACGGCCTGCTGCACGTCAGCCTCGACCTCGATTTCCTCGATCCCGAGATCGCTCCCGGTGTCGGCACGACGGTCCCGGGTGGCGCGACTTTTCGCGAGGCGCATCTGGTGATGGAAATGCTCTCGGACAGCGGCCTCGTCTCGTCGCTCGATCTCGTCGAACTCAACCCGTTTCTCGACGATCGCGGCAAGAGCGCCCGCATCCTGGTGGAGCTGACGGCAAGCCTCTTCGGCCGCCGCATCTTCGATCGTCCGACACGCGCCGCATAAGAGCATGTCGAGCAAAAGTGTGCAGCGGTTTTGCGATAACAACATGCGTTGAAATAAAACTAGAGGGAGAACGGCCATGAACACTTCGGAAAAACTGATCGCCACGGAACAACGGCTCGGCGCCCATAACTACAAGCCGCTCGACGTGGTGCTGACGCGTGGCGAAGGTGTTTATGTCTGGGATACCGACGGCAACCGTTATCTCGATTGCCTCTCGGCCTATTCCGCCGTCAACCAGGGCCATTGTCATCCGAAGATCCTCGCCGCAATGGTCGAGCAGGCGGGCAGGCTGACGCTCACTTCCCGCGCCTTCCGCAACGACCAGCTCGCCTATCTCTACGAAGAGCTTGCGGCTCTCACCGGCTCCCACAAGATCCTGCCGATGAATTCTGGCGCCGAAGCGGTGGAGACCGCCATCAAGGCGGTGCGCAAATGGGGATACGAGGTCAAGGGCGTGCCGAAAGGCAAGGCGGAGATCATCGTCTGCGCTGATAATTTCCATGGTCGGACGCTGAGCATCATCAGTTTCTCCACCGATCCCGAAGCCCGCGCCGGCTTCGGTCCCTATACGCCAGGCTTCCGCATCATTCCCTTCGGCGATGCCGAGGCTTTCGCCGCCGCAATCAATGCCAATACGGTGGCCGCCCTGATCGAGCCGATCCAGGGGGAAGCCGGCGTCATCATTCCGCCGACGGGTTATTTCACCTGCATCCGCGAACTCTGCACGGCAAACAACGTCACCCTGATCCTCGACGAGATTCAGACCGGCCTCGGCCGTACCGGCAAGCTGCTGGCGGAGGAGCACGAAGGCATCGAGGCCGACGTGACGCTGATCGGCAAGGCGCTGTCCGGCGGCTTCTATCCCGTGTCGGCCGTGCTTTCGAATTCCGAAGTTCTGGGCGTGCTGCAGCCCGGCCAACACGGCTCGACCTTCGGCGGCAATCCACTCGCCTGCGCAGTAGCGCGTGCCGCGCTCAAGGTGCTGACGGAAGAGGGCATGATCGAGAACGCCGCTGTCATGGGCGACTACTTCCTCGAAGGCCTCGGGTCGATCCGCTCGAACATCGTCAGGGACGTGCGCGGCCGTGGCCTGATGATGGCCATCGAACTGGAACCCGAAGCCGGCGGCGCACGGCAATATTGCCATGCGCTGAAAGAGCGCGGCCTTCTCGCCAAGGATACCCACGACCACACAATTCGCCTCGCTCCGCCGCTGGTCATCACCAAAGAGCAGGTGGATTGGGCAGTCTCGCAGATTGAGAAGACGATAGGCTGAGTAAATCGGCGCAATTCTTCTTCACGATCTCGAATATGCATGGAAGATCCCGAAAACCAGAGATCGGCTGGAAGAGATCGACAGCAAACCCGCCTGGTTTTCATCCGAGATTAAAAACCTTCGCAATCGCGTCTCCCGATTTAGATTTGGGCAACACTCTTTCGCTAATGTCGTCGATAACCGTAACGATGCTTCGCCGAGCGCAAAGCCATCGCGTGGTATGAAGGCAAAGCTTGGCCGCGCCAATGGTGGCGCATCCGCTTCTGCCCTGGCTTACGATAGTTGGGAAGAATTCTAATGGCCACGATCAATTCGACTAACTTCAGCGGCGATACGCTCGAAATTATTGCCTTCCGCCTGCATGACCAGGAATTCTGCGTCAAGACCACGACCATCCGCGAAATCCGCGGCTGGGCGCCGTCGACGCCGATCCCGCATGCGCCGGCCGATGTCATAGGTGTCATGAACCTGCGCGGCTCGGTGATCCCGATCATCGATCTTGCTTTCAAACTCGGCATGAAAAGCACGGTCGCCAATGAGCGCAGCGCCATCGTCGTCGCCGAAGTTCACAGCATGGTCATCGGCATGCTTGTCGACCGCGTCTCGGATATCCTCACCATCTCCTCCAGCCAGGTCCAGCCGGTGCCCGAGGTGACCGCCTCCTTCGACCGCGCTTATTGCGAAGGTATCATTGCCTCGGAAAACGGAATGATCTGCTTCCTGAACCTCGCCAAGATGTTCAAGGAAAACGAGACGGATGAACTGGCGGCCTGATCGGCCAATATAATTCTCAATAAAAACCGCCCACCCGGGCGGTTTTTTGTTGCGCATCGCGAGCAAGTATCGGCCGCCACTATCCGCCTTGGCGCTTTTGATTAGAAACAGCTTCTATACCGGAAATTAACCACGTTCCGTCATCATGGGATACTCAAGGATGACACGTTTTCCGCCAATCTGGGAATGACAACCGGTACTGTCTGTCTTCTCATCACCGGCATTCCTTGTCCGATCGGCTTCGCCTTGCCAGACGAAGCAGCAGAAAACTGTGCATTTCAGAGGGACGGGAATGTTTGGTCTATCTTCCGATTCGAAATATATTCTCAATGCCATTTCCAAATCGCAGGCGATTATCGAATTCGACCTCAAGGGAAATATCCTCACGGCGAACGAGAATTTCTGCAATGCACTTGGTTATCGCCTGAGCGAGATCGTCGGCAAGCATCACAGCATGTTCTGCGAGCCGGCCTATACGGCAACGCCTGAATATCGTGCCTTCTGGGCACGGCTCGGGCGCGGCGAATATGATGCCGGTGCTTACAAGCGTCTCGCCAAGGGCAACAGAGAGATATGGATCCAGGCTTCCTACAATCCTGTTCTCAAGGGCGGCAAGCCATTCAAGGTGGTGAAATTCGCGGCCGACATCACTGCCGCCAAGAAGCAGGCGGTGGAGGATTCCGGCAAGCTGGAGGCGATCTCGCGCTCGCAGGCGGTGATCGAATTCAACCCGAAGGGCGACATCCTGACCGCGAATGAGAATTTCTGCAATGCCATGGGATATTCCCTGGCCGAGATCACCGGCAAGCATCACAGCATCTTCTGCGATCCGGCCTATGTCAGCACCGAGGATTACGGCAGCTTCTGGCGCCGTCTGGCCAACGGCGAATTCATCGCCAACGAATTCGTCCGTTTCGGCAAGGGCGGCCGCGAAATCTGGATCCAGGCTGCCTATAACCCGATCGTCGATGCCGACGGCAAGGTCTACAAGGTCGTGAAGTTCGCAACCGACGTCACCCAACGCATGAGCGCGATTTCTCTGCTTGGTGGCGCGCTACGCCAGCTGTCCGAAGGTGATCTGACACGGACGGTAGACACGCCCTTCGTCCCGTCGATGGAACAGTTGCGGCACGATTTCAACACCGCAATCAAAGGTCTTGCCGAGACGATGAAGACGATCGGCGAGAATGCCAGCGCGATCGCCTCCGGCTCACGCGAGATTGGCGCATCGGCAGACTCCTTCTCCAAGCGGACGGAACAGCAAGCCGCATCCATCGAAGAAACCGCAGCCGCGCTGGAAGAGATCACCACCACCGTCAACGATTCCAGCCGTCGCGCCGATGAGGCCGGCCGCCTCGTCGCCATGACCAAGCAGGGCGCCGAGCAATCCGGTATCGTGGTCCGCAATGCCGTCGCCGCCATGGGCCAGATCGAACAGTCCTCCCGCGAAATCACCAACATCATCGGCGTCATCGACGATATCGCCTTCCAGACCAACCTCCTGGCATTGAATGCCGGCGTCGAAGCGGCCCGCGCCGGCGAAGCCGGCAAGGGCTTCGCCGTGGTGGCCCAGGAGGTCAGGGAGCTCGCCCAGCGCTCCGCTAACGCTGCCAAGGAGATCAACACGCTGATCAACACGTCGGGCGAGCATGTCAGGAACGGCGTCGGCCTCGTCGGCCAAACCGGTAAAGCGCTCGAGGAGATCGTCACCCAGGTCGGCGATATCGACGGCAACGTCGTCGCCATCGTCGAAGCCTCCAGGGAGCAGGCAACCGGCCTCAAGGAAATTAACCAGGCCGTCAATACACTGGATCAGGCAACCCAGCAAAATGCCGCCATGGTCGAGGAGAGCACCGCTGCCAGCCACAGCCTTGCGAGAGAGGCCGAAACGCTGCGTGTTCTGCTGACGAGGTTCCGTCTGCCAGGCCAGACCCAGACCGCCGGCAGGCATGAGGCAAGACAGACGGGCTCACCGGCGCTGCATCTTGTTTCACGTGTCGCAAAGGCGCACGGGACTGCCGCGGCAACTGCCCAGAGCTGGGAAGAGTTCTGATCCCAGTCTCCGCACATCGTCATTTTACTGTGCCGCCGCCAGGCGGCACTTTGATCAGATTGCACCGTCTACGAAGATAAACGCGTCGCATGAACACCCATGCGACGCGCTTTGATGGCTCAGCCGAACAGCGCCAAAGTCGCCCGCAGCGTCACCCAGACACCCCAGAGCAACGGCACGCCGACGACGGCCCAGGCAAGCATCGCCTTGGCGTCCAGCCCGCCTGTGCCGATGCCGAAGGAACCCGTCGGACCGGCATTGACGGCCGCCGACTTCGCCTGCAGCGCAGCGACCTCGCCATCGGACATGAACCATTTGTCCGAAAGCGGCCTGATCAGCGAATTGGCGATGAGCCCGAGCGCCAGCATGCCGGCGAGGATATACATGGTGCCGGTATAGAGGGTTGGACCGGGCGCAACGCCGGCGGCGATCTGCGCTTCGCGGATATAGTTGACGACGACGGGACCGACGATACCGGCCGTTGCCCAGGCGGTCAGCAGCCGGCCGTGGATGGCGCCGACGAACTGGGTGCCGAAAATATCGGCAAGATAGGCCGGTATGGTCGCGAAGCCGCCACCATACATCGACAGGATGATGCCGAAGGAAAGAACGAACAGCGCCTTGTTGCCCATGCCCGCGAAGGTGGGCGCCAATGCATAGAGCACGATGCCAAGGACGAAGAAGCAATAATAGGTATTCTTGCGGCCGATCTTGTCGGACAGCGACGCCCAGAAGAACCGTCCGCCGATGTTGAAGAGCGACAGCAAACCGGCAAAACCGGCGGCGATCGTGGCGATCGATGCCTTCTGGCCCGCTTCGAGCTGGGCGAAGCCGACGTCCGGCAGGCCGATCAGCGAGCCGGCGAAGATTTCCTGCAGCATCGGCGAGGCCATGCCGAGAACGCCGATACCGGCCGAAACGTTGAGGCAAAGCACGGCCCAGATCAGCCAGAACTGCTTAGTCTTGTGGGCATCGCGCAGGTGCACATGTTTGGTGGTGATCATCGTGCTCTTGGCCACAGGCGGTGTCCAACCCTCGGGACGCCAGCCGGCCGGCGGAATGCGATAGCCGAAGGCACCGCCCATCATGAAGACGAAATAGATCGCCGCCATGACGATGAAGGTCTGCCAGACGCCGACCGAACTGTCGGTCTTAAAAGTATTCATCAGCAGGTTGGCCAATGGGGCGCCGATCATCGCACCGCCGCCGAAGCCCATGATCGCCATGCCGGTCGCCATGCCGCGCCGGTCGGGAAACCACTTGATCAGTGTCGAGACCGGCGAGATGTAACCGAGGCCGAGACCGATGCCGCCGATGACGCCGGCACCGAGCCACATCATCCAGAGCTGATGAGTGATGACGCCGATGGCGGCAAGAATGATGCCGCCGCACCAGCAGCAAGCGGAAACGACGCCCGCCTTGCGCGGACCGGCCCGCTCGAGCCAGCCGCCCCAGATGGCGGCGGACGAACCAAGCAGAACGAAAAACAGCGTATAGATCCAGCCGAGGTCGGCAACGCGCCAGTCGCAGGTCGTGGTGAACAGCGCCGAGGCGAGTGTC
>Ga0209758_1004882_pt1 | contig 10791 bp, 7 predicted proteins | sample AraplaMF_Col_mMF_FD_184258 | JGI IMG/M metagenome (GOLD analysis project Ga0209758, IMG submission 184258) | Arabidopsis root microbial communities from the University of North Carolina, USA - plate scrape MF_Col_mMF (SPAdes) (version 2) | ecosystem: Host-associated > Plants > Roots > Endosphere ... | reverse complement strand
CTTCGGCAGCACAGACGCGCAGGAGGTATCGAGCTTGCCGCGCGAGGCTTCGTCGATGGCGCGGTTGGCGCGGACCAGCGCCGCCAGAAATTCCTCGGTCTCGCCCGCGCGCGCGTTGCGGCGGCCGATGCGCATCTTCTGGCCTGACGGCGCCGGCAGCACGTCGAGCCCGACGCTGCGTCCCAGCCGGATCATCGGATTGGTGTCGGGATTGTGCATCCAGCGCGCGCCGCGGTCGAACGGCACGTCGAAGGTGGTATTGTCCGTGATGCAGCGGCCGCCGATCTGCGAGGCTGCTTCGACCACCACGACCTTGCGATTGGCCGCCATGACGCGCCGCGCCGCGGCAATTCCGGCCGCACCCGCGCCGATCACGACGATGTCGGCCTCGCGCGGCAAGGTCGCGGCGGTCGCGCCCAGGACCGGCATCGCGGCAAGAGCCGCGGACGCCGACAGGAAACCACGGCGGGTGATTGTCATGGCATGGTTTCCGGGAACTTGCGGCGAACGGGAACAGCCCGCGAACCTTGCTGCATCTGGTGTTGCACGGCAACCATCATGGTGAATCAATCGTGCTTGATCTCACAGAACGATGAACCGAATTGCAACACGTTTCGACCATGATAGAGATGACAAAAAGACGGCCGGACAAGGCCGTGGGGAGTTTGAAATGGGGACGGTCCTGGACTCAGTCGGCAAGCTGATTGCCGCGTACCTCTCGAAGGAGGTGCCGGGCTATGAGCCGTTCACGCCGAGCGACCCGGAGCACCTGCGCGGCGTGATCGAGCCCGGCGACGTGCTGCTGGTCGAGGGCAACAATCGCATCTCCGGCATCATCAAATATCTGACGCAGTCGACCTGGTCGCACGGCGCGCTCTATGTCGGCCCGGTCGAAGGCGCCATGGAGCCCGACGGCGAGCCGCATGTGCTGATCGAGGCCAATATCGGCGAGGGCGTCACCTCGGCGCCGCTGTCGAAATATTTCCCCTATCACACCCGCGTCTGCCGGCCGGTCGGACTGTCCTACGAGGACCGCACCACGGTCTGCCGCTACGCGATCAACCGCATCGGCTTCGGTTACGACACCAAGAACATCATCGATCTGATGCGCTTCCTGTTTCCGCTGCCGATTCCGCAGCGTTGGCGGCGGCGCATGATCTCGATCGGGTCGGGCGATCCGACCAAGATCATCTGCTCGGCGCTGATCGCGCAGGCCTTCGACGCCGTGCGCTATCCGATCCTGCCGAAGATCACCAAGGCCGGCAGCCGCGCCGCGCGCCGCGAGATCCTGCACATCCGCGATTCCTCGCTCTACATGCCGCGCGACTTCGACATCTCGCCCTATTTCGAGGTCGTCAAACCCACCATCGTGCACGGCTTCGACTACACCGCCCTGCACTGGGCCGACAAGCAAAAGCCGCTCGAGGAGGTAGCGGGCTCATTCGGTGTCTTTCCAGAAACGTTCATGGCGCCGCCGCTCGTTCCTGAAGCGTTTGACGAAGAAGCGCCGGCTGAGGTTTCGGCTGAACAAGTGATGCGTGAGGCGGCTGCGGCGATGAACGCCGCCTGCTCCGAACATTTCGTGCTGCTGAACGACCTCGCGGCATACCGCGCGCAGCGTCGTGGCGACGCGTGCGAGATCGCGGCGTAGTCCCGACTGTCGTCCCTGCGAACGCAGGAACCCATACCGCGTGATCTATCGAGTGTGGTTTGGTCGCAGTACCAAACGACGAGTCTTCGCCAAACGTCTCCCTGGGGTTATGGGTCCCTGCGTTCGCAGGGACGACACCTGTGAGTGTGGGGTGATCTCGCAACGTCGGCAGTAAGCCCTACCGCTCCGCGCGACCAATCACCGCCATCAGTTCCGCGATCTTCTCGCGCTGGTCGGCCTTGTCGCCGCTGGCGATCGCGTGCTCCACGCAGTGGGCGACGTGGTCCTTCAAGACCTCTTCCTCGACACGGCGCAATGCGGCGCGCACCGCGGAAATCTGCGTCACGATATCGATGCAGTAGCGGTCTTCCTCTACCATTTTCGAGAGACCGCGAACCTGGCCCTCGATCCGGCCGAGGCGTTTTCCGACAGATGTCTTGATGTCCTTGCGCATGAGGTCTATATACCCCTACCGGGTATAGGTTACAAGACCCACGGCCGGACCGGAGTATGGGCATGGACGACGCGGACCACGAACATCATCACCACGGGCACTCCGGATGCGGATGCGCCGCCAAGGCGGCCGCGCCGCCCCAACCCGCGGCCTCGTCATGCTGCGGCGGACATGGCGATCACGCCGGCCACGCGCACGACCATGGCGGTGCCACGACAAAAGTCCTTGATCCCGTCTGCGGCATGACGGTCGATCCCGCGACGTCGAAGCATCGCTTCGAGCATCACGGCGAGACCTTCCATTTCTGCTCGGCCGGTTGCCGCACCAAATTCGCCGCCGATCCCGCCAAATATCTCGCCAAGGACAAGGCGCCCGAGCCCGAGATGCCGGCGGGCACGATCTACACCTGCCCGATGCATCCGGAGATCCGCCAGGTCGGACCCGGCAGCTGCCCGATCTGCGGCATGGCGCTGGAGCCGGAGGTCGCGAGCCTGGAGACAGGACCCAATCCGGAGCTCGCCCACATGACGCGGCGGTTCTGGATCGGCGGCGCGCTGGCGCTGCCGGCGGTGGTGCTGGAGATGGGCGGCCATCTCGCCGGCCCGCACAACTGGATCGATCCGACCTGGTCGAACTGGATCCAGCTCGTCTTCGCGACCCCTGTGGTGCTGTGGGCCGGCTGGCCGTTCCTCGTCCGCGGCTGGCAGTCGCTGCTGACCCGCAATCTCAACATGTTCACGCTGATCGCGATGGGCACGGGCGTCGCCTATGTCTACAGCTTGATCGGCACAATCGCGCCGCAGATCTTCCCCGCGACCTTCCGCGGCCATGGCGGCGCGGTCGCCGTCTATTTCGAAGCCGCGGCCGTGATCACCGTGCTGGTGCTGCTTGGCCAGGTGCTGGAGCTGCGCGCGCGCGATGCCACCTCGGGCGCGATCAAGGCGCTGTTGCAGCTTGCACCGAAGACCGCACGGCGCGTCGCGCCTGATGGCAGCGAGCATGAGGTCGAGATCGACACGCTTCACGCCGGCGACCACCTGCGCGTTCGTCCCGGCGAGAAGGTGCCGGTCGACGGGATCATCCTCGAAGGCCGCTCCGCGCTCGACGAATCGCTCGTGACCGGCGAGTCCATGCCGGTCACCAAGGAGGCCGGCGCCAAGGTGATCGCGGGCACGCTGAACCAGTCCGGCAGCTTCGTTATGCGTGCCGACAAGGTCGGACGCGAGACGCTGCTGTCACAGATCGTGCAGATGGTCGCGGACGCGCAGCGCTCGCGCGCGCCGATCCAGCGCCTCGCCGATCAGGTCGCGGGCTGGTTCGTGCCGACGGTAATCGCCGTCGCCGTCGTCGCCTTTGCCGCATGGGCCTGGTTTGGGCCGGAGCCGCGGCTGGCCTTCGGTCTCGTGGCCGCCGTCAGCGTGCTGATCATCGCCTGCCCCTGCGCGCTTGGCCTGGCGACCCCGATGTCGATCATGGTCGGCGTCGGCCGGGGTGCACAGGCCGGCGTCCTGATCAAGAACGCCGAGGCGCTGGAGCGGATGGAGAAGATCGACACGCTGGTGGTCGACAAGACCGGCACCCTGACCGAAGGCAAGCCCAAGGTGGTTGCGATCGTCCCGGCGGCCGGCTTTGTCGAGGATGACATTCTGCGGTTTGCAGCCAGCGTCGAGCGCGCCAGCGAGCACCCCCTCGCAGACGCCATCGTGCGTGCCGCCAAGGAGAAGCAGCTTGCGCTGAGCCAGGTCGAGCAATTCGATTCGCCGACAGGCAAAGGCGCAACCGGAAAGATCGACGGCAAGACCATCGTGCTCGGCAACGCCAGATACCTCTCGTCGATCGGCATCGATACCGGGACGCTCGACGCCGAGGCCGAGCGCCTGCGTCAGGACGGCGCGACCGTCATCAACATGGCCATCGACGGCGCGCTTGCCGGCCTGTTCGCGATTGCCGATCCGGTCAAGGCTTCAACCCCGGAAGCGCTGAAGGCGCTCGCGGCGGAGGGCATCAAGGTGATCATGCTGACGGGCGACAACCGCACCACGGCGGAAGCCGTCGCGCGCCGTCTCGGCATCGCCGACGTCGAGGCCGAGGTGCTGCCGGACCAGAAGAGCGCGGTGGTGACCAAGCTGCAGAAGGCCGGCCGCAGCGTCGCAATGGCCGGCGACGGCGTCAACGACGCGCCGGCTCTGGCGGCGGCCGAGGTCGGTATCGCGATGGGCACCGGCACGGATGTGGCGATGGAGAGCGCGGGCGTGACCCTGCTGAAGGGCGACCTCACCGGGATCGTGCGCGCGCGAAAACTGTCGCAGGCGACGATGAGCAACATCCGGCAGAACCTGTTCTTCGCCTTCATCTACAACGCGGCCGGCATTCCCATCGCCGCCGGCATCCTCTATCCCACATTCGGCGTGCTGCTCTCGCCGATCATCGCCGCCGCGGCGATGGCGCTGTCCTCGGTCAGCGTGGTCGGGAATGCGCTGCGGCTGCGTACGACGCGGCTGTGAGGGCGACGGTGCGCTCCCTCGCCCCGCTTGCGGAACCGTGTAGGATGCGTGTAGCCCGGAGCGAGCGGAGACCACCTGATGCAGCGGATTACGATCACGATAGAGGACGATCTCCTGGCGGAGATCGATGCGGCCGCGCAAGCGCGCGGCTACCAGAACCGCTCCGAGATCATCCGCGACCTCGCCCGCGCCGGGCTTCAGCAGTCGGCTGAGGACACCGCGCAGACCGGCCCCTGCGTCGCCGGCCTCGTCTATGTCTACGACCATGCCGCGCGCGATCTCTCAAAACGGCTGGTGCAGGAATTCCATGGCCATCATGACCTCGCGCTGGCGACGCTGCATGTTCATCTCGACGACAACAATTGCATGGAGATGACGGCACTGAAGGGCTCAGCGGACGAGGTCAGGCACTTTGCCGACCACATCATCGCGGAACGTGGCGTCCGCTATGGGCGGGTGGTGATGATCCCGACGGGAGAGGCGAAGCCGGCCAAGACGCGGAAGCACGGACATCGGCATGATTAGGAAAGTTTGGTTGCCGCGCAAACGGTGCGAATCCCTCTCCCCCTGTGGGAGAGGGTGGCTCGCCGCATAGCGGTGAGACGGGTGAGGGGTCTCTCTCCGCGAGTCCAACTGTCGTTCGAATTCGCGGAGACAAACCCCTCATCCGGCGCTTCGCGCCACCTTCTCCCACAAGGGGAGAAGGAAAAAGAACGCTTCACGCGGCCAGCAGGTTCTGCAACGCCGCTCCGTTGGGGACGCCGAGGCCGGTGCAGGGATCCCAGCCGGAGCCGGCCTTGTACATGCCGTGCAGGTCGCCGCTGATGTCGTTGTTGCCTTGCGTGATATCGCGGAACACGCCCTGCGCGTGCGAGGCGTAGATCAGCGGGTTGATGAAGCCGACCGTCTTGCCGAATTTCTTGGTCGTGGCCTCGTTGATGCGGGCGATCAAGCCGGCCATCAGCGGCGCCACCGCGCTGGTGCCGCCGATCGTGGTGCCGACGCCGTTGAGGAAGATCTGGTAGCCGGTCGCAGGATCGGCATCGCCGGCAACGTCGGGCACGCCGCGACCATTGTGATGCGTCGGCGATTTCGGCACATGCGCGTGAGCCTGGTATTGCGGCCGTGGGAACACGACGCTGACGCCCCCGCCTCCCGCGCCGCCCTGCAGCCCACCGTTCCAGACCACCTCGTTGATCGCCCCGTTCGACGCCTTCAGATTGGTGCCGCCGCAGGCGAGTGCGAACGGGCTCGAAGCGGGGAAATCCGCATGAGGCTTGCCGTCCCAGTCCTCGCCCATATCGGCCGAACCGTTGTCGCCGGAGGCGACGCAGACGGTGACGCCCATCGCGGCAGCGTCGCGGATCGCCTCGTTCAGGCCGTCCACGAATTGCTGCGAGCCTTCCGAATCTTCCGGGCCGCCCCAGCTGATCGAGATCACCGACGGCTTTCGCGCGGTATCATGGACCGCGGCCTTCACCGCGTCGATGAAGCCGTTGGTGGTGTTGGGCGCGAAATAGACCACGATCCTGGCGCCCGGTGCGATCGCACCGGCCACCTCGATGTCGAGCACGACCTCGCCGTCGGCGTCGGAATGACCGGGCTTGTTGGCGCCGCCGTCGACGCTCGCGGGTGCGATCCGCGGCATCGGGATGCCGGCCTTCTTGAAGAAGGTCTTCAGATCGGACGTCTTGTAGCCGGCACCCGTCGGATGGCCCTTCTGGTCGATGTCGTTGAGCTCGATGATGGCGATGCACTGGCCGGCGCCGGTCTCGCCGCCCGGGAAATTGTAGAGCTGGGCGATCTGCTCAACCGAGAAGCTGCCACCCTGCCCCGCGCGTGCCGTCGCACCCTTCTTGGGAAGCTTGCGCCGGAAGTGCGGCTGCGCCACCGGCCGGTTGTCGAGGCCGTGCACACCGACCACGATCCCTGCGAGCTCGGCCGGAATCTGCACGCTGCCCTTGCGCATCCGATAGGTGGCGCCCTCGTGCCTGACCTTGTTGAGCTTGACGCCGAAGGCCGCGCTCATCGCCTTCACCGTGCCCGTCAGCTTCACCGTGCGGGAGGCCAGATGCACGCTCTTGACGTTGAGATCGTGGTGATGCGCGAAATCGTCGATCCTGGCGACGTCGGCGGGATCGGCGCCCATCTCCGCGCCGAACTCGGCACGCGAGAGATATTGCCGCTCGCGCGGCGGTTGCGCACCGAGCGCCATCACCTGTTCATCGTCCGCGCGCCGGGCGCGCAGGCGAACACTGATCTCGATTTCCTGCTTGGGATCGGCCGCGCCGAGGAGCTTGGCTCCCGTGGGCAATTTCCGAGCGCTGTTCGCCAGCGTCACGCGCGTGGACGAGCTTGCCATGACTTCCTCCGTTTGTGATTGGAAGGCAGATTGTCGCACCTCAACTATAGGTGTAGTCTCACCCCCGAATTGGTTCAGCCACTGAACAAAGTATTTTCAGAACGACCCTTGTTCGGCAGAGGAAATCTTCCGCCACTCAAATCGACACGGAATCGGTCAGCAGACCCGACCATTCGGTATCAAGGATTTCGATCTAAGATTGTGTCGCCGGCTCCCCTGCCCGACGGATGGAAGGTGTTTGTCAAAATCAATTGGCGGAGACGATGCGATGCTGGTCGACCGTAAATGGGTTGAGAGAAATCTCGGTTTCGATCCGATCACGACACCGCCGCCGCGCGAGACCTTCACGGTGAAGCGCGTGGCGAAGGCGGCGGTGAAGAAATCCGCGAAGGTCACGGCGGAAGACTTTCGCCGCGAGATCATCGATTTCGATTCCGAATCCACCGAGGGCCGCGCATTCATGGCCTTCTCGACCTCGACCGGGCTGTCGCGCTTCACCGACATTCCCTGGCCGAAGGGGCTCGCGCCGCAGACCGGACCGAAGCCGAAGGGCAGCGGCAAGGGCCCGCTGCCGCGCGCCGACGTGCTGGTCGTGACCTGGACCGTCGACGAGGGCCACGCGCTCAGCCGCGTGCTGACGCCGGGCAAGGATTCCCGCAACGACTACGTGCCCTACACGCATAATTACGTGGCCATCTCCAGAAAGATGCGCAACGGCTGTCCGGCCAGGGAACTGAAGCGGCTCGGCACCTACTGGACCACCACGATCGGCAAGAAGAAGGTCGTGGTGTTCAAATCGGACTCGCACATGTCGCAGGACGGGCCGGAGCTGCCGAACATCGACGTCTGGCGCCAGATCATCACCGAAGTGCAGCCCACGCTCGTCATCACCACGGGTACGGCCGGCGGCATCGGCAAGCAATTCGAGGTCGGCGACGTCATCGTCAGCCCGATCGTGCGCTTCGACTGCCTGTCGAAATTCAAGAAGCAACCATTCGCGCAGGAGCATTTCTCCAGCAGGCCGGCCGTGAGCAAGAAATTCACGCAGGCCAAGGCCCTGTTCAAGGCCAATGCCGGGCAACTGCCGAATGACAACACCAGGGCGCCGAAGATCGTCGTGGTGAAGCCGAGCGGCCTGTCATCGTCCGTCGTCACGACCGACTTCTTCGGCTTCGACACGTCGGATGACCATTTCCATCTCCAGGGCCTCGGCGACGTCTCAGAAATGGGCGACGCCATCCTCGGCCTCGTGGCCAAGGAGATGGGTGACAAGGCGCCGCGCTGGCTCGCGATCCGCAACGTCTCCGATCCGCAGATCAAGGCCGAGGGCACCCTGAAGCAGCAGGAGCAGATCGCCGCCCAGATCTACAAGGGGTTCGGCCGCTGGAGCACGGTCTGCAGCGCCATCACCTGCTGGGCCAGCATCGCCGCGGAGCCTTAAGCCGCAGCCGGGTGAGGTCAGCCTCCCTTGCCGAAGCGATCTGGTATGTCTACCTCTCGCGGGTGATTTCGTGAGAGGAACTCCCATGCTGGATGCCGCCGTCAAGGCGCTGTCGCAAATGATCTCGCCGCCGATGCGCTCGATCCTGTGGCGATCGATCGGGCTCGCCCTGGTGCTGATCATCGTGCTGGCGATCGGACTGCAACGGCTGCTGAGCTGGTTTGCAACCTACGGCGAGGTCTGGCTCGAGGGCCTGCTCGGGCCGGGCTGGCACACGTCGCTCGAGGTTTTGTCCTGGATCGTCTCGATCGCGGCGGGCCTGGGTGTCGTGTTCGGGGCCGTGTTTCTGATGCCGGCGATCACCTCGCTGGTGGCGAGCCTGTTCGTCGACGACGTCGCGGATATCGTCGAGCGCGAACATTACCCCGCCGAGCGGCCCGGCGTCGCGCTGCCCATCAACCAGGCGATCTTCGAAGGTGTCAAGACCGCGCTGCTGACAATCCTGGTTTATCTCGCCGCGCTGCCGCTGGTGCTTTTCGCCGGCGCCGGTTTCCTGATCTTCTTCCTCGCCACCGCCTGGCTGCTCGGCCGGGAATATTTCGAGCTTGCAGCGATGCGCTTCCGCTCCCCGGAGGAAGCCAAGGCGATGCGGCGCGACAATGCCGCCACCATCTTCACCGCCGGTCTCTTCATCGCTGCATTTGTCTCGATCCCGATCCTGAACCTGGCGACGCCGATCTTTGCCATGGCCTTCATGGTTCACATGCACAAGCGCCTGTCCGGGCCGCGGCCCGAACTGATCGAGCCGGCGCGGCAGATGCGGTGATGGTGGCTACGTCACCGGCAGCCCGCATTTGCGTAGCAGCGTCTTGGCGAAGCCGAACGGCGCCGGCGTGAACGGGCCGGGCGGCGCGCGTGTGATCAGCGCGACGAAGCCGAGCGCGGCCATCGCCAGCCAGAAGCACAGCCAGAAGCCATCGATATAGGCGAGCACATTGGCCTCGCGCTGCACGAAGCTTGCGAGCGTTCCGACCGCACGCGCCGGCGCCAGGCCGGCGCCATGGGCCGCGAAGCGATCGGCAAGCTGCTTTAACAGCCGCACCACGTCGATATCGCCGGTGACGATGTGCTGGCCGAGATAGTAGGAATGGATCTGCTCGCGAACGCGCAGCCAGGTTCCCATCAGTGCGACGCCGATCTCGGCGCCGCCGAGCCGCATGATCTGGATATAGGCGGCAAAAGCGGTGGCGCGGCTGAAATCGGAATTGGACAGCGCCATGATGATGACCGGCAGCAGCGTCAGCGACTGGCCGACCGATTGCAGCAGCACGATGCCGATGAAGTCTTCGCGCGCCCAATCGTGGGTCAGCTGCGTGCCCCAGAGATTGGCGGCGGCGAAGCAGGCGAAGCCCAGCACCACCACCACGCGCGCGTCGAAATGCCGGAGCAGCCAGATCGAGATCGGCACCAACACGAACATCGGCAGCGCGCCATAGGTGAGCAGCAGCAAGCCGCTCTGCTCCGGTCTCAGCAGGCCAACATTGCCGAGGAAGTTCGGCACCAGCGACGAGTTGGAGAGAGAGGTCAGCGTGTAGAGCAGGATCACGACCAGCGACAGCCCGATATTGCGCGAGAACAGGACGTTCACATGCGCCCAGGGCCGGCGCACCAGCGACTCGTTGACGAGGAAAGCCATCAACAGCGCAGCGCCACCGACCAGCAGCGCCATCACGGTGCCGGAGCCGAGCCAGTCCAGCCGATTGCCCTGGTCGAGGCCGGCATAGATCATCGACACGGAGGCACCGAGCAGCAGCATGCCGCCCCAATCGGCCTCGCGCAGCAGCGCGCGATTGACCGGCTCGCCGGGCGTGCCCAGATAGACCATCAGGCCCATCAAGGGCGCGATGACGACGCCCTGCCAGTACAACCATTGCCAGCCGAGATGGTCGACATAGAAGCCGACCAGCGAGCTCGACGTATCCAGTGCGAAACCAACGCGGATCGAATAGATCGAGATCGCCGGCAACCACCAGCGCATCGGCAGATTGCGGAACACGATCATCAGCGTCGCCGGCACGAAGGTCCCGAGCAAGAGGCCGTGCACGACGCTGAGTGCGATCAGCGTCGGGTAATCGCGGACAAAGGGAATGATCAGCGAGACGGCAGCGTAGACCAGGCTCGGGATTCCGAGCACGCGCCGCAGGCCGAACACGGTGGCAAGCCACGCCACCGCGGGCGCAATCAGGATCTGCGAGCCGATGCCGGCGGTCGAAAGCCAGGCGCCTTCGTCGAAGGAGAGCCCGAACGCACCGCGCAGATCGGGCAGTCCGACCGTGGTCAACCGGCTGTCGAAATTGGCGAGAAACGAGCCGAGCAACA
>Ga0209758_1004876_pt1 | contig 10795 bp, 11 predicted proteins | sample AraplaMF_Col_mMF_FD_184258 | JGI IMG/M metagenome (GOLD analysis project Ga0209758, IMG submission 184258) | Arabidopsis root microbial communities from the University of North Carolina, USA - plate scrape MF_Col_mMF (SPAdes) (version 2) | ecosystem: Host-associated > Plants > Roots > Endosphere... | reverse complement strand
TGAAGGCGGGCGACCTGATCGCCGTTTCGACAGCCGGCGCCTATGGCGCGGTGCAGGCCGGCACCTACAACACTAGGCTTCTGGTGCCCGAGGTGCTGGTCGACGGCGACCGTTTTCATGTCGTGCGGCCGCGCCAGACCTATGAGGACCTGATCGGACTGGATTCGGTCCCCGACTGGCTGAAGTAGCGCGCCTGACCGGGCGCTCGTCTAGATCCTCTCCTGGATCAACGCCTTGGCTTCGGCGATCCGCCCTTCGTCGCGGCGATAGAATATCCATTGCTTGGTGCGCTTGGTGCTGAGTAGGCCAGCCTGGGTCAGCACGCGCATATGCTCGCTCAGCGTCGCCTGGGTAATGCCGAGCTTTTCGGCGATCAGCAGCGCGCAGACGCCGTCCTCGACCAGGTCGCCATCGGCCTGGCGCGGAAAATGCGCGCGCGGATCCTTGAGCCAATCGAGGATCTGCAGCCTGCGCTCATTGGCGATCGCCTTGAAGATGTCGACCTCTTGCATTTAGCCATTTTGCTAAGTTACTAATTGAAGTCAATCCCGAGGAGCAGGTCATGTTGAACACCAGAACGATCACGCGCGAACGCATCGCCGCTGTCGAACCGCGCATCCGCCCCTATGTCCGCTACACCCCGGTGATGCGCGTCGACATGGCGGATTTCGGCCGTCCCGCCTTTCCGGTCGACCTGAAACTTGAATGCCTGCAGCATTCCGGATCGTTCAAGGCGCGCGGCGCCTTCACCAATCTGCTTGAGCGCCAGGTGCCGGAGGCAGGCGTGGTCGCCGCTTCCGGAGGCAATCATGGCGCCGCCGTCGCCTACGCCGCCATGAAGCTCGGGCACAAGGCGACCATCTTCGTGCCCGAGGTCAGCCCGCCGGCGAAGCTCGCGCGCATCCGCGGCTACGGCGCCGAGCTGGTGGTCGGCGGCGCGCGCTATGCCGAGGCGCTGGCCGCCAGCGAAGACTTTGCCGCCCAGACCGGCGCCCTGCAGGTCCACGCCTTCAACCAGGAAGAGACGCTGCTCGGCCAGGGCACGCTCGGCCTGGAGATCGAGGCCGATCTGCCCGAAATCGACACGCTGCTGGTCGCCGTCGGCGGCGGCGGCCTGATCGGCGGCATCGCCGCCTGGTTCTCGGGGCGCATCCGCATCGTCGCCATCGAGCCCGAGGGAGCGCCGACGCTTTACCGCGCCCTGGAGGCCGGCGAGCCGGTCGATGCGCCGGCCGAAGGCATTGCCGCCGATTCGCTGGCGCCGAAACGCGTCGGCGAAATGATGTTTCCGATCGCCGAGGCCTTCGTCGAGCGCTCGATCCTGGTCAGCGACGACGATATCGTCGCGGCGCAGAAAGCGCTGTGGGACCGCGTGCGAATCATCGCCGAGCCGGGTGGCGCCGCGGCCTTCGCCGCCATGCTTTCCGCACGCTATGTGCCGGCGGACAGCGAGCGCGTGGCAGTCCTGGTCTGCGGTTCCAACACGAATCCAGCCAATTTCTGATCATAACTCGGCCAAACCGCTTCACGTTTTTTGGAACCCGCCTCGCCTTTGCCGTGTTTGCTGGTATCCTTCTGCTGATGACGTCCGGGATATCGTGCCCGGGCAGGAAGGGCCGATGACCGAACGACCCATTTCCAGCGGCGAACGCGGCCCGGCCGGCGATGGACGCGGCCTGGCCGGGCGCCTGGCGCTCAGCCGGTTGGCGACGCGGACCTCGATGCTCTTCGAGCGCGCCTGGCCGCTCGTGCTGCCGCTGCTGGTCGTTGCCAGCCTGTTCCTCAGCTTTTCGTGGTTCGGCCTGTTCCCGCGTCTGCCGGACGTGGTGCGCATTGGCCTTCTGATCCTGTTCGCGCTGGCGGCGGTCGCCGCTCTCTATCCGCTGCGCTTCTTCCGCATGCCGTCGGCCGCCGAGGTCGACAGGCGCATCGAGGCGGCGAACGAATTGCTGCACAGCCCGGTGCAGGTCCAGACCGACCGGCCGAGCGGCGCCGAGAGCATCTTCTCGCAGGCGCTGTGGCGCGAGCACCAGAAGCGCATGGCCGAGCGGCTTTCGAGCCTCGGCGTCGACCGGCCGCGCACCGGCGTGCCGGACTATGACCGCTGGGGCCTGCGCGCCGTGGCGGGGCTGCTGTTCGTCACCGCACTTGCCTTCTCCTTCGGACCCTTTGGCGGCAGGATCAGCGACGGTTTTGTCGCCCGCGCCACGCATGATGCCTTGCCGCCGCGCATCGACGCCTGGGTGACGCCGCCTGCCTATACCGGCAAGGCGCCGCTGTTCCTGACTGCCGATGCCAACCAGGCGGTCCAGACCTTCTCGGTGCCGCAAGGCAGCGACGTTTCGCTGCGTGTCACCGGCGGTTCAGGCGAGGAAACGCTGAGCTATGCCGATCAAGGCGGCAATGCCCGCGCCATCGAGCCCCCGGCACCCAGGGCGGCGGCGCCCGCCCCCAGCCAGACGGCACCCAAAGTGAGCCAGTTCTCCGGCAAGCTGAACACCAACGGCACGCTGACGCTGAAATCCGGCGAAGGCGATCTCGGCCACTGGGCCTTTGCCGTCATTCCCGACAAGCCGCCGACGATCCGCTTCGTCGGCGAGCCGAAGCGTGCCGTCAACGGCGCCATCGAGCTCAACTACGAGATCGACGACGATTACGGCGCGGCCTCCGCCAAGGCCGTTTTCGAGCTGTCGGATCCGCCGGCCGCCAACGCTCATCCGCTCTACGGTCCGCCCGACATGCCGCTCACGCTGCCGCGCCGCGGCGGCAAGGCGAAGGCGGCCAAGACGACCAAGGACCTGACCGAGCATGTCTGGGCCGGCAGCAACATCAAGCTGACGCTCACGGCTATGGACGACGCCGGCCACACGGCCACCAGTGAAACCAAGACGCTGGTCATGCCGGAGCGGCCCTTCGCCAACCCGCTGGCAAAAGCGGTGATCGAACAGCGCCGGCTGGTGGCGCTCGACACCAATGCCAAGCCGCGCGTTCTCGACCTGATGGACGCGGTCACGCTGCGTCCCGAGGACACGTTCGACAACATGTCGAACTATCTTGCCATCATGAGCGCGAGAAGCCGGCTGAAGCTCTCCGAAAGCGACGACCAGCTGCGCAACGTCGTGTCCTATCTCTGGGAGATCGCGCTCGGTATCGAGGAAGGCAATCTGTCGGCCGCCGAGCGGCGGCTGCGCCAGGCGCAGCAGGCGTTGCAGGACGCCATCAAGAACGGCGCCAGCGATCAGGAGATCGAAAAGGCGATGAAGGAACTGCGCGAGGCGATGAACCAGTTCCTGCAGGAATTCGCCCAGCGCGCGCAGCAGAACCCGAACGCGCCGCAGATGCAGCAGAACGGCCGCGAGCTGCGCCAGAGCGATATCGACCGCATGATGGATCAGATCGAGAATCTGGCCAAATCGGGCGATCGCGACAAGGCCCAGCAGCTTCTCTCCGAGCTGCAGGACATGATGAATAACCTGCAGGCCGGCCGCCAGCAGCAGGGCGGCGAGCAGGACAGCGAGCTGCGCCAGCAGATGGACAAGCTCGGCGATATCATGCGCCGCCAACAGGAAATGATGAACGACACCTTCCGGCTGGACCAGATGCAGCGCGGCTCACGCGACAATGGCGAACAACAGTTCGGTGAGGACGGCGAACAGCAGCAGCAGGGCCAGGACGACCAGCGGGCCGGTCCCGGTCAGGACCGCGATCCGCTGGGGCGGCCGAAAATGTCGCCGAAGGACCTGGCCGATGCGCTGAAGCAACTGCAGGAAGGCCAGGGCCAGTTGCAGAGCGAGCTCGACCAGCTGAAGAAGGGCCTCGAGGGCATGGGCATGGAACCCAATGAGGGCTTCGGCGAGGCCGGCAAATCGATGGGCAATGCCGAGCAATCGCTTGGCCAGGGCGATGGCGACCAGGCCGTCGGCCATCAGGGCCGCGCGCTGGAGGCGCTGCGCCGCGGCGCCAAGGACATGATGAAGCAGATGCAGGCCATGCAGGGCGACCAGGGCGGCAGCGAGCAGGGCGGCCGCCAGCAGGACGCCGACCGCGATCCGCTGGGACGGCCGCGCGCCACCAACGGCCCCGATGACGGCACCTCGGTCAAGGTTCCCGACGAGATCGACGTCCAGCGTGCCCGCCAGATCCTCGACGCGATCCGCAAGCGGCTCGGCAACGCGCTGAGCCCCGACATCGAGCGCAGCTATCTTGAACGGCTGCTGGAGCTGAAATAGCCGCCCGTATCACTTTTGGATCGCAATCACACCATGCCGAAGCTTGGAACCGTCACGCCGATCCTGCGCATGTTCGACATCGCCAAGGCGCGTGAATTCTACCTCGACTTCCTCGGCTTCGAGGTCCGCTTCGAACATCGCTTCGACGACAATGCGCCGCTTTACATGGGCATCGCCCGCGACGGCTGCGAATTGCATCTGAGCGAGCACCATGGCGACGGCTCGCCAGGCGCCCACATTCGCGTCGAGGTCGCCGATGTCGCGGGGCTTCATCGCGAACTGACGGCGAAGAAATACCGCTACGCCGGACCGGGATTGGAAGAGACGCCCTGGCGGACACGGGAAGTCACGGTCAGCGACCCGTTCGGCAACCGGCTCACTTTCTACGAGGACATGCCGGAGTGATAAGCCGGACCGAGGCGAAGCGGCTCTGAGTTTCCGTGAAATGGCAAACCGCTCCAAACCAGACGCAGTTCCAGAACTCAAAGATCGGCCGTAACCCGTGTCTGCCTGGTCAGCATGAAGGCCTCGCGGATGGCGTTCTCCATGCCGTCGATCGCTTCGCCGGTTGCCAGCGGATTGCGGTGCAGCACGACGTTGGAGGAATCGATGTCGCCGAAACCGTCGGTCACCGTCAGTTCGCGGCAATCGTCCGGGATGTTGCTGCGCGAGATCGGCGCGATCGCCAGACCGGAAGTGACCGCAAGCGTCAGGCCGCCATTGGTGTCGCTGGTGTAAGCGACACGGTAGTCCAGGCCGCGCTGCTGCAGCGACTTGATGGCGAAGTCGCGGCACCAGCCGTTGCGGCTGTATAGCGCGATCGGCACCGGCCGCTCCTCATGCATGTGATGCAGCCTCGAGGTCACCCACACCGTCGGGTCGTGCATCAACACCTCGCCGCCGGAAGAACCTTCCCATTCGAACACCACGGCGAGATCGAGATCGCCAGCCGCAAGCGCCCTCACCTGCGAATCCGAATGCGCGTAGCGCACCGTGACCTCGACGCGTGGATGCCGCTTGGCGAATTCACCCAGCGCCCGCGACAGGATCGAGCGGCCGTATTCGGCAGGGATGCCGATGCGCACCAGCCCGCCCAGCGGCGGCGCCACCAGCGAGGCGGCGGTCTCGTCGAGCAGCGAGACGATGCGGCGCGCATTGGCGATGAGCTCGCCGCCGCGGCGCGTCAGCGCCACGCCGCGTGAGCCGCGTTCGAACAGATCGTCGCCGACCATGTCCTCCAGCTTCTTCATCTGCATCGACACCGCCGATTGCGTGCGCCCGGCTTTCTCCGCCGCGCGGGTGAAATTGCCGGTTTCGGCCACCGCCACGAAGGTCCGCAGGAGGTCGCTGTCGAGCACGGGTTTCATCGATTTCCGCCATAAGAAAATTTGATTGCTGGCATCATTCCAATTCGTTTGCAAGATGTCAAACGCCGCAGGATAGTCGCCTCACCCATTGGATATGCGACCGCGAAATCGGCCGCGGACCAATCGAAGAGTCCTCACTCGTACCCGCTGCCTGAAAATGGTAGCGGGTTCTTTTTACGAGCATGATCCCGAAAAGTCGGAAGCGGTTTTCGGAAAAGATCATGCTTCAACAAAGAGTTAGGTCAGGATGACGATTCATCGAAACGTCATCCTGAGCTGGAAGCAATTCCAGGAAAAGCGCCCGGCGGTTTTCCGTCCGGAATTGTGTGGAATGAATACGGCTCGCGGGGGGCCGAAACTGATGCAGAACCGGATGGTGCTGGGCATCCTGAGCCTCTGCCTCGGCGTACTGGTCTTTTCGCTGCAGGATCCGCTGGTGAAGGCGGTGTCGGGCGGCTATCCGGTGACCGAGGTGATGGCGATCCGCGCCATCGTCGCGCTGCCGATCCTGGTCGTTCTGGTCCAGGCCGATGTCGGCCTGAGGGCGGTGCTGTCGAAGCGCTTCGGCATGCTGACGCTGCGCGCCTTCATCCAGTTCTCGTCCTACACGGTCTATTACCTGGCGATCGCCGCCTTGCCGCTGGCCGACGCGGTGGCGCTCTATTTCATGGCGCCGCTGTTCATCATGGCGATGGCCGGACCCTATCTCGGCGAGCGCGTCTCGTGGAAGACGCTGGCGACGGTGCTGATCGGCCTGGTCGGCGTGCTTGTGATGGTGCGCCCAGGCGCCGGTGTGTTCGACTGGGCAGCACTGCTGTCGCTGGGCTCGGCCTTCCTCTACGGCTTTTCGCAGTTGATGGCGCGCCGCATCGGCGACACCGAATCGTCGACGGTGATGGCCTTCTACCAGAACGGCGCCTATCTCAGCGGCGCCGTTGCCGTTGCGACCGTCTTTCATCTGGCCGGCATCACCCATGCGGCGCATCCGAGCGTCGAATTCCTGGTGCGGCCATGGGTATGGCCGACGATGCCGGATCTCCTGAAGATGGCCGCCTGCGGCTTCGTCGCTTCCGCCGGCATGATCCTGCTCTCGCAGGCCTACCGCATGGCGCCGGCCAACCGCGTCGCCACTTTCGAATATACCGGCATCCTGTGGTCGCCGCTGTGGGGCTTCCTGTTCTTCGCCGAGGTGCCGCGCGAAACGACGGTGCTGGGCGCGGCGCTGATCATCGGCGCCGGCCTGCTGGCGCTCAGCGGCGGGCGTCGGCGGAGTGCCGCGCCGGCGGCCCCTGTCACGACCGATGCGGTCTCAAGCGAAGCAGCTTAGTGCCTTGCCAACGCGGGCGCGGATCTCGGCAAGCGTGAACGGCTTCTGCACGACATCGAGGATGATGCCATTAAGTTCCTCGGCGCGCTCGCGCTGATCGGCATAGCCGGTCATCAGCATGATCCTCATCACCGGGAACTCTCTTGCAGCCGCCGTCGCCATCTCAATGCCGTCCATCTCCGGCATGCGGATGTCGGACACCACCAGATCGTAGCCGCCACGGGCCTGCCGGATCATGTCGAGACCCTGCGCACCGTCGGCGGCAATGGTGACGTTATGGCCGTCGCGTTCGAGCGCGCGGGCGGCGAGGGTGCGGACGGACTCATCGTCCTCGACGATCAGAAGCTTTGCCATGCCGAGATAGATGCCGCCGAAATGTTGATGTTTTCTGAAAATTCTAACGACCGGCGGCTTTTCGGAATGACTCCCGCGCCTCCTCAGGCGTCGCCCTTGACGACCCCGACAAACGGCAGTTCGCGGAAAGCATGGGCGACATCCATGCCATAGCCGACGACGAAATAGTCCGGGCAGTCGAAGCCGACATAGTCGGCGTTGAGCGAAGTCTGGCGGCGCATACGCTTGTCGAGCAGCACCGCGATGGCGCAGCTCTTGGCGCCACGCGAAAGCATCAGGTCGCGGGTGTAGGAAAGTGTCTTGCCGGATTCCAGTATGTCGTCGATCAACAGCACGTCGCGGCCGGCGACTTCGTTGTCGATATCGCGCAGCACCCTGACCTCACCGCTCGTGGTGCCGGCGCCGTAGCTTGAGATGAAGATGAACTCGACTTCCGGCGACAGGCCGACATCATGCATGGCGCGGATGAGATCGGCGGCGAAGACGAACGAGCCCTTGAGGATCGAGATCACCAGCAGGTCGTTATAGTCGCGCCCGGCGATTTCCTTGGCGAGCTCGAGATTGCGGCGCGCGATCGCCGACGCCGAAAACAGGACCTCGATGTCCTTGCCGCGTACAACTGGCATGCTTTTTTCCTTCCAAATCGGCTGCAACGCCGACTTCCGAGAACCGGAGCACAGCATACGTTGCAGTACGCGAGCACCGGCCTACGCCGGCCATAGCCTTAATTTCACTACCCACGCCACTCCTAAGTGCTTCGGCCGGCGAAGGCCGGAAGCGCAGAAAACCGTTGTTTGCAGGCCGGCATCACCTGAAGATCGACGCACCTAGCCGGCGAAGATTACGGAGACTGTCCTGACGCCGTCTTTAGGCACATCGAGGCGGCTGGAAAAGCCGAATCTTTCGCCGGGCGCCAGCGAGCGGTTGGATGTCCCCAGCCTGTAGCGGATGATGTTGGCGTTGTTGTCGGTGACGCGGATTTCGAGCGGCGGCAGTTCCTCCGACCCCAGCCCGTCATTGGCGGCCTCCCCATCCACGAACAGCACCGGCTTTACGCCCGACGCATCGATGCGCGACGTCACGCCGGAAATGGTGAGCGCGCTCGCCGGCGCGGCGGTCGCCCAGAAAGGGCCCTGCCGGACCAGCGCATGGCCGCCCGACACCCAAAACGAGATCAGCGCTATGCCGACGCCGGCGATCCAGAACGTCGGGCCGCCGCGCGAGGGCCGCGACGGCGCCGCCTCCGGTTTGCGCAGCATGCCCATGCCGCCGATCGATGGCGTCGAGGGGATCTGCGGCGGCGTCGCCGGTTCCGGATGAGCGGCAAAACGCGGCAGCGCCACATAGTCGGCATCGACGATGTCGGCCGGACCGAACATGACGCGCTCCGGCGCGGCATTTGTTGCCGTGCCGGTCATGATTTCGCCGGAAACAGGGCGCGCGGTTCTCTCGTCAGCCATTGTGGCACCAGTGCAGTCTTCGTTTCTTTTGCGTAAACGGAATTGGTTAACGCTTCCCCACCGGAATGGCTTTGATGCACGCTGAACGTTGCAAAATTAACCGCCGGTTAACCATGCCGGCCGATGGTCTGTTAGAGTAGATTGTGGCGCGTCGCCGCCGAGAGTTTCAGGTCGCCGAACGTGATCCGCTTCGAAAATGTCGGCCTTCGCTATGGCATGGGTCCGGAGATCCTCCGCGACATCTCCCTGCACATTCCGGAGCGCTCCTTTCAGTTCCTGAGCGGCCCCTCGGGCGCCGGCAAGACGACCTTGCTGCGCCTTTTGTTCATGTCGCTGAAGCCGACGCGCGGCCTGATCACCATCTTCGGCAAGGACCGCTCGCGCATCTCGCGCGGCGAACTGCCGCTGCTCAGACGCCGCATCGGCGTGGTGTTCCAGGATTTCCGCCTGCTCGACCATATGACGACCTACGAGAATGTCGCCCTGCCCTTGCGCGTGCGCGGGCGTGAGGAAGCGAGCTACCGCACCGACGTCACCGAGCTCCTGAAATGGGTCGGCCTCGGCGACCGCATGCATGTGCTGCCGCCGGTGCTCTCGGGTGGCGAGAAGCAGCGCGCCGCGATTGCCCGCGCCCTGATCGAACAGCCGGAGATCCTGCTTGCCGACGAGCCGACCGGCAATGTCGACCCACCGCTGGCGCGCCGGCTGCTCAGGCTGTTCATCGAATTGAACCGGCTGGGCACCGCCGTCGTGATCGCTACCCACGACCTAGGCCTGATGGAGCAGGTCGATGCGCGCCGCATGATCCTGGCCGGCGGAAGGTTGGACGTCTATGACTGACTTTCCAGCCGATCACCTCCAGGACGAAGCCGTCGAGACGACGACCGTCCGACGCGTCCAGCGCAAGACGGCACCTATCGTGCCGGCGCAGAACATCGCCGGACGGGCGCTGGTGCTGGTCATCGCCATCATGACCTTCCTGTCCTGTCTCACCTTCGGCGCCGTCACGCTGGTGCGCGATACCGCCTCTGTCTGGGAAAACCAGATATCGCGCGAGGCGACGATCCAGATCAAGCCGGCCGACGGTCTCGACATGGAGGCGGCCCTTGCGCAGGCCTCGCAGATCGCCAGCGAGTTCCCCGGTGTGAAGGGCATCAAGATCATCGACCGCGACGCGACGGCGCGCCTTCTGGAACCATGGCTGGGCAGCGGCCTCAATATCGACGAACTGCCGGTGCCGCGCCTCATCATCGTCACCATCGACGAGGCCAGCCCACCGGACTTTGCCGCCATGCGCGCCGCGATCACGCCGAAAATACCGACCGCGGCACTCGACGATCACCGCACCTGGGTCGACCGGCTGGTCGCCATGGCGCACACGACGGTGACGATCGGCATTGCCGTTCTGGTGCTGATGCTGTCGGCAACCGTGCTGACGGTGGTGTTCGCCACGCGCGGCGCCATGGCCGGCAACGGCCATATCATCGAGGTGCTGCATTTCGTCGGCGCCGAGGCGCGCTTCATCGCGCGCGAGTTCCGCTGGCATTTCCTGGTCACCGGCATGAAGGGCGCGGCGGCCGGCGGCGCCCTGGCGATTGCCGTCTTCATCGTCTTTTCCTGGTGGTCGTCGCGCAATATGGCGACGCCCCAGGCCGACCAGGCGACGGCGCTGTTCGGCAATTTCGCCATCGGTTCCGCCGGCTATTTCGGTGTCGGCCTGATGGTGCTGGTGATCGGCGTGCTGACCGCGGCAACCTCGCACGCGACCGTCGTCGCCTATCTCAGCGACATCGACGTTCGCCAACCGGATGCAGGCTGACCATGAACACCAACCGAAAGTCGGCGCAAAGCGTTATATACATAAGAAAACGATCACATACGGGACACTTGCCGTAACGCAATGTGCGCGTCTTACCTATCAAAGGCCGCATTTCGCAGTTAACCATGGGATGTTTTCAGGATTAACCTGGGGATGATGGAAGCGCGGGATTCGATCGGGACAACTGGACGGATGCCGGTGGTGCGTTCCCGCGCCGCTGCTTCCGCCACGCTTGGCCG
>Ga0209758_1004872_pt1 | contig 10809 bp, 6 predicted proteins | sample AraplaMF_Col_mMF_FD_184258 | JGI IMG/M metagenome (GOLD analysis project Ga0209758, IMG submission 184258) | Arabidopsis root microbial communities from the University of North Carolina, USA - plate scrape MF_Col_mMF (SPAdes) (version 2) | ecosystem: Host-associated > Plants > Roots > Endosphere ... | reverse complement strand
GTGTGCCCTTGGCAACGAGCGGCAGCCGCTCGCCGGTATGCATGACATCGGCGACATGCATCAGGCTCGCACCCAGCTTGCCGCCGGGATGGAAGACGTGGAAATCCGTGGCGGTAAAGCCGCGCGCCTCCAGGAGCGCCACCGCCAGCGCGTCGCCGATTGCAAGCTGCATCAGCGTCGAGGTCGTCGGCGCCAGCCCATTCGGGCAGGCCTCCTGCTCGTTCGGCATCAGCAGGACGATATCGGCGGCGGTCGCCAGCGAGGACCCTTCGCTGCAAGTGATCGCGATCAGCGGAATGGAGAAGCGCCGCGTGAAGGAAATGATACTCTTGAGCTCGGCGCTCTCGCCACCTTTGGAAATCGCCAACACGACGTCGTCGCGCGCAATCATGCCGAGATCGCCGTGATTGGCCTCCGCCGCATGCACGAAAAAGGCGGGCGTTCCCGTTGACGCGAATGTCGCCGCCAGCTTGGCGCCGATATGCCCGCTCTTGCCGACGCCGGTGACGATGACGCGTCCGGAGATGTCGCCGATGACTTCGACGGCCCGGGTGAAGGGACCGGCCAAGCCATCGTCAAAGGCCTGTTCGAGCGCTTCAAGACCGCGTCTTTCGGTCTCTACCGTGCGTTTTGCCGACTCGAGCACGCTGTTTTCAACGAGGTTTATCGCTCTTCTGATCATGAAGTTGCGTTAGACCTTTTCACTTTCCAAGTCCACCCCGCAGTCTTTCCGAATTGTGAACAGCACCCGTAGGCGGCAACGAATGATTAACCACAAGGCTTTACCTTTGGGTAAGAACCGAAAGCATGTCAGGCGCGAATTGCATGGGCCAGCCAAAACAGACGAGCAGTGTGACGCCGCTCCGCGCCATGAGCTGTGCCGTCTCTTTTGCCGTGCTCACTGGCCTGCTTCTCAGCCAGACGGCTGCCTTCGCACAGTCCGCCTCACAGCCGGCAGGCACGGCAAACAGCCGCTCCGCCGCCTCCCAGGACAACGGCGCCACCAACAATGCGGCATCCGCCGCCGGTTTCGATGACGAGACCGATGATACCGCCACTCCTGCGGCAAACGGCGCGACTGCGAACGCGGATGATGCCCAGCAGCGGCCCACCATACCGGATGCCCAAGCCGGCGACGACATTACCGGCTCGATCCTCGACGAGGACATACGCCGGCTGAACACCCGTGAAGCGCCGATCGATGAGGCACTGCCGCGCCGCAGGGCTGCCGAAAGCGCCTCGACAGAGGAAACGCCGGGAATCCCGATCGGCACGTTTGTGCTCCGCCCGAGCGTCACCCAGAGCATCAACACCGAGACCACCAAGGACGGCAATACGACGCAGCGGCGCGCCTTTCTCGAAACCGATGCGGCAGCGACCCTAACCTCGGACTGGGGCCGGCATCAGTTGACCGTGACCTCGGAAGGCGCCTGGCAGAAGAATGTCAGCGGCGAGGGTGAGGAACAGCCTTCCTTCAAGATCAACAGCGACCTCAGGCTGGATCTTCCCGACGATACGACCGCGCACCTGACCGCCGGCTATAATTTCTACCGCGAGGATACGGACGATCCCGACGCCATCGCCAACGCCGCGCAGCAGTCGGACGTCCAGGAATTTTCGGCCGGCGCCTCCGTTCAGCGCGATTTTGGCATCCTGCGCGGCACGACTGCACTTGCGCTGACACGCTCGATCTATTCGGACGCTAAACTCTCGAACGGCACGACCGTCTCCCTCAGCGACCGCAATCAGACGACGGGCACGTTGCGTGGCCGTGTCGGCTACGAACTGTCACCCGCGCTCATCCCCTTCATCGAGGCCAACATCGGCCGCACGGTCTATGACGAAACGCAAGACTCCGCCGGTTACGAGCGTTCGGGCCATAGCTACGGCGCCAAGGCCGGCGTCGAGGTCGATCTCGGTGAAAAGCTGAAGGGTGAAGTCGGTGTCGGCTACGAGATGGCGGATTTCGAAGACAGCCGGCTATCCTCGATCGATACGGCCACACTCGATGCAAGCCTGCTCTGGTCGCCGATCCGCGGCACCGATGTCAATCTCGACCTGCAGACGAGCATCCAGCCCTCGACCACGGCGGGCGAAAGCGGCTACGTTTCGCACGCGCTGACGACGACGGTCACCCACCAGTTGCGCGACAATCTGGTCGGCACGATGATCGGTGGCGTAATATGGCGCGATTATCCGACGGATAGCACCATCAACGACGAGCTCGTCTATACCGCTGCGACCGGCCTGACCTGGAACATCAACCGCTATCTCGATCTCACCAGCACACTCGGCTACGAGCTGACGACGCGCAAGGAAGGCAGCGATTCGCAGCAATGGCGAGCCGGCGTCGGTCTCAAGCTGAAACGCTAAGAATGACGACCAAAACAGAGCGCCGCGTATCTGTTAGGATACGCGGCGCTCTATTACATTGAATCTACAACTTATTTCAGGCCGGCAAGCAGTTCCCTGAAGCCGCCTTCGACGGAGGGGCGGATATCGGCGCGTTCGAGGGCGAAGGCGACGTTTGCCAGGATGAAACCGTCCTTGGCGCCGCAGTCGTAGGTCGCGCCGCGGAAGTGGTAACCGGCGAAATCCTGTTCCTTCAGCAGCTTTAGCATGCCGTCGGTAAGCTGGATCTCGTTGCCGGCGCCGCGCTCCTGGGTTTCGAGGATCTTGAAGATCTCCGGCTGCAGGATGTAGCGGCCGTTGATGAAGAAGTTGGAAGGCGCAGTCCCCTTGGCGGGCTTTTCCACCATGCCGGTGATGCGGAAGCCGTCGCCGATCGCCTCGCCAACGCCGACGATGCCGTATTTATGCGCTTGGTCGGGCGCGCATTCCTCGACGGCGATGATATTGCCGCCGCTCTGGCCGTAGAGGTCGATCATGCCCTTCATGCAGCCCTTGTCGCCCTTCATGATCATATCGGGCAGCAGCAGTGCGAAGGGTTCGTCGCCGACGATCTCGCGGGCGCACCAGACCGCATGGCCGAGGCCGAGCGGCTCCTGCTGACGGGTGAAGCTCACCGTGCCGGCCTTCGGCAATTGCTGGGCGAGAAGGGTGATTTCAGCCTTCTTGGCGCGCTCGCGCAGCGTCTGTTCCAACTCGAAATGGATGTCGAAATAATCTTCAATGACGTGCTTGTTGCGTCCGGTGACGAAGACCAGATGTTCGATCCCGGCCTCGATCGCCTCATCGACGACATATTGAATGATTGGCTTGTCGACGACGGTCAACATTTCCTTCGGAACAGCCTTTGTCGCCGGCAGGAATCGCGTTCCCAACCCGGCAACCGGAAATACTGCTTTACGAACTTTGTTGTGTTGAGCCACACCCGGCCTCCTGCTTCGATCACATCGCTTTGGAAATAGAGCTTTTTAGCTTTAACTAGTATAGAATTGCTACTGTTTTGCAAATGGTGACCGCAGCGGATCGCCATGGTAAAGATTTTGTTGACTCCGTTCCTGTAGTCTCGGGTCTGGGCGGATAGGATGTCCCGCTGCACCAGAAACTGAAGATGACGGATACGACTGTCGATGACCCAGAATCACAAAAACTCCCTTCGTGGTCTTGCTCTCGCCCTCATTGTCGCTGCCCAGGTGGCACTGGTCCCCGACAACGCGAAAGCTGATTCCCGCTTCCAGAAATGGATCGCGGATTTTTACCAAACTGCCGCTCAGAGTGGCATCAGTAAGGCAACTTATCAAAAGGCCTTTTCCGGGGTGAGCGAGCCCGATCCGACCGTGCTCGAAAAGGCCGCCTACCAGCCGGAATTCACCTCGAAGATCTGGGACTATGTCGATTCCCGCGTCAACCCCTATACCGTCAAGATCGGCCGCGAGATGGCTGCCAAGCATGCAAGGACGCTCGCTGCGATCGAGCAGCGTTTCGGCGTCGACAAGACCATTCTGCTGGCCATCTGGTCGATGGAATCGAATTATGGCGCGGTTCTCGACAAGGACGACCGGCTGCACTACGTGCCACGCGCTCTGGCAACGCTTGCCTACGCCGATCCGAGCCGCGCCAAATTCGCCAAGAAGCAGTTGGTCGCGGCACTGAAGATCCTGCAGAACGGCGATGTGCCGGCACGCGAGATGACCGGCTCCTGGGCCGGCGCCATGGGCCACACCCAGTTCATTCCGACAAGCTACCTGCTTTATGCCGTCGATGCCGACGGCAACGGCCACCGCGACATCTGGAATTCGGTCCCCGACGCGCTGGCGACCTCGGCCAATCTCCTGATGAAGAACGGCTGGGACACCGGCAAGACGTGGGGCTACGAGGTCGTCGTTCCCGCCGCAGTCGCCAAGCAGGCCGGCAAGACCCATACGTTGGCCCAATGGGCGGCACTCGGCCTGACACGCCCGAACGGCAAGGCCTTCCGAGAGAGCGCCACCAAAGCCATGCTGAAGATGCCGGCCGGGGCCAGTGGCCCGGGCTTCCTGATGACCGCCAACTTCTTCACCATCAAGAACTACAATGCCTCGGATAGCTACGCGCTTGCCGTCGGCTTGCTGGCCGACCAGATCGCCGGCTACGGCGGCATGCAACAGCGCTGGCCGCGCCCGGACGGCGCACTCGACATTACCGAGAAATTCGAGCTGCAGACCCGTCTGAAGACGCTCGGCTATTACAATGGCGAGGTCGACGGCAATTTCGGGTCGGGTTCGAAGGCGGCAATATCAGCCGTCCAGTCGCGCATCGGCATGCAGCCGGACGGTGAGCCCTCGTTGCCGCTTCTGAACGCACTGCGCCGCTAGATCGGGATGATCCCGGCCGGACCGGCCGGAAATCTCAACCCGCATTTCGATCAACGAAGTAGGGCATGATACCGCCCGAAAACCCCACACACTTTTCGGCATGATGGTCTACAACAGGCCGAACCGTGACCTAGATAGTAGCGGGAGTGGACGCTGGCCTACCCTGCGTGCAAGATGCCGGCAGATGCGGAACTGCCCATGACGAAGAAAACTGATCGCACCCCAATCCGTTGGCTCGTGCTCGCCTTGGCGGCGGCTTCGCTATGCCTTGGCGCTCTTGCGCCGGCGCATGTCGCCGAAGCCCAGGAGCAGCGCTATCAGCGCCGGTCGATCCTCGATTTTTTCCTCGGCCGACGCTATCTCGACGATGCGCCGCAAGCCCCTGATGTCCAGCAGCCGAGGCGCCAGCAGCGCAAGCGCCCACCGCAACCGAAGGCCGTGGTCAATACCCGCACCGCGCCACCCTTGCGGACCGTCGAAGAGGAGCCGGCGGTGCAGAAACTCGGTGACGCCCGAACGATCCTGATCGTCGGCGATTTCCTGGCCAGCGGCCTCGGCGACGGTCTCACCGCCGCCTTCGAGACCTCGCCAGGCGTCGTCGTCGAAGCCCGCGGCAACGTCTCCTCAGGCCTTGTCCGCGACGATTATTACGACTGGCCGGAACAGCTGCCGAAGATGATCGACGAGCTGAAGCCGGCAATGGTCGTTGTCATGATCGGCGCCAACGACCGCCAGCAGATGGTGACCGACACCGCCAAGGAGAAATTCCGCACCGATGGCTGGTTCACCGAATACCGCCGCCGTGTCCTTTCGTTCGGCAAGGAGGTCACCGGCCGCAAGATCCCGCTGCTTTGGGTCGGCCTTCCTGCCTTCGAATCCGATTCGATGACGGCCGATGCCGTCCAGATGAACCAGCTCTACCGCAACCAGGTCGAAAGCATCGGCGGCGAATTCGTCGATATCTGGGATGGTTTCGTCGACGAAAACGGCAACTTCATCGTCACCGGCTCGGATGTGAACGGCCAGCAGGTACGCCTGCGCACTTCTGATGGCATCAACCTTACCCAGGCCGGCCGGCGCAAGCTGGCCTTCTATGTGGAGAAGCCGGCCCGGCGTCTTCTCGGCACGCAGGCTAGTCCCGATCTGGTCCGCCTCGACTCCAGCAATCTGCCCGGTCTCGGCCTTCCCGACAATCCGGTCGAACATACCGTGCCGATCAGCCTCTCCGATCCCAATCTCGATGGCGGCGCCGAGCTTCTCGGCGCCAGGCCGCCGCCGATGGCTTTGACGCGGTCGCCGCGCGACCTCCTGGTGGAGCAGGGCGAAATGACGCCCGCGCCTCCCGGCCGCGTCGATGATTACCGCCTGCCTGTGGCAAAGGCGCCGGCCGAAGTCTCGGTCAAATAAAAGAGACCGCGCGAGGCGGCCCTCCGCTTCGTCCCGTCTACTTCGCCGTCGCCTGCGGCCAGCTCAGATAATAGTAGTTCGAGCCGATCAGGCCGAAGAAGGCGTTGCTGTCGTTCGTCTGGTCCACATAGCTGCCGTTTTCCTTAACGAAGGCGCCGTCGGAGCCGCGCTCCAGATGCGCATCGAGGAAGTCGCTCCAGCCGCTGACATCAATCTCCTTGCCGGCCTTGCTCTCAGTGTCCGCTTCATCGGGATCGTCGACATCCCAGGCGTTGACCGACACACCCTGCGTCGGATCGGTGATGATGAGCGTGCCCGCTTCCAGGGCAGCCAGCATGTCGTGCGCCTTGCCGCTCTCGCCTTCGGCCGCAGCCGCATCCTGCAGCTGCTGCTTCAGCATCGACATGAAGGAGGCGCTGGTGACGTCGGCGCTATCACCCGTCGTTTCGGACTCATCAGACGTGTCGCTCTGGGCCGAAAGCGTGTCGAGCAGCCCGGAAAGAGCCTGGTTGGAAAGAAGCGAGGCGGAGCTCGAATCGAGCCCGTAGCCGCTCAGAATGCTGGCGGCCGACGAACTCTGCGTGTCCTGCGAGCTGTCGTCGGAGCCGCGGAGGTTTTTCAGAGCATATTGGGCCGAAACCAGCCGCGTGCTGTCAAGTGCGGAAACCATTGGAAATGTCCTTGTCGATCATTCGCGGTCTCATGCCGCGGCCGATGGTGAAATGCGTTACGGCCAAAACGGCGGGGCATCTCCGCTTCGGTCGCCGCCGGCTCCTCCTGAGCCCGCGTCCGGCGAAAAATCTCGCTTCCAGGCATTGCCTGAGGCTTGCGGCGCACGGCCTCCGCGTCAAGCGGTCGCACTACAGCGCGGCGCACCATGAAAAAACTCCGCCGGAGGGGCGGAGTTCGTGGTCTTCGGGAAGGTGTGCAGCCGACGGTCAGTTCGGCAGAACGGTCGAACCCATCAATTCCTCGTCGATGGCGCGCGCTGCCTGGCGTCCTTCACGGATCGCCCAGACCACCAGCGATTGGCCGCGGCGCACGTCACCCGCCGTCCAGAACTTGTCGACCGAAGTCTTGTAGTCGCGATCGTTGGCGACGACGTTGGTCGAGCCGCGCTTGTCGGTGTTGAGCGTCAGCTTGCCCTCGAGCTCCTTCAGCACGCTGCCGGTGAACGGCCCGCGGAAACCGATGGCGATGAAGGCGAGATCGGCCCGGATGACGAATTCCGTGCCTGGAACCGGCCGCCGGCGCTCGTCGACCTCGCAGCACTTGACGCCGGTCAGCACGCCGTCTTCGCCGACGAATTCAAGAGTCGCCACCTGGAATTCACGGACCGCACCCTCGGCCTGTGAGGAGGAGGTTCGCATCTTCGTCGCCCAGAAGGGCCAGACGGCAAGCTTGTCTTCCTTCTCCGGCGGCTGCGGCCGGATGTCGAGCTGTGTGACCTTGACGGCTCCCTGGCGGAAGGCCGTGCCGACGCAGTCCGAAGCCGTATCGCCGCCGCCGACGACGACGATATGTTTGGCGCCGGCAAGGATCGGGTCCGACGGCCAGCCGACGCTGTCGATGTTTTCGCGCCCGACGCGGCGGTTCTGCTGCACCAGATAGGGCATCGCATCATGCACGCCAGCAAGGTCGGTGCCCGGAATGCCCGCCTCACGTGGCGTCTCGGAGCCACCGCAGTAAAGAACGGCGTCGTGATCGGCGAGCAACTGCTCGACCTTGACGTCGACGCCGACATTGGCGCCGCAATGGAAGGTGACGCCCTCACCCTTCATCTGCTCGACGCGGCGGTCGATGAAGTTCTTCTCCATCTTGAAATCGGGAATGCCGTAGCGCAGCAGGCCGCCCGGCTTGGTCTCGCGCTCATAGAGATGCACCTCATGGCCGGCGCGGCCGAGCTGCTGGGCAGCCGCCATGCCGGCGGGGCCGGAGCCGATGACGGCGACCTTCTTGCCGGTATGGACCGTCGCCGGCTGCGGCCGGATGAAGCCGAGCTCATAGGCCTTGTCGGCGATCGCCTGTTCGACCGTCTTGATGGCGACCGGCGCATCCTCGAGATTCAACGTGCAGGCTTCCTCGCAGGGTGCCGGGCAGACGCGACCGGTAAACTCAGGGAAGTTGTTGGTGGAATGCAGGTTCTGGATCGCTGCTTCCCAGTTGTTGTTGTAGACGAGGTCGTTCCAATCGGGGATCTGGTTGTGAACAGGGCAACCGGTCGGGCCGTGGCAATAGGGGATGCCACAGTCCATGCAGCGCGCGGCCTGTTTCTGCACTTCCGGGTCCGACATCGGGATCGTGAACTCGCGGAAATGACGGATACGATCCGACGCCGGCTGGTATTTCGCCACCTGCCGGTCGATTTCCAGAAACCCTGTTACCTTACCCATGTTTTCGTCCCTTACCCTCATGACCGCCTCACCGCAGCCAATCTGTCTATCGTCAGTCCCGGTACCCGGGGCAAGTTGCTTGTCTTGACCGTCATTGGACCATATCCCCTGCAAGACATCCGTGCGATCTGGACAGCCTTCGCCGTCGGTATGATCGTCACGGGTCATTGAGATATTTTCGTCATCCGTCACCTGCAGTCAGCGGGTGACGGATGTCCCGGTGCAATTCATTCCGCGGCGATGCCCATCCGGCTGCGCTCCATTTCCTCGAGCGCCCGACGGTATTCGACCGGCATGACCTTGCGGAACTTCGGACGGTAGTCGGCCCAGTTGTCGAGGATCTGCGTGGCGCGGGCCGAGCCCGTATAGTGCAGATGGTTGGAGATCAGCTGGTAGAGGCGCTCCTCGTCATGGCGCGTCATGTCGCCAGAGACGTCGACGCGTCCCTTGTGCATGAGGTCACCACCGTGATGATGCAGCTTCTCCAGCATGTCGTCCTCCTCGGGCACCGGCTCGAGCTCGACCATCGCCATGTTGCAGCGGCTGGCGAAATCGCCGGTCTCATCGAGCACGTAGGCGACACCGCCGGACATGCCGGCCGCGAAGTTGCGGCCCGTGGCGCCGAGCACGACGACGACGCCACCGGTCATGTATTCGCAGCCATGGTCACCGACACCCTCGACGATGGCGATCGCGCCCGAATTGCGCACGGCGAAACGTTCCCCCGCCACACCGCGGAAATAGCATTCCCCCTCGGTCGCACCATAAAGCACGGTGTTGCCGACGATGATCGAGTCCTCGGCCACGATCCTCGAATTCTCCGGCGGCCGGATGATGATCTTGCCGCCTGAAAGGCCCTTGCCGACATAGTCGTTGCCGTCGCCGATCAGGTTGAAAGTGACGCCACGCGCCAGGAAGGCGCCGAAGCTCTGCCCCGCCGTGCCGCGAAGCGTCACATTGATCGTGTCTTCCTTCAGCCCACGGTGGCGGAAGCGCTTGGCTACCTCGCCGGAAAGCATTGCTCCGGCCGACCGGTCCACGTTCTTGATCCCGACCTCGAAGGCGACGGGCGTCTTGGCCGTCAGTGCCGGCTGCGCCTGCTCGATCAGCACGCGGTCGAGAATATCGTCGATCGGGTGCTTCTGTCGGCTCGTCCAGAAGGTCTCTTCCTTGGGAGCGTCGACCTTGTGGAAGATACGGCTGAAATCGAGGCCCTTCGCTTTCCAGTGGTTCAGCATCTCGTCCTTCTCCAGAAGCTCCGAGGCGCCGATGATCTCGTCAAGCCGGGTGAACCCGAGTGAGGCGAGGATTTCGCGCACTTCGTTGGCGACGAAGAAGAAATAGTTGATGACGTGCTCCGGCGCGCCCTTGAAGCGCTTGCGCAGCACCGGATCCTGGGTCGCCACACCCACCGGACAGGTGTTGAGATGGCACTTGCGCATCATGATGCAGCCGGCGGCAATCAGCGGCGCGGTGGCAAAGCCGAACTCGTCGGCTCCAAGCAGCGCCCCGATAATGACGTCGCGGCCAGTCTTCAGCCCGCCGTCCACCTGCAGGGCGACGCGTGAGCGCAGCCCGTTCAGCACCAGAGTCTGCTGGGTCTCGGCAAGGCCGATTTCCCAGGGGCTGCCAGCATGTTTGAGCGACGTCAGCGGCGACGCACCCGTGCCGCCGTCGAAGCCGGCGACCGTGATGTGGTCGGCGCGTGCCTTGGCGACACCGGCGGCAACCGTGCCGACGCCGACTTCAGAGACGAGCTTGACCGAAACATCGGCGGTCGGGTTGACGTTCTTCAGATCGTAGATCAGCTGCGCCAGATCTTCGATGGAATAGATGTCGTGGTGCGGCGGCGGCGAAATCAGGCCGACACCCGGTGTCGAATGGCGGGTCTTGGCAACGGTCGCGTCAACCTTGTGGCCCGGCAGCTGACCGCCTTCGCCAGGCTTGGCGCCTTGCGCCACCTTGATCTGCAGCACGTCGGCATTGACGAGATATTCGGTGGTCACCCCGAAGCGGCCCGACGCGATCTGCTTGATCGCCGAACGTTCCGGGTTCATCGAACCATCGGCCAGCGGCATGTAGCGGTCGGATTCCTCGCCGCCCTCGCCGGTGTTCGACTTGCCGCCGATCCGGTTCATGGCGATCGCCAGTGTCGTATGCGCCTCCCTGGAGATCGAGCCGAAGGACATCGCCCCCGTCGAGAAACGCCTGACGATATCGGCCGCCGGCTCGACCTCGTCGATCGATAT
>Ga0209758_1004871_pt1 | contig 10811 bp, 10 predicted proteins | sample AraplaMF_Col_mMF_FD_184258 | JGI IMG/M metagenome (GOLD analysis project Ga0209758, IMG submission 184258) | Arabidopsis root microbial communities from the University of North Carolina, USA - plate scrape MF_Col_mMF (SPAdes) (version 2) | ecosystem: Host-associated > Plants > Roots > Endosphere... | reverse complement strand
CCGCCAGAACGCGCGGCTGATGAACATGAAGCCGACCGGCAACGGCCGCCGCCAGAGCTATGCCCACGTGCCGATGCCGCGCATGACCAACACCTACATGCTGGCCGGCGAGCGCGATCCCGCCGAAATCCTCGCCTCGGTGAAGAACGGCGTTTATGCCGCCAATTTCGGCGGCGGCCAGGTCGACATCACCTCGGGCAAATACGTGTTCCAGTGCACCGAGGCCTACAAGATCGAGAACGGCAAGCTCGGCGCGCCGTTGAAGGGCGCGATGCTGATCGGCAACGGGCCGACCGACCTGCATCGCATCACCATGGTCGGCAACGACCTCGCGCTCGATACCGGCATCGGCACCTGCGGCAAGAACGGCCAGGGCGTGCCGGTCGGCGTCGGCCAGCCGACGCTGCGGATGGAAAAGATCACGGTCGGAGGAACGGGCTAGTGAGCAACGAGAACGTCGCGGACAAGAAGGACAGCGCGAGCAAGCCGATGAGCTGGCGCGCGCAGGCGGTGCAACTTGCGGCAATCGTCGGCATCGTGTTCGTCGCCAAGGGCGCGATCGCCGAGCCGTTCTATGTGCCATCGGGTTCGATGGAGCCGACGCTCCTGATCGGCGACGCACTGGTGGCCTCGAAATTCCCTTACGGCTATGGCGCGGCGTCGCTGCCGATCCAGATCACGCTGCCCGAAACCGGCCGCCTGTTCGGCGACACGCCCAAGCGCGGCGATGTCGTTGTGTTCCGTTGGCCCGGCGACCGCGCGCAGGCCTGGGTCAAGCGCGTGGTGGGATTGCCGGGCGACCGCATCCAGCTGCGGCAGGGGCAGCTCTTCATCAACGACCACGCCGCCACGCTGAAGCCTGATGGCATGGGCACTGCGGAAGACGAGTTCGGCAATACCGAGCGCGCTTATAAGTTTGTCGAGACGCTGCCGAACGGCGTCAGCCACGCCATCTTCAAGATGCGCGACAACGGCCGGCTCGACAACACGCCCGAGGTGACGGTGCCGGCAGGCAAACTGTTCGTGCTCGGCGATAACCGGGACAATTCCGCCGACAGCCGCGTCGCCGTGCGCGACGGCGGCGTTGGCTTGCTGCCGGTCGACAACCTGATCGGCCGCGCAGATGCCGTGGTCGGCTCCTGGGATCTCGGCATGCGCAGCCAGCCGGTGTGGACGTGGCTGTCGGGGTTCAGGTTGGCGCGGTTTTTTACGTCGGTGCAGTGACGGACCCTCATGGTGAGGAGCGCGTCTTCGCGCGTCTCGAACCATGAGGCCCGAAACGTCGGTGGCCCTTCGAGACGCGCGCAAGTGCGCGCTCCTCAGGGTGAGGGATCGAGTGTGACCTTCGACGACATCCGGAAATTTGCACTCGCCTGGCCCGAAGTCGAGGACGGCACTTCCTACGGCACGCCCGCGCTGAAAGTGCGGAAGAAGATGCTCGTGCGGCTGAAGGAAGACGGCGACAGCCTGGTCATGCCCGGCGTGCCGCCGGACGAGCGCGCGATGCTGGTGGAAAGCCGGCCGAAGGCATTTTACTTCACCGACCACTACCGCGATTATCCGATCGTGCTGATCCGCCTCTCGAAGGCCAGCCGCGCGATTGTCGAGCCGTTGCTGCAACGGCACTGGCGCACGCTGGCGTCGAAGAAGGCGGTGAAGGAATTTGACGAGAATTCGTAAGCCGAGGTCCCGCTGCTCGACCTCATCCTGAGGAGCACGCGTCGGCGTGCGTCTCGAAGGATGAATAGCACCAGCGGGGCCGCATGGTTCGAGACGGCGCTCGCGCGCCTCCTCACCATGAGGGTTGATATTTGCGGCGGCGCTTTCATGAACGAAGACCAATTCCTCACCGCCGCCCTGCAAAATCCCGCCAACGCCATCATCATCGACGAGCTCTTCCAACTTGCGCTGCCGGATTCATGGCTGGTCTCCGGCTGCCTGGTGCAGACGGCGTGGAACGTGCTGACCGGGCGCGCGGTCGATTATGGCATCAACGATTACGACGTGTTCTATTTCGATCCCGACACCTCCTGGGAAGCGGAAGACAGAATCATCCGCATGTTGGCCGAGCGGCTTGCCGGCCGTGGCATCGCGGTCGAGGCGCGCAACCAGGCACGCGTGCATCTATGGTACGGCGACAAGCACGGCCTGCCCTATGCCGAACTGCATTGCTCGACGGAAGGCATCGATCGCTTCCTGACCAGGAATACGCAGATCGGACTGCGACGCACGTCCGACGGCTACGAGGTGTACGCGCCGCACGGATTCGACGATGTCGCCGCGATGATCGTGCGACCCAATCCAGGTCCGAATTTTTCGGCGGCGAATTACGCGGCGAAGGCCGAGCGATGGAAGAAACTGTGGCCTGAGATCGCGGTGTTGCAGGCGGACACATCGTAACGATCATTGTCCTACCGGCGAACGCCGGGACCCATACCGCGTTGTCCTATCGATAAGAGCGAGGTCGCCGACGTCTTGCAAACCAACTGGGGCCGCGGCGTATGGGTCCCGGCTCAAGGCCGGGACGACGGCGGTGCCGCCCCTACCGCACCACCCCCGAGGTAAACCCCGCCTTCCGCCGCGGCGGCTTGATGTCCTTCTTCAAAAAACACTGCGCTTCCTTGCCGGCGTAGCCCGGCCGCGCATAGGTCCAGGCGCGGCATTTGTTGTCGGCGGCGCAGGCGGCCTTGCAGGCGTCGTCGCCGTCGCCGCTCTTGAGGTCAAAGCTCTTGTAGTCGCCGCCGAACCGGTCGATCGAGGTTTCGACCGCGTCATTACGCCGTTCCAGCACGCCGGCGCCGCGGACGCCGGAGACGCAGCAATCGCTCTGCACCCGCGCCGGCACGTTGCTCTTCAGCCAGCACACGGCACGGTTGACGAGGTCGGTCGGGTAGCTGAACGTCCAGGCGCGGCAGCGGCGGTCGCGCTCGCACACCAGCGCGCATTCGGCCGGATCGCCGGAGATCACCGGCGAAGAGAGATAGTCGCCGCCCGGCCGGTCGAAATTGGCCTGCGCCAGCGCCGGGCGCACGGATACGGCCGCCGCCAGAAGGGCGAGCATCACCACACACGCCCTGAGCAGGCGACCAGTCCCCATTTGCGGGTTGCTTTCGAGTACGCGTTTGCGGCGCGGGACGGCAAAGCCCTCCCACCCCGGCCGTTTGATCAGGCTGCCATTTGAGCGCCATCAACCTGTACGGTGGATGAACGGCCCGACAATTAGGCAAGCCCTTCGATCAAAACGCGTATTCCTGATAGGCGGGTTCGACGGAACCGCCCCACGGGCCGTTGAACTTGTCCAGCATCTCTTCCGCGGGCGTCCGGCCCGCTTCCAGGATGTGCTCCAACGGTTCGAGGTAGCGGCTCTCGTCGCGGCCAAGTTGATCGATATGGCCGCGCCGCCGCAGGCCGGCATGCGACAGCGTCAGACACTCACGAGCGATCTCGAACAAATAGCGGTCCCTGATTCGGGCCTTGAAGCCGAGACGCGGCACGTCGTCGCGCAGCGCCTGGCGCTCCTGCGCATTCCAGTGACGGACCAACTCCCAGGCCGCATCAAGGCTGACATCGTCATACAGCAGCCCGACCCAGAACGCCGGCAGCGCCGGCAGCCGGCCCCACGGAACGCCGTCGGCGCCGCGCATTTCCAGATAGCGCTTCAGCCGCACTTCCGGGAAAATCGTCGAGAGGTGATTGGCCCAGTCCGACAGCGTCGGGCGCTCGCCGGGCAGCGAGTTGTTGCGGCCATCGAAGAAGGCGCGGAACGAGGAGCCGGCGACGTCGATATAGGTGTCGCCGCGCTTGACGAAATACATAGGCACATCGAGCGCGTAGTCGACATAGCGCTCGAACCCCATGCCGTCCTCGAACGCCCAAGGCAGCATGCCGGAGCGCGCGTTATCCGTGTCGCGCCAGATCTCGGAGCGGAACGTCAGGAAGCCGTTGGGCTTGCCTTCGGTGAACGGCGAATTCGCGAACAAGGCGGTCGCGACCGGCTGCAGCGCCAGCGAGACCCGCAGCTTCTTGACCATGTCGGCTTCGGAGGAGAAGTCGAGATTGGTCTGCACCGTGCAGGTCCGGTACATCATGTCGATGCCGTATTGACCGACCTTCGGCATGTAGTTGGTCATGATCTTGTAGCGGCCCTTGGGCATCACAGGGATCTGCGACCGTGACCAGGACGGCGTCATGCCGAGCCCGAGAAAGCCGATCCCCAAGGGGGCCGCGATCTCGCGGACCTGCGCCAGATGCGCCATTAGTTCGGCCTGGGTCTGATGCACGGTTTCGAGCGGCGCGCCCGACAATTCGAACTGGCCGCCCGGCTCCAGCGAAATCGCCCCGCCGCCGGTGACGTCGTAGAGACCGATGATGTTGCCGCGCTCCATGATCGGCTCCCAGCCGAGCAGGAGTTGCATGCCTTCGAGCAGCGCGCCGATGCCGCGCGCGCCTTCATACGGCACGGGCTGGCGGCCCTCCAGCGTGAACGGCGTCTTCTCGTGTTCGGTGCCGATGCGGAATTCGGACACCGGCTTACTGCCGGCTTCGAACCACGCGACGAGTTCGTCGCGCGATTGCAGCGGCGTCATATCGATCTGGTCACGCGCCATGAAAAAATCCGGATATCTGGCGATTCGATCGAAAGCGCCGTGTGGCTGGGGTAATGCGGACGGCATCGTCCGCAACAACGAAAGGGTGGAAGGCGGTCATCGCGCCGGCACGCCGTCGCGGGCGGCGGCTACCTTGACCTCGGAGCAGGAGCAGCCCAGCCGGTCAAGCAGACCGCAAAGCTTCATGGCATCGGCGTCGGACAATTTCGAGCCGACGTGTTTTTCGATCGCCGCCGAATAGGCGCTCCACATCTTCTTCTGCAACTCGCGGCCGGCCTCGGTGATCTCCACGAACTGGCCGCGCTTGTCGATCTTGCATTCGCGCCGCGCCGCCAGCCCCTCGTCGACCAGACGGTCGATCAGCCGCGAGGTCGAGTATTGTGGGATCAGCATCTGCTTTTCCAGTTCCACCGGACGCATCTCGCCGGACGGCGCGCGCGACAGTTCCAACAGCGCGTCATACCAGGCCAACGGCGGAAAGCCGGTTTTCTTCAGATCCTGCTCGACGGCATCGAGCACCCGGCTCTGCACCCGCATCAGGCGGATCCAGGCGGCGGTCGCCTCGGTCGATGGCTTGCGTTTCATAATCCCGTCCATGTCACTCACAGATCAGTGTACCGCACTAAATGCACCTGCATCAATCTTGACTATTCCATGCAGATGCATTTAGTCAGCCCGTCAAACAATTACGAGGGAAGGAAAAGCCGATGAAATTGTATTATTCCCCGGGCGCCTGCTCGCTATCCCCCCATATCGCGCTTCTCGAAGCCGGTCTGCCCTATGACCTCGTCAAAGTCGACCTGCGCGCCAAGAAGCTGGAGAACGGTGACGACTTTTTGGCGGTCAACCCGAAGGGCCAGGTGCCGGCGCTGGCGCTTGATTCGGGCGAACTGATCACCGAAGGGCCGGTCATTGTCCAGATGATTGCCGACAGGGCCGCGGCCAAGAACCTTGCCCCGGCTCACGGCAGCGCCGAACGCTACAAGCTGCTGGAGTGGCTCAACTTCATCACCGCCGAGCTGCACAAGAATTTTGGCCCGATGTTTTCGCCGGTGCTGGCCGACGATGCCAAGGCGTTCTTCAAGGACCGGGTGATGGGCAAGTTCAAATATCTCGACAGCCAGCTCGCCGGACGCGACTACCTGATGGGCAAGGATTTCACCGTCGCCGACGGTTACCTGTTCACGATGCTGTCGTGGGCGGACCGGATGAAGTTCGACCTCTCCGCCATGCCGAACCTCGTCGCCTACAAGAACCGCGTCGCCGCCCGTCCGAAGGTTCAGGAAGCGCTGACCAAGGAAGGCTTGATGAAGGCGGCGTAAGGCGCCGGCATCGTCGCCGCTCTCGATGCGGCGATATAAGCATAAATGATGCAAGTTCGATGCGGGCGAGGAAATGCGATGGCGCATATCCTCGCCCGTTTCATTTGTATGAAGAGCTTGCGCACCGCATCGCCGGCAATTCTCGATTGCACGATCGTCGAGATTGCAGATCCGTCAGCATGGCACGCATAAATCGCGCAAATGCGTTCAAGCGGTTGCTCTGTAGAAGTACGCACTACGCCATTACAGTTTCTTATGGACTAGCCCGTAGATTCCACAGCCACGCGTAGGGCATGTCGCACGCGGCCCGAATTTTCTTCGGTCGCTCGGGAATTCCCACACCGTTCAATCGGTCACAGTTCGCAGAAGCGGTTCATTTTCCGTGGGGCTTGGTCGTGTCTATCGAACGCTTCCTGAAGCAGCGCGCCGTCGATATCGTGATGGAAGGCACCTATATGCTTTCCAACTGGTACGACCCGCAGGGCAAGCTACGCACCTTCACCTGCCGCGCCACGCGCGTCTCCCCGTTCCGGATGATGGTGGACATGCCCGTGGTCGGCAAGGTCGGCGACAACCTCACCTCCTACTTCCGCGACATCGGCAATTTCGAGGGCACGATCAGCGACACCGGGCGCAGCATCGTCCTGCTTGAACTCGAAATGACGCAGGCGATGCGCGCGCGGCTCGCGGAAAAACTCACCTGGTTGGAAGCGAAGACCAAGGATCCGGCCGGCATCGTCGACGGCCGGAAAAACCCACGGTTCGTTCCGAAAGCCTCACAGACCACCCTGACGCTCGCCGACGGCGCCGTTCACAGCTGCTTCGTCATCGACGCTTCTCAGTCCGGCGTCGCCGTGACGGCGGAATTGCAGCCACCGATCGGAACCCCGCTCGCCATCGGCGCCTGCGTCGGCCGCGTCATCCGGCACACGCCGGACGGCTTCGCCGTCAAGTTCGCCAAGCAACAGAGCCGTGATGAGCTCAACGCATTGATCGTGCAGGCGAGACAGGTTTAAGGATGCCATCATTCCGGGGCGATGCGAAGCATCGAACCCGGAATGACGGAGCAACTTATTACGCCGCCGCCTTCTTCGGCGCGAACTTGCCGTAGAACGTCTCGCCCTTCGCTGCCATGTCTTCCAGCAGCTTTGGCGGCGTGAAGCGCGCGCCGTACTTGGCTTCGAGCTTGTGGCAGAGCTCGACGAACTTCTTCGCGCCCATGAAGTCGATATAGGACAGCGTGCCGCCGGTGAACGGCGCAAAGCCGAACCCGAGGATCGAGCCGACATCGGCCTCGCGCGGATCGGTGATGACGTGGTCTTCCACCGTGCGCGCGGCTTCCACCGCCTGTACCACCAGGAAACGCTGCTTCAATTCCTCGATGTCGAGCGTATCCGGATCGAGTTGTTTCGGCTGCAGCGCTGACAGACCCGACCACAGGCTCTTCTGGCCCTTGCCCTTCTCGGGATAGTCGTAAAAACCCTTGCTGTTCTTGCGGCCGAGACGGCCCTGCTTCTCGACCAGCTCGACCATTAGCTTCTTCTGGTCGGGGTTGATGGCGTTGGGACCGAGATCGGCTTCGGTCGCCTTGATGACCTTGAGGCCGAGGTCGAGGGCGACTTCGTCGGACAGCGACAACGGGCCGACCGGCATGCCGGCCATCTTGGCGCAGTTCTCGATCATCGCCGGCGGCACGCCTTCCAAAAACATCTCGTTGCCTTCGGCGATGTAGCGGCCGACGCAACGGTTGGCATAGAAGCCGCGCGAGTCATTGACGACGATCGGGGTCTTGCCGATTGCGCGCACATAGTCGAGGGCTGCGGCAAGCGCGACATCGCCGGTGTTCTTGCCGAGGATGATTTCCACCAGCATCATCTTCTCGACCGGCGAGAAGAAGTGGATGCCGACGAACTTGCCCTGCTCCTTGAAGCTTTCGGCGAGCGAGGTGATCGGCAGCGTCGAGGTGTTGGAGGCAAAAATCGCGTCCGGCTTGAGATACTCCTGCGCCTTGGCAAAGGTATCCGCCTTGACTTTGCGGTCCTCGAACACGGCCTCGATGACGAGGTCGCAATCCTTCAAGGCGGCATAGTCGGCGGTCGGCGCGATGCGCGACAGGATGGCCTCGGCCTCGGCCGGCTTGGCGCGGCCCTTGGCGATGAGACCGTCGATGACGCTCTTGGCGTGCGCCTTGCCCTTGTCGGCGCTCTCCTGGTCGCGATCGATCAGAACCACGTCGAGGCCGGCCCGCGCGGAGACGTAGCCGACGCTGGCGCCCATGAAGCCGGCGCCGATCACGGCGACCTTCTTGATCTTGGTCGGCGGCACGTTGGCCGGACGCCGCGCGCCCTTGTTCAGTTCCTGCATCGACAGGAACAGGCTGCGGATCATCGCCGCTGCTTCCTTGGAGCGCAGCACCTTTGTGAAGTAGCGCGACTCGACGCGCAGCGCGGCGTCGATCGGCAACTGCAGTCCCTCATAGACGCAGCTCATGATGGCGCGCGCCGCCGGGTAATTGTCGTAGGTCTCGCGGCGATAGATGGCGTTGCCGGCCGGGAACATCATCATGCCGGCCTTGGAGAACACCGGACCGCCCGGCAGCTTGAAGCCCTTCTCGTCCCAGGGCGCGACCGCCTTGCCGCCGCCCTTGATCCAGTCCTTCGCCGCCTTGATAAGGTCGGCAGCCGGCACGACGGCGTGGATCAGATTGAGCGCCTTGGCCTTCTCGACGGTGACCGGATCACCCTTGAGCAGGATCGTCATCGCATCCTGCGGCGGCACGAGGCGCGGCACACGCTGGGTGCCGCCGGCGCCCGGGAACAGACCCACCTTCACTTCGGGCAGGCCAAGCCGCGTCTTCGGATTCTCGGCGGCGACGCGGTAGTGGCAGGACAGCGTCACCTCAAATCCACCACCGAGCGCGAGCCCGTTGATTGCGGCAGCCCACGGCTTCCCGCAGGTTTCGATGCCGCGCAACACCAGCGAAAAGCGCCGGCTCTGCTCGAACAGCATCTGGTTGGCGGCTTCCTCGCCCTTCTCTTTGAGAACTTTAGCGTATTCCAGATTCATGCCCTCCAGCATCGACAAATCGGCGCCGGCGCAGAACGCATCCTTGGCGGAGGTGATAACGACGCCCTTCACCGCAGCATCCTCGGTCGTCTGCTTCAGGATCGCTTCGAGCTCGGAGGTCGAGGTCTCGTCCAGCACGTTCATCGAACGTCCCGGGATGTCCCAGGTCACCAGCGCAATGCCGTCGGCGTCGGTTTCGACTTTGAAGTTCTTGAAGGCCATGTGTTTGCTCCCTCGGTGCCGGCAGCCGATTTCAGGCGCGGCGGTTAAATTCGATTTCGTAGGGTGGGTTAGCGAAGCATAACCCACCAACTTTCTTGGCGCGGCGCGGTGGGTTACGCCTTCGGCTAACCCACCCTGCGGACCTACACTCGCTCGATGATCGTCGCGGTGCCCATGCCGCCGCCGATGCACAGCGTCACCAGCGCGGTGGACTTGTTGGTCCGCTCGAGTTCATCGAGCACCGTGCCCAGGATCATCGCGCCGGTCGCACCGAGCGGATGGCCGAGTGCGATCGCGCCGCCATTGACGTTGATCTTCGAGGGATCGATATCGAAGGCCTGCATGTAGCGCAGAACGACGGAAGCAAACGCCTCATTCAGTTCGAACAGGTCGATGTCCGACTTCTTCATGCCTGATCGTTCGAACAGCTTTTCGGTGACGTCGACCGGACCGGTCAGCATCATCGCCGGCTCCGAGCCGATATTGGCAAAGGCACGGATTTTTGCGCGCGGCTTCAGGCCGTGTTTCGCGCCCGCTGCCTTGCTGCCGAGCAGCACGGCGCCCGCCCCATCGACGATACCGGACGAGTTGCCGGCGTGGTGTACGTAATTGACGCGCTCGATTTCCGGATGCGACTGCACCGCCACCGCATCGAAGCCGCCCATCTGCGCCATCATGGTGAAGGACGGCTGCAACTGGCCGAGCGACTGCATCGTCGTGGTCGGGCGCATGTGCTCGTCCTTGGCCAGGATCGTCAGGCCGTTGATGTCCTTGACCGGCACCACCGACTTGTTGAAGCGGCCCTCGTCCCACGCCTTTGCGGCGCGCTGCTGGCTCTGCACGGCGTAGGCGTCGACATCGTCACGCGAGAAACCGTATTTGGTGGCGATCAGGTCGGCCGAGACGCCCTGCGGCATGAAATAGGCCGGCACCGCCATCGACGGATCCATCGGCCAGGCGCCGCCGGAAGCACCGATACCGACGCGGCTCATGGATTCGGCGCCGCCGCCGATCACGAGGTCATGCTGGCCGGCCATGATCTGGGCGGCGGCAAAATTCACGGCATCGAGGCCGGAGGCGCAGAAACGGCTGATCTGCACGCCGGGCACGGCTTCGCCGAGGCCGGCATTGAGCGCTGCGAAGCGCGCGATGTCACTGCCGGCCTCGCCGACCGGATCGACCACGCCGAGCACGACGTCATCGACGATGTCTTCCGCGAGGTTGTTGCGCTCCTTCAGCGCCTTCAGCGGCACGGTCGCCAGCGCCAGCGCGGTGACTTCGTGTAGCGCGCCATCGGCCTTGCCGCGGCCGCGCGGGGTGCGAACGTGATCGTAGATATATGCCTCAGGCATGACGCCCTCCCGGTATGATGGTCGTAATATTATAAACGATGGGCGGGGAGACGGTGAGAAATCTCAGAACGCTTCCGCAGCCAGTTCCATGGTGGTGGCGCAGCCGGACTGGATGCGCGCAAGATGGACGTGGGTTTCCGGCAGCATCCGCTCCATGAAGAAGCGGCCGGTCACCAGCTTGGTGTTGAGGTAGGGCGTGGCGCCAGAGGCCGCAATCTTGTCCTGGGCGACCTTGGCCATCC
>Ga0209758_1004868_pt1 | contig 10818 bp, 8 predicted proteins | sample AraplaMF_Col_mMF_FD_184258 | JGI IMG/M metagenome (GOLD analysis project Ga0209758, IMG submission 184258) | Arabidopsis root microbial communities from the University of North Carolina, USA - plate scrape MF_Col_mMF (SPAdes) (version 2) | ecosystem: Host-associated > Plants > Roots > Endosphere ... | reverse complement strand
CCCGCATTCTTTCAAGCAATCCGGTGCCTGAGCACCCTCTCCGAACGGGCTGGCCGTTGGGATGAGCGGCTAACTAAGGGGTTCGCCTTTTAGTGTCAAGCAGGTTTGGAGACAAAACCATGACAGTCCGGAAATTGTTTCGGAAAGCCTTCTTGATCCTCCCGGCAAATCGGCGATCTGCCGCGCCAGGTTTTCCACATGCAGCCTACCTGGGATGCGGCTGAGACGTTGGAAACATCCCCTCGCCGCGACGGAGATCACGACGCAGGCTCGAATCGCACGAACACTCTCGGAGCCTCAGCCGCCTTGAACCTTGCCTGCATATTGCTCCTCGCTGACCTGCTCCAGCCAATCTGCGACGCTGCCGTTCAGCGCTTCCTGGATGGCAATGTGGCTCATGGCCGTCTCGAGGCTTGCGCCGTGCCAGTGCTTCTCGCCTGGCGGGAACCACACGACATCTCCCGGGCGAATGTCCCTGATTTCCCCGCCCCATGTCTGAACGAGCCCTCTGCCTGACGTCACGATCAGTGTCTGCCCCAGGGGATGCGTATGCCAGGCTGTGCGCGCGCCGGGCTCGAAGGTCACGTGAGTGGCCCGCACGCGCGCCGGTTCCGGCGCTTCGACGAGGGGATCCAAGCGAACGGAACCGGTGAAATAATCGGCCTGGCCTTTCGTGGAGGGGCGCGAGCCTGCGGTCTTGATATCCATGATCTTTCCTGCTCTTCCGTTGTCTGCGGTTGAAGCCGTCGTGGACAAGGATATTTGATCGCAGCAGCCGATCCAAGCGGCATCGGCGATTGCCGCCCCAACCGGCACCTGTTACTGCGAGGCCTTTCATTACAAACGGAGGATTTCCATGAGACAGCATGCTTTCGGCCGCCTGCCCTTTACCGTCACAGATGTCGGCTTCGGCGCCTGGCAGATCGGCGGCTCCTGGGGCGATGTCAGCGAGGCGGACGGCCGCGCTGCGCTGAATGCCGCGCTCGATGCCGGCATGACCTTCGTCGACACTGCCGACGTCTATGGTGACGGCCGCTCCGAAAAGATCATTGCCGACGTGCTGAAGGCGCGTGGCGGCGAGCGCCCGATGGTCGCGACCAAGGCCGGCCGCCGTCTAAACCCGCACGTCGCCGATGGCTACAACAGGGCCAATCTGGAAGGTTTCATCGACCGCAGCCTGAAGAACCTGCAGGTGGACAGCCTCGACCTCGTACAGCTTCACTGCCCGCCGACGGAGGTGCTCTATCGCCCCGAAGTCTTCGCGGGACTGGACGAGCTGCAGAAGGCCGGCAAGATCAAGGGCTACGGCGTCAGCGTCGAGAAGGTCGAAGAAGCGCTGAAGGCGATCGAATATCCCGGCGTCGTCAGCATCCAGATCATCTACAACATCTTCCGCCAGCGTCCCGATCATCTGTTCTTCAGCGAAGCCCGCCGCAAGAACGTCGCGATCATCGCCCGCGTGCCGCTCGCAAGCGGCCTGCTCTCCGGCAAGATCACCCGCGACACCAAGTTCGCAAGCGACGACCACCGCAACTTCAACCGCAACGGCGAAGCCTTCGATGTTGGCGAGACCTTCTCGGGCGTGCCTTTCGAAGTCGGCCTGCAGGCAGTTGAGGAAGTGCGCAAGCTGGTGCCGGCGGGTGCGAGCATGGCCGCCTTTGCGCTGCGCTGGATCCTGATGGCAGAGGCCGTAACCGTCGTCATCCCCGGCGCACGCAATGGCGAGCAGGCCAAGGCCAATGCGGCCGCTGCCGATCTCGCGCCGCTCTCGGCTGACGTCATGGCAGCGACACGCGAAATCTACAAGCGGCTGATCGCCCCGCATGTACACCAGCGCTGGTAAGCCCTGACGGATCATTCAGGCCCGGCCGGCAAGTGCAGGTCGGGCTTTCATCCCCAGCAGAACCGGATCAGACCGTCACGACAATCTTGCCGAACTGCTCGTTCGATTCCAGGAAGCGGTGCGCCTCGACGATCTGCTCGAAGGGGAATGTCCTTGATATGACAGGCTTCAGCGTGCCGGACGCGAGCCCTTCGAAAATAAAGGTCTTTGCGGCCTGCAGCCGCGCCGGATCGCGGATAATCTCATGGACGAGATAACCACGGAGCATCAGGCTTTTGCCGAGCACGGCAGGCAAAGGAAGCGGTGTTGGCTGCGGGCTTAATCCACCGTATTCGATGAGAATGCCGCCCGGTGACATCGCCGCCGTCAGCGGTTCGAAGATAGGTCCGGCCACGGCGTCGAAGACGACACGAACGCCCCCTTGCCCGGTGATCTCCTTTAGTCGTGCTTCCAAGTCCTCCTCCTGCGATGCGATGACATGCGCGGCACCAGCCTCCTGCAATGCCTGGCGCTTCGAAGAAGTTCTCGTGATCGCAATCGGTATGGCGCCGATCCCGTTGGCGATCTGGATTGCAGCAAGACCTACGCTGCTCGATGCAGCGGTGATAGCCACGAATTGCCCTCTTGAAAGTCGGGCGATATCGATGAGAGCGCCGTAAGCAGTCAGATACGGCATCCAGACAGCGGCAGCCTCCTCCCAGGAAAGTGTCGGTGGATGCCTGACAATGAGCTCGGCGGGAAATGTGACAAGCTCACCATAAGCCGGCGAGCGCACCATCGAGATCGGCGGGATGATGCTGACGGAGTCGCCGGGCGCAAAGCCGTCGACGTCTTCCCCTACCGCCTCGATGATGCCTGCTGCCTCGAGGCCGAGGCCCGACGGCAGCGGCGCGGTTTCGATATAGGTGCGGGATCGTAGCAGAGCTTCTGCCCGGTTGATCCCAAGAGCCTTGACGCGGATCTGAACCTGCCCCGGCCCGGGGGCAGGAATATCAATATCCTCGATGCGGAGAACTTCGGGGCCGCCGAATTCGTGAAAGCGGATTATGCGTGCCATTTCCCATCAACTCCAAAACAATTGAACCGAATGAGCTATGACAATTGGATCATCGAAGATAAATTGGCCAAAAGGCAAGACAGAAGAAACTATGAGTTTTCAATATGGATCGTCTCACCAGCATGACCGTCTTCGTGAAGGCCGTGGATCTGGGCTCGTTTGCGGCAGCGGCAGCAGCACTCGGCCTATCCGGACCCATGGTCGGCAAGCACATCCGCTTTCTGGAGGAGCGATTGGGGGTCAGTCTTATCAGCCGGACGACGCGCCGCCAGAGCCTGACGGATTTCGGACGCGCCTATTATGAGCGCTGCCGGATGATCCTTGCCGAAACGGAGGCCGCGGATGCGCTCGCGATCGATCATCTTTCCGAACCATGCGGAAAGCTGCGGGTCACCATGCCCGTGCATTTTGGGCGGCATTGCGTGCTTCCGGTTCTGATCGAGCTTGCAAAGCGATATCCGAATCTCGAAATCGATCTTTCGCTCAGCGATCCCATTACCGATCTCGCCGATGACGGTTACGATCTCGCGATCCGTACCGGTGAACTGGCAGACAGGTCAGGCATTATCGCGCGACGTGTCGCGCGCCAGCGCATGGTGGTCTGCGCCTCGGCGAGCTATCTCGATGCGCATGGCAGACCGGAGCAGATCGAAGATATTGGCAGGCACAATGCGATCATCTACGCACGCTCTGCCCGCTTCAGCCCATGGCTCTTCCCGCGTGGAAACCAGTCTCCGGTGGAAGTTCGGCCGAACAGCCGATTGCGGCTCGATGATCTCGATGCGATCGCAGATGCGGCAACGGCCGGCATGGGACTTGCCTGGCTGCCCTACTGGCTCATCCGCGACCGCGTGCGGGCTGGAGCGCTCGAAGTGTTGCTGCCGGGTCAGCCGGAGTTTCTCTATGACTGCCATGCGCTGTGGCTGCAAACACCGCACCTGCCGCTCAGGATCCGTCTCGCCGTAGACGCATTGGCAGCCGCGCTGCCCAAATTCATGGCCTAGGTCCGTCGGGCCGTCAGCGTGACCGAGCAGAACGAAAGGCCGGGCAAGAGTCCGGCCTTTCCATTTCCCGGGACTGCGAACTCAGTTCGTGGCGGTCAGGTTGACCGGGAAGAACAGGGTTTCGCCCGAGGAGTCGCTCACACCATCATTGTCGGTCACGGCATAGGGCTTGCCCGATGCGTCGAAGGCGAAGCCTTCCAGCTTGTCGAGAACGTAGCCGTTGGTGGCCGACTTCAGGTCGCCGATGAAATCATGGGCTTCCGTCTTCTTGACGACGGGCAGTTCGCCGCCGAGCTTGCCCGGCTTCAGGTCGGAGATTGCGACCTTGTAGAGCTTCTTCAGCCTGGCCGCATCGCCGACGAGATTGTCGCGTTCGATGATGTAGACGCTGTCGCCCTGGGCAGTGATTTCGGAGAGGCCGACCCAGCCGCTCTCGGTCTTGTCGAGCGGGTAGCGCACGCCGCCCCATTCCTTCTTCTTCGGGTTATAGGAGAGGAGCTTCACAAAGCCCTTCTCGTCATCGTTCCACTCGCGCTGAACAGCCATCCACAGCGTTGTGTCGTCGCCGGTGCCGATGATCGTGACACCTTCGAAGCCGTAGCGGATTTCGTTGGCGAGCAGTTCCTTCGGCAGGGCGATCTCGGTCTTGATGTCGCCCTTGGCGGTGACGTTGTAGAGGGCGTGCGGCACGAGGCGCTCGGTATAACCTTCCGAAGCCAGCCAGAAGGAGCCGTCGGCGGCAACAGCGATGCCTTCGATGTCGAGCTTCTGGGCTGGAGCGCCGTCACGCTTGACGACGAGCGCGTCGGTGATGACGGCCGGCTTCTTGGTGGCGTCGATCGTGTAGATCGTCGGCTGCGAGCCGAGGAAGCTGTCGCTGACGGCGTAGAGCATGCCCGGCTTGCCCGGAACGGCGGCGAGGCCCGAAAGAGCTGCAAAGCCGATCGGATTGCCGTCCTTCTCGGCGGAGACGATCTGCGGATAGGCCTTCTCGCCTTCACTGCGCTCGTAGATCATGACGTGCGAACGCGTACCACCATCTTTGCCGAGGTCGAGTTCGTTGGCGGTGGCAAGCAGATTACGTCGCGGAATGGCAATCGCGCCCTCCGGGGAAATGCCCGACGGCAGGATCTGCAGCAGTTCCGGATCAGCACCCGTATCCTTGTAAACGCCGACGACGGAAGCGCGCTCGGCGAGCAGGAAGAACAGGTTGTCATCGCCGAACTTGGCGACTTCCAGACCTTCCGGCTCGACACCCTTCGATGAGGACCGGCTTTCCGGATAATGGCCGAGAGCCGCCACGGCGCGCTCGAAAGAGCTGGCGGATTCGAAGAGAACCTTGCCGGTCTTGTCGAAGATGGTGAAGCCGCGCGAGCCGCCCTCATAATCGCCTTCGTTGGCGACGACGAGACGGTTGTCGTCCAGCCACTTCACGGCGTCCGGTTCGCGCTTGACGCCCTTCTTCTCGCCGGTGAACTTCAGGGCACCGTCACGCCTGGTGTCGATGCCCGAAAGGTCGACGCTACCAGCGGTAAAGTGCGTCTTCACCGTGCCGGTCGTGCCGTCGAGAATGATGATCTCGTTGTTTTCCTGCAGCGTCAGGGCGATTTCGTTCTGGCTGTTGAAGGCAACGAATTCCGGTTCCGGATCTTCAGGGGCAACGCCTGTGAGACCGGTCAGGGCGACATGCTTGATCGTGCCGCAATCGACGGTACCGTCGGTCTTGACCTGGAAGACGACGAGGTCGCCCGCCGGCATCTGCGGGATCTTGCCGTCGTTGACCTCTTCATCGCGCTCGTTTTCGATCGCGATCGTGCCGAGCGTCCTGTCCTTGTTGAGAGCGATCGAATCGGGCTGACCACCGAGATCGCAAGTCGCGTCGATCTTCTTGCCGGCGATGTCGACGATCGCCAGGCGGCCTGACGGCTTCTGCTTGCTTTCACCGGTGTTGACAGCGACGAGTGCCTTGCCGGCTGCTGTCGTGACCGAGGTCGGCTCACCGTCCATCATCAGCGCGCCGCCGGCCTTGGGTGCCTTGGCATCGGTGATGTCGATGAAGCCGATCGCCCCGAGCGGGCTGTCGCTGTAGATCAGCGTGTTGCCATCCTGCGAAGCGGTGACGATTTCGGCCGAAGTGGCCGAAAGCTTGTCCTTGTCGGCCGGCAGGTTGGTCGCGACCGGGAAAGAGGCGATGCGGTTAAAAACCGGCTCAGCCGCTGCCGGGAAGGCAACGGATGCGAGAAGCAGGGCGGTGAGCGCTGCCTTGCAAGAGAAAGTTGTCATTGAAATCCCCCCAATGTCGAAAAAATCGAACAGAGGGTTTTTGCGGGACTGCCATGACAGAGACATGACAGCCTGCGACGTTTTATACAGTTTGCGTCAGCCCGATTCCCTCTCCCAGCGCATCTCGTTGCGCATGATGAAAAGCGATGCGCCAAGGATGAGTGCGGCGCCCAGCCACAAATAGCCGGCCGGCGCATAACCGAAGAAAAGCCAGCCAGCGAGCACGTTCAGAGGCAGCTTCAGGTCGTCGAAAGGCTGAACGTAGGCAGCGTCGGCACTCGCATAGGCAAGGGTCAGCAGATATTGCGCTACGACCGTCAGCAGGCCGGCCAGAAGGAAGAGAGCAAGTGCGGCGCCCGTCGGCACCACAAAGCCCGCCGCGAGCGCCAGGCCACCATTGATCGGCGTCAGCAGCACCAGAAGCCAAACGGTGATCGTCTCCGGCTTCTCGATGCCGGTCAGGCTCTTGGTGATGAGCGAGGAGGCCCCAAAGCAAAGCCGAGATAACAGGCAAAGGTGCTGCCCAGGTGAAGCTGTCGGACCACGGCTGGAGGATGATCATCGCGCCGACAAAGCCGACACCCGTCGCCATCCAGCGAGCGGGTCCAACCCGTTCACCGAGGAACAGGCGGCGAAAACAAAAAGGGGTCCAGCGATGCCGAACCCCCTCAAAATCCTGCGCGGCCGTTCTCGTTTACGGCCGGCGGACAATCTCGTATCAGCCGTTGACGGCGTCCTTCAGGCCCTTGCCGGGCGTGAACTTCGGCACGTTGCGCGCCGGAATGTCAACTTCGGCGCCGGTCGACGGGTTGCGGCCCTTCGTGGCAGCGCGATGAGAAACCGTGAAGCTGCCGAAGCCAGCGAGACGGATGTCGCCCTTGTTCTTCAGCTCAGCCTGCACAACGTCAAAAACTGCGTCTACGGCAGATGCTGCGTCAGACTTCGTCAGTCCAGCCTTTTCGGCTACTGCGGACACGAGTTCATTCTTATTCATGTTTCCACCCCTTTCTAAATGGTTTGAAACAACTCAATCTGTAAGCTAGGCGCAGAAATCGCTTTCATCAGGCCCGCCGAGAACCCAAAAACCCTGCAAATCAAGGAAAAGCAAGCGTCTACATGACGTTTTCACAAAAAAGGCCGGCGTTTCCGCCGGCCTTTTTGGTGAATTGCAACAATTGGGCATAAATGTGGCCGCCAAAGCTCAATGAGCGATGGCCACACCAGCATCATCGAGCCCTTCGACCGTTGCGATGACGGGCGTTTCCACCGTGCCATCCCACTCGATCGGCTCGGGACGACGGACCAGCGCGTGCTTGATCACTTCGCCCATACGGGAGACCGGAATGATCTCCATGTTGTTCTTCACGTTGTCAGGAATCTCGGCGAGATCCTTGGCGTTCTCTTCCGGAATCAGCACCTTCTTGATGCCGCCGCGAAGTGCAGCAAGCAGCTTTTCCTTCAGGCCACCGATCGGCAGGACACGGCCGCGCAGGGTGATTTCACCCGTCATTGCCACATCCTTGTTGACCGGAATGCCGGTCATGATCGACACGATCGCGGTTGCCATCGCGACACCGGCAGACGGACCATCCTTCGGCGTTGCGCCTTCCGGCACGTGCACGTGGATGTCGCTCTTGTCGAAGCGCGGCGGCTCGATGCCGAAATCGACGGCGCGCGAGCGGACATAGGAGGCCGCTGCCGAAATCGATTCCTTCATCACTTCCTTCAGGTTGCCGGTGACGGTCATGCGGCCCTTGCCGGGCATCATGACGCCTTCGATCGTCAGCAGCTCGCCGCCGACTTCCGTCCAGGCGAGACCCGTGACCACGCCGACCTGATCCTCACGCTCGGCTTCGCCGTGGCGGAAGCGCGGAACGCCAAGATAATCGTCGATGTTCTCGGCCGTGACATGAACCGACTTCGCCTTACCCTTGATGATCTCGGTGACCGCCTTGCGGGCGAGCTTCATCAGTTCGCGCTCGAAGTTACGGACACCGGCTTCGCGGGTGTACTGCTGGCTGATCGCCATCAGTGCATTGTCGCTGACCGAGAATTCGCTCGGCTGCAGCGCATGTTCCTTGATGGCCTTCGGCAGCAGGTGCCTCTTGGCGATTTCGCGCTTTTCGTCTTCGGTGTAGCCGGCGATACGGATGACTTCCATGCGGTCCATCAGCGGAGCCGGGATATTCAGCGTATTCGCCGTCGTGATGAACATCACGTCCGACAGATCGTATTCGACTTCCAGGTAGTGGTCCATGAAGGTCGAGTTCTGAGCCGGATCGAGCACTTCCAGCAGAGCCGAAGACGGATCGCCGCGATAGTCCTGGCCGAGCTTGTCGATTTCATCGAGCAGGAACAGCGGGTTGGACTTCTTCGCCTTCTTCATCGACTGGATGACCTTGCCGGGCATCGAACCGATATAGGTGCGGCGGTGACCGCGGATTTCGGCTTCGTCACGGACGCCGCCGAGAGCCATACGGACATATTCGCGGCCGGTTGCCTTGGCGATCGACTGGGCGAGCGAGGTCTTGCCGACGCCCGGAGGGCCGACGAGGCACAGGATCGGACCCTTGATCTTGGTGGCGCGAGCCTGGACCGCCAGATACTCGACGATGCGCTCCTTGACCTTGTCGAGACCGAAGTGATCGGCTTCGAGAATCTTCTCGGCATTGTTGAGATCGGCCTTGATCTTCGACTTCTTGCCCCAGGGGATGCCGAGCAGCCAGTCCAGATAGTTGCGCACGACAGTGGCTTCAGCCGACATCGGGCTCATCTGGCGCAGCTTCTTCAGCTCAGCGTCAGCCTTTTCACGGGCTTCCTTGGACAGTTTCGTCTTGGCGATGCGCTCTTCCAGTTCGCTCATCTCGTCGCGGCCTTCCTCGCCGTCGCCGAGTTCCTTCTGGATCGCCTTCATCTGCTCATTCAGGTAGTATTCGCGCTGGGTCTTCTCCATCTGGCGCTTGACGCGCGAGCGGATGCGCTTTTCGACCTGCAGGACCGAAATCTCGCCTTCCATGAAGCCGAGCGCCTTTTCGAGGCGGGCCTTGACGCTGGTGGTTTCCAGCATCTCCTGCTTCTCGGTGATCTTGATCGACAGGTGCGAGGCGACCGTATCGGCGAGCTTGGAATAATCGTCGATCTGGCTGGCCGCACCGACAACCTCGGGCGAAATCTTCTTGTTGAGCTTCACATAGCTCTCGAATTCCGAGACGACGGAACGGGAGAGCGCTTCCAGCTCGACCGGATCGTCATGCGGCTCTTCGAGCACATGGCCGAGGGCTTCATAGAAATCTTCGCGGCTCGTGTAGGTATCGATCTCGGCGCGGGCGCGGCCTTCGACCAGAACCTTGACGGTGCCGTCAGGCAGCTTCAGGAGCTGCAGCACGTTCGCGACCGTACCGACGCGGTGGATCGCAGACGGATCCGGATCATCATCGCTGGCGTTGATCTGGGTGACCAGCATGATCTGCTTGTCGGAACCCATGACCTCTTCGAGCGCACGGATCGACTTTTCCCGCCCGACGAACAGCGGCACGATCATATGGGGGAAAACCACTATGTCGCGCAGAGGAAGAACAGGATAGGCGGTGCTGGTGCTCGCTGCAGACGTTTTCTTCGTCATTTTTATTCCTTTCCATCGTCCCGTTACCGGGCTCTTTGGCGCGGCCGCTTGGGAACCGGCCGGCACTCTCACTTGTTGTTACAAGTGGAGGTTCTGACTACGCTTTTCAAGCCACGTTAACGCCCGCGTTCCACGGTTGTGACAGCTTTATTACATGGAACGCCAACACAATGAAGCGTCTATCTGGAGCGACGCTTACCGTTTCCGAACCGCCTAAAATAACAACGCCAGCAACACGCTATGGAATCACAGCATCATTGCCAAGGGTCATCGTTTGCGCAATATCGGCCAAGGCTGTTTTTCAACCTTGCCCGCAACTATTATCAGCGCCCGGCACCTGTTTTCAAATAGAAAGGGGCCTGCACAAGGCAAGCCCCTTAAAATAACGGTTCTCAGCTCAAGCTTCAGGCCGAAACGTTTGCCTTCTCGTCCTGGCGGTCGGCGTAGATATACAGCGGACGGGCCGAACCGCGGGCGACCTCTTCGGAGATGACGACTTCGCGAACGCCTTCCAGCGCCGGCAGTTCGAACATCGTGTCGAGCAGGATCTTTTCCATGATCGAACGCAGGCCTCGGGCGCCGGTCTTGCGGATGATCGCCTTGCGGGCGATTTCGCGCAGCGCATCCTCGTGGAAGGACAGTTCCACGTCCTCCATCTCGAACAGGCGCTGATACTGCTTGATCAGCGCGTTCTTCGGCTCGGACAGGATCTGGATTAGCGCATCCTCATCGAGGTCTTCCAGCGTCGCCAGAACCGGCAGACGACCGATGAATTCCGGGATGAGGCCGAACTTGACCAGATCTTCCGGCTCCAGTTCGCGCAGCACTTCACCGACGCGGCGATCGTCCGGCGCCTTGACACTCGCGCCGAAGCCGATCGAAGTCTTCTCGCCGCGGGCGGAGATGATCTTGTCGAGACCTGCGAAGGCGCCGCCGCAGATGAACAGGATGTTCGTCGTGTCGACCTGCAGGAATTCCTGCTGCGGATGCTTGCGGCCGCCCTGCGGCG
>Ga0209758_1004864_pt1 | contig 10826 bp, 15 predicted proteins | sample AraplaMF_Col_mMF_FD_184258 | JGI IMG/M metagenome (GOLD analysis project Ga0209758, IMG submission 184258) | Arabidopsis root microbial communities from the University of North Carolina, USA - plate scrape MF_Col_mMF (SPAdes) (version 2) | ecosystem: Host-associated > Plants > Roots > Endosphere... | reverse complement strand
TAGGAAGGGATTTGGCAAGGGCTTCGGAAAAGGCCGTGACGCCGGCCGCAGGCCGGCCGGGCGCGACCGCGAGGCAGGTTCCGACGGGCCTGCCGTACTCTACGGCTGGCATACCGTGGCCGCGGCGCTGGCCAATCCGCAGCGCCGGATCCGCAAGCTGCTCTTGACCGAAAACGCGGCGCGACGGCTTGCCGACGAGCATATCGAGACCCGGGTGACACCGGAAATCGTCCGGCCGAGCCTGATCGACCAGCGCCTCGGCCCCGATGCCGTGCATCAGGGGCTGCTGGCGGAAGCCGACCCCCTGCCCTCGCCGGATCTCGACAGCCTGCCACAGCAGGGCATCGTGCTCGTGCTCGACCAGATCACCGATCCGCACAACGTCGGCGCCATCCTGCGCTCCGCGGCGGCATTTGCGGTGAAGGCCATCGTCACCACGGCCCGGCACAGCCCCGAAGCCACCGGCGTGCTGGCGAAATCCGCCTCCGGCGCCCTCGAACTGGTGCCGCTCGTCACCGTGCAGAATCTGGCGCGCGCGCTCACCGAACTGAACGACACAGGCTTTCTCACCGTCGGCCTCGACAGCCAGGGAGCCGAGACTCTTGGCGCCGTGGCGTTGCGCCAGCCGCTGGCCCTGGTGCTGGGAGCGGAAGGCAAAGGCCTGCGCCAGCTGACGCGCGAGACCTGCAGCGTTGTCGCTCGGCTCGACATGCCCGGCGAGATCAAGAGCCTCAACGTGTCCAATGCCGCAGTGCTAGCGCTCTATATCGGTGCCAGCCGGCTGGGGCTGATGGGATGAAACTGCAAACGACAACGCCCGCTCACCGATGAAGGCGAACGGGCGCTGGTCCAGGCTGAAGTCAGATCAGTAGTAGCGACGCAGCACGCGCTCGTGACGGCCGTAATAGCGGGGCGCGGCATAGCGGGGCGCGTAGCGCATGCCGTAGCGCGGTCCATGGCTATAGTGCGACGTATAGCCGTAGCGCACGCGGGGCCGCAGCGAATAGCCGTGATACTGACGATGGTATGGGCGGAAATACGGACGCGCCCGATAGCTATAGACCGCCGGACCTTGCACGGCGGGCATGCCGTCATAGTAATGATTGGTGGCGTTGGCGTAACGGCCGCCATCGTAGCCGTAGTAGGTATCGCCCCGGTACGCACCCCAGCCCGACACGGCGCTTTCCTGATAGGTCGGCGCCGGCGCGTACATGCCCGGCCCGCTGAAGGTCGGCCCCTGATTGGCGTAGTAGTAGGTCGGCTCGGGAAGCCGCTCGGCATAGCCGTAGCCACCGCCGTAGCCGTAGCCGCCACCGTAGCCGCCGCACGGACTGACATAGGCCGCGCCGCCGCACGGCGAGCCGCACGAGCCGCTGAACAGCCCTCCGCCGCACGCCATGGCCGGCGCCGCACTGACGGTGACCACAGCGATCGCCGCTACCAATCCTGAAATCATCTGACGCATTACTCTCTCCTGTCGGTGGTTTCTTGTTAAAAAGATGAGTGTCGTTTTCGCGAAGGCCGCCGGACATTCGGCTGCACTCCATAGCCGCCGTCCGGCGTGACCTCGATCACCGGCGGTGGATAGAACGGAACTTCCGGCTGCGGAGCCGGCGGCGCCGACTGGGCCGACCAGGACTGCTGGAAGCTTTCCGCGGGCTTCGGCAATTTGCGATTGGCGGGCGGTTCGATTTCGAGGCGGCCGTAGCCGGGCGCGGCGCCGGCGCTGGGATAATAGTGGCCGACACGCGGCTGCGGATCGACATAGCGGCCGCCAAAGGCGGTCGGCTGGACGTGAACGCTACGGGCCAGGCCCCAGCCGCCCTCCAGCACCGCGTAGGAAACGTCCTGGCCGTTAATGATGATGGGAACGCCGGGGCGGCCCGGAATGACGATGTCGAAACCGTCGCCAGCCATTGCCGGCAAGGTCGAGCCGATCAAAACAAACAGGATCTGAACCGCGCGCATTGGAGTTTCCCGCATCCACGGCGGGAGATTAACCGATGGCGCGGCGCCAGGGGTTAAGGCCGCGGCCTAAACTGCCGGTAAGCCTAATGCGTAAGGATTGGACGCCGTTCAATTGCGACAAATCGCGATATGGAAGCGTTAACGCGGCGACGCAATGACGGTGCCGCCGGCGTGCAAATGCCCCGCCGGTCCCTACAACCAGGCCCAGAGCAACATCACGTTGATCGAACTCGCCACGAGCAGGACGAGCGCAGGCACGATCGCCACGCCCTCCACCCTCGATGTTGAGATCGTCTGCATGAGCGCAACATCGGGCGATTCCAGCGCCCGAGTCCCAAGCTATATTTTTCGTTCCGGCCGGGCGGGATTCACCGGTCGTTTACGACTCGGGGCCCGGCTGCAATGTCGGAAAATCCGGTCCGGGACCGAACTGCGTTCGTCTCCCGCGGCCCGCTGCGGAGATGCACACTTCGCCTGGCGACGGCGATTGCGACCTGGCCCGGCTTGTTCCCCGAACAGCGCACGTTTTTGCTCTAGTCAGAAACACCGCAACTCTGGTATTCGACCCTCGTCGCGCTCTCGACAATCGCTTGAGAGCCGCACGGAAAACGGCCGAAGCGTTTCGATTCATCGCGGCTTTTGAAGTTGCAGCCATTGCCGGTTTAGCTCAGCGGTAGAGCAGCGGTTTTGTAAACCGAAGGTCGGGAGTTCAATCCTCTCAACCGGCACCATTCGTTCAGCGCCATTCGATCAGCACCGCTCATCCGGCATCAACCGCGACGCTCCGGTGCATTTCCGTTATACGCATCCGCGCGTCATGCTTGCCGCGACAATCAGTGGGCCGAATGCCGATTGAAAAAATAAAAATCCCTCGCACGACTGCGCCGACTCTTGACCGTGAATCCGCCGACTGATTCCATGCGCACCTGCGCCGATTTCGCGATCCCGGGCTGGACAATGAATTTTCACGAATGGCTTTCGCATGTCCGCGTTTTTTCCATTCCCGCTGCCATCTGCTTTGTCGTCGTCATGTTCGTCATGCTCACATGCTGGCTCGGCACCTGGGTGATGCTGGCGCAGCGGCTGTGAGCGTTTACCGGATGTTAGCCATGGAACCCACACCAGCCGGAACAGCCGGTTGCACCGACGATTGATCTTCCGGGGCGTTTGCATAACGACGGGAGTGCTGACGATGGATCGTCTCGTCATCGAACTGGACCGAAACATCGACGAGGTCCTGGTGAATCTCGGCAATATGGTGCTGCGGCTTTCCAGCCCGCAAGTGACGCGGACGCGCGAGGAGCATCAGGCCCTCGTCCGATCCGTCCACCAGTTCTCAAAATGCGCCCATCGCTCGACGGATCCGCGGGTGCAAAAACTGGCGCAGCAACTGGAAGGCTCCCTGAGGCCACCGCTCCGGCTGGTGGCGAGCCACTGACAGCTGTCTACTTTTGACCGGCGCGGACGAGTTAGCCGGTATCCCGACGCCGTAAGATGCTGAAAAAGCAGGTTACTGTGCACTGCAGTACACGAAATTCAAACTTGCCGCTTTGAACCATGTCCGACTCCGTACATTATCCCGCCCAACGGGAGTCGTTCCCATGCCTCATTCACTTCAGGCGGCAGCGCTTGTGGTCGAGGACGACGAGCTCCAGCGGGAGATGATCGTCGTTCTGCTGGAAGAGCTGGAACTCAAGGTGTTCGCCTGCGAAAGCGGCGAAGCGGCCAGTATGATCCTCGCAGAGATCGGCCACAGGCTGTGCCTGATGTTCACCGACGTCAATCTTCGCGGGCCGATGAGCGGCATCGAGCTCGCCAACCGTGCCAAGGGCGAATTTCCCAGGCTGAAGGTGATCGTGAGCTCGGGAAAACCCGCCGACGGCCTGCCCATCGGGACGACCTTCATGCAAAAGCCCTGGCTGCCGCTCGACCTGCTGCGCGAAGCCAGGAAGGTCTGCTAGCGAGCCCACCCCCGACCGTCCGAAGCGACATCAGGCTTTCGGCCGCCTGCGTTCACCGCTCAGCCATTCCTCGTTTTGCGAGAGCGCCTTATAGGCCAGCGCAATCTGGCGAAGCTCATTGCGCTCCGGCCCTGGCGGCAGGGCGCGCGCCTTGCGCACGGCGTCGACGGCCTTTCGCCGAAGCTCGATCGATTTGCTGAGGTAGAGCAGCGCCATCCCGGGCGACAATAGGACGGCGCCTACTTCTGAACAAGAAACTCAGCCGCGTCGTTTGGCCAACACAGGCATGTGGTCTAAATCTCGACGATCCGCGAATTTGAGACCGTCGTTCGAGTTGGACATTGCATGGATACGAATTTCCTCAAGGCACAGATCGAGCGCTGCCGTCACCTTGCGGAGAATGCCGACGAGTTCACCAAGCGGCGCCTGCTTGCCCTTGCGGATAAATATCAAGACCGGCTGGGCAGACCCTCGGCCGCGACGCGGACGCTCAGAGCGCCGATCGATCTGTCGGATACGCCGAAACGTCCGTAAAATATCGGCAGCGCAGCCCTTTCGGGCTGCCAAAGACGCCGTGGCCGGTCCGGAGCGACTACAGCGGCCGTTCGGACAGTGAGGCCTGCTCGAGCCCGAGAGGAACGCAGACTTTCTTGCGGGGGAGATGGCGCATGGCGCCGGTTACTCGCAATACCTTGCCAGCCCCGCAGGAGCTGTCACTGACATAAGCGGTCTGGTAGGGGGAGAGCGATAACGGCTCGGTTTTTAGAATGGTCTGGGCAAAGCACGGCAGGGCAGCCGCGGACAAAATCAACCCCAACGCTGGTGCGCGCATCGTCGTTTTCCATTGGCCGGCTCGGTTCCATAGGCCGGCAGCGCCTCAATAGCGATCGATACCTTAAAGTTCCGCTGAAGGTGCAAAAAATTTTTATGACAGCGTGCCGGCCAAGGCCGGAGCAGCCGGCCTTGGGTATTCCTGGAATTATCCGCGGGGTCGGTTGAACATCAATACTTGGCCACGACCGGGCCGCCCCATCCGAAGCGATAGTTCAGGCCGGCCTTGACGGTGTGCTCGTCGTCGCGGAAGCCGGTGCCAGGCAGGCCGGCCGGGCCGGTGGTAAAGGTGGTGTTGCCGAAGTTGTAGTACTGATACTCGACCTTCGCCGACCAGTTCGGGGCGAACATGTATTCGAGGCCGGCGCCCACCGTATAGCCGTCGCGACGGTTGCCGGTGGTCGTGAAGGCCTGCGCCACCCCGGCATTGGTCACGGTCAGATTGTTGTTGTCCTTCCACGCGTAACCGCCCTTGCCATAGAGCAGAGCCGGACCCCAGGTGTAACCGAGCCGGCCGGTGACCGAGCCAAGCTGGTTGCTGTTCGACGTCACCAGGTTCCCGCCCGGGAAAAGCACGCCACTGTTGTTGTTGCCAAGCCAGCTGTACTGGGCCTCGGCACCGACCACCCAGTTCGGGGCGAACTGATAGTCGAAGCCGCCCTGGACGCCGCCGAGGAAGCGGCCGTCGCTGCTGGCAATGCTGCCGTCGCCGCCGAAGGCGCCGCCGACATGGCCGCCGATGTAAAATCCGGTCCAGTTGTAGACCACCGCCGGCGCCGTATAGGCCGGCGCCTTGGCATAGGGCCGCGGTGGCAGATCGGCCGCAACCGCGGGAGCCGCCAGCGCCATGATGGCCGCCGAACTCAACAGTAGTTTCTTCATGGCAGAACCCCTTTTGTCAAAGCGACCCTCATGAAACAACGTGGCATCAATTTGGTTGCTTGGCGGCAATGCCGGAGCGGCGATGGTTCGTAACTGTGACGAAGCCGCAACACCGCTGGTTCAAAGCGCTTTCCCGGTATCTAGGGTGTCCTCACCATTTTTTCCAGTTCGGGGAAGCGGGCGTAGCTGGCGCCGGCGCAGAGATCGCCGGCATTCTCCATGATCCGGTCCAGCCGTCCGTCGACATAGACCACGGCGCGGTCGCGAGCGCCGCGATAGCTGCCGTCGGCTTCCCGCTGGTTGAAGCGCAGGCAGCTGACAAACCGCACCGTCCCGCCGACGGTGCGCTGGACCGGCTCGGCCATTTCGGCGTCGCGGACTCCGGCCGGGTTATTGAGATAGGTCTTCAAAAACGCCACGATCTCGGTGCGATAATTCGCCGGATAGGGCTGATTGACGGCCCCGCGATTGTCGGCATAGCCGAGGCTCTCGCCCCCCGCACAGCCCGCCAGCAGGGCCGGCAGCAGCAGCAAAGCAGCGTACTTTGCGATTGTCCCCAAGCGATTGTCCCCAATTGACGCTCGTCTTTCAGGTGTCGGATGCAGGTGTCAGACGTCCGGCCATCCTTAGCCCGTCCGTAGGCGAATTGGAATTCGCATCTCGGGCTGCCGTTAACGGGTAGTGCCGGTATGCCGGACAGCCAGCTCCGTCCCGCGGCCATTGGGGGAAGCAATGGACGCGGGACGGGCCTGAAACTCCATGGCCGCGGTTGATGATGGGGGATTCAGACCGCGGTCCTGGAGTGATTCTTAGCCGCGCTTGATCGCCGGAGCGGCGTGCCTGATCGTGACCTTCGAGACCTTCTTGAGGCCGTGCACGCTCATCTTCTTGTGCGCGACGTGATGGCGGAAATGCCGATGATGATGGCGACCCATCTTGGCATTGGCGTTCAGCACGCCGGGCTTGACCGTCTTGGCAGCAGGCGCCAGCGGCTTGTTGATGGTCGCCTCAGTCTTGGTGCTCGCAGCCATCGCAGGAGCGGCAAGCATGGAAACTGCGATCAGGGCCGCGGAAATCTTCTTCAGCATGGTCGTCTCCAGTGTTGCTCGATCACGAAGTTGACCGGTCGGAATGGCCGGGCTTGTCGATCATGCCAACGACCTTAGGCGGCGCGCGCTGAACCCAGCCTGAAGCCCGATCGTGGGCTTCGTTCATCTCCATGACATCTTGGTCATGTTGCGGGTTGGCGACCGGAACCGCGGTGATGAACCAGACGTCGTTGAACCGGCGCTCACATCGCACAGACAGAATACGATGCCGGCCCGGAATGTTCAGGCCGGGCGGGTGTTCCCATCAATGGCGTTTCGTGTCAGATTGTCCCACGTGGAAAACAGGAGCGATGCATGAGCAATTTGGTGATCAGGCTGTCGGTATTGGCAATGTTTTCGATGGCGCTGCTGGCCGCGCCCGCGCTGAAGCCGGCCTTTGCCGCCGGTGGCGACAACCCCTCACCGCCGGCCTCCGACAGCAAGTCCGGCAAGGACAAGAAAAAGAAGTCCAGCGAAAACCGTTCGATCGACGATCCGGCGTTCCTCAACGGCTATCGCGCCGCCTATGCGACGATCTATGACCGTCACGACTATTCCGGAGCCATCGAGCAGCTGAAGGCGCTCGGCCATGAAGACCGCGCCGACGTCGCCAACCTGATCGGCTACTCCTACCGCAAGCTCGGCAACTATCAGGTCTCGCAAATCTGGTATGAGCGAGCGCTGAAGGCCGACCCGAACCATGTGCGGACCTGGCAGTATTATGGACTGTGGCAGGTCGAACAGGGCAACCGCGACCAGGCGCAGTATCACCTGAACCGGATCGGCGCGATCTGCGGCACGGATTGCGCGGAATACAAGTCGTTGGCCAGCGCACTTGAAAAGGCCCCGGGTACCGGTCTGGTTTACTGAACACCGCTTCCGCACCAAACGGACCAAGTTGCATGGCCGGCGCCGCCTGCGGGTGGCGCCGGTGTTGTTTTGTCCGGTAACCATCGTCTGGCGCCGGCCTCGACACGGCGACCCGAGCCGCTGTCAATTGCCGCCTCGACAAGCGCGGCCAAGCTCTATAGACGACCACCGCGCATCCGATCCCCGTCGATGCAAACTCCGATGGCTGAACTTCGATGACCAAGCCGAAGCGATATGACCGGATCGCCTTTGTCGCCAGCCCGGGGGCGGAGGCCCAGCAGGCGCTGGTTCAACTGGTCGAGATCTACGGCAATCACGAGCCGGCGGATGCCGACGTCCTCGTGGCGCTCGGCGGTGACGGATTGATGCTGCAGACGCTGCACCAGCACATGCGCTCCGGCAAGCCGATCTATGGCATGCATCGCGGCACGGTCGGCTTTCTGATGAACGAATTCAGCACGCGGGATTTGCACGACCGCCTGGCGGCGGCGCGCGACAATCACATCAACCCGCTCCTGATGCGCGCCACCGACGTCCATGGCGAGGTGCACATTCATCATGCCATCAACGAAGTCTCGCTGTTTCGCCAGACCCACCAGGCGGCGCGGCTGCGCATCCTGATCGATGAGCGCGAACGCATGGCCGAGTTGATCGCCGACGGCATCATGGTGGCCACTCCCGCCGGCTCAACAGCCTATAATCTTTCGGCGCAGGGCCCGATCCTGCCGATCAATGCAGCGTTGCTGGCACTGACCCCGATCAGCGCCTTCCGCCCGCGACGCTGGCGTGGCGCGCTGCTGCCCAATACCGCCTTCGTGGTCATCGAAGTGCTCGAAGGCGAAAAGCGCCCGGTCGCGGCCGTGGCGGATCACGACGAAGCCCGCGACGTCCGCCGGGTCGAGGTGATTTCGGACAAGACCATTTCCATGCGCATGCTGTTCGATCCCGGCCACAGCCTGGAGGAACGGATCCTGAGCGAGCAATTCGGCTATTGAGCCATATTGAGCCCTTGGCCGCCGTGGTCTCGGCAACCATTCGTTAACGGCCGCCGTCTATGGTTAACGGTGGGTATACCGGTATGGCCCGGCCGTTTAGAGCTGAACCATGTATCGCATCGATTTCAACAAGCTGCGATTTCTCGTCTGCGACGACAATCCGCACATGCGGCGCATCTTGCGGACGCTGCTGCATTCGTTCGGCGCCCGCGAAGTCTATGAAAGCGAAGACGGCGCCACGGCGCTCGAAATGTACAGCCACTACGTGCCCGACATCGTCATCACCGACTGGTCGATGCCGATCTTCGACGGCCTCGAACTGGCCCAGATGATCCGCCAGCCCGATGCCAAGGGCAACCCCTACGCGCCGATCATCATGCTGACCGGCCATTCCGAGAAGCGGCGGGTGACACTGGCGCGCGATGCCGGCGTTACCGAATTCCTGGCCAAGCCGATCTCCGCCAAGGGGCTCTATCAGCGGGTGCTGAACGTGGTCGCCAATCCGCGGCCCTTCATCAAGACCAAGAACTATTTTGGACCGGACCGCCGGCGCAACAACTCGACCACTTACATCGGTGAAGAGCGGCGCACCGGCGGCGAGGTGGAAGTCATGCAGCAGCCGTCGCTGCTCGACAAAGCTCGCGTCGCCGGATAGCGGCAGGCTGGGAAAAAGATCATGGCGAAACGCGAAAAGCCCCCGGCCCTCAAGGTGAAAACCTTCGCTAGTCATCACGTCATCACCCAGCCCAATCCGTTGCGGCGGGTGATCAGGCAGGTCGACGAAAAGGACGTCGACGATCCGGTGGCGCGCGCCGAAAAAGCGCTGGCCGGGCTCTCCGGCGAGTTCGCCAAATGGATGTCGGTCGAATGCGACCGCTTGGCGGCGGCGCACGCCGTCATCCTCAAGAAGGGTTTTACTACCGCCACCCGCGACGAGCTGTTTCACGCCGCCCACGACATCAAGGGCGACGCCGCGACCTTCGGCTATCCCACCGCGGCCGCCGCGGCCGAGAGCCTGTGCCGCATCATCGAGCATGCGCCGGATCTCGCCAAGGTGCCCGGCAACCTCATTGCGCATCACATCAACGCCATTCAGGCCATCGTCCGCGAACATCCGCGGAGCGACAAGATCGACACCGCCAACGAATTGAGCCGCCGCCTGCGCGGCGTCGCCGACGAATTCTTGACCATCGTCAACCGCGATCGCCCCGAGCATCTCGAAGCCATCTTGGCCCCGAGCATCGTTCCGGCGGAATAGACGCGGCGTTCTCTTCCGCATCGAAATCAAGCTGTTGGCGCAGGCCAAGACGCTGCGCGTCAGAAAACAGCGAAGTCGGCCGGGTTATCTTCTCACGCCGCGATCAGGTCCTGCGGCGCCAGCGCGGCATCCATCGCCAGCTCGTCGCAGAACACCCGGGCCTCTTCGCGCGCCGATTCGGTGGCGAAGCGCCGCAGCAGGATCAGCAGCGGCTCGGACGACACGGCATCGGTCTCGCACATCGTCAGCACCCGCTCGACCATGCGGCGGCGCAGCCGCGTGGCGCCGCCCACCGTTCCGACGAAGCCGATCTGATTGCGGGCTTCCAGCGCGGCGCGGAACGCCGGGAATGTCGATTCCGGCAATCCGGCACGGGCCAAGAGCGCATTCATGCTGGCGCCGCCGCCGTCGTAAACCAGCGCCGAGACCCGGCTTTGCGGCAGGCCGGACAATTCCACCAGCGCATGGTCGAACAACTCGAGATTGCCCGAGAGCAGCGCGCGCAGGATCAGTCCGACCGTCAGCTGGCCGCTGGCGCGCAGATGCTGCACCAGCTGGCGCATCTCATCGCCACGCGACCGCGCCGCGATGTTCACCGTGGAACGGTCCATGGCCTCGCTGGCGACGCGGGAGGCGCGATCGGCGCTCAGCCATTGCCGTGCCACCACGAACTGCGTCAGGGTGTCAGTCAGCTTGGCGACCAGCGCGAGACGGGTCGCGGCGGGCAGATCTTCCAGCACCAGCATCGATTCGCGGATCGCCGCCAGATGGCCGTGGCGTTCGACGATGCGATCCCAGGAAAACGGCGCCAGTTCGGCATAGGGGTTTTCGATCAGTTCGAGCGCCGATGCCGGCGATCCGACTTCGGCAATTGCCGCGCACACCGAGGCCGGCAAATGGATGCGTCGGGCGATGGCGCATTGAATCTCACTGGTGCCGGTCGCGACCATGTCGACCAGATCGGCATCGATCA
>Ga0209758_1004860_pt1 | contig 10834 bp, 9 predicted proteins | sample AraplaMF_Col_mMF_FD_184258 | JGI IMG/M metagenome (GOLD analysis project Ga0209758, IMG submission 184258) | Arabidopsis root microbial communities from the University of North Carolina, USA - plate scrape MF_Col_mMF (SPAdes) (version 2) | ecosystem: Host-associated > Plants > Roots > Endosphere ... | reverse complement strand
GGTTTTCACCCTTGACCACAAGGTGTTGTCGGAAGATGCCCTCGAACTTGAAGCCGAAGCGCTCGGCCGCGCGCTTCGAAGGCTCGTTGCGGTTGTTGCATTTCCACTCGTAACGGCGGTAGCCGAGATCGTCGAAGAGGTATTTCGCAAACAGGAACTGCGCCTCGGTCGCGGCCGCCTTGCGCGAAATCAGCGGACCCCAATAGATGTTGCCGATTTCGCCGACGCCGTTGGCGGCGTCGATGCGCATCAGCGTCTGGCGCCCGGCGATCTTGCCGCTCGCCTTGTCGATAACGGTGAAGAACAGCGGGTCCTCGCTCGCTTCGACCTTGTCCAGCCAGGGCTGGAAGGCCGCGCGGGTCTCTGGCGGATAGTCCGGCAGCCAAGCGAAACGTCCGCCGGCGTCGGGCACCGACGACGCTTCGTAAAGACCATCACCATGCTTTGCCGCGTTCAGCGGCTCGAGCCTGACCGTGCGTCCCTCGATCGGCTTGCGTTCCGGCCGCGGGCGCGGCTGCCAATTCTTCAGATCTTCCGACACCGGCCACTCCAATCCGTTGACTTTTACCTGCGGACGGTCACAAAAACGCTCGCTCACAGAAAGAACCACAGGGACGGGAAAAATGCTCCACACGATTGCGGCCTTCGACCGTCTCGGCGAGGAAAATGCCTTCGCGGTGCTGGCGAGGGCCACCGCGCTTGCCCATCAGGGCCGCGATATCATCAACCTCGGCATCGGCCAGCCCGACTTCAAGACGCCGCAGCACATCGTCGAGGCGGCGATCAAGGCGCTGCGCGACGGCCACCATGGCTACACGCCGGCAAACGGCCTTTTGGCCACCCGCGAGGCTGTCGTGCGCCGCACGCTGACCACCACCGGCGTCGAGGTGTCGCCCGAGAACGTGATGATCCTGCCCGGCGGTAAGCCGACGATGTTTGCGGCGATCCTGATGTTCGGCGAGGCGGGGACCGAGATCCTCTATCCCGACCCCGGTTTTCCGATCTACCGCTCGATGATCGAGTTCACCGGCGCCACGCCGGTGCCGGTGCCGGTCCGAGAGGAAAACGGCTTTGCCTTCTCGGCCGAAGAGACGCTGGCGCTGATCACGCCGAAGACCAGGCTGCTGATCCTCAACTCGCCCGCCAATCCGACCGGCGGCGTCACCCCGCGGGCCGAGATCGAAAAACTGGTCAAGGGGCTGGAGAAGCATCCCCAGGTTGCCATCATGTCCGACGAGATTTACGACGTCATGACCTACGATGGCGAGACCCACTGCTCGCTGCTCAATTTCCCCGAGATTCGCGACCGGTTGATCGTGCTCAACGGCTGGTCGAAGACCTGGGCGATGACCGGCTGGCGCATGGGCTGGTCGATCTGGCCGAACGGCGACAAGGGCGCACATCTTTACGACAAGGTGCGCAAGCTGGCTGTGAACTGCTGGTCCTGCGTCAACGCGCCGAGCCAGTTCGCCGGCATCGCCGCGATCGACGGCCCGCAGGACGATGTCGACAAGATGATGCGCGCCTTCGACAATCGCAGGAAGATCGTTGTCGAGGGCCTGAATGCGCTCCCAGGCATTTCCTGCATCACGCCGAAAGGCGCCTTCTATGCCTTCCCCAACGTCTCCAAGACCGGCTGGAAGGCCAAGAAGCTCGCCTCGGCGCTGTTGGAGGATGCCGGCGTGGCGCTGATCGGCGGCCCCGATTTCGGCGTGCTCGGCGAAGGCTACATCCGGCTCTCTTACGCCAATTCCGAGGAGAACATCCTGCGCGCGCTGGAGCGGATCGAGGCGTTTTTGAAGAAGTGACCCGTCGGGCGTTCACCCGCGCCCGACAAACGGCATCTTCGTCGCCATCACCGTCATGAACAGCACATTGGCGTCGAGCGGCAGGCTCGCCATGTGCAGCACCGCGTCGGCGACGCGCTGGACGTCCATCACCGCTTCGGCGGCGATGGAGCCGTTGGCCTGCGGCACGCCGACGGTCGTCGGCTGCACCATCTCGGTCAGCGCATTGCCGATATCGATCTGGCCGCAGGCGATGTCGAAAGGCCGCCCGTCGAGCGCCAGCGTCTTGGTCAGCCCGGTGATCGCGTGCTTGGTCGCCGTATAGGGCGCTGAACCCGGGCGCGGCGCATAGGCCGACACCGAGCCGTTGTTGATGATGCGGCCGCCCATCGGCTTTTGCCGGCGCATGGCGCCGAAGGCTGCGCGTGCGCACAGGAACGATCCAGTGAGGTTGACGCCGACGACGTCGTTCCAGACGTCGACCGGAATCTCGTCGATCGGCGTCGACTTGTAGCCCATTCCGGCATTGTTGAAGAGCAGGTCGACACGGCCGAAGGCCTCGAGCACGGTCTCGAACATGTCGTCCACCTCGTCGGCCTTGCTGATGTCGCAGGCGACGGCCAATGCCCTGGCTTGCGTCTTCCCCGCCTCGGCGATCGCCTCCTCCAGCACTTTCTTGCGGCGGCCGCAGAACACCGTGTTCCAGCCTGCCTTGAGCAGCGCCGTCGCGACGCTCTTGCCTACGCCGGTGCCGGCGCCGGTAACGATGGCGGTCTTCTCTGCTATGGCTGTCATCGCAGTCCTCCCGGTCATGGATGGAAAGACGTGGCATCGCAAATGCCAGGGATCATGGCAAGCAGCTATTGGCGACAAAAAAGAGGCCAACAAAAAGGGCGGCCATTAGCGACCGCCCCGATCTGAACCGCGCTTGGGAGGAGGAAAAGCCGGTCCGACTGGTTAGAATGATGCGCTTGCTCGGTTAACGAGAAGTTAACGGTAACCGCAGCCGCTAACCCTAATGCATGTCGCGCAAAAGTGACCTCGGTTTTGCGATAACGACATGCATCAACCAACGACCTAAAGCGCGTAGCGCTTTAGCGCATGACCCCGAAAAGTGGGAACCGGTTTTCGGAGAAGATCATGCTCCAACAAGACTTAGATCAGGATGGCGATTCAACGAAACGTCATCCTGATCTAGTGCTTACCAGGGCGAACTGGGCGGCTTCCCGCTGGCACCTTGGCCGCCGAAACCGTCGCCTCGACATGATCGACCAGGGCGTCCGGCAGGCCGAGGCGGCCGGCCAGCAGGTCGAGGTAGCCGCGCTCGGCGCGCGTGTCGGGATCGATGGTGAGCCGCGAGGCGGTATAGAGCTCGAGCTTCTGCGCATCGGTCTTGGCACCGGCGACCAGCGTGTCGAGATCGAGCGGGCTTTCGAGCTCGGCAAGCAGGAATTTCTCCGCTTCGGCGCCGATGCCGGCGAGCTTGAGCTTATCGGCGATCTTCTTGCGCTCGTCATCGTCGACATGGCCGTCGGCCTTCGCCGCCGAGATCATCGCCCTGACCAGCGTCAGCGTGAACTCGGCCTCGCCCTGCGGCGCCTGCGAGGGGTGGAAGGCCGTGTCGGCCGGCGGTGGCAACAGTTCCGGCTCGCTTGCGGCCGGCGCCTGCGCCGGCTCCTTGCCGGCCTTGTAGTTCTGATAGGCCTTGTAGGCGAGGCCGCCGATCGCAGCCAGGCCGCCGAGCTTGACGGCCGCGCCCGTCACCTGCCGTCCAGTGCCGGTGCCGAGCAGCACGGCGGCCAGCGCGCCGGCGGCAAGCGGATTGTCCTTCGCCATCTGCACCGCCTGCCCCGCCTTGTCGCGGACGGTCGAGCCGGTCCCAGGGATTTGCGAGCCGAGAAGGTCGTCGAGCAGCTTCTTGGGGTCGAGCATCAATGCCTCCAGAATTGGCCCGGCCGAATGCGAACGGGCAGGTTTCGGACCGGCAAGAGGTAGGCCCCGCGCATTGACATTACAATGACGAGGCGGCTTTTCGCTCGTGCGGCGCCGCCGTCGGGGCGGGCTCGTCATGTGTCGAAACGGCGGAGTGCTTCGCATAGGATCGCGATAATTTCGGAAGGAGCGATTGAATGACGAATACAGAAAACCGCGAGCCGGCACGCGATCCGCAGGATCTCGAGCGTTTGCTGATCGATCGGCAATGGGCCGGCGACATCGAGGGCATGCTGGCGCTGTTCGAGCCCGACGCCGTCGTCGACAGCGGCGATAACGAGCCGGCTCGCGACCGGCACGCCATCCGCGCGCTGTTCGAACAGGGTATCGCCGCGGGCCAAAAGTTTCAGCGCGGCGAGCAGCGCCCTGCTCTCATCAACGGCGACCTGGCGCTGACGTCGACGAGGCTGCCTGACGGCAGCATAACCAGCGAAGTCGCACGCCGTCAGAGCGACGGAACATGGCTCTGGGCGATCGACCGATATTCAGTCGCTTTTTAGCTGCCGATATGGCGCTTGCCGCCGCGCGCTTGCGCCAGCTCGACCTGGCGGTGGCGTTCGGCATAGCGCTCGCGATCCTCGTCGGACCGCGTTTCAAAGCAATGCGGGCATGAAACGCCGACCGCGTATTTCGGCGACAGCCGGTCCTCGACGGTCAGCGGATGCCGGCAGGCGCGGCAGAGTTCGGCTTCGCCCTCGGCCAGACCATGCGAGACGGACACCCGTTCGTCGAACACGAAACATTCGCCTTGCCAGAGACTCTCCTCGGCCGGCACGTCCTCCAGATATTTCAGGATGCCGCCCTTGAGATGGAAGACGTTTTTGAGGCCGAGCGACTTCACATAGGCCGTTGCCTTTTCGCAGCGTATGCCGCCGGTGCAGAACATCGCCACCTTGCGGCCCTCGAACTCGCCACGGTGCTGCTCGACCCAGGCGGGGAATTCGCGGAAGCTGGTGGTCTTGGGATCGATCGCGCCCTGGAAAGTGCCGAGCGAGACTTCGTAGGCGTTGCGCGTGTCGATGACGAGCGTGTCGGCATCCGAGATCAGCGCGTTCCAGTCGGCCGGCGCGACATAGGTCCCTGCGCTCGCCGCTGGATCGATGTCCTCGACGCCCATGGTGACGATCTCGCGCTTCAGCCGCACCTTCATGCGGTGGAACGGCATTTCGGCGGCGGCACTGTATTTGACTTCCAGCCGGGCAAGGCCTTCGATAGCTTGCAGATGGTCAATCAGCGCGGCAATCGCCTCCTCGCTGCCGGCAACGGTGCCGTTGATGCCTTCATGCGCCAGAAGCAGCGTGCCCTTGATGCCGCGCCCGCAGCAGAAGGCGGCGAGCGGTATGCGCAAAGCCTCGTATCCGTCGAGCCGGGCAAACTTGTAGAGCGCGGCGACGCAGGTGGGCTGAATTTCCTTGGCTATTGTCATGGCAATGCCACTAGACCGTGCTGAAAGCCGTTTCAAGGCAGACGCCGCCGGCGCATGACTACGTGACATCACGACACGCTGCCTTTCGTGGACTTGCCATATCCCTTCTGCTAATCGGTTTAAAACGATCGAAATGGAGACCAGCACATGACCAGCAAGACCGAAAAGCTCCTGTCGCTTCTCGACGGTCAACCGGTTATCCCGGTGCTGAAGATCGCCAATATCGCTGATGCCGTGCCGCTTGCCCGCGCCTTGTCGCGTGGCGGTTTGCGGGCCATCGAGATCACGCTGCGCACCGCCGACGCGCTGGAAGCGATCCGCCGCGTCGCCGCCGAAGTCGAGGAAGCCGTGGTCGGCTCCGGCACCATTCTCGATGCCAGGCAGTTCGACGAAGCAGCCCGCGCCGGTTCGAAATTCATCGTCAGCCCCGGCATCACCGGCCAGCTTCTCGACGCGGCCAAGGACAGCCCCGTGCCACTGCTGCCCGGCGCCATCACGCCCGGTGAGATCATGGCCGCGCGCGAAGCCGGCCTGCGCTTCCTGAAATTCTTCCCGGCCGAGCAGTCCGGCGGCATCGCTTCGCTTAAGGCTTTCGCTTCGCCGCTTGCCGACGTGAAATTCTGCCCGACCGGCGGCATCACGGCCAAGAATGCCGCCGACTATCTGAGCCTGCCCAACGTCATCTGCGTCGGCGGCTCGTGGGTGGCGCCCGACGATCTCATCAAGGCTGGCAAATGGGACGAGATCGAAGCGCTGGCGCGTGAGGCGAGCAAGCTCAAGAAGTAATCAGCGCTTTCACCAGGGCAGCGCGCCGTTCTCATCAAAATAGCCGCCCGTCGGTCCGCCGGCCTCCAGCGTCGCCAGCCGCACGATGATCTCGGCCGCCTGCTGCACCGTACGGCCGCCTCTGTGCGCGTTGAGGTCCGTCGCGGTGTAGCCGGGAGCGGCTGCGTTGACCATGATGCCGTGCGGCGCGAGTTCCCGGGCAAAGGCCAGCGCGACGGCGTTGAGCGCCGTCTTCGAACTGCCATAGCCCATGACATTGGGCGACTGGCTGCTGCCGGCCGCGCGTGCCAGCGATCCGAGATAGCTGCTCACCATGACGATCCGCGCAGCGGGCGCCGCAAGCAGCAGCGGCAGGAACGCCTGCGTGACCCGCACCGGACCGAAGACGTTGACGTCATAGGTGGCTTTCATATCCGCGACATCCTCGCGGCTCGGCGGCCGTTCATAGCGGCCGTCCGGGCCAAGTGCATCGATATAGCCGGGAGCAATGCCGGCATTGTTGACCAGCACCTCCAGGCCAGCCGCCCGCGCCGCAACTGTCTTGACCGCGGTCGCCACACTGTCGTCGCTGGTGACGTCGAGTTCGAGCCACTCGACGTCGAGCCCTTCGCAGCGCAGCGCCTGCGCCGCGGCCTCGCCGCGGTCGGCATCGCGAGCGCCGAGCCACACCTTGAATCCCATGGCGGCCAGCCGCTTGGCGGTCTCGAGGCCGATGCCCTTGTTGGCGCCGGTCACAAGCGCGTTCTTCGTCGTCATATCCATGTCTACTGTTCGGTGACCTAGAGATGACGTGAGCCGGCCCGCTTTGCGCGCCAAAAGCTCTCAGCCTCTTGCCTAATCCTCTCAGGTGCGCGTCTTCGCGTCACCCAGGTGCGCGTCTTCGCGTCACCTGTCCGCGTCCGCGCATCACCTGGTTGCGTGGCCACCATGGATCGGCAATGCTGAAATCGATGAATGAAGAGCTCCAGGAACTGATCGCCATCGCCGGTCGCCACGCGAAAGGACGGCGGACGAAGACGGCCATCCCGCGCGTTACGATCGGCCACAGCGAGGTTCCGACGCCGCCGCTGCCCGAGCTCTGCCAGCCGACCACGCTGTTTGTCCTGCAGGGAACCAAGACGGTCCTGATCGGCGACCGCACGCTTGCCTACAGCGCCGGCAGCTATTTCGTCTATGCGGTTGAAACACCCGCCACCAGCCAGCTCATCGAGGCGAGCGTCGCGCAGCCTTACATGGCCATCGCCTTCGCGCTCGATACCGAGCTGATCGCCGGCCTGCTCATCGACCACAAGCCGGCGATCGATTGCGATAGCTTCGTGACCAATCAAGTCGATGACTTGCTGCTCGATGCGTGGCGGCGAATGCTGCGGCTGCTCGACAAGCCGGCCGAGATTCCTGTTCTCGCGCCCATGCTCGAACGGGAGATCGCGTTCAGGCTGTTGCAAGGCCCGCAGGGCGAAAAGCTGCGCCAGCTCGCGCGCGCCGATGGCCGCCTTTCGCAAATCCGCCGCGCCACTGCCTGGATCCGCGCGCATTACAACGAACCGATCGATGTGACGCAGCTGGCCGAGCTATCGCATATGAGCAACGCCGCTTTTCATCGTCACTTCAAGGCGGCGACGGCCATGAGCCCGATCCAGTATCAAAAGCAGCTCCGCCTGCTGGAAGCGCGCCATCTGCTGATCGCGCAACCGCGCAGCGCCGCACATGTCGCCTTCACCGTCGGCTACGAAAGCGCCTCCCAGTTCAGCCGCGAATATGCGCGCCAGTTCGGATTGCCGCCCGCGCGCGACGCCGCGCGGCTTCTGGCCGAGGGTGAAGCGGCTGCGCTGGAAGTCGACTGAACATGAAAAACCGGCCGGCCGGAGCAATTCCAGGAAAGCGGCAGACCTTGCGTCGGGGCCACGGCTTGCAAGATCGCATGCCGGCGCAGGCTCGATGCCACGGCCACCGACTGGTTCCCGCTCATGGATTCGAACCACGATTCACGCCTTCAAAGGGCGCTGTCCTACCATTAGACGAAGCGGGAAGACCGGGTGGGCAAATAGGCCTTCGATGACGGAAAACGAAAAGCCGCGTTGTCCTCCACCGCGGCTTTTCTGGTGTCTGTCGGGGTCGCTATTTCGTTTGGAAGCGCGCGACCGAGAGGAACTTCACCGCATTGCCGGTGAACCGGCTTGCGTCCGGCACCCCGCTGTCCGCCTGGAAGCCGGCCGTGTACACTTCGCTCGGCGGCGTATGCACGATGTTGTAGGCATAGCGCGGCGCCGTCGTCGGGTCGGAAACCGAGGCAATGTTGGCGCCGCTGCCCAGCGCCCAGCGCGCGGCCTGCGGCGGCGCCGCCACCACCATGGCCTTGGGCCCGGGCTTCAGGTCGTGGGCGGACGCCCTGCCTTCCTTGGCCGTCGTCTTCACACCAGCGCCGATCGCCTGCGCCGGATCGGCGCCGGCCGGGAGTGCGGCGATGGCCTGGCGCGGCGAGGCCGCATCGACGCCCGACGGATCGTTGAACGCCGAGCGCGGCTCCGGCTCAGTCAGCGACGCGAGCTGGTATTCGGCGCCGCCGGCGCCATTGGCCTCGACGGTTGCATTGGCCTGTTCGAGAACGGCTTTGACCTCGTCCTGCTTGCCGGGCTGCGGCCGGGCAGTCGGCAGCACGGAGAACGCATCGGTCGCGCTCTTGTCCTGCGAAGCCGTCTCGGCCAGCGCCAGAAGCACGTTCTTGTCCTTCGGCGCCAAGTCGGCCGGCGTCGAGCGGTCAGGACGCCAGGTCGGCAGCGGAATGTTGTTGACCGCTACCTGCGCCGGGTCGGTGCTCGCGACCTCGGCGGCGCTGGCCGTGCCGAACGGGACCTTGTCCGGCGCGGGCGCCTGTGCCGTCGAAACCGCCTGCTCCGTCGTCGCCGAGGCATCCGCCATGGCGAACGGCACGTTCTGCGGCGCCTGCTGGCCGACATCGACCTTCGGACGCGGCGCAAAGTCGGGCAGCGGGATTTCCTTGGGCGGCAGCGCGGCGATGATCGTCTCCGGCGTATCCTGCTGCGGCTGCTGCGGATCGTCGGCGCCGTCATCCGCCATCTGCGGGATGTTGGCGCGCTTGGCATCCTTCGGCGCAACGATCGCGATGCCCGGAAGATTGCTGTTGCGAGCCGTGGCAGCGGTCGCGACCTGAACCTGCTTCACAGCTTTCTGCTGGGGCGCCGGGGCGCTTTCATCGGCGTCGTCATCGGCCTCGTCGGCGCCACCGCCGAACCAGGCAAACAGGCCGCCGGACCGCTTGCTGGAGCCACCGGCGCTGGCCAGTTCGATATTGGGCGTGCCGGCGCCCTTACGCGCCTGATACGCTGCCACTGCCTGCTCATAGCCGGGCAGCGGGCGCCCGTCGCTCGGCACATGCAGCGTCTTCCCATTCGGGAACAGGCTGACCAGTTCCTGGCGGCTGATGCCCGGCCAATGGCGCACATTGCCGACATCCATATGCACGAAGGGCGAGCCGGAAGTCGGGTAATAGCCGACGCCGCCGCCCTGCATCTTGAGGCCGATGTTGCGCAGTTTCTTCAGCGGCACGCCGGGGATGTAGAAGTCCATCGCCTTGCCCAGCATGTGCTGGCTCTTCTCGGCGACGCCGCGGCTGCGCGAACGCAGCAGCGCGTTGGTCGACGGCGAGCGATAGCCGCAGACGACCTGGATATAGTCGGTCGCGCCGCTTTCGCGATAGGCTTCCCAGACGAGGTCGAGCAGCCGCGGATCCATCTTGGTCGGTTCGTTGCGGCGCCAGTCGCGCAGGATGATGTTGATCTTGCGCAGGCCTTCCGGATCGTAGCGGCCATTGCGCTTGTAGACGATCTCGGCCTTCTCATGCGTGTGCAGGTGATAGAGCTTGAGCGTACGCACCTCAGCCCTGGCGCCTGAGTTCGCAGCGGACAGAAATCCGACGGCCAAAATCACAAACGTCAGCCACCTCGGCCAGACGCTCATGTGAAAATGCCGCCCGTCTTTGTGTCGTTCGACTTTGTTCAAATCAAATGGCCTTGCAGGCTGCCGTTTGTCCCCGGATTTGACCAACGGATGCTTGGTTTTCACATCCGAATATCGATCCTAATGGTTAATCATCGTTTATTGAAGCCGAAATGCGGTAACACCGTGGCGATATCCCGTCAAAAATGATGCACAGCATTTCGTGGTAAACCGCTGGTTTAGATCAAGAATCCGGCCTCGGCCAGAACACGATCTGTTACCGTTAGCGTTAATGCGTGATCCTCGGCAACGCCAACCGCTGAAAACCCTGCGTTTTCACGTCAAAAGCGACAATTTGACTCGGATTTTAGTCAGGCAGGCTGGTTCGAGGCTTGCCTGTCACGAGGCAAGCCGGTCGACGCGGCCAGCTTCGGGATCAATGCCATATTCCTTCAACTTTCGGTAGAGCGTGGAGCGACCGATGCCCAACCGGCGGGCGACTTCGCTCATTTGGCCATTGTAATGGTCGATCGCGAGCTTGATCATCTCGAGTTCGACATCGGCCAGCGCCCGCACATTGCCGCGCTCGTCGAGCGCGCGAAGCGTTCCGAAACGCGGCTGCGGCCTGGCCGGCGCCTGGCCATCGGGCAAGCCGGCCGCCGTGGCATCGGCAACAGTCTCATCCGTTTGCCGGGTCGCTTCCGCATTCGTTTCGGCTATGGCGGATGCGGTTTCCGCTCCGAGATTTACCGTGCCTTCCACCTGCGCCCGGATCTGCGGGAATTCCTCCTCGGTCAGCACGTCGCCCTCGGCAAGCACCGATGCCCTGAAGACCGCATTCTCCAACTGGCGGATGTTGCCCGGCCAGTCATAGGCCTGCAGCATC
>Ga0209758_1004845_pt1 | contig 10856 bp, 8 predicted proteins | sample AraplaMF_Col_mMF_FD_184258 | JGI IMG/M metagenome (GOLD analysis project Ga0209758, IMG submission 184258) | Arabidopsis root microbial communities from the University of North Carolina, USA - plate scrape MF_Col_mMF (SPAdes) (version 2) | ecosystem: Host-associated > Plants > Roots > Endosphere ... | reverse complement strand
CCAGGACGTTGAAGGCGCCGGCCTTGCGCCCGACGATCGAGAAGGCCGCGTCGGCCCCGAACATCTTCTCCTCGCGGTCGGTCAGGGTCGAGGCCGCCAGGTCGATGTGGCCCGCCGCCGATCCGCCCTGCGGCGTCCAGGCGCCGCCCGCCTTCAGCGGCGTGGCCGTTCCCGAGCGGGCCAGGACCGTGAAGGCGCCCTGGCTGGTGGTGCCGTGGGCCTTGGCGTCCAGGTCGAACGGCCGATCGGGCGACAGGCCCAGCGCCCCCGCCAGCGCCCCGCCGTTGGCCTCGCGCCCCTCGGCGTCGAGCAGCAGGGTCTTGTCGCGCCCCAGGTCGAAGACGAGCTTCAGGTGGTCGCCGGCGTGCATGCGGCTCAGCGCGGTGATCGCGCCCTTCTGGCCGCCCAGCCGCTGGGATTCGTAGTCGCCGCTGAGGTCGAAGTCGCCGGCCCGGCGGCTGAACTCGGGACGGGTGATCAGGCGCAGGGCCACGTGGTCCAGGTCCACCGACAGCGGCGCGGCGCTGGACTTGCCCTTCGGGGTCAGGGTCGGGCGGCGCAGCACCAAGACCTGGCGGGCCTTGATCTCGTCGGCGTGGAAGCGACGGTAGAACAGCTCGGCCGGCCGCCAGTCGACGTACAGGTCGGCGGCCTCAAGCCAGACGCCCTTCTCGTCGCTGATCGTCAGGCGGCGCACGCCGAAGGCGTTCCAGATGTCGCCGGTCAGGCCCTCGATCTTCAGGCGGCCGATGCGGCCCAGCTTCAGGCCGCTGGTGCGGGCTTCCAGGAAGGCGCGGCCCTGCGGGGTGACCGCGCCGAAGCGCACGCCGCCCAGCAGAACGGCGACCAGCACCACGAGGCTCACCGAGACGATGATGATCAGGCCCGGCCAGCCGATCTTGCGCGCGACCTTGGTCGCCGCCTCGGCGACGACTTCCGGAACGTCTTCGGGCGGCGGTCCGCCGGAGGGGGTCTGGGCGTCGGTCAAAAGGCCTGCCCGATGCTGATATAGACCTGGAACGACGGATCGCCCTCGCGCTTGCTGATCGGCATGGCGATGTCGGCGCGGATCGGTCCGAAGCCCAGGTCGTAGCGGATGCCGACGCCCACGCCGACTCCGAAGTCGTCGCCGTTGGGCCACTTGTCCACCCCGACCCCGCCGGCGTCGACGAAGGCCACGGCGCCCCACTTGTCGGTGAACTTGTGGCGCAGCTCCAGCGAGCTCTCCAGCAGCGACAGGCCGCCCTGCGGCGTGGTGGTGTTGTCGATGCGCGGGCCGATGGCCTGGTACGAGTAGCCGCGGACCGAGCCGCCGCCGCCGGCGTAGAAGCGGTTCGAGGCCGGGACCTCGGGCATGGTGCCGCCCAGGATCTGGCCGGCCTTGAAGCGACCCGCCAGCACGGTGCGCGCCCCCTGGCCGAACGGGAGATAGGCCGTGGTCTGGGCCTGGATCTTCAGGAAGGCCATGGTCAGGTCGCCGGTGATGGCGGTGGGCTCGGCCCGCGCGTCCAGCCGCCAGCCCTTGGTCGGGTCCAGCACGCTGTCGGAATGGTCCCAGGCCTGGGCGCCCAGCAGGGTGAAGGTGGCGAAGTTCTGCTGGACGTCGGTGGTGACGCCGTTGACCGTCGTGGGCGAGTCGACCTGCGACAGGTCCAGCGAGACGCCGTAGGTGCGATAGACGGTCGTCTGAAGCTTGCGGGTCAGGTCCGCGCCGAGGTGGAGGCCGGTTTCCACATAGGCGTCGGTGTCTTCGCGGAAGATGGCGGTGTTCAGCTTCAGGGTCTGCTGGCTGCGCCGCCAGTGCGGCAGGGCCAGTTCGGCTTCCAGCCGGCTGTCCAGCCTTCCCAGCCGCGCCGTCAGGGTGGTGGTGTCGGCCCGATGGAAGCGGTTGTAGTGGATCCACTTGGCGTCGGCGCCCGGCCCGTCGGTGCTGGAATAGTTGGCGGCCAGTTCGACCGTCCGGGACTTGCGGTCGGACACGGTCACGATCACCGGGCGCAAGCCATCGGCCAGCGCCTTGTCCTTGGGGGCCAGCGAGACCGAGACCGTGTCGTAGACGCCGGTGTCGCGCAGCCGGCGCTCCAGCTCGGCGATGTCGTCGGGCTCGTAGATGTCCCCCGATTTCCAGGGCGCCAGCTGCTTGATCCAGGCGGGGTTCGAGCGCCCCTGGGTCACCACCTCGATCCCATCGACATGGGTCAGGTCGCCCGCGGCGATGTGGAACACCGGGCGCAGGGTGTGGTCGGCGTGATCGACCACGACCTCGCGCGGCTCGGCCACGGCGTCGGCGTAGCCAAGCTGCTGGACCTGCGAGACGACGCGCCCCTCGGCCGCCAGGACGTCGACGGCGCGGCCCGGGGCGCCGGGGGTCAGGCGGATGACGCCCTCGGCGCGCTGGACCACACCCTCGTCCGGCTCGGGTCCGCTCCAGGCCAGCCTGGGATCGGCGATCACGAAGACCGGACCGGGGGTGATCTTGAGGATCGCGCGGGGCGGATCGGCTTCGGAGACGTCCGGCTCGACCACATAGGCGTAATAGCCTTCCGACCGCAGCACCTGTGCGGCGTCGTCGCCGGCGTCGCGGGCGCGGCGGCGGGCCTCCGAGCGGCTGCGCGGCGGAGCCTTGGCCTCGACCATGGCGCGCTGGATCGCTTCGCGCAGCGCCTTGTCCTCGACGCCGGTGATGCTGGCCGCGGGCTCGGCCGCATCGGCATGGCTGGCGACCATCAGGGCCGCCGCGGTCACGCCAAGGGCAAATCTCTTACGCACCAAGCCTTCCGAGTCTCCGCGCGAGCGCCCCCGAACCCCTGTAGTCGCCCCCCCGCCGGCTGTCACGCGGTGAAATCTTCGGAAACGCTTCAACGCCAGGTTCCGTCGGTGATCGGAGGGCGCCCAAATGTTGGGCAGTCTCCACCATCGGGTCTTTGCGGGGCGAAAAGCACCGCTCGCCGTGTTCGCGCGTTCTAGGCTGGATCGGGACGCGCCCCCTCAGATCCGGCGCGCAGGGCGGACGAAATGGACACGGGCGTGGCGGCGAAAATCCAGGACCTCGACGATACTCCCAGCCTGCCGATGACCGGCGCGGCCTATCTGCCCGGCGCGGCCTATGACGAGATGATCGCCCCCGGCGGCGACGTGCGGGCCCACTACGCGGCGCTGCAGACCCGAATCTCCACCCTGGGCGCCGGCGAGCTGGCCGACCGACAGCGCACGCTCGAGCGGTCGTTCCTGCTGCAGGGCATCACCTTCACCGTCTACGGCGCCGACAGCGCCACCGAGCGGATCATCCCCACCGACCTGTTCCCCCGCATCCTGCCCGCCCAGGAGTGGGCCAAGATCGAGGCCGGCCTGACCCAGCGTCTGCAGGCCCTGAACATGTTCCTGGCCGACATCTACGGCGAGCAGCAGATCCTGATGGACGGCGTGGTGCCGCGCGAACTGGTGCTGGGCGCGCCGTCGTACCGGCGCGAGATGCAGAACCTGTACGTGCCGCACAAGGCCTACGCCAATGTCTGCGGCAGCGACCTGATCCGCGGCCAGGACGGCGAGTTCGCGGTGCTGGAGGACAATCTGCGGGTGCCGTCCGGCGTGTCCTACATGCTGGCCAACCGCGACGCCTCCAAGCGCACCTTCCCCAGCGCCTATCGCGAGGCCGGGGTGCGGCCGGTGGAGCGCTATCCCGACCTGCTGCTGGCCACGCTGAAGAGCATGAGCGCCGACTGGCGGCCCAACCCGCAGGTCGTGGTCCTGACCCCCGGGGTCTACAACTCGGCCTATTACGAGCACGCCTATCTGGCGCGGCTGATGGGCGTGCCGCTGGTCGAGGGGCGCGACCTCGTGGTCCACGACAACATGGTCTACATGCGCACCACCACGGGCCTGCGCCGGGTGGACGTGATCTACCGCCGAGTGGACGACGACTTCATCGACCCCCTCACCTTCCGCCGGGATTCGTCGCTGGGCGCGGCCGGGCTGTTCAACGCCTATCGGGCCGGCAACGTGGTGATGTGCAACGCGCCCGGCACCGGGGTGGCCGACGACAAGGCCGTCTACGCCTTCGTGCCCGACATCATCCGCTACTATCTGGGCGAGGACCCGATCCTGCCCAACATCGAGACCTTCCTCTGCCGCGAACCGGCCCAGCTGAGCCACGTGCTCGACAACCTGGACAAGCTGGTGGTCAAGGCCGTGGGGGCCTCCGGCGGCTACGGCATGCTGGTGGGGCCGCACGCCTCGGCCAAGGAGCGGGCCGAGTTCGCCGACGCCCTCAAGGCCGATCCGGCCAACTACATCGCCCAGCCGACCATCCAGCTGTCGACCGCGCCCTGCCTGGTCGACGGCCGCATCGAACCCCGCCACGTCGACCTGCGGCCCTTCATCCTGTCGGGCGAGAAGACCGTGGTCACGCCGGGCGCCCTGACCCGCGTGGCCCTGAAGCGCGGCTCGCTGGTCGTCAATTCCAGCCAGGGCGGCGGCAGCAAGGACACCTGGGTGCTGGCCGAGGAGAACGGCCACAACGGCAACGGTCACAACGGAGGCGGCGCCCATGATGCTCGCTAGGGTCGCCGACAGCCTCTACTGGCTGGGTCGCTACATTGAACGGGCCGAGCACCTGTCGCGGCTGTCGACGGTGATGCTGAACGCCACCCTCGACCAGACCGACGCCGGCGCCGAGGCCGTGCGGATCGCCCTGTCGGCGGTCGGCGAGACCGAACTCAAGTCGGGGGCCTTCGAGGCGGCCAACGGCCTGGTGCTGGACCGCACCGATCCCAACTCGGTGGTCGCCTCGCTGTCCCGGGCCCGGGAAAACGCCCGCCAGGTGCGCGACCAGATCACGACCGAGACCTGGGAGCGGCTGAACCTGCTGTACCTGAAGGTCATGGACCGCAACGCCGGCCGGGAATTCGCCGACAATTCCGTGACGTTCCTGCACGACATCATCGCCGACGTGCACCTGTTCAAGGGGGCGGCCGACACCACGATGAGCCATGGCGAAAGCTGGCGGTTCATGATGGTCGGCATGTACCTCGAACGCGCCCAGCTGATGGCCAGCCTGCTGGAGGCGTGTTTCGCCGAGGACAGCCCCAAGGTGAACGACCACCTGGCCCTGGTCGCCGTGCTGCGGATGGGCTGCGCCCTGGAGCCCTATCTGCGGGTCTACACCGCCGAGATCGAACCGCGGCACATCCTGGAATTCATGGTCTTCGACGAGGACTTCCCGCGCTCGATCCGCTTCGCCACCAGCCAGATCGAGAAGCACCTCAGCGAACTGGCCCGCCACGTCGAGGCCACGGGCCGCGCGGCGCCCGAACGGCTGGCCGGCCGCCTCAAGGCCCGGCTGGAGTTCGCCGATGTCGGCGAGCTGGAGAGCCAGGGCGCCGGCGAACTGCTGACCACCGTGGCCAACGAATGCGCCCGCATCCACCAGGCGATCTACGAGACCTTCGTCGCCTATCCCCTGGAAATGCGCCTGCCTGCTTGAGAATTGGAATCCCGCCGTGCTGCTCGAGATCCGCCACGTCACCCAGTACCATTACGAACAGCCCGTCCGCGAAAGCCTGATGGAGCTGTGGATGCAGCCGCAGAAGGGCGCGCGCCAGCGGCTGGTCAGCTTCGAGCTGGACATCGAGCCGGCGGCCCAGGTGTTCTCGTACGCCGACAGCTTCGGCAACGCCGTCTATCATTTCGACGTGCCCCAGCCGCACGACGGCCTGACCATCATCGCCCGCTCCGCCGTCGAGACCGAGCCGGTGCATGAATGGCCCCTGCCGCTGGACATGGGCGAGTGGGAGCGGCTGAAGAGCGCCTTCGTGCGCGGCGAGTGCTTCGACTATCTGCGGCCCCACGGCTTCGTCCAGGTGACGCCCGCCCTCGAGACGTTCATCGCCGAGCACGATCTGGACGCCCTGCGCCGCAAGGACCCGTTCTCGGCCGTCCAGGCGCTGTGCGACACGATCTACCGGGCCTTCGAGTACCAGCCCGGGGTCACCGACGCCGACAGCCCCATCGACCTGGCGCTGAGCGCCGGCCGGGGCGTCTGCCAGGACTTCGCCCACGTCATGCTGGCCGTCTGCCGCGCCTGGGGCATCCCCGCCCGGTACGTCTCCGGCTATCTGTTCACCGACCGCGAGGCCGGCGACCGCTCCGACCCCGACGCCACCCACGCCTGGGTCGAGGTGTTCCTGCCCAGCTATCGCTGGGTGGGGTTCGATCCGACCAACAATGTCATGACCGGCGAGCGCCATGTCGCCGTGGCCGTGGGCCGCGACTACAGCGACGTCACCCCGTCGCGCGGCGTCTACAAGGGCGATTCCGAGAGCCACCTGGCCGTCGGCGTCTCGGTGCGCCGGGCGCGGGCGGCGGTGGCCGAGCCGGAGTTCCTGCGCCTGCCCCGCCCCGCCGCCCCGCTGGGCTCGGCCAACCGCCGCCGGGCCAGCGCCGACGCCATCCGCGAACAGCAGCAGCGCCAACAGCAGCAACAGCAGCAGTAGACCGCCCGGCCCGACGCATCCTAGGTTAGCGCTAACAAAGCGACGACCTGGGGAGGGCGCGGATGTCGGAAGGGCCGAACGGGGCGTCGCCCCGCCTGGCGATCGTGGACGGTCTACGGGGCTATGCCCTGATGGGCCTGTTCCTGGTCCACATGCTGGAATATTTCGAGCTCTACTGGTCCGACCCGACGCCCAATCCGGTGACCACGGCGGTCTTCACCCTGTTCATGGGCAAGACCTTCTCGCTGCTGGCCCTGTGCTTCGGCTTCAGCTTTTTCGTGATGATGGACGGCGCCGCGCGGCGGGGCCAGCCGTTCGCCGGGCGCTTCGCCTGGCGGCTGACCCTGCTGGCGGGGATCGGCCTGCTGCACGGCCTGGTCTATCGCGGCGACATCATCGTGGTGCTGGCCCTGGCGGGCTTCGTCCTGATCCCGTTCGACAAGGTCCGCTCCAACCGCGCGCTGCTGGCCGTGGCCGGGCTCTGCTTCCTGCAGCCGTACATCCTGCTGTGGATCGCGGCGGGCGCGGCCGGCGCGCCGTGGGCGCTGAACAAGCCGCACTTCTTCTCCGATCCGGCCATGGCCGTCTATCTGAGCGGCGACCTCGGCCAGGTGCTGCGGGCCAACCTCTGGGAGGGCCAGGTCAACAAGTGGTGGTTCTTCATCGAGACCGGCCGCTGCGTGCAGGTGCTGGGCCTGTTCCTGATCGGGCTGGTGCTGGGCCGGATCGGCTTCTTCGCCGACCTGGGGCGGTTCGCCCGGGGCCGCGCCGTGGCCCTGGCCGCCGTGATCCTGTTCGCGGCGGTCTGCTACGTCCTGAAGGCCAGGACCGGCGGCCATCACAGCGGTCCGGTCTTCTGGGCCAACATGCTGTTCGGCGGCTGGTTCGACCTGTCGTGCATGGCCGCCTCGGTGCTGGTCTTCATCCTGCTGTGGCGGGCCGGAGGCGAGGCCGTGCTGCGCGCCCTGGTCCCGGCGGGGCGCATGACCCTGACCCTCTATGTCGCCCAGTCGCTGGTGTTCATCCCGCTGTTCTACCCGCTGGGCCTGGGCCTCTACGCGAAGATCACCCCCGCCCTCGCCCTGACCGCCGGCCTGATCGCCGTGGCGGCGCAGTTGCTGCTGGCCTCGGCCTGGTTCAAGGCCTTCCACTACGGCCCGCTGGAATGGCTGTGGCGGTGCGGGACGCGCCAGTCGTTCGACATCCCGTTCCGGCGCCGGCCCGAGCCCCAACCCGTCTAGAAAGCTACCCGGCCTAGGCCGGATAAACGTGGCTCTTGCGGGCCGCGACCTTGATCGTTCCGGTGAAGCGGGCGGCCTCGGCGCGCGAGCCGCTGATCTCGATGTGGCGGCCGTCGGCCGTGACGGCGGAGGCCGAGGCCAGGGCGCCCTGCACGTGGACCCGGTCGACGCGGACCTCGAAGCCGCCGTCGTCCAGGGCGAAGTCGTGCGGCCGCACGAAGCCGACGGCCGCTCCGTCGCGGACGCCGTTGGCGGCGAACGACACCGCGCCCGACGTGAAGCGTCCGCCCGAGACCGTCCCCTCGAACCGGTTGGCCTCGCCCACGAAGCCGCAAACGAACGGGGTGGCGGGGTTGTCGTGCACCTCGTCCGGCGTGCCGATCTGCTCGATGCGGCCGGCGTTGAGGATCGCCACGCGGTCGGCGAGGCCCAGGGCCTCTTCCTGGTCGTGGGTGACGAAGATGGTGGTGACGCCGGTGGCGTCGTGGACTCGGCGCAACTCCTTGCGCAGCGACTTGCGGACCGTGGCGTCCAGGGCGCCGAACGGCTCGTCCAGCAGCAGCACGCTGGGTTGCACCGCCAGGGCCCGAGACAGGGCCACGCGCTGGCGCTGGCCGCCCGACAGCTGCGAGGGGTAGCGCTTGCCCAGCCCGTCCAGCTCGACCAGCTTCAGCAGTTCGTCGACCCGGCGGGCGATCTCGGCCTTCGGCGGCTTGTCCTTGCCCTTCCGCACGTCCAGGCCGAACGCGATGTTGCGGGCCACGGTCATGTGCTTGAACAGGGCGTACTGCTGGAACACGAAGCCGACGCGGCGCGCGGCGGCCGAGGCGAAGGTGACGTCCTGGCCCTCGAACAGCACCTGGCCGGCGTCGGGGAATTCCAGGCCGGCGATCGTGCGCAGCAGGGTCGTCTTGCCCGAGCCCGAGGGACCCAGCAGGGCCACCAGCTCGCCGTCGGCGATCTCGAGGTCGACATGGTTCAGGGCCGGGTAGCGGCCGAACTTTTTCTCGACGGAACGGATGGAGATGGTCATGGGGTCTGATCGTTCCGGTCTGATCTAGTGGCCGCCGCCGCGCTTGACGTCGGGTTGGGCGATCTCGAGCGCGCTCTTGAGCACCAGGGTCACGATCGCCAGCAGGCACAGCAAGGCGGCGACGGCGAAGGCGGAGACGAAGTCGTACTCGTTGTACAGAATCTCGACGTGCAGCGGCATGGTGTTGGTCAGGCCGCGGATGTGGCCGCTGACCACCGAGACGGCGCCGAACTCGCCCATGGCCCGGGCGTTGCACAGCAGCACGCCGTACAGCAGGCCCCAGCGGACGTTGGGCGCGGTCACCCGCCAGAAGGTGTAGAGGCCCGACGCGCCCATCGAGACGGCCGCCTCCTCCTCCGACACGCCCTGCTCCTGCATCAGCGGGATCAGCTCGCGGGCGATGAACGGGAAGGTCACGAAGATCGTGGCCAGCACGATGCCGGGGATGGCGAAGATGATCTTGATGTCGTGGTCGATCAGGCGCTCGCCGAACCAGCCCTGCAGGCCGAAGACCAGCACATAGATCAGGCCCGCCACGACCGGCGACACCGAGAACGGCAGGTCGATCAGGGTGATCAGCAGCGGCTTGCCGGGGAAGTCGTGCTTGGCGATCGCCCAGGCGGCGCACAGGCCGAACACGGCGTTGAACGGCACGGCGATGCCGGCGGTGATCAGGGTCAGCTTGATTGCGGCCCAGGCGTCGGGCGTCGAGACCGCGGCGATCGCGGGGCCCAGCCCCTTGCGCAGCGCTTCGGCGAACACCGCGGCCAGCGGAAGGATCAGGACCAGGCCCAGGAAGGCCAGGACCAGGCCGATGACCACGACCTTGGCCCACAGCGGATCGTCGGTCGGGTGGCGGGCGTGGGCCCGGGACGGAGCGGCCATCAGACGAACCTCCGCGACCAGGCCTGGATGGCGTTGATGACCAGCAGCATCAGGAACGACACGCCCAGCATGACCAGGGCGATGGCCGCGGCGTTGGCGTATTCGAACTGCTCCAGCTGGATGATGATCAGCAGCGGCGCGATCTCGGACTTGTAGGGCATGTTGCCGGCGATGAAGATCACCGAGCCGTACTCGCCCACCCCTCTGGCGAAGGCCAGGGCGAAGCCGGTCAGCCAGGCGGGGCCCAGGGCCGGCAGGATGATCCGGCCGATGGTGGCGAAGCGCCCGGCGCCCAGGCTGGCGGCGGCTTCCTCGACGTCGGCCGACAGGTCGCGCATCACAGGCTCCAGGGTGCGGACCACGAACGGCAGGCCGATGAAGATCAGGGCGATGGTGACGCCGACGGGGTTGTAGGCGGCCTTGATCCCCAGTGGGGTCAGGTACTGCCCGACCCAGCCGTTGGGGGCGTAGAGGGTGGCCAGGGAGATGCCGGCCACGGCGGTGGGCAGGGCGAACGGCAGGTCGACCAGGGCGTTGACCACGGCCTTGCCGGGGAACTCGTAGCGGACCAGGGCCCAGGTGGTCAGCACGCCGAACACCCCGTTGATCACGGCGGCGACGAACGCCGCGCCGAAGGTCAGGCGATAGGCGGCGACGGCGCGCTCGGAAAAGGCGGCGGCCAGGAACTGGCTCGGCGACAGGCTGGAGGCCTTAATGGCCACGGCCGACAGCGGGATCAGCACGATCAGCGACAGGACCGTCAGGGTGACGCCCAGGGTCAGGCCGAAGCCGGGAATGGCCGAGCGGCGTCGGAACAGCGGTCGTCGCGGCCCCTTGATCCCGGAAGGACGGGCGGCTGCGGGAATCGTCTCGGCGGTCATCGGGTGATCGTCGTCCAGCATCCGCGTGGGGCTCCGCAACGGAGCCATGAAAACAAGAACGCGCCAAGCGCCGAAAAAGAGCGCCGGGCGTAGTGAAGCTGAGCGGCTTAAATCCCTACACGGCCAGTGGGGTCAATTGAGTTCGTCGAAGGCGGGGGCCAGAAAAACTGTGGGGGGCCCGTTCTCCGACGGCGACATGCCCTCGAGCGTGTCCCCGGGTCTTGGCTCCGTGGAGGCTGATGGGGACACGCGCGAGCGCATGTCCCCGGCCGGGAAACCCGGCGGGTGATGGGAAGGGTGCGAAGCGCCCGGGCCTCGCCCGGAT
>Ga0209758_1004844_pt1 | contig 10859 bp, 8 predicted proteins | sample AraplaMF_Col_mMF_FD_184258 | JGI IMG/M metagenome (GOLD analysis project Ga0209758, IMG submission 184258) | Arabidopsis root microbial communities from the University of North Carolina, USA - plate scrape MF_Col_mMF (SPAdes) (version 2) | ecosystem: Host-associated > Plants > Roots > Endosphere ... | reverse complement strand
CCTTTCCTGCGAAATCTGTACATCGGCTTCGAGGACGACCTGGCCGGCATTCTCGGCATCGACTACCACGAGGAGGTCGTGGCGGCGATCGAGGCCGGCGACGGCGAAAGGGCGCGGGCCGCGATCGTGCGCGATATCGCCGAGGGCGCGACCCACATCCTCGGCCAGGTGAAATTTCCGGAACTGCGGCACTGACAGGCCGCAACAAGCCGGCTTCGAATCCGGCTTGGCTTTCGCCGATCGGGTCGCTATGTTGCGATCGCAGATCGCACAATATGGACCTGAAATGCCGCCCGATATCCCAGCTAGTGACTTGATAAAATGATGGAAACCCGCCCGGCGTCAGCCGTGTTGGCCTTCACGAACTCACAAGCTGAAAATTGGATATCGTAGCCGATAGGCTACAGCCTGGAAAAACAGGGGCTGGAAATTGAGCGATGCGATTGCGGACGTTTTGAAGTGGCTGGACAGCAGGAAGGACATCCAGAGCCTGCGGGCGGCGGTGTGCGACCTGAACGGCATCATGCGCGGCAAGCGCATTCCGGTCGAGCAGGCGCGCAAGGCGCTCGAAGGCAAACTGCGCATGCCCTATTCGGCCATTGGGCTCGACATATGGGGCGAGGACATCGAAGGCAACGCCCAGGTGTTCTCGACCGGCGACGCCGACGGGCTTTGCCATTGGACGGGGCGCGGCATACTGCCCGTCGACTGGACGGCGCACCCGACGGCGCTGTTGCCGCTCTGGCTGGCCGATGATAGCGGCGCCCCCTACCTTGGCGATCCGCGCCGCGCCCTGGCCCGCATCCTCGACCGTTACGCCGCGCTCGGCCTGACGCCCGTCACCGCGACCGAACTCGAATTCTACCTTGTCGACCCGACGTCGCAGCGGCCTGTCGGACCGGTTTCACCGGTAACCGGGCGGCGTCTCGATTCCGACGCCGCACTTTCGATCGATGAGGTCGACGATTTCGAAGCCTTCATCCACGATATCTACGAAGCCTGCCGCATGCAGGACATTCCGGTCGACACCGCGATCGCCGAGAACGGCGTCGGCCAGTTCGAGATCAATCTCAACCATGTGCCCGACGCCCTGCGCGCCGCGGACGACGCCGTGCTCTTCAAGCGCACCGTCAAGGGCATTGCCCGCAAGCATGGCTTCGCCGCCTGCTTCATGGCCAAGCCCTATGGCGAACGCGCCGGCAATGGTTTCCATGTCCATTTCAGCGTCCTCGACAAGGACGGCCGCAACATCTTCGACGACGGCTCGGATCAGGGTTCCGCCACCATGCGCCATGCGGTTGGCGGCCTGCTTGCCGCGATGGCCGAAAGCACGCTGGTGTTCGCGCCGCATTTCAATTCTTACCGCCGGCTGCGGCCGCGATCCTATGCGCCGACCGCCGTTGCCTGGGGTTATGAAAACCGCATGGTGGCGATACGCATTCCGGGCGGCCCGTCGGGCGCGCGGCGCATCGAGCATCGCGTCTCCGGCGCCGACGCCAATCCCTATCTGGTGCTGGCGGCGATCCTCGGCGCGGCGTTGATCGGCATCGAGCGCCAGCTCTCGCCCGGCGAGCCGACCGGCGGCGAGGGCCAGGGGCTGACGCTCGCCAAGCTGCCGCCCGACTGGGCCTCGGCAATCGCCGCCTTCGAGGCCGGCCCGCGCGTCGCCGAGATCTTCCCGCCAATGCTGCGCGACGCCTTCATCGCCTGCAAGCGCCAGGAGCTGAACACTTTCGCGCTCAACGTCAGCGACTTCGAGATCGAGACCTATCTCGAAAGTGTTTGAGATGTGCGGGTCAGAAGCCCGGTACGGCATCCACCGACACGGAGCACTATGCGGACGAGCTGACAGCTTCCGTTGAACGTCGTTGTATCTTTTTGCGGGTTAAGCCCCGCTCAAGCCCGGAATCGCTGCCAGATCGATCTCGGTGATGTGCCAGCGGCCAAGGTTTGCGGTGTAGAGTTTGTCGTCCTTGAAGGCGATGTTGGTGGGATGCGCCAGCGTCGTCGCCGCCGGATCCTCGATCAGCACGTCGAGACCTCGGTTCTTTCGCCAGCGATAGATCCGGCTCGGCTCGTAGCATGAGATCAGGAGCGAGCCGTCGGGAGCGAAGGCGACACCATCGGGAACATTGTGCACGTCTTCGACGACGACCTGCCGGATCCCGGCCTTGCCGTCGTCAAGGATCGGCACGTGGCTGACACACGACGCGTTGCTTTCCACCACGTAGAGGCCGTTGCCGTCCGGCGCCATGGCCATGCCATTGGCGAACGACATCGCTTCCCGGCACCACAGGCCGCCCTCGCCGGTCTCGAGATCGTAGCGGAAGATGCCCGAGCGATTGTCCTCGCCGACGCTGTCCGAAACGAAGAGCCAGCCTCTCGCCTCATCGATGATCGGATAGTTGGGCACGCGGATGCCGGACGAGGCGAAGCGCCCCATGCGACCCGTCGCGGCGTCCCAGCGAAAGATCGCGGCATGCCTGAGATCGCAGGCGAAACAGTTGCCGGCACTGTCGAAGGCAATGCCGAGCAGAAAACCATCGGTGCCGCCCATGCGCTCGACCGAACCGCCATCTGGCGCCAGCCTCAGCAGATCGCCGGTTTCGGTGCCGCACCAGATCGATCCGTCGCGATGGACGGCCACGCCCTCCGGATGCGCGACGCGCGGATTGGTGAAGATGCCGTCGAAGAAGACGCGGGCGGCGGATATGTCGAGCAATGGCTTTGCCATGGAATGTTCCTCAGCTTGCGGCAGCCGACCTCTGCGCGGCGATGCAGCGCTCGACCATTGCGCGGTCGGCCGCTAGGATTTCGGCGATGAGCGCTCCACGCTCCTTGGCGCTGACGAATTCCAGACGACGCAGGCCAAGCGGGTCAATGCGGTTTCGCAAGACCGATAGGGTTTCCTCGGAAGGCATCGGCACCTCCCGGCAATCGACGTCGAACGTCACCGCAAAGCCGGTTGCATCGCGGATTTGCTGACGCGTGACGCCGGGCATGGTTTCGATGACGGTCAATTCCCGCGATGTCTGGTCGAGCCGGAAGATGCAAAGATCGGTGAAGACCAGCGCCTTGCCTGTCCGATAGCCCATCGGATCGCGTTCGGCCGGCGTCAGCAGTCCACGGGCCGAGCTGACGATCTCGACCTCGTGCACCAGCGACTGGACAGAGTGACGGGGAACGTAGAGCAGGTAGTCGCGATGCATGTTGGCAACGTCGGCCATGCCACCTTGCCCGGGCAGCCTGAGCAGGCCGCCGTTCGGTTTTTTGAGCGCGATGGTGTTGACGCGGCCGCGCCGGTCGACCTGTGCCGCGCCGACGATTTCATGCGTCACGGCACCGGCCTGATAATAGGTCGAATAGGTATCGTCGCCGCCGGCATGCGCCACGGCCGTCTCGCAATCCAGGCTTTCGATCAGCGACAGCACCATCGGGCTCGGCGCGATGTCGAGATGGCCGCAGCTCATCGTCGCGATGATCATGTCCGGCGCGTGCGTCGCCTTTGCCAGCCGATAGGCGACGTTGGCGAGCGGCGACACCGCGCCGGCGCTGGCGAAGCTCCCATTGTCGAGCTCGTCGGCGATGCGAGCGGCAATGATATCATCGACGGATGCTGCTCCACCGCCATATGCGAGCGCCGGCATCGCCAGCACCGTCTCGGCACTGATTTTCGCCGCCTTTTGGAGCTGCTCCGGCAGGCCGTCCGCGGGCAGGCGGAGCTTGTCAGACAAAGCCACGTCCTTCGTCGCGAACGCCTCCGACAAGGCCTGATAGTCAGTGACGTAGAACGGCAGGCACGAGGCAGGATAGGCGCCGCCCGGCACCCGGGCTATCGCCGAAACCTGGTTGCGGGTGAGGATGCTCTGGCGGCCATCCCGCCGCAGCGCCCCGACCGGGACGATTTCCTCGACCGTGACCAGCACCTTGCGCGCCGCACCCGCCATGGCGAAGTCCAGCGCCCGCGGTCCGATGATCTCGACATTGCCGCTTTCGTCGGCGCGCTGGGCATGGACGATGAAGGTGTCGAGCCTGAGCGGCGGGACAAATCCGGTATCGGTCCCGGCAACCGGATCCGGCTTGGCGACCGCAGTTGGCATACGCGCCAGCATGTCGGACCCTTGAGGAAGCTGGAATGGCATCGATGGCAGGTTCTGCTGTGCCGCCCGCAGCGCCTGGATCATCGCCAGCGCCGTCCAGTCGCGGACGGGGATCGCGCCGCTCTCGGCGGCCGCGCGGAATTTCGGCGGCAGCCCAAAGATGTCGAGGCTGGAAAAACACAGGTCGATTTCCGCCACCGCTCCCGCCTCGAGCAGCAGTTCGAGCGGCAAGCCGCCGGCCCAGGAGACGTAGTGCAAGTCTTTCACGCGGGACCCGGCGATCGCGCGCAGCAAGGCGATCGGCAGCCGGGCGAAATGATGGCCGCCGACGCCGAACGCCTCGCCGGTGCCGACCATCGCCGCCAGCCCCTCGATATCGGTGAAGCGGGGCCGGTTCGGCTTGACGAGGGAAAATTCAGTTCGATCGCCGGTCTTCACGGCCCGGCCTTTTTCACCTTGGTCGCGCTCCTCTCGGCGAACTCCTTGACCCGCCGCTGCCCGATCTCGCTGCGGTAAAGGCCGCCCAGTATGTTGCGCTCCATCGCAAGGCCATCCGCCAGATCGCCGGACACGGCATGCGCCGTCAGGGCTTTGAGACCTTCGATCGCGGCGGCCGGCTCGGCGGCGATCGTCCCGGCCAGTTCAAGCGCGCGCGGCATCAGCCTTTCGGCATCGACGATCTCGTTGACCAGGCCGGCGCCGACGAATTCGGAGGCCGGCACGATCGCACCGGTCATCAGCAGGAAATTGGCGCGGTTGCGGCCGAGCTTTGCGACGCTGCGCTGCGTGCCGCCGCCACCGGGGATCAGTCCGAGCTTGATCTCAGGCAGGCCGAGCTTCGCGAACTGGTTGGCGATCACGATGTCGCAGCACAGCACCAGCTCCATGCCGCCACCCAGCGCGAAGCCGTTGACGGCCGCGATCACCGGCTTGCGGTTGTTCTCGATCGCCGCATACATGCGCGTTCCGGCAGCCTGGAACGTGTCGAACTCGGCCGCCGTCTGCGCGGCATATTCCTTGATGTCGGCGCCGGCCATGAAGCCGCGCCCCTCGCCGGTCACCACGATCGCGCCGACGCCCGTATCAGAGGACAGAGCCTCGAACGCCTCCGTGATCTCGCCTTGCATGATCCGGTTCATGGCGTTGAGCTGGTCGGCGCGGCGAAAGGTGACGACCGCGACGCGGTCTTGGGCTTCGACCGTGAGCGTCCTGTAGGCGCGCATCGTCAGGCCAGGTCCACGGTCATGTCGCCGGACGCCTCGAGTGCCGCGATCTCGTCCTTCGACAGGCCGAACTCGGCCAGGATCTCGCGGCCATGCTGGCCGACCAGCGGCGCCGGTCGCTCGATGGTCGCGGGCGTCTCGCTCATCTTGACGGCTGGCGCCACCACCCGCACCTTGCCGCCGCGCGGATGCTCGTAGCTGGTGATCATGCCCATATGCGTGACTTGCGGATCTTCCGCCGCGCGACGGATGTCCTTCACCTCGGCGCACCAGATGTCGGCCGCCAGAAGCCGCGCCAAGAGATGCTGCGCGGCGAATTTCTTCGTCTCGGCGTTGACCTTGTCGAACACCTCGTCGCGCTTGTCGAACAGCGTCTTCAGGTCATCATAGATGGCGAGCTGGGGCGCTTCCAGCACCTCGTAAAGCGTCTTGAACGGACTCATGGCGATGGACACATAGCCGCCGTCCCTGCTCTCGTAGATGCCGAATGGCGCCTGCATGCCGGGATGGCCGATGCCGGAGTTCGGCCGCACGAAATCCTCGCCGAGATTGAGCACGGCGACATATTCCTGATTGAGATGTGCCAGCAGGCCGGCCAGCAGATTGACTTCGATCTTCTGGCCCTTGCCGGTCTTCTCGCGATAATAAAGCGCCGACAAGATGCCGTAGACCATGTTCATGGCGCCGATCTGGTCGGCGAGGCCAGCGCCTGCCGGAACCGGTGCCTGGTCGCCGCGGCCGGTGTTGGCGATCAGCCCGGCCAGTCCCTGGATCAGCATGTCCTGTCCGGGGCGCTCGACGTAAGGCCCCTCCTCGCCATAGCCCGAACCCGAGCAGTAGATGATGCGCGGATTGACGGCCTTGAAGTCCTCGTAGCCGTAGCCGAGCTTGGCCAGCACGCCGGGGCGGAAATTCTGCACCACCACGTCGGCGCTCCGCGCCATCTCCATGATGATGGCGTGCACTTTGCGGCTCTTCAGGTTGAGCGCGATCGAGCGCTTGTTGCGGTTCCAGGCGAGGAAGTTCGGGCTCTCGGAGCCGCCGACCCATTTGGCGAAGAAGGTCATGCCGCGGAACATGTCGCCGGCGCCGGCGCGCTCGATCTTGATGACGTCGGCGCCCATGTCGCCGAGCAGCTGGGTGGCGAACGGTCCCTGCAGCAGATGGCTGAAGTCGAGGATGCGGACGCCTTCGAGGGCCTTGTTCATTTCATGTCTCGTTTCGTTTTCAAAGCAGTTCGGGAACGTAGCGGGGTGCTGCCGTCAGCCCGCCGTCGACTCGCAGGTCGGTGCCGGTGGTGAAGCCGGCGGCATCGGAAGCCAGGTAGACGGCGGCCTCGGCCACTTCCGAGGGCTCGCCGATGCGGCCGAGCGGATGCATCTTGACCCAGGCTTTGGCGAGGTTGCCGCCAATCTCCTTGATCAGCTTGTCGTTCATCGGCGTGTTGATGGTGCCCGGCGAGATCGAATTGACGCGGACGTTCGCCGGGCCGAACTCGACCGCCATCTGGCGCGTCATCGCCATCACCGCGCCCTTGGCGCCGGCATAGGCGGTCCAGCCGTCGAGGCCGATGTGGCCCTGCGCCGAGGCCATGTTGATGATCGATCCGGACTTCTGCGCGATCATGTGCGGCAGCGCGTATTTGCAGCCGCGAAACACGCTGGTCAGGTTGACCGCGATCAGCCGGTGCCATTGCTCGTCGGTCATCTCGTGCACCGGCATGCCGCCTATGGCGATGGCGGCGTTGTTGACCAGAACGTCGAGATGTCCGGTCTTCTTGACAGCGCTGTCGATCAGGCCGGCGATATCGGCTTCCTGGGAGACATCGCAATGGACATAGTCGGCGCGGCGGCCGGCCGCGCGAAGTGCTGCGGCGAACACCTCGCCGGCCTCATCGGCGATGTCGCCGAGGAAGACATGCGCGCCTTCCCGTGCCATCGCCTCGGCGATCGCGTGGCCGATGCCGTCGGCCGCACCGGTGATGACGGCGGTTTTTCCCTCGAGACGAGCCATGTCAGCCTCCATTCGCGCGCCGGCGCTTCGCTTCGTCGAAGGCGACCGCGGCAATGATGATCATGCCGGTGATGACCAGCTGCCATTCGGTCGGCAGGCCAAGCCCGCGCAGGCCGTTTGACAGGAACTGCAGGATCAAGACGCCGAGCGCCATGCCGGTCAGGCTGCCGATGCCGCCGGCAAGGCTCACGCCGCCGAGGACTGTCGCGGCAACGACCTGGAATTCGAAATTGAGCCCCGCCGTATGCTGCGCCGAGCCGACACGCGCCGCCAGGATGACGCCGGCGACCGTCGCCAGCAGCGCGCTGATGATGAAGCAGATGAACTTGACGCGCCGCACGTCGTAGCCTGCCAGCCGCGCCACTTCCTGGTTGCCGCCGACGGCATAGATCTGCCGCCCGAATGGCCGGTGCTGCATCATATAGCCGAAGGCGGCAAGCAGCACGATGGCAATGACCGCCGAATACGGGATGATGTTGAACAGACGGCCGTCGGAAAGCGCGATGAAGGAGTCCAGGCTGGCATCGTCCGGGATCGCGCGCTGGCCGGTGTAGAGATAGACGCCGCCGCGCATGATAAACATCGTGCCCAGCGTCACGATCAGCGAGTTGATGCCGGCATAGGCAACGAGATAGCCGTTCACGACGCCGATGATCAGGCCGAACAGCAGCGCCCCGCCGACGCCGAGCAGCAGCGAATTGGTGTCGTTCATGATGATGATCAGCGGCAGCGCGATGGTCGCCAGCAGCGATCCGATCGAGATGTCGACCTCGCCGGAAATGAAGACGATAGCGCAGCCGATGCCGGCGGTGAGCGCCAGCGAAGCCTGGCCCAGCACGTTGGTCATGTTGCGCACCGAGAAGAAATTCTCGACGGTTGCGGAAAAGAACACCAGCACCAGGATCAGGCACAAGAGCAGCGCCAGCTCCTGACGGGCGAAGAGCCGTGCCAGCATGGATGGCTGGTCTTTTGCGGAAGCCGTGCTTGCAAGGCTCATCGCCTGCCTCCTCCGAAGGAATGGCGCGTATCGCAAGGAATGCTGCGGCTATGCGCCATGGTTCTATCCGATCGCCGCATTGAGGATCTTCTCCTGCGTGGCTTCCTCGCGCGGCATGACCGCGGTCAGGCGGCCCTCGCACATCACCGCGATACGGTCGGCAAGACCGAGCAGTTCCGGCATCTCCGACGTCATCATGACGACCGCCAGGCCCTCGCCGGCGAGCCGGTCGATCAGCGCGAAGATTTCCGACTTGGCGCCGACATCGATGCCGCGCGTCGGCTCGTCGACGACGATGACCTTCAGGCCCCGCATCAGCCAGCGCGAGATCAGCACTTTCTGCTGGTTGCCGCCCGACAGGTTCTTCACCTGCTGGAACAGGCTGGGCGTCTTGATGCGGAAGCGGTCGACATAATCCTGCACCGCCTGATGCTCCTTCGCCTTGTCGACGAAGCCCAATCGGGCGAAAGCGCCGAGCGAGGCGAGGCTGGCGTTCTGGTAGACGGGCAACTCGCCCATCAGGCCTTCGCTCTTGCGGTCCTCGGTGAGCAGGCCGATGCCAAGCCGGACGCCGGTGCGCGTGTCGTGCGGCGCTAGGCGCTGCCCGTCGACCGTTATGGTGCCTGACGTGATCGGGTCGTAACCGACGATCGCCTTGGCGAGCTCGGTGCGGCCGGCGCCCATCAGTCCGAAGAAACCGAGGACCTCACCGGCGCGCGCCTCGAAGGAAACGTCGATCAGCTTCTTCGCGGTGCTGAGCTTCTCGACGGAGAGCGCCACCTTGCTGCCCGCGGCGCCGCGCTGACGAGGAAACAGATTGTCGATGCGCCGGCCGATCATGTCCTGGATCAGCGTGTCGTTGGTGTGCTCGCCGATCGGCTTGGTCGAGATGTGGCGTCCATCGCGCAGCACTGTCACCGTGTCGGCGATCTCGAACACCTCGTCGAGCTTGTGGCTGACATAGACCACGGCGATGCCAAGCGCTGCCAGGCGGCGGATGACGGTGAACAGCAGCGAGACCTCGTTCGGCGTCAGCGAGGATGTTGGTTCATCCATCACCACGACACGCGCCTCGTGAGCGAGCGCGCGGGCGATCTCGACCATCTGCTGCTGGCTGACCGGCAGCGATCCCGTCCGCGCCGCCGGATCGACATTGAAGCCGATGCGGTTGAAAAGTGCTGCCGAGTCCGCGCGGATCTTCTTCCAGTCGATCGAGCCGGCCCTGCCGGTCGGATAGCCTTCGAGGAAGATGTTTTCCGCGACGGTGAATTCGGAGATCAGCGCGATCTCCTGGAACACGACTTTGATGCCTTCCCTCAGGCTGTCGCGCGGCGACTTGATGTCGACCTCGCGTCCGCGCATGCGGATCGTGCCGGCATCCTTGCCGTAGACGCCGGCCATGATCTTGATCAGCGTCGACTTGCCGGCGCCGTTCTCGCCCATAAGCGCGTGGATCTTGCCGGGCTCCAGGGTGAAGTCGACATTGTCCAGCGCCACCACGCCCGGAAATCGCTTGCCGATGCCGCGCATTTCCAGCGCCGGCACATTCGTGTCGATGGCCGCGCCTTCTTCAGGGTGAAGGAAATCAACGGACATTGGCTTTGTTCCGGATGATGTCGAGATAGGTCGCCAGGATGATGACGATGCCCGGCACCACCATCTGCAGGTCCTGGTTCCAGCCGAGGATGATGATGCCGTTGTCGATCACCTTGAGCACCAGCACCCCGAGCAAGGTTCCGAACAGCGAGCCGCGGCCGCCGAGCAGGCTGGTGCCGCCGAGGATGACGGCGGCGATAACGGTCAGCTCGAAGCCGCGCCCGGCGGTCGGCTGGCCGGCATTCATCAATGAGGACAGGATCATGCCGGCGACGCCGACGCACAGACCGGTGACGACGAAGGCAAGCAGCTTGAGCCGTTCCGAACGCAGGCCGGAGAGGCGCACCGCTTTTTCATTGGCGCCGACCGCGTAGAGGTAGCGGCCGAGCGTGGTGAAGCGCAGCGTCACATAGGCGACGACGAAGATCAGCGCCGCCAGGATGACGGGCACAGGCACGGCGCCGACATAGCCGGCGCCGAGATCGGTGAAGCTTGCCAGTCGATTGTGGTTCTGCACCGCTTCGCGCGTGAACAGATAGACGCCCCCCTGCAGCATCATCATGGTGCCGATGGTGGCGATCAGTGAGTTCACCCTGAGCCTGGTGACGACGAGCCCGTTGAACAGGCCGACGCCGCCGGCAAAGGCGAGCGCCGCCAGCATCCCGAGCGCCAGGCTGTGGGTGGAATTGAGCACAGCCATGCCGATGCAGCCGACAAAGGCAAGCGAGGCGCCGACCGACAGGTCGACCTCCGCCGTGATGATGAGCATGGTCATGCCCGAGGCGACAATCAGCACCAGCGCGCATTGGCGCAGGATGGCGATGATATTGGCCTCCGAATAGAATTGCGGCGCCGCGATCGAGATGGCGATGCAAAGCACGGCCAGGATGGCGCCCAGCACCAGCTGGCCGCTGCCGAGAAGCTGGCCGC
>Ga0209758_1004841_pt1 | contig 10863 bp, 10 predicted proteins | sample AraplaMF_Col_mMF_FD_184258 | JGI IMG/M metagenome (GOLD analysis project Ga0209758, IMG submission 184258) | Arabidopsis root microbial communities from the University of North Carolina, USA - plate scrape MF_Col_mMF (SPAdes) (version 2) | ecosystem: Host-associated > Plants > Roots > Endosphere... | reverse complement strand
TCTTGTCCCAGTCGGTGAAGTACTTGGGGACCACGCCGTTCTCGCTGGAGCGGTGATGCTCCAGGCCGATGCCGCCCATCTTGTCGGTCAGGGCCAGCAGGAAGTCGTAGTGGTCGTAGTGGTGCGCGCCGTACAGCTTGTAGGCCTGCTGCACCAGGTTGCGGTGGATCTGCAGGGCCTCCGGCTTGATGTCCAGCAGCTCGGGCTTGTCGGCGACGATGTTCAGGCGCACCGGCACGGCCGCGCCCGGATCCAGGTCCACCTGCTTGTAGTAGCGGCCGGCGAACATCGGCGAGTCGACCAGGGTCTCGAAGGTCGTGGTCTTGAAGGTGGTGGTCTGGCCGTCGCCCGAGGCCTTCTCCAGGGCGGTGCCGAAGCCCCAGCCCTGCGGCAGCTTCACGGTCGGCTCGACCTGGATGCGGCGGGTGTAGTAGCCGGCCGGGTAGAAGCCCAGCTGCAGCCACTGCACGTTCAGCATGTCGTCGGTGACCAGGATGCGGCCGACGTCCGACTTCACCGGGGTGAGGAACTGGAAGCTGACCTGGATCTCGGTCGCGCCGTCCGGCACGTCGAAGTGGAAGGCGTGGACGGCGACCGGGTCGCGGGTCCACGGCAGGGTCTTGCCGTTCGCGGTGATCACCAGGCCGGCCATCTTGTCCAGGTCGTTGCGGGGCGAGTGGCCGCCGGGCACCCACTGCGGGTACAGGATGGTCATCGGGCCGGCCTTGGCGACGGGGATCGTCTCGCGGACCTGGAAGATGCGGCGATCCAGGTCGGTGGCGTCGACGGTCAGCTTCAGCACGCCCGGATAGGCCACGTCCTGGGCCGCGGCGATCGGCGGGGTCGGCGGCCCCTGGACCGGCACGCGCTCCTGGGCCGAGGCGGCGCCGAAGGTCAGCGAAAGGGCGAGGGCGGAGGCGGTAAAGAACAGCGTTTTCAAGAAACGACCCCAATGCGACGCGCAGGCATGCTCCCGCGACGAAAGGCGGCATACTTCTCCTCTAAAGCCGTGCTTGTCGAGGTCATGTGTCGCGGAGATGCGGCGGTTGGTCGAGTTTTTGGGGTGAGCTTGCCGGATGGGCAGGCGGTGTCCTTGGATGATCCGCGTTACCCCAAGACGGCGGGCAGGCGCTCGCCCCTTGGCGAGACGGGAGCCGAGCCTGGCCGGTCTGCCTAGCCGGCGTCGTAGAGGCACCAGGAGTAGGGCGGCGCGGCGGTGATCTTCGGATCGCCACGCCCCACGTGCGGAAGCACCTTGACCACGGTGTCCCTGGATTGCCCCGGCGGATAGACGATGAAGTCGACCGCGTTGCCGGTCCCCACCGCGACGCTGGTCCCGTCTTCGAACTGCACCGTGAAGACGGTGTAGCCCATGCCGCTTTCCCCGGCCTCGTACAGGGCGTCGGCGAAGGGCGCGGGGAGCCGCGACGGGCTGTCCGCGACGCTCGCCACGGTTTCGATATCCAGGGCCGTCTTGCCCCGATCCTCGTCCGGCCAAACGCCCCAATACCGGAACCAGCGCTGGGCTTCGGCGAAGTACACGCAGTCCAGGACGGTCCCGTCGCGCAAGGTCGCCACGCAGGGACGATAGAGGCCGCCGTCGGTCGCCTTGATCGTTGAAAGCTGCTTGGCCAGGGCCGTCGGCAGGGGCGGGAATCTGCGATTTCGCACGCGGTCTCCATGGGCGGGAGTGTCGTGTCCGCACGATAGTGACCAGGGCGGACGTCCGCTACGGATCGGTGACGGTTTCGCGGCCCCTAGGCCGCCCTGCCCCAGCGCGCTTCCAGGTCCCGCACCGCGCCCAGCAGGCGCGCCGGGGAGATCGGCTTTTCCAGGCGGGCGTCGCCGCGTTCGTCGTCCTTCAGCAGGTGCTCGTCGCGGGCCGAGGCCAGGAGGACGGCCGTGCGGGCGCCCCGGCGGCGGCGGGTGGCCCTGATCAGCTCGCCGCCGTTCATGCGGGGCATCGAGAAGTCGGTGATCAGCAGGTCGGGATCGAAGGCGTCCATCGCCTCCAGGGCCTGCTCGCCGTCGCGGCAGACCAGCACGTCGAAACCCGCCTCGCTGAGCGTGATCTCGTGGATGGTGGCCAGGAGGATGTCGTCCTCGGCCACTAGGATCTTGCGCACCGCTCGCCCCCGACGTGCTTAACAACTGATTAAGAAGATTTAGCCGCCCCCACGGCGCCCGTCTCCGCGCGCTATCGTCGCATGCGGCGCCTCGCGGAATCCTTAACCCGATCGGAAAGCCGCCCCGGGTGATCGCGGTTGCGCGTGAAGGCTTGCTTTTGCAAGTCGTTCTCAAGTATGGGCATGAAGCTCAACCAAGGCCCCGCGCCGCCTCCCGCCCCTGGATTTCGTGAAGACCGCACCCGCCCAGCAAAGCCGCTCGTTCTGGCTCAAGCAGCTGCACCAGTGGCACTGGATCAGCGCCGCGATCAGCCTGATCGGCATGCTGCTGTTCGCGGTCACCGGCTTCACCCTGAACCACGCCGGCCAGATCGAGGCCAAGCCCAAGGTTGTCGACCGCAAGGCGACCCTGCCCGCCGACCTGCTGGCCGAGATCGCCAAGGGCCCAGCCGAGGGCAAGCGCCCGCTGCCGATCCGGGTCGAGACCTGGCTCGACAAGGCCGTCGAGGCCGACATCGCCCGCCGCGAGGGCGAGTGGTCGGAGGAAGAGGTCTATGTCGCCCTGGCCCGTCCCGGCGGCGACGCCTGGATCAGCATCGACCGCGCCACGGGCGCCGTCGAGCACGAGAAGACCACGCGCGGCGCGATCAGCCTGCTCAACGACCTGCACAAGGGCCGCAACGCCGGCAAGGCCTGGGGCTGGTTCATCGACGTCTTCGCCGGGGCCTGCGTGGTGTTCGCGGTCACCGGCCTGATCCTCCTGCAGTTCCACGCCCGGGCCCGCCCCCTGACCTGGCCCCTGGTGGCCGGCGGGCTGGTGATCCCGCTGCTGCTCGTCATCCTTTTCGTCCACCTGTGAGGCGTCCCGCCATGAAGCGATCCCTGTCCCTGCTGACCTTCTCGGCCCTCGGCGCCGCCGGCGTCGCGACGCCGGCCCTGGCCGCCGACCTCAACGTCACCGTCGAGGTGCCGCGCCTGACGGTGGCCGAGTACCACAAGCCCTATGTCTCGATCTGGATCGAGAACCCGGCCGACGCCACCGCCGCCGGCACCCTGGCGGTCTGGTACGACGCCGACTCCAAGGAGGACAAAGGCGTCAAGTGGCTGAAGGACATGCGCCAGTGGTGGCGCAAGGCCGGCCGCACCATGAGCTTTCCCGCCGACGGGATCAGCGGCGCCACCCGCGCGCCCGGCCCGCAGAAGCTGGTGTTCAGCGGCGCCAAGGGCCCGCTGAAGGACCTCAAGCCCGGCCAGTACAACCTGGTGGTCGAGGCCGCCCGCGAGGTGGGCGGCCAGGAAGCCGTCCGCGTCCCGTTCACCTGGGGCAAGCCGGGCGTGCCGGCCACCGCCAAGGGCGCGACCGAGCTCGGCGCCGTCACCGTCGCCGTCAAATAAGCCAACAGAGAGAAACGCCATGACCTTCAAGAAGCGCCTTCTCGCCGTCGCCGCCGGGGTCGCCCTGCTGGCCCTGCCGCTCGCCGCCAACGCCCACCGCGGATGGATCCTGCCCTCGGCCACCGTGCTGTCGGGCGAAAGCGCCTGGGTGGGGGTCGATGCGGCCGTCTCCAACGAGCTGTTCTACGCCGACCACAACGCCATGCGGCTGGACGCCATCACGGTCACCACGCCCGACGGTTCGGTCGAGAAGGTCCAGAACCCGTTCACCGGCAAGTACCGCTCGGTCTTCGACGTGCCGCTGTCCAAGCCGGGCACCTACAAGATCGGCTCGTTCTCCAACACGGTCATGGCCAGCTGGACCGAGAACGGCGAGGTCAAGCGCTTCCGCGGCTCGCCCGAGGACTTCGCCAAGCAGGTCCCGGCCGGCGCCGCCGACCTGAAGACCATCAAGAGCTCGAACCGCAACGAGACCTTCGTCACCCGCGACGCGCCGACCACCACGGTGTTCGCCCCGACCGGCAAGGGGCTGGAGCTGGTCCCGGTGACCCACCCCAACGACGTGGTGTCCGGCGAGGCGGCGACCTTCAAGTTCCTGCTGGACGGCAAGCCGGCCGCCGACCTGGAGGTGACCTTCGCCCCCGGCAATTCGCGCTACCGCGCCACGCCCGGCGACTTCAAGGTCAAGACCGGCGCCGACGGGTCGTTCAAGGTCACCTTCCCGGAAGCGGGCATGTACTGGATGAACGCCGTGGTGCGCACGGGCGAGACCGGCCGACGTCCCGAGGGCGGCCCTCCGGGCGGTCCCGGCGGTCCGGGCGGCGGCATGGGCGGCATGCCCGGCATGGGCGGCCCCGGCGGCGGCCAGCAAGGCCCCGCCACGCCCCTGGCCGGCAACGGCATGAGCGCCAGCTACACCGCCACGCTCGAAGCCCAGCGGCCGTAGAACCCCACAAACGTTGTCATCCCGGAAGCCTCGCAGAGGCTGTCCGGGACCCAGGAGACTGGGCCAAGGCGGTGCGGTTCACCTGGGTCCCGGACAGCGCTCCGCGCTTCCGGGATGACAACCTCTTCTGATTGCGATCCATCGAATGACCCGCGTCCTCGTCCCCCAGCTGACCGAGCCGCCCGCCCGCCCGATCGGCGGCGCGGTGCTGGCGCTCGGCGGCGAGACGATGGGCACGACCTGGTCGGTCAAGCTGGTCGCGCCGCCCACGGCCCAGGCCGACGCCCTGACCGCCATGGCCCGGCGCGAACTGGACGGCGTCGTCGCGGAGATGAGCCCGTGGGAGCCCCTGTCGGACCTGTCGCGCTACAACCGCGCCGCCGCTGGGACCTGGGCCGCCCTGCCCCCGGCCTTCGCCGAGGTGCTGCGCTGCGCCCTCGAGATCGCCGAGCGGACCGACGGCGCCTTCGACCCGACCCTGGGCGCTCTGGTCGACCTGTGGGGCTTCGGCCCCCGCCCCTTCTCCGGCGCCCCGCCGGAAGCCGAGGACATCGCCAAGGTCCGCGCGCCCGCCGGCTGGCGTCGGCTGGTCCTGGACGGCGACAGCCTGTTCCAGCCCGGCGGCCTGCGCCTGGACCTGAACGGCGTCGCCAAGGGCTTCGCGGTCGACCGGGTGGCCGCCGCCCTCGACCGCGCCGGCGCGCGCTCGTACCTGGTCGAGGTCGGGGGCGAGCTGCGCGGGACCGGCGCCAAGCCCGACGGCCAGCCCTGGTGGGTCGAGCTGGAGCGCCCGCCGACCGCGAATGACGGCCTGCGCACCCTGGTCGCCCTGCACGGCCTGTCGGCGGCGACCTCGGGCGACTACCGGCGGTTCTTCGAGCACGACGGCCGCCGCTACGCCCACACCCTGGACCCGGCCACCGCCGCGCCGGTGGACCACGCGACGGTCAGCGTCACGGTGCTGGACAAGACCTGCATGCGGGCCGACGCCTGGGCCACGGCCCTGACCGTGATGCGGCCCGACGCCGCCCTGGCCTTCGCGACGGCGCACGGCCTGGCCGCCATGATCCTGGCGAACGGACCGGCGGGCCTGGAGGAGCGCCTGTCGCCCGCCCTGTCGGCGATGCTCGACGCATGAGCGCGTTCGAAGCCCTCTCGTCCGACCGCCTGACCACCGCCGGCCTGGTGCTGGGCGCCTACATGCTGTTCTGCCTGGCCATCGCCGTGCGCGAGGCCCTGCGCCAGCGCGCCGCCCGCCGCGCGGCCCAGGCCCTGTCGGCGGGGAGCGGCGCGCCGGTCCTGGTCGTCCACGCCAGTCAGACCGGCTTCGCCGAGGAGCTGGCCATGGCCACCGCCAAGCTGCTGGGCGACGCCGGCGCGCGGGTGACGCTGAAGAGCCTGGCCGAGGTCACCGCCGCCGACCTGGCGTCGGCCGGCCGCGCCCTGTTCGTGGTCAGCACCACCGGCGAGGGCGACGCTCCCGACACCGCCCGCCGCTTCATCCGCGACGTGATGGGCGGCCAGCCTGCCCTGCACGGCCTGAGCTACGGTGTCCTGGCCCTGGGCGACAGCACCTACACGCACTTCTGCGCCTTCGGCCGGACCCTGGACGCCTGGCTGGCCCGCCACGGCGCCGCGCCGCTGTTCGATCGGGTCGAGGTCGACGACGGCGACCCGGCCGCGCTGCGCCATTGGCAATCGCATGTCGGCCTGCTGGCCGGCGTCACCGACGCCCCCGACTGGACCCGCCCCCGCTACGGCCGCTGGCGGCTGGCCGAGCGCCGGCGCCTCAACCCGGGCAGCCCGGGCGACGCGGCCTTCCACCTGCGGCTGGAGCCGCTGGACGCCGCGACCTGGGAGGCCGGCGACATCCTGGAGGTCGGGCCGCGCAACGACCCGGCCGAGGTCGCCGCCCTGACGGCCCGGCTGGGGCTGGACCCCGCCGCGCCGGTGACCGCCGACGAGGGGAAGCGCCTGGGCGACGTCCTGTCCTGGCGCCGCCTGCCGCACGACGACGCCGTTCCCGCGAAGACCGCCCAGGCCCTGGTCGACGCCCTGCCGCCCCTGCCCCATCGCGAATATTCGATCGCCTCCCTGCCGGCCGACGGCGGGGTCGAGCTGCTGGTCCGGGCCATGAAGCGCGCCGACGACAAGCCGGGCCTGGGTTCGGGCTGGCTGACCGCTCATGCCGCCGAAGGGGCCGAGATCGCCGCCCGGGTGCGGACCAACCGGTCGTTCCACGGCCCGGCCGACGACCGGCCGCTGATCCTGATCGGCAACGGCACGGGCCTGGCGGGCCTGCGCGCCCACCTCAAGGCCCGGGCGGCCGCGGGGCGGAACCGCAACTGGCTGGTGTTCGGCGAGCGCACCTCGGCCCACGACTTCTTCCATCGCGGCGAGATCGAGGCCTGGACGGCCGGCGGCGTGCTGGCCCGCCTGGACCTGGCCTTCTCCCGCGACCAGGACCGCAAGGTCTATGTCCAGCACCGCCTGATGGAGGCCGCCGACACCCTGCGCGCCTGGGTCGCCGACGGCGCGGCGATCTATGTCTGCGGCTCGCTGGAAGGCATGTCGGGGGATGTGCACGCCGTGCTCGTGGCCGTGCTCGGCGCGGACACGGTGGAGCGCCTGACGGACGAAGGGCTGTATCGGCGGGACGTTTACTGAAGCCGGGGACATGCCCTCGCGGCGTGTCCCCAAGTCTTGGCGCCGTGGATGCTGATGGGGACACGCCGCGAGGGCATGTCCCCGGCCGCGCTAGCCTCTAAGCGCCGCCCGCTCCTCCGGCGTGTTCGCGCCGCGCAGCCGCAGCTTCACCGTCTCGTCGCAAGCCAGCGTCGCCAGCCCCGCCCGCTCGACCAGCCGCCGCAACGGCCAGCCGGGCTCGGCGTCGGCCGGCAGGGCCGCCAAGGTCACCACCATCGGCACCGGCAAACCCTCATAGACCGCCCCCGGCGCCCCCGCCGCCAGCAGCGGCGCCAGGTCGTCCGCCGTTGCGGTCGGGGCGTCCACCGCCAGGACCAGGGCCCGCGCCAGGCCGTGGGCCGCCAGGGCCCGGGCCCCGGCCAGCACCCCGCCGACCGGTCCCGCCCCGGGGGCCGGGTCGTCGACGTGCTCGAGGCCGTGGTCGCGTCCCGCCGTCAGCACCCGGACCGCGCCGGCCGCGCGGGCCAGCGCCGCCACGCGGTCGACCGCCCGGCGGCCGTCCCAGTCCAGGGCCGCCTTGTCGGCGCCCATGCGGCGCGAGGCCCCGCCGGTCAGGATGATCGCCCCAAATAGGATCGAGGATGGGGTCGTGCTGGGGGTCATGGCGTCAATCTAGGTCAGACAAAGTTCCTCGTCTGCATCCCTGTTTCTCGCGACGAGTCCGGACGAAAGCAGGAAACGACGCCGCCCTGATCGCGCTGTCAGACCCTGTGCTCCATCAAAGACTTGCGCCTCGTCTTCCAAGACACGGCCAAAACGGTCTAGTGTCCGCCGCGATCAAGGGACGGACCATCGATGAACGACCGCAACGAGCGTCAACGCCGCCGCACGACCCAGAGCGCGACCATCCGCGACGTGGCGGCCCTGGCCGGGGTCTCGCCCATGACGGTGTCGCGGGTCATCAACCGCGAGACGACGGTCAAGTCCGAGACCAAGGCCCTGGTGGACGCGGCGATCCGCGACCTGAACTACGCGCCCAACCCCGCCGCCCGCAGCCTGGCCGGCTCGGCCCCGTTCCGCATCGGCCTGCTCTACGACAACCCCTCGACCGGCTACCTGTCGGAGTTCCTGGTCGGGGCCCTGGACGAGAGCAGCCGCACCGGCGCCCAGGTGGTCATCGAGAAGTGCGCCGAGCCCGAGCTGGCCGGCGCCACCCTGACCCGCCTGCTGAAGACCGGCGTCGACGGCCTGATCCTGCCCGCCCCCCTCTGCGAGAGCGCCACGGTCCTGGCCGAGGTCAGGAAGGCCGGCGCCGCCGCCGTCGCCGTGGCCCCGGGCATGCCCAGCGCCGACATGGCCACCATCCGCATCGACAACGAGGCGGCCGCCTACGAGCTGGCCGAGCACCTGCTGGCCCTGGGCCACAAGCGCTTCGGCGTCATCAAGGGCCACCCCAACCAGACGGTCAGCCAGCAGCGCCTGGACGGCTTCCTGGCGGCCCTGAAGGCGGGCGGCGTGCCGGACACGAACGTCAGCGTCGAGCAGGGCTACTTCACCTACCGCTCGGGCCTGGAGGCCGCCGAGCGGCTGCTGGGCGAGGACGACCGCCCCACCGCTATCTTCGCCGGCAACGACGACATGGCCGCGGCCACGGCGGGCGTCGCCCACCGCATGGGCCTGGACGTGCCGGAAGACCTGTCGATCGTCGGCTTCGACGACACCTCGATCGCCGCCAACATCTGGCCGCCCCTGACCACCGTGCGCCAGCCGATCGCCGACATGGCCCGCGCCGCCGTCGACCTGGTGCTGGAAGAGATTCGCCGCAAGCGCGGCAAGGCCGGCGAGCCCCGCCAGCTGATGCACCCGCACACGGTCATCGTCCGCGACTCGACCGGCCCGGCTCCCAGCGAAGGCTGATCCCGCCTGGGCGCGCCGATTACGCTCGCCAAGTCCATCAATTGTAATATCAAATCACCGACTTGCGCGACCATGCATGTTAGCGCTAACAGATGAACCGACGTGAACGAGCGTGACCATGGTCCGGTCGCACAGCTCGGCAAGGGAGAAGACGTGGTGGGCATTGTGGAGTTCCTTCCCGAGGATTGGCGCGACGCGACCCTGCTGGGCCGTATCGACTTCGGCCAGGGTCCGACCCCCGTCCTGATCCGCGGCGGGCGGATCGAGGACGTCAGCAAGATCGCCCCGACCACCTCCGACCTGATGAACGCCTTCGAGCCCGGCGCGGCGATCCCGCGCGGCGAGGACCTGGGCCCGCTGGAAGCGCTGGACGTGCGTCCGGTCTGGGCGAACCCGGAAGGCGCGGCCGCCAAGCTGCTGGCCCCGGTCGACCTGCAGGTGCTGAAGGCCGCCGGCGTCACCTTCGCCGTCTCGACCCTGGAGCGGGTGATCGAGGAGCGCGCCCGCGGCGACGCCGCCGCCGCCCTGAAGATCCGCGAGCAGCTGTCGGCCAGCATGGGCGGCGACCTGCGCAGCGTGAATCCGGGTTCCGAAGGCGCCGCGCGCCTGAAGGCCACCCTGATCGCCGACGGCCTGTGGTCACAGTACCTGGAAGTGGCCATCGGCCCCGACGCCGAGATCTTCACCAAGGGCCCGACCCTGTCGTCTATGGGCTGGGGCGACCACGTGGGCGTCCGCAGCGACAGCCACTGGAACAACCCCGAGCCGGAAGTCGTGCTGCTGTGCGACGGCCAGGGCCGCATCCGCGGCGCCTCGCTGGGCAACGACGTCAACCTGCGCGACTTCGAAGGCCGCTCGGCCCTGCTGCTCAGCAAGGCCAAGGACAACAACGCCAGCTGCTCGATCGGCCCGTTCTTCCGCCTGTTCGACGACGGCTTCGGCCTGGACGACGTCCGCAACGCCGAGGTCACGCTGAAGATCACCGGCCGCGACAACTTCGTGCTGGACGGCCACAGCAACATGAGCCTGATCAGCCGCGACCCGGCGGTCCTGGCGGGCCAGGCCTACGGCAAGCAGCATCAGTATCCCGACGGCTTCGCCCTGTTCCTGGGCACCATGTTCGCCCCGATCCAGGACCGCGACGCCGCCGGCCAAGGCTTCACCCACAAGGTCGGCGACCGCGTCCGCGTCGCCACCCCCAAGCTGGGCGTGCTGGAGAACGAGGTGACCACCTGCGATCTCGCCGCCCCCTGGACGTTCGGCGTCTCCGCCCTGATCCGCAACCTGGCCGGCCGAGGCCTGCTGTGAACATCGAAGTGAAGCGTCCGCAAGTGAGCACCTCCTCCGCCATCTATCCCAGCCTTCGGGGCAAGCGCGTCGTCGTCACCGGCGGCGGCTCGGGCATTGGGGCCGGCATCGTGGCCGGCTTCGCGCGCCAGGGCGCCGAGGTGATCTTCCTCGACGTCGCCGACGAGGACTCCAAGGTCCTGGCCCAGCAGCTGTCGGGCTCGGACATCGCGCCGGTCTACATCCGCTGCGACCTGATGGACCTGGACGCGGTGGCCAAGACCTTCGCCCAGATCGGTCCCATCGACGTGCTGGTCAACAACGCCGGCAACGACGACCGCCACAAGCTGGCCGAGGTGACGCCCGCCTACTGGGACGAGCGCATGAACGTGAACCTGCGCCACATGCTGTTCTGCACCCAGGCCGTGGCCCCCGGCATGAAGGCGCGCGGCGGCGGCGCGGTGATCAACTTCGGTTCGATCAGCTGGCACCTGGGCCTGGAGGACCTGGTCCTCTACGAAACCGCCAAGGCCGGCATCGAGGGCA
>Ga0209758_1004840_pt1 | contig 10864 bp, 8 predicted proteins | sample AraplaMF_Col_mMF_FD_184258 | JGI IMG/M metagenome (GOLD analysis project Ga0209758, IMG submission 184258) | Arabidopsis root microbial communities from the University of North Carolina, USA - plate scrape MF_Col_mMF (SPAdes) (version 2) | ecosystem: Host-associated > Plants > Roots > Endosphere ... | reverse complement strand
GGTTGAGCAGAGTGGACTTGCCACAGCCCGAATGGCCAATGATCGAAACGAATTCGCCCTTGGAGATCGTCAGGTTGATGTCTTTCAGGACTTCGGCGCGCATGCCGCCCCGATCGAAATGTTTGTCGACGCGGTCGAGTTTCAGATAGGCGTTCATGAATGGGTTCCTCAGTTGGCCATGGCGCCGCGGGTGACGAGTTTGCCGAGCGCGGCCACCAGCTTGTCGAGGGCGAAGCCGACGACGCCGATATAGGCGAGCGCGACGATGATGTCTGGAAGGCGCGACGAGTTCCACGCGTCCCAGATGAAGAAGCCGATGCCGACGCCGCCGGTCAGCATTTCGGCTGCGACGATGGCAAGCCAGGAGAGGCCGACGCCGATCCTGAGGCCGGTGAAGATGTAGGGCGCTGCCGAAGGCAGCATGATCTTCCAGAAAAATTCAAACTGGTTGAGGCGTAGCACCTCAGCCACATTGCGATAATCCTGCGGAATATTGCGTACGCCGACGGCGGTGTTGATGACGACAGGCCAGATCGAGGTGATGAAGATGACGAAGATCGCCGAAGGGTTGGAATCTTGAAAGGCTGCAAGCGACAGCGGCAGCCAGGCGAGTGGGGGAACCGTACGCAGCACCTGGAAAATCGGATCGAGGCCGCGCATCGCCCAGACGGATTGGCCGATGATGGCGCCGATGACGACGCCAATGATCCCGGCAAGCCCGAAGCCGTAAGCGACGCGTTGCAGCGAGACCAGCACGCGCCAGCCGAGCCCGATATCCTGGGAGCCGTTGTTGAAGAAGGGATAGGCGATCAGATCATAGCTATCCTGCCAGACCTGATGGGGGGAGGGTAAGGATGCATCCGTCGAAGAACAGAGCGCCTGCCAGACGAAGAGGATGAGCGCCAGCACCACGGCTGGCGGAACGACATTGCGAAGTGCCGTCAGGCCTGCACGACGAAAGTCGATCTGCAAACCGCGCTTGCGGGAAAACGGTAAGACCTTTGCCGCCGGCTTGGCGCAGGCAGCCGTGGAGGAATTTTGTTTGCTTGCCAGGGCGGACATTGACGCGCTCCTCGTGTGAAGAAAGGCCGGCGCGCTCGTCGCGCGCCGAAAGCGGGCTCAGGAGACAGCCTTGATCGAAAGGCTGTCGAGATAGGCTAATGGATTTTCAGGGTCGAAGACCTTGCCGTCGAAGAAGGTCTCCTTGCCGCGCGATGACGATGCGGGGATGTCGGCTGCGGCGACGCCGAGATCCCTGGCGGCCTCGCGCCAGATGTCGTCGCGGTTGACCTGGTTGACCAGTGCCTTGACGTCGGTATTCGCAGGCAGATTTCCCCATCGGATGTTTTCCGTCATGAACCAGCTATCGTGGCTCTTGAACGGGTAGGAAGCGCCGTCCTTCCAGAACTTCATATAAAGGTCGGTGCCTTTGGCCTCGCGACCGTTGCCATAATTGATATCGCCCTTGAGGCGGCCGAGCACATCCTTCGTCGGAACGTTGAACCACTGGCGCTTTCCGAGGATGTCGGCCATCTCCGCCTTGTTGTCCATGCTGTCGCACCATTGCTGGGCCTCCATGACGGCCATCAGCAGGGCCTTGGCGGCGTTGGGGTTCTTTTCGATCCAGTCGGCGCGCAGACCAAGCGCCTTTTCCGGATGACCCTTCCAGAGTTCGCCGGTGGTGGCGGCAGTGAAGCCGATGCCCTGGTTGACGAGCTGCTCGTTCCACGGTTCGCCCACACAGAAGACGTCCATGTTGCCGACCTTCATGTTGGCGACCATCTGCGGCGGCGGCACGACGATGGTCGAGACGTCCTTGTTCGGATCGATTCCACCGGCGGCGAGCCAGTAACGGATCCAGAGGTCGTGGGTGCCGCCCGGGAAAGTCATGGCGGCCTTGACTTCCTTGCCTTCCGCCCTCTTTTTTTCGAATGCCGCCTTCAGTTTGGAAGCGTCGAGCTGCACGCCGGTTTCAGCATATTCCTTGGCGACGGAAATGCCCTGGCTGTCGAGGTTGAGCCGGGCGAGGATTGCCATCGGCACCGGTTTGTTGTTCTGCGTCACCTTGCCTGTATGCATGAGATAGGGGAGTGGCGACAGGATGTGAGCGCCATCGATCCCGTTGGCGGCACCGCCGAGCACCAGATTGTCGCGCGTCGCACCCCAGGATGCCTGTTTGGCGACGTCCGTCTCCGGAATGCCATGCTTGTCGAAGAAGCCCTTTTCCTTGGCGATGATAAGCGGTGCGGAATCCGTAAGGGCGATGAAGCCAAGCTTGACACCTTTCACTTCAGGGCCTGCCCCAGCGGCGAAGGCGCCAGACGGAAAGGCAGTCTTGACGGCGCCGATGAGGGCAGCCGTTGCAGTCGTCTTGAGCATGCCGCGGCGGGTGATGCCGATTGTCGAAATGCCAGTCGTCGAATTCTTTGTCATGCGCAGGTTCCCTCTGCTGGCCGAATTTGGACACAAAAAAACGCCGCAGGAAATTGCGTCCGCTGGATCAAAATCCCGGACCTCAAAAACCTTGCGACGTCGGTGTCGAGCACAGGCGCTTATGCAGCGCCTGTCTGCGCCGGTCGCCGTTGACCGGTGCGTCTTGGAACTTGCAACGATCGTGCCAGTTTTAATATCGATAGTTAACTATAGGAAACTAAACGGGAAATTTGACAATCGCAAATATGCATAATTTTTATGCATGGTGAAATTGTGAAGAAAATTTGTTCAGTGGTTGCTGAGACCGTCGCCGCGAGAGCGCTTATTTGTGCAGTGCACAGTAAGTGAGCAGTTATTACAGGCGGGAGACAAGCGGCTGGGGCGATCGCAGTCGTCTATCCTCAGATGCGCTTCGGCTGCCCAGCCGAGGCGTGTGCCAATGATCGGACTGATACATAAACGGAGGTGTGCCCATGAAAACGCGTCGCGCAGCGTGCAGTTGCGGAAAACTAGAGATCGTTTGCAAGGGCGAACCGTTACGGATCTCGATGTGCCACTGCCTCGAGTGTCAACGTCGCACCGGAGCTGTTTTCGGTGCTCAGGCATGGTTTGCCAGGCCACAAACGGCAATCTTTGGCAACTCAACGCAATTCACACGTCAGTCGGATGCCAAACGTTCAGTGTTGTTCCGGTTCTGCCCCGTATGTGGATCGACTGTGTATTGGGAAGCAGAAGCATTTCCTGGCCACATCGCGGTCGCCGTCGGGGCATTTGCTGATCCCGTCTTTCCGCCCCCAGCTTATTCAGGCTGGGAAGCGCAACGGCACAGCTGGGTTGACCCTCTCCTCGCTGTGGCTGTCCATCATTCAGATTGACAACGATATTTGGTTTCCCATTGAGGCACTGCACCTCCCACGCGCGACCGAGCTAGTTGTGGTGATAGGTTCGCCATGTGGTCCGACGCCAGGCTGCCCCCGGGGCTCAACCTGGCCGCAGCGTCTTGCCCGACGTCGCATCAAAAAGATGAAGCTTGCCGGGGCGGGGCGCTATCGTCACAACTTGGCCCGGTTCAAAATCGTGGCGTTCGGAAAATACTGCGACAAGCTCGCCCGGCCCGTAGCGCAGGAAGACCATCGTCTCATGCCCAGTGGGCTCGGTGACGTTGACAGATGCCGTCAAGCCGCTTTCTTTAAGCGACAGGTGCTCAGGCCGGACGCCGAGGAGCACAGACTGGCCGTCGGAGGCTTCCGGGGTGAAACCGAGCGCGATCTCGTCGCCGGTCTCGGTGACGAAGATTGCGCCATCAGCCTTGTAGCGACCTTTCAGGAGATTCATCGATGGCGAGCCGATGAAGGTTGCGACGAACGTGTTGCCTGGGCGATCGTAAAGTTCCAGAGGTGTGCCGATCTGCTCGACATTGCCGCGTTGCATTACGACGATCTTGTCGGCCATGGTCATCGCTTCGACTTGGTCATGGGTGACATAGACGGTGGTGGTCTTCAGCCGCTGGTGTAGCTCCTTGATCTCCTTGCGCATCTGGACACGCAGCTTCGCGTCGAGATTCGACAGAGGCTCGTCGAACAGGAACACTTGCGGCGACCTGACGATCGCTCTGCCCATCGCCACGCGCTGCCTCTGGCCGCCCGAAAGCTGACGCGGATACCGGTCCAGATAGGGCACAAGGTCGAGCGTTTCGGCCGCCGCCTGCAGGCGCTGCTTAATGATGTCGGCTGGCTGCCTTTGCAGGCGTAGCGCGAAGACCATGTTTTCAGCAACCGTCTTGTGCGGGTAGAGCGCATAGCTCTGGAAAACCATCGCGATATCGCGATCTTTCGGCGGCAGATTGTTGACGATCCTTCCCCCGATCGAAATGGTTCCGCCGGTGATGCTTTCAAGCCCTGCAACCATGCGCAACAGAGTCGATTTGCCGCAACCAGACGGGCCGACGAGCACCACAAACTCGCCGTCGCGAATTTCTATGTCGACGCCGTGCAGGACATTTAGGCTGCCGTAAGCTTTCTGTGCCCCTGAAATATTGACCTCAGCCATCTCGCTCCCACTTGCTTGTCCGGCGAACCCTCTTGGGGAACAGTCGCGGAAAGATGCATGCCTTGCCAGGGATTTTTCAAGCATCGAGCCGGGCCAACAACCCGGTATTTCTGCTGCAAAAGCACCCGGCGATCTCCTCTATGAAACGTTTCATTTCTTATTGACTTTTTACCGCCACCGCCTCATCCTCACAGAGGAGACCGGGAGGAGCGGTTTTCAAAATCAGGATATGAAACGTTTCATTTCCTGCTTACCAGATAGTTCTGCAGGAGGCCAGCCTTAAAAGCTGGCGGAGCCAGGCCGGCAAAGACCGATCAGGCGGCAGCGCAAACAAACGTGGAGGAGGAAGACATGAAAGTCGAAATATACGATGCATTGATGCGCCATCAGGCAAGCCGCCGCGACGTCTTGCGCGGAACCGCCAGTGCCGCCGCTCTGCTCGGCGTGTCGAGCGCATTGGCGGGAGTTCCCGGCATGGCCTTTGCGGCCGATGATGTCCGCGCGCAGATCCTGCAAATTCCAGGTGTTGGCAAGGGTTCGCCAACGGATGCAGATTGGCAGAAGGTGGGCGAACTCTGCCTCGGCCCGACCAAGACCAATATCAAGCAGGGCGAGTTTGCCGGTGTCGAGCTGACCTTTATGGGTCTCAACAACCAGAACCTTCACAACTTCCTCTTCCGCGGCTTCCTAAAGCCGTGGGAAGCTTATACGGGCGCCAAAATCAATTGGATCGACCTTGCTCAGGCCGACTACAATGCCCGCCTTCAGCAATCGATTGCAACCGGCACGGTCGATTTCGACATACTGGAAATGGGCGCGCCCTTCGAAGGCGACACTGCAGGCCGCGGCCTTTTGGACGAGATGCCGGATTGGGTTGGAAAGCAGATTGAGTCCGACGACCTGGTGAGTTACCTGAAGCCACCGGTCGGCACCTGGGATGGAAAGACCTATAGAGTGACCATCGACGGCGATTGTCACACCTTCGCCTATCGCAAGGATTACTTCGGTGAAGGCTCGATCAGCGGCATGGCCAAGCCCCCGAAGACGTGGCAGGAAGTCAACGCCGCTTCCAAGGCGCTGATTGGCAAGACCGACCCGCTGACCGGCCAACCGGCCTATGGCTATCTTGACCCTCTCAAGGGTTGGGGCGGCTTCGGTTTCTACTTCATCGAGAACCGGGCGACGGCTTATGCCAAATATCCGGGTGATCCCGTCTGGCTGTTCGATCCCGAAAACATGAAGCCGTTGGTCAATAACCCTGCATGGGTCCAGGCGATCCAGGATGTCCTGGATCTGATTGCTGCCAAGGCCTACCCGGCTGACCAGATCAATGCGGATCCCGGCACCACGGCCTTCTCCCAGTTCCTGGCAGGCACTGGCTCAATGCTGATGTGGTGGGGCGACGTCGGTTCCAGCGCGCGCACCTCCGATACGTCCGTCGTGGGCAATGTGGTCGGGTTTGGCATTAATCGCGGTTCGGACCGCGTCTACAACCGCAAGACCGGGCAGTGGGAAGACAAATACAACGAAGCGCCGAACATGGCATATCTCGGCTGGGGCATCTATGTCACCAAGCGGGTTTCCAGCGACGAGAAGAAGCGTAAGGCCGCCTGGTCAGCCGCCGCCCATCTCGGCGGTAAGGATCTGTCCCTGTGGACTTCGGCCTATCCGTCCGGCTTCCAACCCTATCGTCAATCCAACTTCAATTATGACGAATGGGAAAAGGCGGGCTACGATCGGGCCTATATCCAGGACTATCTGGGTTCGAACGCCGACAGCTACAACCATCCGAACGCCGCTATCGAACCGCGCATCCCGGGCATCTTCCAATATTATTCGGTTGCCGAAGACGAACTGGCCAAGGGCTATGCCGGCAAGTACAAGTCGGCCCAGGAAACCGCGGATGCGATTGCCGCTGCGTGGGAAAAGATCACCGACCAGATCGGCCGCGATAATCAGCTGAAACTCTATCGGACGAGCCTGGGGCTCTGACTGGTTGAAGAAAATGCGCTGGCGGACCGGAAGCGATTTCGCCAGCGCCCATTCTGCGGGCGAGGAATTTCATGTCGACAGTCCAAGGCGATCTGCTTCACACGGTGGAAGCCGGCCTAATTTCCACGAGCCGTCGTTTCTGGGGCCGCACGGCTCTCTGGCTGAGCGCCCTATGGTTCATAGGCTGTTTTGTATTGCAGGCCTTCCATGAGCTGACGTGGATCGGTTGGGGCTTTGAGAACTGGCGACCCGTTCTTTATGCGTATTTTCTCTGGGCAGCAGTTCTTTGTGTCACCCGTGTCGTCATTTACGGCGAGGCCGGCAAGAAGGCGCTTTTTGTTCTGCCGGCGGCACTCTTCGTCGTGTCGATGGTGGTATTCCCGCTGCTCTTTGCACTTTGGATCGGCTTTTCCGACTGGAATCTTGCCTCGTCGACCGGGCGGCGCTTCAACGGGCTCGACAATGTGCGCCGTATGATCACGGATCCGTTCTATGTCAACGCCTTGCTCAACATGGTCCTTTATTGCCTGGCGATAGCGGTCGAATATGCGATTGCCTTCGGCTTGGCGCTCTTGCTTAATCAGGAAATCGTTGCCCGCAAATTTTGGCGCGTAACCTTCCTTGTGCCGTTAATGCTCTCGCCGGTGGCGGTGAGCTGGATGGTCGGCAAATCGATGTTGGAGACCCGTTTCGGCCCGGTCGCACGTTTCGCGCGATGGCTCGGCTGGGAAAATCCGTCGTTCTTCGGCGATCCGCTGACGGCAAGGCTTTCCATCATGATCATGGATGCTTGGACCTTCATTCCGTTTATGATGATCATGCTGCTTGCCGGATTGCAGGCCTTGTCGAGGGAGGTGTTGGAAGCGGCGGAAGTCGATGGCGCCACAAAGTGGCAACGCTTCTGGCAAGTCATTTTCCCGCTCATGCTTCCGGTTTCCGTGACGACGGTGATGATCCGCATAATCTTCAAACTGAAGCTCGCCGACATCATCATCACGGTGACTGCCGGCGGTCCGGGCGGGGCGACCGATTCCGTCACCAGCTTCATCTATCGCGAATACCGCGACCGCTCGAATGTCGGCTACGGCACTCTGCTCGCACTCGTCTATCTGGTGATTATCGTCTTCGGCATGACCGTGCTCATGAAGATTTCTGACCGTATCGTGAAGCGTATGACAGGAAGGCTCTAATGACGTCGATCGATTTCGAAAAATACGCCAGAGGTCAGCGCCTTCGGTGGTGGGCCATGCGATTGGTCGTCTACGGCCTGCTCGTCGTCTGGACCTTTGTCTGCATCTTCCCGCTGTTTTGGACCGTCTCGACCTCGTTCAAAACCGCCGCAGATGTTATGCGCGGTAATCTCATCCCCTGGTTCAACTTTTACCCCAGCTGGCTCGGCTGGCGTTCGCTGGGGCTTTCCCCCGATACGATTTTCCAAATTTCGACGGTACGTGACGAGTTTATGCGCAGGCTCTGGAATAGCGTCATCATCTCGGTTACCGCATCAGCTCTCGCTGTGGTGCTAGGATCGCTCGCCGCCTACGGCCTTAGCCGCTTTTCTTATAAGTTCGGCTATATGCGCAACTCCGATATTTCCTTTTTCTTCCTGTCGCAGCTCATTATGCCGCCGGTCGTCCTCGCCCTGCCATTTCTGGTTCTTTACAAGGAACTGGCGCTGCTTGACACCTATGCAGGCATGATCGCCGTTTACACGCTGATGGTTCTGCCGATCGTCGTGTGGATCATGCGCGACCAGTTCGCCACGGTGCCCGTCGAGCTAGAAGAGGCCGCGCTCGTCGATGGCCTATCGATCTGGGGTGCATTTGCCCGTATCATCGTGCCCCTCGTCCTGCCAGGCATGGTGGCCGCGTTCCTATTGGCACTGATCCTGTGCTGGAATGAGTATTTCTTCGCAGCACTGCTGACTTCCACCAATACCAATACACTGCCTGTCATGATTGCCAGCCAGACAGGCAGCCAGGGCATCAATTGGTGGTCGATGGCCGCCCTATCCACCGCCGGCATCCTGCCGCTGGTCTTTGTCGGTGTCGTGCTGGAAAAGCACATCATCGCCGGAATGACCGCCGGCGCGGTGAAGTAGCTGCGGGACCGTCGGAAATGTCAAAGATGCCCACCGTCAAGGATGTCGCCGAATATGCGGGCGTATCCGTGGGCACCGTTTCACGTGTGCTGTCTGGCGAAACCGCAGTCAAACCCATCCTGCGCGAGAAGGTCAACGGCGCCATTTCTGCGCTGGGTTACCGGCCGAATGTGACGGCGAGAGCCCTGCGCACCAACAGAACGAATGTCATCGGTCTCATTGTTCCCGACATCACCAATCCCTTCTTCGCGCAGCTTGCGGCAAGCGTGGAGCGTGCGTCACTGGAATGCGGGCATAGCCTCATGCTTGCAAGCTCGCATGACGATCGCGAGGCGGAACAGAGCCACGTAATGGCGTTTCTCGACCGGTCGGTGCGCGGTATCATCGTGGTGGCGTCAAGCGACAGCCCGGGCCTGCACTTTGAAGCATCTGTTCCGATCATATCGCTGGACCGGCGCTTCGGCGCCTTTCCATTGGTGTCGACCAACCATGCGCAAGCGGCTGCGCTGATCGCGGACCATCTCTATGGGCTCGGTCACCGCCGCATCGCCTATATCGCCGGCCCGGCCGACACCGAGGCGGGGCGCATGCGCAAGGAAGGCTTCGTCAGCAGAATCGCCCGCTTTGGCAAGGTTGGCGAACCCGTTGAACTGGAAATCGCCCATGGCAAATTCGATTACGATTCCGGTGAACGAATTGCCCGCGAGCTGCTCTCGCGCCCGACACTCGACCGCCCCACGGCGATTGCGGCTGCCAGCGACCAGCAGGCTATCGGCGCGCTACGCGCCGCCCGAGACCTGAAGATCGACGTGCCGCGAAAGCTCTCGGTCACGGGTTTCGATGACATCTCGCTCGCCAATCTTGTCGTGCCACGGCTGACAACCATACGCCAGCCGGCCGATATGCTGGCAAGGCGTGCGGTCGGTCTTCTCCTTGATGAACCGCCGGGCACCGGAGATGAAATGGTTGACGGATCGCTGATCGTGCGCGGTTCGAGCGGCCCGTGCCCCCAACTGAAGGCTGTTGCCGGCCATGTAAATTGAATCACAGCCGGTTTTTCGGCTGCCAGAAAAGGACGGAAGATCAATGCTAAAGGGAATTCGGGCCGAACTCAACGGCGACATTCTTCAAGCTCTTTGCAAGATGGGACATGGCGACTATCTCGTCATTTCCGACATGAACTTTCCATCGGAATCGATAGCTCGCGAGACCCGCCTGGGTCAGCTTCTGACCATGGAAAACATTCCCGCGCCGCAGGCGGTTGATGCAATCCTTTCCGTCTTCCCGCTGGACACGCCGATCCAGCCTTCCGTCGGACGTATGGAAGTGATCGGCAAGCCGGAGGAAATTCCGTCGATTCAACAGGAGGTCCAGGCCATTGTCGACCGTGCGGAAGGCAAGCCTTCGCCCATGTATCCAATCGAACGGATGGCATTTTATGACATCGCTAAGAAGGCCTATTGCGTCATCGCGACCGGCGAGCTGCGGTTTTATGGATGCTTCCTTCTAACCAAAGGCGTCATTCCAGCGGAGGAGGTCGTCAGATGAGCGAGAAAAGCGGAATCGTCATTCTGGGCATTTTTGCCGCTGACACTGCCTACAAGGCCAGGCGCCTGCCTCATATTGGCGAGACGCTGATGGGATCGGGTTTCACACTCGGGCCCGGAGGCAAGGGCTCCAACCAGGCGATTGCCGCGGCAAGGGCCGGAGGTAAGGTGACGTTCATTTCGCGGGTCGGCAACGACCCGTTCGGTGAAATGGCCCTTGCTGCCTATGCAGCGGCGGGCGTCAAAGCGAATGTTATGAAGATGGAAGGCGTTTCCACGGGCGCTGCCTTCATCTTTGTCGACGAAGTGAGCGGCGACAATGCAATCATTGTCGTGCCTGGCGCGGCAGGGCAGATCGGCATCGAAGATGTCGACGCCAACCGGGCCGAGATCGAACGTGCGGCCATTTTCATGACGCAGCTCGAACAGCCGCTCGATGCGGCCATGCATGGCCTGTCGATAGCAAAAAAAGCAGGTGCCACGACGATTTTCAACCCAGCACCGGCCCACGCCATTCCGGACAGCATCTATGGCCTATGCGATTTCATCGTACCGAACGAAGTGGAAGCAGCCGAACGGGTGGGCCACGCCATCGAAAGCGATGAACAGGCGCGCGCGGCGGCCGACATACTGCTGAAGCGTGGCGCGCGGGCAGCTATCATCACGCTCGGCGCGCGCGGCGCTCTCTATCACACGGCGGGACAGAGCGAATTCGTATCTGCATTTTCGGCGGGCAATCCGA
>Ga0209758_1004839_pt1 | contig 10866 bp, 6 predicted proteins | sample AraplaMF_Col_mMF_FD_184258 | JGI IMG/M metagenome (GOLD analysis project Ga0209758, IMG submission 184258) | Arabidopsis root microbial communities from the University of North Carolina, USA - plate scrape MF_Col_mMF (SPAdes) (version 2) | ecosystem: Host-associated > Plants > Roots > Endosphere ... | reverse complement strand
AAGGAAGACGGTTACATCAAGGTGATCGGGCACACCGACAATACCCCGATCGGCAGCAGCAACGTCCGTTTCCCCTCGAACTATCAGCTCTCGGTCGAACGCGCCAAGAGCGTCGCCGCTCTGTTCAAACCGGCCCTGGCCAAGCCGGACCGCCTGCAGACCGCCGGCAAGGGCGAAACCGCACCCATTGCCGACAACAAGACCGCCGAGGGCCGCGCCAGGAACCGGCGGGTGGAAATCGTCATTCCGCGAACCGACACCGGCCCGGTGACCGAACGCACATGCCGCAAATGATTCAAAGACCGCCTGATCACAGGACCTGCGACCGATGACGCACATTTCAGTCAGGGAAGTGTCGCGGATCGTTCTGTACGGAATCGGCTTCGGGTCGATCGCCGCGCTGATCTTCTTCGTCGGGCCGCTGATTTCGATCGGCGGCTACCGCCCGCTGCAGACCATGATCGGGCGCGAACTCGCCATCCTGTTCGTCGGCGCCATCTTCGCCGCGGTGATGAGTTTCCAGTGGAGACGCCGCAAGCAGGCCACGGCGAAGATCGCCGAGGGGATGGCAGCTGCCGCGCCCGAAGACGATACGGGCGTCCTCAAGGACAAGATGAAGGACGCGCTGGCGACCCTCAAGGCCGCCAGCGGCGGCAAGGGCGACTTCCTCTACGACTTGCCGTGGTACGTGCTGATCGGTCCTCCGGGTTCCGGAAAGACCACCGCGCTGGTCAATTCGGGACTGAAGTTTCCGCTGTCCGGAGGTGCCACGCCGGCGGCGATCGCCGGTGTCGGCGGCACGCGGTACTGCGACTGGTGGTTCACCGAAGACGCCGTGCTGATCGATACCGCCGGGCGCTACACCACCCAGGATTCCGACGCCAAGACCGACAAGCAAAGCTGGATCGCATTTCTCGACCTGCTCAAGAAGAACCGGCCGCGCCAGCCGATCAACGGCGTGATGGTGGCGATCAGCCTCGAGGACCTGATGACGCTGTCGGCGGCGGAGATCAAGGCGCATGCCGACGCCATCCGCGCCCGCCTCTTGGAATTGCACGACCGGCTGAAGGTCGACTTCCCGGTCTATGCGCTGTTCACCAAGGCCGACCTGGTCGCAGGCTTCATGGAGTACTTCGCCAACCTGTCCGATCAGGGCCGCCGGCAGGTGTGGGGCGCGACCTTCCAGACCAACGACAAGACCCGTAACCTGGTCAGCGAGGTGCCGGTCGAATTCGACGCCCTGGTCGAGCGCCTCAATGCCGACCTCACCGACCGGCTTCAGGAGGAGCCGACGCCGGGCAGCCGGGTCCTGCTCTACGGTTTCCCGCCCCAGGTCGCCGGGCTCAAGCGGCAGGTGTTCGATTTTCTCAACCAGATCTTCGAGCCGACCCGCTACCACGCCAACGCCACGTTGCGCGGCTTCTACTTTACGTCGGGCACCCAGCTCGGCACCCCGATCGACCGGCTGATCGGAGCGCTGGCGAAGAGCTTTGGCGCCGAGCAGGTCGGCGCCCAGGCCTATTCCGGACGCGGCAAGAGTTTCTTTCTCGCCGACCTGATCCTCAAGGTCATCATCGGCGAGGCGGCGTGGGTGTCGACCGACCGCCGCGCGTTGCTCCGCGCCAGGATCATCAAGGGCGCGCTGTACACCGCCGTCGCGCTGGTATCGATCATCGCCGCCGGGGGCTGGTGGGAGAGTTACCGGCGCAACCGCGATCTGATTGCCGACACCCAGGCGGCGGTGGCCAGGTTCAACGAGGAGGCCGGCCCGTTTGCCAAGGAAACCCTGATCGCCGACCGCGACTATCACAAGGTGATGCCGCTGCTCTACAAGCTGCGCACGCTGCCAGCCGGCTATGCCACGCGCGACATTCCGACACCGATGCTCGCCGAGCTCGGCCTCAGCCAGCGGGAACGTCTGCAGAATTCGGCGGTGCAGATCTATCATCTCGGGCTGGAGCGGCTGTTCCGGCCGCGCCTGATGTTCCGGCTGGAGGAGGTTCTCGATGCCAACAAGACCAACCCCGGCTTCGTTTATGAAGCGCTGAAGGCCTATCTGATGATTTCCGGCGTCGAGCGCGCCGACCGCGAACTCGTCACCAACTGGATGCGAAGCGACTGGAGCGAGAACCTCTATCAGGGGGCGTCCAATGCGGACGGCCGCAAGGCTCTCGAAGCCGAACTCGACGCGATGTTCGACCTCGAAGAGGGCGAGGCGCCGCTGGTGGAACCCAACTGGACCCTGGTGGAGGAATGCCGGCGCATTCTGGCACGCCTCAACATTGCCGACCGCGCCTATCAGTTGCTGAAGTCGCAGGCGCGCCAGGCCACAGCCCCCGACTGGGTCGCGGCCCAGCACGGCGGTCCGGACTTCGCCACCGTGTTTGAATCGGCGAGCGGTGACAGCCTCGAGAGCATCGCGGTGCCCGGCTTCTTCACCTATGCCGGTTTCCAGAATGCCTTCATCGGCAAGCTGCCGACCATTGCCGAGCAGCTGCAGCGCGACAACTGGGTGCTGGGCGATGCCGGCAAGCTCGGCGCCATCACCTCGCAATTCGACAATCTGACGCGCGATCTGCTCAATCTCTACAGCCAGGACTTTTCAGCCGCGTGGAAACAGGCGCTGGAGAAATTGCGGATGCGTCCGCTCAACGTCGGCAAGCCGAAATACGACGCCTTGAACGCCGCCGCCGCATCGACGTCGCCGATCCGGTTGCTGATCGAGTCGATCCGCGATGAAACCGTCCTGACCCGCGAGCGCAAGGAGGCCGGCAAGGACGCCGGCAAAGACGCTCCTGCCGGCAAGTCCGGCGGCAAGGATCTGGCGCCGTCTCTGGTCGGCGCCCAGACCGGCGTGCCCGGCGCCAATATCGAGGCCGAGTTCAAGCCGTTCCACCAGGCCGTCGAGGGCGACGGCGCCCGGCGCCTGATCGATGCCGTCACCGGCGATCTGACCGCGATCAACAACACCTTGCAGACCGTGGCGCTGAATGCCTCGCAGGAACAGCAGGCCACCGGCGCCATCCGCGGCCAGGTGGCGCAGTTCAAGAGCGATGCGGTGCGCATGCCGGCGCCGTTCAGCAGCATGCTGCTGCAGTCGGCCAACGCGTTCGAAAACACCATCGCCGACGATACCTACCGGCAGATCCGCGATGATTTCCAGAAGGCGGTGTACGGTCCGTGCCAGAGCCTCGCATCCAGCCGCTACCCGATGGACCGCAATGCCCGCGCTGAAATCGGGATGGGGGATTTCGGCCGGCTGTTCGGCGGCAACGGCTATTTCGACGGCTTCTTCAAGAAGAACCTCGAGACTTACGCCGACACGTCGCAGCGCGATTGGAAATGGCGCCAGGACAATCCGGTCGCCAAACTGATGTCGGCCGAAGCGCTGCGGCAGTTTCAACGCGCCGCCCGGATCAAGGATGCGTTTTTCCCGACCAACAGCAACATCCCGCAGATCAGTCTCAGCATCACGCCGCCGGTGCTTCCCGAAATCGGCCTGACCGCAAAACTCGAGATCAACGGCCTGCCGGTGACGTCGTCCAACCAGGCGAACCCGGCTCCGGTCCTGGTGCAGTGGCCGAATTCGGCCGGCAGGACGGCGGTGTCGCTGGTCCAGGATCCGCCGGTGCCGGGAGCGCAGCCCTCGGAAATTTCCGGCGGGAGCAGCCCGTGGGCATTGTTCCGGCTGCTCGACAAGGCATCGAAGACCCCGCGCGCCAACAGCATCACGGCGAGCTGGATCGTCGGCGGGCGCGAGGTGCCGTTCCAGATCGGAACCGGCACCGTCTTCAACCCGCTGCTGCTCCCGGCGCTGGCCGAGTTCAAATGCCCAACTTCGCTGTGAGGATTCCATGCAATGCAGCCTCTACGGCAAGCTTCCGACCAAGCGCGATTTCGTCGCCGTGGGCGCGCCGCGCGACTTCCTCAATACCTGGGAGCCGTGGCTGCAAGGCGGTGTCTCGGCCTCGCGCGCCACGCTCGGAGAGGGATGGCAACAGGCGTTTCTGAGGGCGCCGGTCTGGCGCTTCTGGCTGGGTGCCGGGCTTTGCGGCAGCAGCGTGATCGGGGCCTTCATGCCGTCGCTGGATGGCGTCGGCCGCTATTTTCCGCTGACCCTGTTCGCCTGCGCCGATCAGGGGGCGGCGATTCCGCCGCCCGAGATCGACGCGCAGGACGAGTGGTTCAAGGATGCCGAGGAGTTTCTGATCTCGACGCTGGATCATGACAAGACCTTCGAGATGACGATGGAGCAGCTCAATGCGCTCGCCCCCCCGCTGCAGGCCGCGTCGCCGAACGCGTCGCCGGACGTCATCGTCGAAAGCGACGGCACCGTGGCGATCGTGGCCGGCGAGCGGCGTTTTGCCGATCTGTTCGGAACGCTGCGCGGCGTCGACCATGACCGCATCTACGCCGGCACCACCAACTGGTGGACCCTGGGCGGGGAGGGCTTCGCACCGGCGGCGCTTTGTGGGAAACGTATGCCGGATCCGTTCCTGTTTGCGGCCATGCTCACCGGGCAGTTTGCGGCGGTTCCAGCGTGAGCCGCCTTGGCAACATGGAAGATGGCGACATGGAACATGAAAACTCATGGTTCAAGTCCGGCGCCGCCACCCACGTCGGCAAGGTCCGCCAGCAGAACGAGGACAGCTACCTGGTCTCGACCGTTGCCGGAGTGTGGGCGGTGGCGGATGGCATGGGTGGCCACAGCGCCGGCGACGTCGCAAGCCACACCGTCGTCGAGGAACTGGAACGCATCCCGCCGGCGGCGTCCGCCGCCGAACTCCTGGCGAATTGCGAGGCGAGGATCGTCGACGCCAACAGCCGGCTGCGCAAGCTCGCGGAGGCACGTCATGGCGACGTGATCGGGACCACGGTGGCGGTGCTCCTGGTCCATGAGGAATTCTTCGCCTGTGTGTGGGCGGGCGACAGCCGGATTTACCGGGTCCGCGGCGCCGCCATCGAGCAACTGTCCGTCGATCATACCGAAGCCCAGGAACTGCTCACCGATGGCAAACTGAGCCCCGAAGAAGCGCGGAACTGGCCGCGGCGCAACGTCATCACCCGGGCGATCGGGGCCTACGAGGATCTCGAGCTTGAAATGACCAACGGCATCCTCGCGCCCGGCGACACTTTCGTGATCTGCAGCGACGGCCTCACCAATCACGTCGAAGACCGCGAAATCCTCACGGTGGCGGCCGGCCATCCGCCGCAGCGCGCAGCCGATCTCCTGATCGACCTGACGCTCGACCGCGGCGCGACCGACAACGTGACGGCCGTGGTGGTCCGCTTCGACCCGGGCGCAACCGTCCCGCCGCGTGCCGTGCGCAGCAGTACCTTCGTCAGGCGCTGACATGTCGGACATGTATTCCCAGCACGTCTCGACCGGACGCCTCGCCCAGGGCACCAGGTTGAACGGCATATTCGAAATCGAAAGCCATATCGCCGCCGGCGGCATGGGAGAAATCTACCGCGGCCGCGCCGTCGAGACCGGCGATGTGGTCGCCATCAAGGTGATGCGCACCGATCTCGCCGACAACACCACGGCGCTTGCGCTGTTCCGCAAGGAAGCCTCGGCGCTGCATTACATCCACCACGACGCCATCGTTCGCTACTACATCTTCTCGCTCGATCCCGGCACCGGCCGCCACTACCTCGCGATGGAGTTCGTCGACGGCGAGCCGCTGTCCGACCTGGTCGGGCACGGCCCGCTCTCGTTCGAAGCCGTGCGCAATCTGCAGGAGCGGCTGGCAAGCGGGCTCGATGCCGCGCACCGGCACGGCATCATCCACCGCGACCTGTCGCCGGACAACGTGCTGATCCCCGGCGGCGACGTCGGTCTCGCCAAGATCATCGATTTCGGCATCGCGCGCTCGACCAAGAACAGCGACGGCACCATCATCGGCTCCGGCTTTGCCGGCAAGTACAACTACGTCTCGCCGGAGCAGCTCGGGCTTTTCGGCGCGGACGTCACCGCCAAATCGGACATCTACAGTCTGGGCCTGGTGCTCGCCCAGTGCCTGACCGGGCACCCGATCGACATGGCCGGCAGCCAGTTCGAAGTGCTGGAGAAGCGTCGCTCGGTGCCGGATCTGACGGCGATCGACGCCCGCTTCCGGCCGCTGATCGCGGCGATGCTGCAACCCGATCCGAAGGATCGGCCGGACTCGATGGCGGCGGTCGCGGCGTGGCGTCCCGAGGCCGCCGCGCAGGCGGCGGCACCGCGGCCGCCGGCCGGGACGAGCGAGCCGGCAACCAGGCGGCCGCTGGTCTGGGTGATCGGCGGGCTCGCCGCCGTCATTGTGCTCGGCGGCGGAATGGGCGCCTATTATCTTTCGCAGGACTCGTCCTCGGCGCCTGCGGTGGAAAGCACGGCGGCGCGCCCGCCGGTGCTCAATCCCGATGCCAGCACGGACGCCCGCCGGGCCGAAGATGCGCGCCTCACGGCCGAGGAGCAGGCGCGGCGGCGTGCCGAAGAAGCCAAGAAGATCGCCGAGGCCAACGCCAAGCCCGAACCGGGACGGCTCTCGGCAACCGACAAGCCACCCAGCGATCCGACCGAGCGTATCCGCCAATTCGTCAACTCCTACGACGGCGGCGACTGCTTTTTCGTCGCGCCGGTCGCCGTCGCCGACGGCAACGCCACGCTCGAAGGCTACGGCCGTTCGGCGACGCCGTTTGCGGTGCTCGATTTCGAATTCAAGCGTGCCAACGGTTTCGAGGCGTCGGTCGGCTATCACGCGGTGACGCCGCCGCAATGCGCCGCCATCAGTTTTCTCGGCCGTCTGCGCAATCAGCGCGGTCCGGCGCCGCGCCTCGACGTCAGCGCCGGAAATCTCAAGAGCAGCGGCTACGTCAGCGGCTTCGTCGCGGATTTCGGCAACCGCAACGTCGAACTCCTGATGGTCGACCATGAAGGTATCGTGTTGTCGCTGAAGCAGCTCCTGAAGGGGGACGGTGATCCGAAATCGTTCACCATCAACATCAAGCGGGGCGATGCCGGTCCGCCGCGGCTGCAGCTGCTGTTCGCGCTGGTGACCAGCAAGCCGCTCGACGCCCTCAAGCCGCCGCAACCCGACTCGATGGAACTCGGCACCGCCGAGCAGGTTTTCGCGCGCGTCTCGGATGAGCTCGCCAAATCCGGTCAATCCGCCAACGTCGGCATCAAGTCGTTCAACCTGGAAAAGTAGACATATTCGCCGGGTCAGGCGGCACCGTGCCGCGCCACACTGTGAAGCTATGTGGTTCGATCGGCGACATTAGCCACGTCATTGCGAGCGCAAGCGAAGCAATCCAGCGCCCCAGGCAAGACCTGGATTGCTTCGTCGCTTCGCTCCTCGCAATGACGGGGCTAGTCTATCGCGGACCGAGGATCAGGATGTTGAGATCCTGCGTCGGCGTGAAATCGGTCGCGCGCAACTCGAACTGGGTGGCCGAGATTTTCCTGATGCCTTGACCGCAGAAGCTCACGATGCGGTCGGGCTGCCCCTTGTCGACGACGAGATGAAAGTCCTTGATCGGGCCGGCCCAATTGGCGCCGGTCTTGAGGACGTAGCGGATCCGTCGTTCGACGATCCGCGCCTTCCTGGTCTTGTCGGTGGTTTCGAGCGCGTCGACCAGTTTGAGGAAATCATCCTCGACGCAGAACGTGGCTTTGTAGCGCGCAACCTCGGACTCCAGCGCCTTCGTCTGACGCAGGCTCTGGCGCAGGATGGAGTCGAAGCTCATGCCGACGCTGCTGCGGTAGCGGTGCTCGACCTGGATCGGCTTGCCCGGAGCGAAGGTTTGCTGCCGCACCACGGAGGTTTTCAGCGTCCAGGTCGCGTCGTAGAGCGGCTGGCCCTTGTCGTTGGTTCCGGATTCGACGAGCAGGCCCTCCGCCACCGCGCGTTCACGGATGTTCTGCGGCAGTTCGTTGAGCTTCAGCTGTTGCGGGCCGACCGGAAACGTCGGAAGGCCCAGTTCGCCGAGCTTGGCCGTGACGTTCTTGTTGTTGAGAAAGGCCTGCTGGCTGGTCACGAAAGCAATCGGCTTGCCGTCGATCCTGGTGGAAAAGCCGACATAGTTGAGCGGATCGCCGACCGGAAACGCGACGTTCGAGGCATCCGCCAGATCGATGTCCGGCAATGGAAACGCCACCGTCAAGGTGATCGGTTTCGTACCGCGATTGAGAAAACTGTAGCGAACCGTGACGGTGTCGGGCGTGATCGTCAGATCCTCCGACTCGATCGAGATTTCGGAGTTCTTGGTAAACGTCAGTCCGCCGACCGCGAGTTCCGCGGACGAATCGTTGGCCAGCAACGGTGACGATCCCGCATGCCAACAGGCCACAGCGGCGATCGCGAACAGCGCCGTGAAACGATTCATGCTGGTCTCCTTCCCGTTGCCGGTGACGTCACCAGGGTATCAACTTAAGCGGTCGTGCGTGAATTTCCCGGCCGCATTGAACCTTTTCATGGCGGGCCCGACCAATAAACACGGCCCACTGGGACGTGCGGGACAAAACACGTGATGATCGCGACAAGACGCTGCTTCCAGGACGCCGGCAGAGCCTTCGAGGGCTCTTCCATCGTCCGCCTATCTAATTGAATTTGCTTTGGTTTGTGCTCGATGAAATCTGCATTCGGTTTTCTTTCGCGACGTCGCTTCAGTCCAAGACGGCAGTTGCGCGACGTTGCTATGTTGCGGACGCGTGTGACGCCGGCCTTGCCGGATCGGATGAACGGCGTTGAAGGGACCGTCGGCCGGAGCGATGCTGGCGAGCCGGGTGCCGGCGGAGCTTGGTGCAAGTCCCGCTTGCGGCAGCTCGGGCTGGTTCCACAGCGGTGCGTCTCGAAGCGTCTCTCCGGCAAGCGTCTCTCCGGCAGGCGTGAACGCGGCGAACTGCCGTGGATGTCGTGCGCCGAACCGCGAAGCGAAACCAATTCGATCATGACGAAATGTCTCGGCCGCAATAAACCCGCCACGGCTGCGGCTGAGCATTGACGTTGTGGAATAAAAGACTTTTAATCAAGCACATACGCTGGCAACCGAACCAAGTTTTTCAAGCAGAGGTGTTGTTATGGCGAAGAGCAGCGGTCAAAAATTCATCAAGCGCAACCGTCCGCCGCGCGTTCACATCACCTACGAAGACCCGACCAATGCCGAGGAGAAGATCGAGCTCCCGTTCGTGATGGGTGTGATGGCCGACTTGTCGGGCAACACCCCGGGCACTGACAAGGTCGACATCGAGCAGCGCAAGTTCCTCGACATCGACATGGACAACATCGATAGCCGGATGGCGGCCATTCAACCCGGTGTCAGCTTTCGGGTGAACAACAAGCTCTCGGAAAATTCCGACGAGAAGATGTCGGTCAACCTCCGCTTCAACAAGATGGCTGATTTCGAGCCGGCCGCGATCGCCAAGCAGGTGCCCGCGCTCGCCAAGCTGCTCGAGGCGCGCACCCATCTGGCCAACCTGATGCGTTACATGGATGGCAAGGTCGCCGCGGAGGAGTCGTTGCGCAAGCTGCTGGCCGATCCGCAACTGATGCTGGCCTTGAAGAACCGCGCTTCGTCGACGGATGGCGAGACCAATTCTTAAATATCGCATATTTGGAGATCGTCATTATGGCGACTGAAACTGTCCGTCCTCACCAGGAACTGCCGGCCGAAACCCGAGAGGCGGACGACTTCTCGGCGCTGCTCAAGCAAAGCTTCAAGCCGCGCACCGAGCGGGCCGCGACGGAGGTCGAAAATGCGGTCGCGACCCTGGTCGATCAGGCGCTGGTCGATACCAGCCTGATCAAGGCGGATGTCCTCGACACCATCGAGGAGATGATCGCGCAACTGGACAAGAAGCTGTCGGCGCAGATCAACGAGATCCTGCACGCGCCGGAATTTCAGCAAATCGAGGGCGCCTGGCGCGGTCTCGCCTATCTGGTGTTTCAGTCCGAAACCGACGCGATGCTGAAGATTCGCGTGATGGACGTTTCGAAGACCGAGTTGTACCGCCACCTGCGGCAATATCCCAACGCCGCCTGGGACCAGAGCGCGCTGTTCAAGAAGGTCTACGAGGAGGAGTTCGGTCAGCTCGGCGGGCAGCCCTACGGTTGCCTGATCGGTGATTATTCATTCAGCCACCTGCCGACCGACGTCCAGCTGTTGCGTGATCTGAGCAGGATCGCGGCCGCCGCGCACGCGCCGTTCTTTGCCGCCGCCGATTCCACCCTGATGGGGATGGATACGTGGAACGAGCTGATGAATCCGCGCGATCTCAGCAAGCTGTTCGACACGCCGGAATATGCGGCCTGGAAATCGCTCCGCGACTCCGACGACGCCCGCTATGTCGGCCTTTGCCTGCCGCGCGTGCTGTCCCGGCTGCCTTACGGCGCCAAGTCCGAGCCGGTCGCCGAATTCGCCTTTGAAGAGGATACCGACGGCCACAAGGGCGAGAAGTATGCCTGGATGAATGCCGCCTACGCCATGGCGGCCAACATCAACCGCGCCTTCAAGCAATATGGCTGGTGCGCGCGGATTCGCGGCGTGCAATCCGGCGGCGAGGTCGAGGACCTGCCGACCCATACCTTTCCGACCGATGATGGCGGCGTCGACCTGAAATGCCCGACCGAGATTGCCATCACCGACCGTCGCGAGGCGGAACTCGCCAAGGCCGGATTGATTCCGCTGATTCATCGCAAGAACACCGACCGGGCCGCGTTCATCGGCGCGCAGTCGCTGTTCAAGGCGCGCGCTTACCAGAACAACCCGGCGGCGACCGCCTCCAGCAACCTGTCCGCGCGGCTGCCCTATATGTTCGCCGTGTGCCGGTTCGCGCATTACCTGAAATGCATCGTGCGCGACAAGGTCGGTTCCTACTACGAGAAG
>Ga0209758_1004832_pt1 | contig 10872 bp, 7 predicted proteins | sample AraplaMF_Col_mMF_FD_184258 | JGI IMG/M metagenome (GOLD analysis project Ga0209758, IMG submission 184258) | Arabidopsis root microbial communities from the University of North Carolina, USA - plate scrape MF_Col_mMF (SPAdes) (version 2) | ecosystem: Host-associated > Plants > Roots > Endosphere ... | reverse complement strand
GTCGGCGTCGAGGGCCGAGTTGGGCTCGTCCAGGATCAGCAGGGGCGGGTCGCCGTACAGGGCCCGAGCCAGGGCCACGCGCTGGGCCTGGCCGGCCGACAGCCCGCGGCCGCCCGCCCCCAGGTGGGTGTCGTAGCCCTTGGGCAGGCGCAGGATCAGCTCATGCACCCCGGCCGCCTGGGCCGCGGCCACCACGTTGGCGTCGACGATGGCGGGGTCACCGCCGGCCCAGATGGCGAAGCGCGAGATGTTGTCCTTGATCGAGCCGGCGAGCAGGGCCGAGTCCTGCGGCACGTAGCCGATGTAGCGGCCCAGCTTGTCGCCGTCCCAGTCGGCCAGGTTGGCGCCGTCCAGGCGCACCGTGCCGGCGTCGGGGGTGATCGCGCCAGCGGCCACACGCGCCAGGGTCGTCTTGCCCGCGCCGCTGGGGCCGATCACGCCCAGGATCTCGCCGGGCGTCAGCTTCAGGGCGACGCCGCGCAGCAGCACCGGGCCCTCGCCGGGCGCGCGCACGGCCACCTGCTCCAGCGACAGCGCCCCGGTCGGGGCCGGCAGCTGGGTGCCCGACACCTCCAGCCCCTGGGTGGGCGGGAACAGCTTGATCAGGTTGTTCAGCGCGCCGCGCGCCTGGCCGACCAGGCCCCACGACCCGACCAGCTGCTCGATCGGCTGCAGGGCGCGGCTCATCAGCACCGAGGCGGCGATGATCGCGCCGGCCGAGATCTGCTTGTCCACCGCCAGCCAGGCCCCCAGGCCCAGGGCGGCCGACTGCAGGAACATGCGGGTGAACTTGGTGGCCGCCGAATAGCCGCCGCCGGTGAACTGGGCCTTGGCCGACAGGTCCAGGCCGGTGCGGCGGTCGGCCAGCTGGCGCTCGCGCAGGGCGCCGCGCATGCCCAGGGCGCGCACCACCTCGCCGTTGGCGGCGGCGGCCTCCTGCGAGGCGTAGGCCTGGGCCTGGGCCATGAAGGCCTCGCGCGCCCGGGTGCGGGTGGCCCGCTCGTTCAGCACCGCCAGCACCACCAGCAGGGCGCCGCCGGCCACGGTCATGGCGCCCAGCGCCGGGTGGATCATGAAGGCGACCAGCACGTAGATCGGCGTCCACGGGATATCCATGATCGCGGTGGCCACCGGACCGGACATGGCCTGGCGCACTAGGTCGAACTCGCGCATGCCCTGGGCCGACGAGCCGGGCGCCATGGCGCTCATCAGCTTCTGCAGGATGCCCCCGGCCAGCAGCCGGTCCAGCCGCAGGCCGGCCAGGGTCAGCAGGCGCGCGCGCACCGACTCCAGCGCCGTCTGGGTGGCCAGGGCGAAGGCCACGACCAGGGTCAGGTACAGCAGGGTCAGCCGGCCCTCGGTGGGCACGACCCGGTCGTACACCTGCATCATGTAGATGGTCGGCGCCAGCAACAGGATGTTGATGAGCGCGCTGAAGACGGCGGCGGCCACGAGATGCGGGCGGCAGGCCCGGAGCGCGGCGACGAGCGGCGGCGGCAGCGGTGCGTCCAGGACCTTCACGCGTCTCTCCCCGGACGCGTCCCCTCCCCGTCAGCCACAGTCGCCGTACGCAGGTCTCACGCCCCTGGGTGGTACCTAACGTCGCGGCTCGCCTTTATGCAAGAACGTCGTGACGCGAAACTGTGGAGCTCCTCGGCCCGCTACTCCACGAAGGCGGGCGCGGCGACCCGCCGGCCCAGCAGGAAGGCGTCGGCCACATGGCGCAGCGGCGTGACGTCGACGTCGGACGCGCCGGCCGCGATCAGTTCGGCGAACCGGGCGTACAGGCCCGGATACTCGGCCTCGGGCGCCTCGTGGACCAGGGCGCCGTCGATCCACAACCTGGCCCCGCCGTGCGACAGGCGTAAGAGCCCGGCGTCGGTGTCGATCTCGATGTCCCAGCTCTGCGGGCCGGTCTGCAGGAAGTCGAACTCGGCGCGGACCGGCGTACCGGCGGTGTCGACGAAGTCCAGCTCGGCCTGGATCGGCGACTGGCGGTTCTCGGGCACGTGCAGGACGGCCGAGGTGAGAAAGAACGGGCGCGGCAGGACGGCGGTGGCGATCGACAGGGCGTTGATCCCGGGGTCGAACACGCCCAGGCCGCCCGGCTCCCAGATCCAGTCCTGGCCCGGATGCCAGACGCGGACGTCCTCGCGCCAGTTGATCCGCGCCGCCGTGATCGTCTTGCCGGCCAGCCAGTCGCGGGCGGGCTGCACGGCCGGGGCGTAGCGCGAATGCCAGGTGGCCTGCAGGGTGACGCCGTGGGCCTCGGCCACCTGGCGCAGGTCCTCGACCTCGCTCAGCGTCGCGCCGGGCGGCTTCTCCAGCATCACGTGCTTGCCGGCCTCCAGCGCCTGGCGGGCGAGGCCGTGGCGCACCTGGGGCGGGGTGCACAGGGCGACCGCGTCGAAGGCGACGCCGCTGGCTTGGAGCTCGTCGAACGTATGGAAGCTGGGCAGGCCCGGCTGCTCGGCGTGGCGGCTGACGATGGCGACCAGCTCGAAATCCGGGTTCCCGGCCATGGCCGGCAGGTGCTGGTCGCGGGCGATCTTGCCCAGGCCGATCAGGGCCACGCGGATGGGGGTGGCGGTGGGCATGGGCACGCGTTTCCGACTCTGGAGTTCTTATTTGTAGGATAAATGCTCGGTCGAGCTTGGGATGTCAACGACCGGGGACATGCCCTTGCGGCGTGTCCCCACCAGCATCCACCGAGCCAAGTCTTGGGGACACGCCACGAGGGCATGTCCCCGGCCTCACGCCCCCAGCAGCTCGAAGCTCGCCGCCAGCCCGTCCACGGCGCTATTGGCCACCCACAGGTCGAACATGCCCGGTTCGGCGATCCAGCGGTCGTTGTCGCCGACGAACATCAGCGAGCCGCGCTCCAGGCTGAAGCGCACCTCGCGCTTCTCGCCGGGCTTGAGGGCCACCCGCAGGAAGCGCTTGAGCTCGCGGATGGGCCGGGTGCGGCTGGCCACGCGGTCGCGGACATAGAGCTGGACCACGTGCTCGCCGGCGACCTTGCCGGTGTTGGTCACCGTGGCCGTGACGAACAGCTTGTCGTTCCAGGCCAGGCGGGTGGTCGACAGCTTGACGTCGCTGAGCGCGAAGCTGGTGTACGACAGCCCGTGGCCGAACGGGTACAGCGCCTCGTTGCGCGTCGTGCGCCAGCGGGCCTTGTACTCCTGGCTGTCGTCGGCCTGGGGCGCGGGACGGCCGGTGGTGCGGTGGTTGTAGGCGAAAGGCTCCTGGCCGCTCTCGTGCGGGAAGCTGACCGGCAGGCGGGCCGACGGATTGACCCTGCCGAACAGCACGTCGGCCACGGCGTGGCCGGTCTCGGTGCCCAGGAACCAGGTGGCCAGGGCGGCCGGCGCGGCCTTGACCGCCCCCTCCAGCACCAGGGCCCGGCCGTGGCGCAGCACCACCACCGTCGGCTTGCCCACCGCCCCGACCAGCTCGGCCAGCTGCTGCTGCACGCGCGGCAGGCCGATCTCGGTGCGCGACTGGGCCTCGCCCGACATGTTCTGGCTCTCGCCCACCGCCAGCAGCACCACGTCGGCGGCCTTGGCGGCGGCGACGGCCTTGTCGAAGCCGCCGGGGATCGTGTTCTCGACGTCGCAGCCCTGGGCGACGATCAGCTGCGACGGGTCGGCCATCGCCTCGCGGATCCCGGTGGCCAGGTCGACGCCCAGGTTGGGATCGCCGAAGAAGGCCCAGGGCCCCAGGATGTTGGCGCGGTCCTCGGCGAACGGGCCGATCAGGGCGATCCTCTTGCCCTTGGCCGGCAGGGGCAGCAGGGCGTTGTCGTTCCGCAGCAGCACGATCGACCGCGCGCCGGCTTCGCGCGACAGCGCCCGCATGGCCGGGGTGGCGGTGTTCTCGGCCTGGGCCTTGGCGTCGATCGAGCGGAACGGCCGGTCGAACAGGCCCAGCGTCTCCTTCAGGCTGAGCACCCGGCGCACGGCGTTGTCGACCGTGGCCATCGGCACCCGCCCCTGGGCGACCAGCTCGGGCAGGTAGCGGCTGTAGAGCCCGCTCTGCATGCTGATGTCGACGCCCGCCAGGATGGCCAGCCGCGCGGCGTCCTTGTCGTCGGCGGCGTAGCCGTGGGCCACCAGCTCCTGGTCGGCGGTGTAGTCGGAAATGACCACGCCCTTGAAGTTCCACTCGCCGCGCAGGATGTCGGTCAGCAGATGCTTGTTGGCCGTCGACGGCACGCCGTTGATGTCGTTGAAGGCCGACATCACCGCCAGGCAGCCGGCGTCGAAGGCGGCCTTGAACGGCGGCAGGTGCACCTCGCGCAGGGTCTCCTCGGAAAGGTCGACGGTGTTGTAGTCCAGCCCCGCGGCCACCGCGCCGTAGGCGGCGAAGTGCTTGGCGGTGGACAGCAGGCTGTCGGGGGCGGTCAGGTCACGGCCCTGGAAGCCGCGCACCCGGGCCTGGGCCATCACCTCGCCCAGGAACACGTCCTCGCCCGAGCCTTCCGCGCCCCGGCCCCAGCGCTGGTCGCGGGCCACGTCGACCATGGGGGCGAAGGTCCAGTGGTTGGCGTAGGACGAGGCCTCGACCGCCGCCGCCCGCGCCGTGCGCTCGGCCAGGGCGGGGTCGAAGCTGGCCGACTCGCCCAGGGGGATCGGATAGACGGTCTTGAAGCCGTGGATCACGTCGGCGGCGAACAGCACCGGGATGCGCAGGCGCGAATGCTCGACGGCGGCCGTCTGGGCCAGCAGCGCCCCCTCGACCCCGACGCCGTTCATCAGCGTCCCGATCCGCCCGGCGCGCAGGTCGGCCAGGATCTGCTGGGTGTTGCGCTGGTTGACCAGCGGATTGATGTCGCCGACGGGCGGCCGGATCATGTCGGAATAGCACGACAGCTGGCCGGCCTTCTCCTCCAGGGTCATCTGGGCGATCAGGGCCTCGACCCGGGGCGAGGCGGCGCGGGCCGCGCCCGCTCCGGCCAGGGCGAACCCCGCCAGTCCCGTCGCGCCGGCCAGGACCGCTCTCCGATCCACGCCCTGCCGCCCAGGACCCACTCGCCCGCCGCCCATCGCCATGAAGACTCCCCAACTGAACTATCCGCAAACTCGCCAGAAACGCCGCACGGTGCAATGGTGCGTTACCTGAGGAGCGAACCAACGCCTTCAACCTCGGAGAAGCTGCATGACCACCCGCTGGCGCATCGATGTCCGTCTCGGCGACGCCCCGCCGGAAGCCCCCCTGCGCAGCGTCGTGGTCGAGGCCCAGACCGAGGTCGAGGCCCTGCGCATCGTCCTGGCCCAGGCCGAGCAGGACAAGGCCGACGCCGAGGAACTGCTGCAGGACGGGCAGGAGGAGGTGTTCTCGCGGACGGAGGTGCGCGAGGGGCATGTGGAGCATCAGGGGAATACGGATTGAGGTTAGCGTGGGATCACACCCACTTGCCCCCACCTGACGGCTACGCCGTCTGTCCGCCCCCCGTAGGGGGCGGAGCCTCGCGCCCTAGGCTCTTCCCCCTACGGGGGAAGACGACCGCGAAGCGGTCCGTAGGGGGCAAGTGTTCGCCTCACCGCCGATACAGATAGTCGCTCCGCAGCCCCATCCGCTGGCAAGCCTCCACCGCCGGCGTGCCCTTCACGGGTATCCGATCCGCCGCGGCGCCGGCCAACCGCACCAGCCGGCCCTCGACCGGCCCCAGGTCCCACTCGGGCCCCAGCCCGACCACCGCCCGCACCTCCGCCGGCGTGATCGCCACGGCCGCCCGGATTAGGGCCCCCTGCAGGCCGCCCAGCGGTCCCGGCAGGATCGCCGTCTTGCGCATCAGGTCCAGGAATTCGAAGACGATCTCGTGCCGCTCCAGCTTGAGCAGCATCGCCGCCAGCTGGGCCTCCCATTCCGCCACCGAAGCCGGCGCCCCGACCGCGCCGTAGAGGGCCGCCGCCGGGGCGGCCTCGGTGTAGAAGCGGTCGCGGTCGGCCGCGCTCAGCGGGCGGGCATAGGCGTGATAGGCCTCCATGAAGCCGAAGCTGGCCGTGGCCTGCACCCAGTCCAGCAGCTCGACGTCGTTGGCGCGGTAGGCCGCCCCAGCCGGAGTGTCGCCCGTGACCCTGTCGTGCATGCGCCGCACGCCGGCGATCATCTTCTCGGCCGTCGAGCGCGCGCCGTAGACCGTGACCATGGCCGCCAGGCCCGTGCGCTTCAGGCGCGGCAGCGGATCGCGGCGGAAGCTGGAATGCTCCCACACCCCGGTGCGCACTCTCGGCTCGGCCAGCTCCAGGATCACCGCCGTCACCCCGCCGACGAACAGCGAGACCGGGTTCTTGAACACCCGCCACGACACCGAGTCCGGCGCGGCCAGGGCGGGCTCGCCGGCAGGGCTGCGGAAATCGACGCGCGGCGCGCCTTCGGGCTGATACAGCCCCTGGACCAGCCCCGCCGTGCGACTTCCGCCATCCGCCACGTGCTCGTCTCCTTAGGGATGAAAACCAAATACCGTTGTCATCCCGGAAGCCCCGCAGGGGCTGTCCGGGACCCAGGTGACCGGGCCAGCGCGGTGCGGCCGCCCCTGGGTCCCGGACAAGCGCTGCGCGCTTTCCGGGATGACAACCGTTGGGGTGGCGGACGGGTTTCCGGCCATCAGTTCACCTGTCGTGTCTTGCCCGCCCAGTACGGGTCGCGCAGCTCGCGCCGCAGGATCTTGCCCGAGGCGTTGCGCGGCAGGGCGTCGATGAAGTCGATGGTCTTGGGCGCCTTGAAGCCGGCGATGCGGGTCTTGGCGAAGGCGATGATGTCGGCCGGGTCTTCCGGCGCGCCGGGCTTGAGGGCGACCACCGCCTTGACCGCCTCGCCCCAGGTGTCGTCGGGCACGCCGATCACCGCCACCTCGGCCACGTGCGGATGGCCGTAGACCGCGCTCTCGACCTCGGCCGGATAGATGTTCTCGCCGCCCGAGATGATCATGTCCTTCACGCGATCGTGGATGAACAGGTAGCCGTCGGCGTCGAGATAGCCGGCGTCGCCGGTGCGCAGCCAGCCCTCGGCGTCGATGGTGGTCGCCGTCGCCTCGGGCAGCTTCCAGTAGCCGGCCATGTTGGCGGGCGAGCGCACGGCCACCTCGCCGACCACGCCCGGCGGCAGGGTCTGGCCGTGCTCGCCGACCACCTTCAGCTCCGCCCCGGGCATGGGCAGGCCGGCCGAGCGCATGCGGGCGTTGCCGGCCGGATCGTGGTCCTCGGGCGGCAGATAGACCACCGTGCCGGTCGTCTCGGTCATGCCGTACTGCTGGACGAAGCCGCAGCCGAACACCTCCAGGCACTCGCGCAGCAGGTCGAGCGGGATGGGCGCGGCGCCGTAGAGGATGTGGGTCAGGCGGCTGTAGTCGACCTGGCGGGCGCGGGGCAGCCGCACCACGATCTGCAGGGCGGCGGGGACCATGAACATCTTGGACACCCGGTCCTTCTCGATGAAGTCCAGCACCCTGGTCGGGTCGAACTCGCGGGCCACCACGCCCTTGGCGCCGTTGACCAGCCCGACCACGCCCCAGCCTGTGCCGCCGATGTGGGCCACCGGCATGGCCACCAGGCTGACGTCGTCGGGACCCCAGCGGTTCCAGTCCAGGTCGGCCTGGGCCGCCAGCCTGCGGGGGGCCAGGATGTTGGCGTGGGTCAGCATCGCGCCCTTGGGCCGGCCCGTGGTGCCCGAGGTGTAGAGCTGGACGGCGATGTCGGCCGAGGTGATCGCGACCTCCGGCCGCTCGTCTCCGGCCGCGTCGCGCCAGGCCTCGAAGACCGGATGGCCGTAGTCGTTGGCCTCCATGGCCACCACCACCGGGTGGTCCAGCATCAGCACGGCCACGTCGCGGACATGGGCCAGCAGCTCGGGGCCGACGAACACCATGCGGGCTTCCGCGTCGCCCAGGATGTAGGCGATTTCGCGCGGGGCCAGGCGCCAGCCGATGGGGGCCAGCACCACGCCGGCCTTGGCCGCGCCGAACAGCAGCTCGAAATAGTGGTCGCTGTTCTTGCCGACATAGGCGATGCGGTCGCCCCTGGCCAGGCCCTCGGCCAGCAGCGCGTTGGCCACCTGGTCGGTATGGCGGTCGAACGCCTCGAAGGTCGTCGCGCGGCCCTCGAACACCAGGGCCGTCGCCTCGGGCCGGACCTCGCGATGATAGCGGGCGACGTCGCCCAGGGTGGCCAGGCGATCGAAATCGATGACGGGTGCTGGGGCGGGTCCTGGGTCGGGTCCGGACATGGTGGGCGGGTCTCCTCGCGCGGTCCGAGGCGATCTGGCGTCGCCTTCGGGTTGAATGACAGGATGTGGGTTATTTCCGGCGCGCGGCTAGGGGGAAAAAGGCCTTGTGGAGCCATCGACCGAAGGCTCGCCGGGTCAGGCCTTGCCCCCCAGGCGCCGGGCGTTGGCCGTGGCGGCGGCATGGATCGGGGCCAGCATCGCCGACTGCCAGGCCACGCCCAGAGACATCATCCGCGTCCAGAAGGCCATCGCGCCGAGCGAGGCGTCCAGGGCGGGCGCCAGGCCGCGACCGGGCGTCTTCCAGGCCTGGGCCAGGTAGCGGTTGGATTCCGCAGCCATGGCCAGCCAGGCCGGACCCGCTGCGGCCGCGCCCTGGGCGAAGGCCAGCGGCTTCTCGGAGACCATCCGCGTCAGCTCGGCGTAGTTCCCCCGCATCGGGTCCCTGGCCGCCGCGACGATCATCGGCGTGCGGGCGTCGATCACGCGCAGGGAGGCCAGGGCCAGTTCGGCGCTGGCGCTGGCCAGGGCGAAGGCGTCGGCGGGGGTCGCCTTGCGGCGGGGCTTGCGGGTTTTGGGCATGCGAGGACAACGCGTCCCGCGCCCCCTTTGCTCCGCCCGCGCGAAATAAAGGGTCGGCCCCTGGCGGAGCCGACCCTTCTCGAAGCTGGAGGCGTCTCTAGTGGGCGGCGTCCTTGGCCTTTTCACCGGCCTTTTCGGCCTGGTCGCCGGCCTTCTCGGCCTGCTGGCCCGCGGCGGCGGCCTGGTCGCCGGCGGCCTTCTGCGTGGCTTCGTCGCCGGTGGCGGCGGCGGTGGCGCTGGCCTGGGCGGCGGTCTCGGCGGCGTCGGAGGCCTGCTTGCTCGCGGCGGAGGCGGCGTCGCTGGCGGCGGCGGCTTCCTGGGCCTTCTCGGCCTTGTTCTCGCCGCAGGCGGTGGCGCCGAGGGCGAGGGCGGCGACGGCCGCGATGGTGACGATGCGCATGCTGTGAAGTCTCCCAAAATCCCCGACATCTTTGCCGTGGGTGATCAGGGAACCCGGGGGGCCGCCGAAGGTTGCCGCTTCGCCCGTCGGCGCTTCGCCGGCTAACCGCTTGACCCGACGCGGCCGCCGCCTTCTCTTGCGTCGAGCCCGCAGGATGAGCCCGTCCGCCCTTGCCAGACCCGGTCGCCTCCGCCCCCCTATCGACCCACCCCTGGCCCGCCGCCGGCACCGTGCGCCGGCGCCTGCTGCTGATGGCCCTGAGCCTGGTGGTTCCGGCGGTCCTCTTCATGACCCTGCTGGCCCGCGCCGAGTTCGGCGAGAGCCGGGCCCGGTACGAGCGACAGCTGATCGCCACCACCCGGGCCCTGGTCCTGGCCACCGACGGGCGGATCGGCCAGGGCCAGAGCATCCTGCAGACCCTGGCGGTGTCGCCGGCCCTGATCTCCGGCGACCTCCCCGCCTTCGAGCGCCAGGCCCGCGCCGCCGTGCAGGGCGGCGACGGCTGGATCGTGCTGGTCGACGGCGACCGGCGGCTGGTCGACACCCACCTCGCCCCCGGCGCCCCGCTGCCCCGGGCCCGCCTGCCGGAGGACCGCTGGCGGACCATCCGCGCGGGCCGCACCTCGGTGTCGAACCTGATACTGCGCAAGGACGACGGCCGGACCCCGGCCGTCGTGTCGATCGACATGCCGGTGATCGTCGACGGCAAGCTGTACGACCTGGCCTATGTCCAGACGCCCGACGCCTTCTCGACCATCTTCGCCGACCAGACCATTCCGCACAGCTGGACGGCCAGCATCGTCGACCGCAACGCCTCGCTGGTGGCGCGGTCCAAGGACATCGACCGCTTCCTGGGCCACAAGGTCAGCGGCGAGATGCGCGAGGCCATGGCGCGGGGCAACGAGGGCGTCACGCTGAGCCATACGCTGGACGGCACCCCCACCCTCTCGGCCTTCAGCCGTTCGCCCACCAGCGGCTGGGCCTTCATCGTCGGGGTGCCCCGGACCGAGCTCAGCCGGGCCAACTGGTCGTCGACGGGCGGGCTGACCCTGGCCAGCCTGGTGCTGCTGATCATCGGGGCGGCGGTGGCCCTGACGGTCTCGCGGGACATCGCGGCGGCCGTCCGCGGCTTGAGCGCCGACGCCAGGGCCGTGGCGGCGGGCGAGGAGATCGCCGCGGTCCGGGATCGCTTCCAGGAGATCGCCGAGGTGCGCGCGGCCCTGCACGACGCCTCCGTCCAGCTACGGGCCCGCGAGGCCGAGGAACTGCGCGCCCACCAGCGCCAGCAGCTGATGATCAACGAGCTGAACCACCGGGTGAAGAACACCCTGTTCACGGTGCAGTCCCTGGCCCGCCAGAGCCTGGGCCGCCCCGCCGACACCCCCGGCCTGCAGGCCTTCAACGAGCGCATCATGGCCCTGGCCCGGGCCCACGACCTGCTGACCCAGAGCGTCTGGGAGGGCGCCAATCTCACGGAGATCCTGGAGGAGACCCTCGAACCCTATCTGGACCGGACGATCCTGGCCGGCCCGCCGGTGGCCCTGACGCCCAACGCCGCCCTGGCCCTGTCGATGGTGTTCCACGAGCTGGGCACCAACGCGGTCAAGTACGGCGCCCTGTCGCTTCCCGGGGGGGCCGTGACGGTGGTCTGGCACGTCGACCCCAGC
>Ga0209758_1004826_pt1 | contig 10879 bp, 9 predicted proteins | sample AraplaMF_Col_mMF_FD_184258 | JGI IMG/M metagenome (GOLD analysis project Ga0209758, IMG submission 184258) | Arabidopsis root microbial communities from the University of North Carolina, USA - plate scrape MF_Col_mMF (SPAdes) (version 2) | ecosystem: Host-associated > Plants > Roots > Endosphere ... | reverse complement strand
TCAATCCCGCTAACTTTGGTTCAGCTCGCCGAAACCCTCGCTATGGCTCTCGCCACTGTCAATCGGACACTTCATCAGCTGCGCGCCTCCGGCACCATGGAATTTCATGACGGCGAACTGGTGGTTCTAAAATGGCGCGAGTTACAAAAATTAGGCGACTTCAATGCGGATTACCTTCATTTGAAGAAGCAGTTGCCGATCTAAAAGCAGGTCGCCTTTGCGTCAAAATGCGCAGAACTCAGGTTGAACAAATCTGGTCCGCTCAGCCGTGATGAGCGGACCTCCGCAGACCTGGCGCAACTTCTCAGATGGGCCAGAAACGGACGCCCCAATTTTTCGCTCTTGACCCGCCACTTGTCGCCTGCTCCGGCCGACTAGTTGTAAGTGCAGAGTTCTTCTAACAGTGCCTTGCTTTCCTTCAAGTCGCGGATATCGAAGCCCTCGTCGAACCAACCGTAGACCGGCGCAAGAAGATCGCGTGCTTCATCATTCTTACCCTGACGGTGCCAGAGCCGCGCGAGAGCGACGGCAGAGCGAAGCTCCCAGAGTCTCGCCTCCTGCTGGCGAGCAACCGCGATGGCGTGGCGAAATTCGGTCTCAGCCTCGGCCTCAACTCCCGGCCGAGCCGTCAGCATCAACTCGCCTCGGCGCCGATGCAGTTCGGCCTCGAACCACCGCACCCCCAACTTCTGGGTTAGTGCCAAGGCGTCGGAGAGTTGGCCGAGCCCGGTTTCAAATCGTGCTCTCTTTGCCTCGGCTGCTGCGAGCTGCGCAAGGTAGAACGGAAGAGTCCATGCTGCGCCGGACGCCTGGAATCCCTCGATACCGCGCCGCAGTAAGTTCACCCCGGCCTCAGGGTCGCCGGCTTCGGCCAGCGTCCAGCCGCGATAAGCCGTCCCCATCGCGAGAAAAAAAGCAAAGCGCTGCTCGGTGGTGAGCGCAACCAGCTCGTCCGCCCGCTGCCCAACCATGCCCGCATCATCGAGCACGAAATGCAATCGGCACGCAACACTTAGCGCGAATGCGAGGCTGATCGGGTGCGACGAATCGCGCGCCTCCGCCAGGGCGTCACTGCTCTGCACGCGCGCCTGATCGGCGAAGCCAAGAAGGCCACACGTCAGCGAGAGGAACGAAAGCATCGCCACGCGGGCGTTCTCTGCGAACAGGGCCGTCAGAGAGCGTTGCTGCGCCGGATCGTACAGGGCGAGTCCCCGCTCGAGATGGGCGCGCGCCAAGGCCAATTGTCCGCGATGAAGCCAGCTATCGCCGATTGCCCGATGACCGGCGACAAGAATGGCCGCATCGTTCTGTCGTCCGGCCAAATCGAGCAGATTCTCGGCGATGCGATGCGATCGGTCCGTTTCACCACGAACATGATAATGCACGAACTCGCCCCACAGTGCCTTGAGCAGGTTCGGAGTGTCGTTCAGTGCGTCGCAGAGGCAACGCGCCCGGGCATAGGCCCCGCCAGTCTCTTCGGCCGCATGCCCCTTCGCGGCGATCAGTGCACCGCCGAGCGCGAGTTGAAGTTCAGTTTCGGTGCGCTGGCGCCCTGAGGTGTCCGGCAGATGGGATAGCAGCTCGAGCGCCTTTCGCATCTGCGCGATTGCTTCTGTCATTGCCGATCGAGCCTTTGAACGTTCGCCAGCCTCTCGCCAATAGGAAACCGCCTTTTCGGCTAGGCCCGCATGCCCACAGTGATGGGCGAGGATCTCCGGCTGCTCTTGGATCCCCCTGGCGAGCCTCTCCTCGAGCGCGCCAGCGATCCGCGCGTGCAGCTCGCGGCGTTGCCTGCGCAACAGTGTGCCGTATGCCGCGTCCTGGACCAGTGCGTGTTTGAACAAGAAATTGGCGTCGGGCGGCTCGCCACTTCCAAACACGAGGCCGGTGCTGATCAGCCGGTCGAGCGCCGCCCGCAACTCGTTGTCGCGCCGCTGCGCGATCGAGGCAAGCAGGTCGTAAGAGAACTCGCGGCCAATCGCCGCGCCGATTTGCGCCACCTCCTTAGCTATCGGACCAATCCGGTCGAGCCGTGCCATCAACGAAGCATGCAGGGTGGCCGGTACGGCAAGTCCGAGCAGCGGCGCGAAGGAGATGGCGCGCGCGATACCCTCAGGGCTTGTTTCGAGCACCGCTTTGGTCAACTCCTCAACGAACAGCGGCACACCATCCGTTCGCTCAGCAATTTCATTGACGATTTCGGTAGGCAGCGCCCGGCCGCCTGCCACGCTCCGGATCAGCGCAGCGCCCGCTTTCTGGTCAAGCCGGTTCAGCACGAGCAAGCTGACATGCGGCTTTCCGGTCCATGCCAACTGGAACTCCGGGCGGTAGGTGATCAAGACCAAAACCGGTAGGCTTGCTACGCGATCGACAGTTCGGTCCAGCAGCTCGCGCGAGCTTGGATCGATCCATTGCATGTCCTCGAACACGATCATGATTGGACGTCTTTGCGCGAGAGCTACAAGCTGGCAAACCAGAGCGGCGAAGATTCTCTCCTTCTTTTGTTGCGGCGTACTCGTAACCGGCAGATACAGATTATCGTTCGCGATCGACAGCAACTCGGCCAGGATCGTCACGTCGTCGTCGGGCGGCAATGCAGGTGACAGGATTGCTCGAAGTTTGTCGAGCTTCGCCCTCGGTGTGTCCGCACGATCGAAGCCAGCCGCTCGCTGGAGTTGTGCGGTGAAGGGGTAAAGCGCGCTTTCCTGATGATGAGGCGAGCAGAAGTAGCGCAAGCAGGTGTGCGGCTCCCGCTCGATCCGCTCCTGAAGGGCCGCAACGAGGCGCGACTTGCCGATCCCAGCCTCGCCGACGAGCAGCATGACTTGACCAGTACCCGCCCGCGCACCGCGCCAGCTTCCCTCCAGCCGCGCGAGTTCTTCTTCACGCCCAACCAGCGGGACGAGGATTGAAGGGTGCAACGCTTCGAAGCGGCTTTCCACTGTTCCCTCATGAAGTACCCGCCATGATTGCACCGGTGCGGCGAAGCCCTTCAGCGTCACTGCGCCGAGATTCTCGTAGTCAAAGAGCCCGCCGATGAGCCGCCGCGTGTCCTCAGCGATGACTACGCCATCCGGTTCGGCGAGCGTTTGCAGTCGTGCGGCAAGGTTCGGTGTCTCGCCAAGGACAGCCTGCGCCTCCGCCGCTTCGCTGCCGATAAGGTCACCTACGACGACGAGACCCGTCGCGAGCCCAAGGCGAACCCGCAGCTCGAGCTCGGGTGGGGCTCCCGGCGCATGCCTGGTCGCGGCGATCTCAAGCGCGGCGCGCACTGCGCGTTCGGCATCGTCCTCATGCGCTGAAGGATGGCCGAACAGGATGAGCATGCCGTCGCCGATGTAGCGGCTGACGGTGCCACCGTACTTGCGGACGACCGCCGCTACGCTGTCGCGGTACTCAGCAATTATATCTCGTAGATCTTCCGGATCGAGCTTTGTCGCAAGTGCCGTCGAGTCGACGAGGTCGCAGAACATCACTGTGAGCTGACGACGCTCGGCGGAAGAACTTGGTGCGACTAACAAGCCTGAGCGCTCCGTGCCCCGCGCCACGATGGACCTCGACGCGCCGGCCCCTGCTGTCACTTGCGGCGGTACTGTCGGCGTGAGCGCGGCACAGCAGTCGCCACAGAAGCTCTTGCCTGTCGGACTATCGCCCCCACACGTGGGGCAGCGAAAGAATAGCGGCGCGCCACAATCGCCGCAGACCTTCGTTCCCTCTGGCTCGACTCTGCCGCAATTCGGACAATCCATGCCGCACCCAATCTAATTTCGACCGACATGAGCTCGGTCTAGGGCGACTGTTCAGAACACGCTTTCCAACGCTTCTCTTCGTCAGCAGGGTAAGCCACTCGTCTGATCAGCGGGCAAGCAGTCGGTCCCCAATCGTTGGACTTGCCGGTTAGATATCCCGCCAGTCTTGCGGACAGAAATTCCATCGCTCTGCCCGATACCCGTCGTACGCAGGTATTTAGGAAGTCCCTCGGTCTGGGTTGGGGACCCATTCCTCCGCGGTTGAGTCCCAATGATGAGTGTCGTCGAAATGCTTCCAGAGTGGCTGCATTGGCTTCCTTTCGCCGTTCTGCGGCTTTGCCTGTGTGCGGACAACAAGCGCCACAGCCATCATTACCCATTCGCGAGCACTATATCGGGAGTTCCATTTGATTGCTGCGAGCATTGGAAGCCTCCGTCAAGGTGAGAACCTTTCCTCACATTAGCGCGCGCCACGAGCGAAGGGATGTAAGCTACTTCACAGGCATCTTCGACAGACTCGAGGTCGATCAGGGCGCGGCGAACGCGAGCAAATCGTCGGCTTGCCCTTTCCGCAAAGCCTCAAGGGCAGCGGTCAGCGGCCCTTGGGCGGGAATTCATCGTAAGGGAACCGCAGGCGAGCCGAAAAGCCAGTCCACCTTCCATTGCAGAGGAGCAGATCGAAGCCGACAACCCGTTGGCGCGCGGGCGAGCGCCGCTTTGCTCGGCCCGGCACCTGCAAGTGTCCTTTCCGTCGCAAGATGGAATGGGCCCGGAATAGAAGCAGCAATCCTTGCAACAATGGGCTCGCCCAACGATGCCGCTGCCATCGTGATGATCATCAAAGATATGGCGACCACAAGCACATCGATCACAATGCGCTTCGAAAAGTGTTTCGTCATGAGTGGAGCCCTCACAACCGAGATGAAGTACTGGGCAGTTACAATCTTAGTTCATACGCAAATGGGTGCCCGAGCATCGCCGCCTGTTCGTTATTGCGGCCGCGGCCGCTTCAATTCGGCGCGCCGTGTCCGTCCTACCAACGCTACCCTGATCTGTAGGATCATAATCCGATTGTGGGACTTGCGGAGTTTCACGCGCGATCAGAAGCTGTTTCCGCATTTCAGCGAGGCGGGCGCGGCAGTATTCGCGATAGAGCAGGTCGAATATGGCGGGCATGGTTGCCCCCGTCGTTTGAAGATGATCGTAGAATTTCCACTACCGAATTCTGGGATGACCTTGGCCCGTTGATCGCAGCCCGATGTGAGCCCATTCACAGCCTATGTTTGAGCGTTGGCATGGCGCGATTGGCTGACTTGGAATGTCGGCACAAAAAAGAACAGGCCTGGTTACCTAAACTATACTGTAGCAGCGTTCTGTTTCAGCAAAATTTCGTCAAATACTTAAGAGCGCTGCTGCACGAATAAATATCCAACTACAGCGCGAAACGACTTACCACAGGATGCAAGCACCGTTAGCTGCAACGCCGCTTGTTATGCACCCGATCGATGCAAGAATGGATCGACCGACGCAGCTAGTCGGTCAGCCACGTGCATTGTCGGCGTGGACTGCATTTGGGTGGGCGGCGAGCCGAGAGAATTGACGGCCAGCCCGATACCAGCGGCAAGAAGGGCTATCACAATCGCGGAGAGATATTCGATCCTCATGGCGATGATCCTCCATCGCTGACGACACAAGACAATTGTATTCGCTGAAAATTGGTTCCGACGTAGGCAAGTCCATTGTTGCGGGGAACGGCGAAAACACTTTAGTCGAAATTTAGGCGTCCTTCCGGTCAAACCGCCATGCGCAGGTCAGAACATTCCGATCGAGGCGAAAAGCGCAACCTCGATCAGGACAGTCAGGCCCATGATGACGACGGTGAGAATTGCTTCGCCCGGCGGTAGAGAGAGCATAGCGTGCCCCGCATATTGCGAAGCCCCGGAGCCCAATAGTCAACCTGCCGAAGCCAGGAATGTTTCAGGTTCCAAGCTCGTCAGGCACAAGATGCCTAACGCATTTCGAGTTCTTTGATTGCCTGAGCCGAAATCTGCGCGGCGTCTTCGATGCCAGTCTGCGCGATCTTGATTATTTTCTTCGCGATCAATTCCGTAAGGGGGTCATCGCGATCTTTGACGCAGAGAGTACGCAGCGCTTGCTTGTAAGCCGCGGTGATGCGGCTGACCTCCTTCGGTCCATGGGAGTGGGTTTGTAATTGTAGGTAGATCGACATTTCCTCACCCTCCAAGCCCGATGATGAGAAAGGGGAACTCTATCACGGGACCCCGCTGAAGATCGTTAAAACTACGATTGTTTTAGCGACTCCAGCCGGATCAAGGTCTATATGCTGCGCGTTAGGACTGCGTCGGCAGGATAGCGGTGCGCTGCAAAGAGGCGGCGCCGATGGTGGCAGCCATGGTGGACTCCATTCCAACCCGCGCCCATGGTCGGTCACCCGATATTGCCCCGGAGCATCGCCGGGCGATCTGCAACGAGATTGGTGAGCAACTTCGCGGCTCCGTCACGGACGATCTCACCCCGCTACCATCGCGTCTGGAAGGTTTGGTGGAGCGGCTGACCGAATTGGATGGCGATGTACCGCCGATCGCGCTGGATCGCCAGGACGATGCATCACCGTGGCCGCTCTGGAATTTCGTGTCGGCGCTTTGGCGCCTTCTCCGAAGCGGACCTTGAGGCGCTATTTACCTGCGTAACTACGGGCACCACGAAGATCGCCTACTAGCGCCCCGTGCCAAAAAAAAAAGTCACGCGCCGGGGCGCAGTCAGCGATCCCGCCTGCGGCTGCGACGATCCATTAAGAAACATCCTCTGGCTCATCAGTGGACTTCGGGCCGAACGACCCCTCCTGAGCTTGAAACGAAGGCCTTCGTTTCGAAGTCTAAAGTTGGTCGTTGCATTGCGGGCCACAGGCACCACTGCCGCACCCGCACATTGATCGTGCTACGGCCGGTGCAGCGATTAGAGTCCGCCGTTTAGAAGGCGCGTCGTTGATCCTCGGCCGCAGCGCTTTTTCGCCTTCGACCGGATCGTTCACGACTTCGGCCCGCGCGGCCATGGACAGCCCGGTGATTTCCATTACCTGCGGCGATCGGCGACATAGGCGCCCTCAACTGTTAGCACCGTCCGGAGCAAACGGTCGGTCAGCGGGGCTGACTTTTCAGCTTCGCGGCGATCGGCAGCACAATGGACGCACGATTAGCTCTGCGGTGTGATCCGTCGTACAAATGAGCCGGGTTGGAGTGCAGGCCATGGTGAATGAGCGGGCAGTCCGAGTCGAGCGCAGGCTATCGGCGATATTGGCTGCAGATGTGGCCGGCTATTCGCGGCTCATGCATAATGACGAAGAGGCTACGCATACCAAACTGACTGCGCTTCTAACGGATGCGGTCGCCCCCGCAATTGCCGAACACGGAGGCCGTATTGTCAAGAACACCGGCGACGGATTCTTGGCCGAATTTCCGAGTGCGGTCGAAGCAGTTCGAGCTGCAATACAATTCCAGAATCGCATCAAGGAACTTACAAGCGATGATCCAGAAGCAAAGCGCATTGCCTTCCGTGCGGGGATTAATATTGGCGACGTAATTGTCGAGCCGAATGACATCTTTGGCGACGGCGTGAACGTTGCAGCGCGGCTTGAGGGCATTGCAGAGCCCGGGGCCATCTGCATATCTTCCGCCGCCTACGATCAAGTCCGAGGCAAGGTTGGGATTGAGTTCGCCGATCTCGGCGAGCAGAACCTCAAGAATATCGCCCTGCCAGTTCGAGCCTATGCTCCGCAGCTCGATACACCGTCGACCGTTTCGTTCCTGACCGTCATTGGTAGCTTCTCGTTTGGTCTGTGGCGCCCGCGTCGAATGCGACGAACTCGGACGGGTCTAATAATGGCCTTTCTCCTGCTCATGATGGGTGGTGGTTTGGGGTATTGGTACATCAATCGGGACGAGCCGCAGCTGTCGAACCATAGGCTCTCGATTGTCGTGCTGCCATTCACAAACTTGAGCAACGAGCCCGAGCAGGAATACTTTGCGGAAGGTGTTGCCGACGATCTAAGCGCTGATCTCTCACGCATCGAGGACAGCTTTGTGATCGCGCCGAGCACAGCCCGTGCCTATAAGAATGTTGACCCCAAGCGCATTCGCCGAGAACTCGGCGTCCGCTATATCCTCGACGGTAGCTTGCGCAGAACGCAATCAGTTGTCCGGATCAACGTCCGGCTGATCGATGCGCGGACCGGCGCACAGATCTGGTCGGAGGGCATCGACGGTGAGTGGTCTAAATCGTTGCAACTTCAGGATGTCATCACGGGTGGACTGGCGCGGCGCCTTGATCTCGAACTGACTAACCAAGAAAGCCGTGACGCCGAGGTTGCGCGGCCCAACAACCCAGATGCGGTCGATCTCACAATGCGGGGCTGGGCCGTGCTCAATCGTCCCTATTCGCGCCAACAGTTGGCCCAGTCGAGTGGCCTCTTCGAGCGTGCCCTCCAGATAGATCCAGGCTACCCCAAGGCCCTGGTGGGCTTGGCAGATACGCTCGCAATGGAAGTCAACTATCGGTGGACCGATGCGCCCGCCGATAAGCTGCGGCGCGCTTATATTGCGGTAGACCAGGTTCTGTCCCATTTTCCCAGTGACGCAATGGCACATTTTGTAAAGGGCGAGATCCAAAGGGCGAAGGGCAGGAATCTCGACACTGCGGTCGGCGAGTATGTGTCGGCAATTGCGATAAATCCTAGTCTCGCGCCGGCGCATGGCGCACTGGGCGCGGCCAAGATACGCGTTGGCCGCTCTGCGGAGGCGTTCGCACCTCTCCAAATGGCGGTCCAGCTCAGCCCCCGCGATCCGCTCCTAAGCACGTGGTACTTCTACGTCTGCCATGCGCACAGCCATCTCGCCCAATATGATGAAGCGATCGAGTGGTGCAGCCGCTCGATCGCGGTGAATCCCTTTTGGATTGCCTATGCAGATCTCGCCGCCGCCAACGCATTGACGGGACATGAGCGTGAAGCTCACGCCGCCGTCGCCGAGCTACGTCGGCTCAGGCCTAATTACACCGTTGGCCTTTGGTTGCAGGATGGGTCTGCGTGGTCCGATAACGTCGTTTTTCTTGCTGAATTCCAGCGCCTCGCCGAGGGTTTGCGCAAGGCGGGCCTTCCTGAACGGTGAACGAGCAAAGGACCGGGCCGATCCTCGCGCTCGCGGAGTGCCGGATAGGAATTCCCCGGACCTCGCTCAGGCGTAAGCGCTCAGCCGGAACCCTTGCTTCGGGATCTGGATAGCTGTGCGAAGAAGCCTCCAGCTTTGGACGGAGGTTTGGATGGGATTGGACAGCAAAAAGGACGTCCATTTGGACGTCTCATCGGCGGGGTCGGTGAGCCGGTTGGAGATCCTTGAAGGGCCATCAGGACGTCGAGTTCGGTCGGAAGCAGAGAGAGCCCGGATCGCTGCCGAGAGTCTGCTACCCGGCGCCCAGGTATCCGAGGTGGCGCGCAAGCACGGGGCGACGCGCTGGCAGATCTACGATTGGCGACGGCGGTTTCGACAGCGAGGCATTTTGCCGCCGTGTGAGGCGTCGCCGCCGACATTTGCACCGCTGGTCGTGGAACGTGCGTTAGAAGAGGGTAAGGCTCCGGCGATCAAGCTCGAGATCGCGATCGGTGATGTCGTGCTGCGGACGGATACGGCCATCGATGCCGAGCAGTTATCCCGGTTGATCCGTGCGGTGCGAGCGTCACGATGATCTCGGCCGGTGCTGATCTGAAGATCTACATCGCGACGCGGCCGATCGACTTCCGCTGTGGCCACGACGGGCTTGCGGCAAAGGTGCAGCAGATGCTTCGTCTCGACCCGTTCAGCGGCGCAGCTTTTGTGTTCGATCGAAACGAGCGGACCGGATCAAGATTTTGGTCTGGGATCGAACGGGCCTGGTGTTGGTGCACAAGCGTCTCGAAGGTTGCAAGTTCGTTTGGCCAACGATCGCAGACGGCGTGATGCGGATATCGCCGGCGATGTTCGCGGCCCTGTTCGAGGGGCTGGATTGGAGGTTGGTCCGCCCGGAAGAAGCGCGGCGTCCTCAGGCGGCTGGATAACTGCGGCAGAATGACTCGGAAGCTATTTTGAACGTGGCACGCGCGGCGGCGATGTGCTCGAAATAGCGCATGAGCATCGCGGCGCTGCGCGACGAAAATGAACAATTGAAAGCGCTTTTGGCGCAAACGCAGGCGGCCTTGAGCGAGCATCAGGGAGCGCTGGCGGCGTCGGAGGAAGCACGGCGTCGGCTGGAGGTCATTCTCGGCGAATTGCGGCGCGACAGGTTCGGCGCGAAGTCCGAGAAGCTGCGGCCAGATCAGTATCATTTGCCGTTGGAAGACGTGGAGATCGCCCAAGGCATTCTGGACGCGGCGCAGGAGAGAGCCGCGGCTGTGATCAAGGGCCGATCGCGGAGCGATCCGGATCAAGGCTCTCATCGCAACCGAGGCTGCTTGCCTGCCCATTTGCCGCGCGTGGAACGGATCATAGAGCCTGCAAGCACGCTCTGCCCGTGCGGTTGCGGCGCCATGACGAAGATCGGCGAGGACGTCAGCAAGCGCCTCGATGTGATCCCGGCGCAATGGCGCGTGCTGGTCACGCGCCGGCCGAAATACATCTGTCGTCGCTGTTCGGGGCCCGTCGTGCAGGCGCACGCACCGGAGCACGTCGTGCCCGGCGGACTGCCGACCGAAGCGGCCATCGCGCACGTGATCGTCTCCAAGTTCGGCGACCACACGCCGTTTTATCGTCAGGCCGAGATTTATGCGCGCCAGGGCATCCGGCTTGATCGGGCGACGCTGGGCAACTGGTCTGGCCGCGCCTGCTTCCACCTTCAGCCTATCGCGGACCACATGCGCCACCACTTGGCTATGGCGGATCGGTTGTTCATGGATGAGACCAGGGCGCCGGTACTCGATCCGGGGCGTGGTCAAACAAAAAGGGGCTACTTCTGGGCGATCGCCTCAGACGACCGCGGCCATAGCGGCCCAAGTCCACCGATCGTGTTGTTCAGGTATGCCCCCGGTCGCAGCGGTGCCTTCGCGCAGCAGTTCCTCGACGGCTTCGGCGGGATCTTCCTGCAAT
>Ga0209758_1004825_pt1 | contig 10881 bp, 8 predicted proteins | sample AraplaMF_Col_mMF_FD_184258 | JGI IMG/M metagenome (GOLD analysis project Ga0209758, IMG submission 184258) | Arabidopsis root microbial communities from the University of North Carolina, USA - plate scrape MF_Col_mMF (SPAdes) (version 2) | ecosystem: Host-associated > Plants > Roots > Endosphere ... | reverse complement strand
CGGCGCAGCCGAGCGCCGATCCGGGACCGCCGGAAGCTCTGAGCTCACGCCCCGGTCCCGGATCTTCGCGCTGCGCGCTCGTCCGGGATGACAACCGCCTGAGACGGGGACAGCGGTTGAAGGGGAGGAAGCCGGGTCCGCCCCCTACTCCGCGATCGACCGCACCACCCGGGCCGGGTTGCCGGCGACCAGGGTGTCGGGCGGGACGTCGCGGGTGACCACCGCGCCGGCCGCGACGACCGAATTCTCGCCGACGGTGACGCCGCCGAGGATCGTCGCCCCGGCCGCGATCCAGACGTTGCGCTCGATCACGATGGGCTTGGCGACGACGCCGTCGCGCCGCCGGGACGGCTCGAGGGGGTGGCCCGAGGTGATCAGGCTGACGTTCGGCCCGATCATCACCGCGTCGCCGATGTCGATCCCGCCCAGGTCGTAGAAGGTGCAGTTCTGGTTGACGAAGACCTTGCGCCCGACCCGGATATGGACCCCGCTCTCGGTGTAGAACGGCGGGATCAGCGCGAAGTCGGCGTCCACCGGTCGGCCGGTCAGCTCGCCGAACAGGACGCGGACCTGGTCGGCGTCGTCATAGGTCAGGCGGTTGAGGGCGGCGGTGAGCGCCATGGCCCGCCGGACGTTGGCGACCATGGCCGCGGAGTCGGGCGTGCGCCTGGGAATGAACCGGGTGCGATCGTCATGGGCCATGCGGGGTTTCCTTCGGGCGCGGGGGACCGGCGGTCGGCGCAGGACAGGCGTGCCGGGATTCGGCCCGCGTCGCCACGCGGCGGCCAGGCTGGCGGCGTGGCGGGCGCGCAGGCGGACCCGGCGAAAGAACCTCCGCCCCTTGTCGGCCGGGATCGTCGCGGGCCGTCCTTGGTTCGACAGCCACCGAAAGACCGAGCCTTCCCATGTCCTTCCAAACCTATCTCGACACCATCCAGGCCAAGACCGGCCTCGACGCCCAGGCGCTGAAGGCCGCGGCCGACGCGGCCGGACTGTCCGACGGCGGCCAGCTCAAGCCGGGCGTGAAGGCCGGCCAGGTCGTGGCCTGGGGCAAGGGCGCGCTGGGCCTGGGCCACGGCCACGCCATGGCGATCTACGCCCTGCTGTCGGGCAAGCGGAAGCCGGGCGACTGAACGGCCAGGACGGCGCGGCCTTGCGGAACCCGCCGAACCGTCACAGCTTCCGCCTGCAACAGGGGGAGAGGTTCGATGGGCGCCATATCTTGGATTCACTGGCTGATCATCGGCATAGCGCTGTTCATCCTGGGTTTCCCAGCGGCGCGGATTCTCAAGCGGGCAGGGTTTTCGCCTTGGTGGTGCCTGATCGCCGCCCTGCCCTATGTGAACATCATCGGTCTGTGGGTGTTCGCGTTCGTGAAGTGGCCGGCCTTGGAGCGGACCAAAGGCTAGGGGTTCCGCGAGGGACGCTGCGCCCCTTGAGGCCTCAGTCCTCCGGATCGTAGGCCTGGTCGCCCTTGTCGACCATCAGGTCGGTGGCCACGAAGTCCAGGGCGTCTTCCGGGTCCTCGAAACTCAGCTCCGACACCGTCTGGTCGCGGACCGAGACCCCGGCCTTGTGGGTGCTGTCCGGATCGCCGGTGACCAGCGGATGCCAGTCGGGCAGGGTCTTGCCCTCGTGCAGCCGGCGATAGGCGCAGGACGGCGGCATCCATTCCAGGGTCTCGATGTTGTGCGGCGTCAGCTTGATGCAGTCGGGCACGGTCTTGCGACGGTTGGGATAGTCCTTGCAGCTGCAGCGGTGCTCGTCGAACAGCTGGCAATGCACCCGGGTGGGGATGATCTCGCCGGTGTCCTCGTCCTCGAAGCGAACCAGGCAGCAAAGGCCGCAGCCGTCGCAGAGACTCTCCCACTCGGGGACGGTCATCTGGTTTAGGGACTTCGTCTCCCAGAAAGGTTTGCGCGCCATCATCGCGGCGTCCTAAACCCAATTCGCCCCGAAACCAAACGGGGAGACCAAACGGGACCATGGGGCCGACTTGAACGACTGGACGCTGCCGCCCTATCGCTTCGACGACGAACCGACGCGCCCGAAGGCCCAGCGGCCGCCGGAATCCGGGGGTGCGCCGCCGCCGCCGCCCCCGCCTGGGCCGCCGCGCGGCCCCCCGCCCGGGCCGCCGCCGGAGGAGCCCTTCCGCGCGGATTTGAAGCACGCCAGGGCCCAGGCCAAGGCGCGCAGGGCGCGGTGGATCTGGATCCCGCTGCTGGTGGTGCTGGGGCTGGGCCTGCTGGGCGGCGGGGCCGGGGCCGGCTATGTCTGGTGGACGTACCTGCGCGACACCCCGACCCTGCCCTCGCGCGAGGCGTTGTTCGCGGTCAACCGCGCGCCGGGCATCCGGTTCGAGGACCGCAACGGCCAGGTGATCGCCACCCGCGGCCCGCGCTACGGCCAGCGCATCGGCCTGGCCGGCGTGCCCAACTACGTGCCGCTGGCCTTCCTGGCCGCCGAGGACAAGCGGTTCTACCAGCACGGGGCCATCGACCTCTACGGCATCGTCCGCGCCGCCTGGGTCAACCATCGGGCCGGCCGCACCCTGCAGGGCGGCTCGACCCTGAGCCAGCAGCTGGCCAAGGGCCTGTTCCTGACGCCCGACCGCACGGTCAGGCGCAAGCTGCAGGAAATGCTGATGGCCTACCGGCTGGAGCGGGTCCTGACCAAGGACGAGGTGCTGGAGCTGTACCTGAACCGGGTGTTCTTCGGGGCCAACACCTTCGGGGTGGACGGCGCCAGCCGCACCTATTTCGGCAAGTCGGCCAGCCAGCTGACCCTGTCGGAGGCCGCCCTGCTGGCCAGCCTGCCCAAGGCCCCCTCGCGCCTGGCCCTGACCCGCGACATGGGCGCCGCCCTGGCCCGCTCGCGCCTGGTCCTGGGGAACATGCGCAAGGAGGGCTGGATCACCGCCGAGCAGGAGCGCCGGGCCCTGGAGGACACGCCCAGGCTCTCGCCCCTGGCCGTGGCCGCCGAGGGCGACTACGGCTGGGTGCTGGACTACGCCACCGCCGAGGCCGTGCGCATCGCCGGCCAGAACGCCCCGGACCTGGTGGTCCGGCTGACCATCGACCCGCGCCTGCAGCACGTAGGCGCCGAGACCGTGCGCCAGGCCATCCAGGTCGGCGGCGAGAACGCCGGGGCCGGCCAGGCGGCCCTGCTGTCGCTGTCGGCCGACGGGGCCGTGCGGGCCATGGTGGGCGGGACCGACTATGTCGAGAGCCCGTTCAACCGCGCCGTCCAGGCCCGCCGCCAGCCCGGCTCGACCTTCAAGCCGTTCGTCTACGCCGCGGCCCTGGAGAAAGGCGTGCTGCCCAGCGACATCCGCGTCGACGGGCCGGTGCGGTTCGGCGACTGGCGGCCCGAGAACTACGCCGGCGGCTATCGCGGCCCGATGACCGTGCAGGACGCCCTGGTCAATTCGATCAACACCATCGCCGTCAAGCTGGCCCGGGAGGCCGGCGGCCCGGCGATCGGCGACCTGGCCCGGCGGTTCGGGATCACCAGCCTGCCGTCCAACCCCGACCTGTCGGTGGCCCTGGGGGCCTACGAGGTGAACCTGATGCAGCTGACCTCGGGCTTCCAGGTGTTCCAGCAGGGCGGCGTCCGCCTGGAGCCCTACGTGATCGAGAGCATCGCCACCCAGGACGGCCAGCCGATCTTCGCCCACACGACGCCGGCCGTTCCGCCCTCCGTCTACGACATCAGCAAGGCCAGCATGATGGTCAAGATGATGAAGAAGGTGGTCGAGGTCGGCACGGCCCGGCGGGCGGCGTTCGGCTGGCCGGCGGCGGGCAAGACAGGCACCAGCCAGAACTGGCGCGACGCCTGGTTCGTGGGCTTCACGCCCGACTACGTGACCGGCGTCTGGGTGGGCAATGACGACGACCGGCCGATGAACAAGGTGGTCGGCGGCGACATCCCGGCCAGCATCTGGCGGCGCTACATGCTGGCGGCCCACGAGGGCCTGGCGGTGCGCGACTTCCCCTGGCTGCTGGCCGACCCGGCGCCCCTGTCCACGCCCGATCCCCGCAACGGCTTCTACGAGACCCTGGCCGCCGAGTTCGCCCGCTCGGCCTCGGAACTGGAACCGGCTGCCGTGCCTGAGATCCCGGCGTCCGGACCAGAGTCCTCGCCGGAACAGCTGCCATACTAGGGGCGGATCGCCCCCAAGGATCGCCCAGGAACCCCGGTCGCTCCGAGACCTGAAGGACACAGTCGCGCCATCGATCTGTATCGGGCGGATATCCTGCCCCCGGGTCGGAGGGGCGTCCAAATTCCGTCGCTCCGCCACGACCGCGATACCCAGGAAACCGCCCGTCCCCGCGCCATCCCCGTTAGATCCGTGCGCTCCGGCAACGATCTCCAATTCGCGCCGGCGCCCGCGAAACCAGCCTCTTTTGCGGCGATGCACATCGATAATCGATCTCTGGATATCGACCGTCGATGAGCAACGTTACAATAATTACAGATCTGTAAGAATTTAGTTTCAGCGCACCGGTTCCTTGAACCGCGATACTTACAGTCAAGCTCGAAGATCGGCGTTTTCTCTACATACCATTGCGCCTCTGACACCTAAAAGACCTATTCTCGCCGTATTTTGGTATCGGCCGTTGCTTCGATGTGACAGGTCCTAGACATATTCATTACATGACGGCGTCGGCGATTGACGCCTGTCTTTGGCGGCTCCTATCCCAGCGGCAACCGGGGACGACGTCCTCCGGGAAACCTGAAACTGACAGGGCGACGGGACGAGCAGCCGATGCGGCCAGGCTCCGAGCGCCCGGAGGGACCGAGATGAAATTGCAGATCACCCGCGGACGCCTGCTCGCGACGACGATGATGGCGGGGGTGGCCGCCTTCGCCGGCTTCGCCGCGAACGCCCAGACCGCGCCGGCCCCGGCCGCCGCCCAGGCCGCGCCCGCCGACAACGAGGTCGAAGCCGTCGTCGTCACCGGTTCACTGCTGCGCCGCACCGACACCGCGACCCCGTCGCCGGTCACCGTCCAGACCACCGAGCAGCTGAAGGCCCAGGGCATCACCACGATCGCCGACGCCATCCGCAGCCTGTCGGCCGACAACTCCGGCTCGATCCCCGCCGCCTTCGGCAACGGCTTCGCCGCCGGCTCGACCGGCGTGTCGCTGCGCGGCCTGTCGGTCAACTCGACCCTGGTGATGATCGACGGCCTGCGCAACGCCAACTACCCGCTGGCCGACGATGGCCAGAAGGCGTTCGTCGACCTCAACTCGATCCCGTTCAACGCAGTCGAGCGCATCGAGACCCTGAAGGACGGCGCCTCGTCGCTGTACGGCGCCGACGCCATCGGCGGCGTGGTCAACATCATCATGAAGTCCAACTACCAGGGCATGAGCGCCGACGCCTCGATCGGGACCAGCGAGCACGGCGGCGGCGACCAGTACCGCTTCAACGCCGACATCGGCTACGGCGACCTGGATACCGACAAGTACAACCTGTACGCCGACTTCGAGTACCAGCTGGACAAGCGCATCCGCATCGACCAGCGCGGCTTCCCGTACAACACCAACGACCTGACCTCGATCCCCGGCGGCCAGAACAACAACCCGCAGGCGGGCGGCAGCACCTTCTACGGCAACGTCAAACCGGCCTTCCTGACCACCCCCGGCGACCTGACCAGCGGCCAGGCCATCGGCGGCGTCGGCAACGAGTGGCGCCCGCTGCGCACCTGCGCCAGCAACGCCCCGCTGACCACCGACCCGCGCCTCGACGACGCCACCGGCCAGTCGATCGGCACCTACTGCGCCCAGAACATCGCCACCTTCGGCGACGTCCAGCCCAAGCAGGAGCGCATCGGGACCTACGGCCGCTTCACGATCAAGCCGAACGACAACCTCGAGGCCTACCTCTCGGGCAGCTTCGTGCAGAGCAAGACCTCGGTCACCGGCACCCCAGTCAACATCTCGTCCAGCACGCCGCACAACCTGAGCAACATCGTCCTGCCGATCACCCTGACCGACGGCAGCCTGAACCCGAACAACCCGTTCGCGGCGGCCGGCCAGTACGCCCTGATCAAGTACCGCTTCAGCGACCTGCCAGCCGACTCCCAGTACACCAACCGCATGGCCCGCATGGTCGCCGGCGTGAAGGGCAACGCCCTGGACTGGGACTACCAGGCCAACCTGGTGATCGCCCACGGCTGGCTGGAAAGCTCCCTGAACGGCTTCGTCAGCTACAGCAACCTGATGAAGGTGATCGCCGACGGCTCGTACAACTTCGTCGACCCGTCCCAGAACACCGACGCCGTCCGCAAGGCGCTGTCGCCGACCCTGGCCAAGACCTCGACCTCGGACCTGGACTCGATCAGCTTCCAGGCCTCGCGCAGCGTGTTCGCCCTGCCGGGCGGCGACGCCCAGCTGGGCGTGGGCGGCGAGTTCCGCTACGAGGCCACCAACGACCCGGCCCTGAACCCCACCAACGACGCCCAGGGCCTGGGCAACGCCAAGACCATCGGCAACCGCACGGTCGCCTCGGCCTTCGCCGAGCTGGGCATGCCGATCACCGACAAGATCGAAGTCAACGCCTCGGGTCGCTACGACCACTATTCCGACTTCGGCGACAACTTCTCGCCGAAGCTGGGCGTGAAGTTCAGCCCGATCAAGGAACTGGCGCTGCGCGGCACGATCTCGAAGGGCTTCCGCGCCCCCAGCTTCTCGGAATCGGGCGACTCCGCCGCCCAGGGCTTCACGACCTTCTCGTTCGACGACGCCTCGTTCGACGCCTTCCGCGCCGCCCACGGCGACAACGAGTACACCAAGGATTACTCGCTCTCGCTGATCACCACGGCCAATCCGGACCTGAAGCCGGAAAAGTCGACCAGCTACACCTTCGGCACGGTGTGGGCCCCGACCCGCAACTTCAGCGTCTCGCTGGACTACTACCACATCAAGAAGACCGACGTGATCGCCCAGGCCGCCCCGGGCGCGGCCCTGGACGCCTACTATTCGGGCCAGGCCATCCCGGCCGGCTACACCGTCGTCGCCGACGCGGTGGATCCGGACCATCCGACCGCCCAGCGCCGCGTGCTGTCGGTGGCCTCGCCCTACATCAACGCCGACTCGCTGGTCACCAGCGGCCTGGACCTGAACGTCCAGGCCAGCTTCTACCTGCCCTACGACGTGAAGTGGACGACCAACCTCGACGCCACCACCCTGTTCGACTTCAAGTACACGCAGGACGGCACGACCTATAACTACGTCGGCAAGGAAGCGCCGTACGCCCTGTCGTCAGGCGCCGGCACCCCGAAGAACCGCCTGTCGTGGTCCAACACCTTCGAGCACGGCCCGATCCACGTGACCGGCACGATGAACTACGTCAGCGGCATGCGTGAAATCGACGACAGCGCCGCCAACGGCTGCCTGTACGGCGACGACGACTTCTACTGCCGCGTGAAGTCGTTCACGACCGTCGACCTGACCGGCTCGTACGACGTGACCGAAAAGGCCAGCGTCTACGCCGACGTCTTGAACCTGTTCGACACCGGCCCGATGTTCAACCCGGCCAACTACGCCGCGGTGAACTGGAACCCGACCTATTCGCAGTCGGGCGCCGTGGGCCGCTACTTCCGGGTGGGCGTCCGCCTGAAGTACTAGGATCTCGCGTACGGGGTCACCCAGTTCCGACCCCGATGAGATGGAAGGGGCCGTCCGCGAGGACGGCCCCTTTTTTTCATGGACGAGGACGCCGCCGCGACCGGCGCGGGGACGCAAGCTCGCGCTCGTGTCCCGGCCAGCCCGGATCGGGCCTTGCCGTCGGCCTATCCGGCCTAGATCCCGTACCTCCGATTGATGCGGAAATAGGCCAGCAGCACCGCGCCGGCGATCAGGGGCGGCAGGCCCGCCAACAGCCAGCCGCCAACGCCGATCTCGTTGGGCGAGGAGCCCGAGGCCAGGCCCGTCATGATCCCGGCCCAGGTCAAGCCGCAGACCACCCAGCAGACGAAGGTGCGAACCCAGCCGTCCAGCCGCCACAGGGCCAAGGCCAGGCCGCCGCCCATGGCCAGGAGCAGGGTCGTCAGGCCGATCTGCGCCCGCAGGCCGACGCCCTCGGCGACCGCGCCGATCACGGTCCAGACGACGACGCCTCCCAGCACCAGCAGCACGCAGGACCCGACGCCATAGCTGATCCGCGAGGCGGCCATCCGGGCTCGCCAGGCGTCCGGCAGCCGATCCCCGATCATGTTGGCGGCGATCACCGCCAGGATGAGGGCCCCGCCGACCAGGACGATCGAACGCTCCCTGCCGCCCTCCGCGAGCCCCGCGCGGAGCCCTTCGGCGACGAGCCAGAAGAAGGCGCCATACAGCAGGACGGCCAGGATCCGACCCAACCGGGACCTGAGGAGCCACGACCCCGACGCCAGCTGCAGCAGCATGACGAGCCAGAAGACCCCTCCCGCATGGGTCGCGACCGAGGGCCACAGCCGCCCGTCGGCCAGCCAGAGCAGGCCGCCGAAGACCACCGCGGCGGCCATATGGAGGCGGAAGGGCTTGGCGATGGGTTCGGCTGCGTCGGTCATGCTCGCCAAGGTAGCGCTAGTTCCGCACCTCGGCGCAAGCCCCCAAACCGCGCGTTTCAAGAAATCCCCCCGCCCCCTCGCCTCCCCTGCTATACGCCCCCATCTCCTCCCTCCTCGCCGACAGTTAGACCCTCCCGACCATGGCTTCCCCGACTCGCGCCCCTGTCCTGGCCCTCAAGGACGTCCGCCTCGCCGATGGGGCCAAGCCGCTGTTCGACGGGGTGGACCTGGCGCTGGAGCCGCGGGTGCGGGCCTGCCTGGTCGGCCGCAACGGGGCCGGCAAGTCGACGCTGCTGAAGATCCTGGCCAATCAGGGCATCGAGGCCGACAGCGGCGAGCGCGCCGCCCAGCCCGGCGCCAAGATCGTCTATGTCAGCCAGGAGCCGGACATCACCGGCGACACCCTGCTGGACTACTGCACCCAGGGCGGGGCCGAGGACTACGAGGCTCACGCCACCCTGGCCGACTTCGGCCTGGACTACGCCAAGAGCACGGTGGGCCTGTCGGGCGGCGAGCGGCGCCGCGCGGCCCTGGCGCGGGCCTTCGCCGAGCAGCCCGACGTGCTGCTGCTGGACGAACCGACCAACCACCTGGACATCTTCGCCATCCAGACGCTGGAAGAGGAACTGGCCAATTCCAAGTGCGCGGCCCTGATCGTCAGCCACGACCGCGCCTTCCTCAACCGCGTCACCCAGCGCACCTTCTGGCTGGAGCACCGCAAGGTGCGCCGCCTGGACAAGGGCTTCGCCGAGTTCGAGATCTGGAGCGAGCAGGTGCTGGCCGCCGAGGCCGACGAGGAGCGGCGGCTGAACAAGCAGCTGGAGCGCGAGAACGCCTGGCTGGCGCGCGGCGTCCAGGGCCGGCGGGCCCGCAACGAAGGCCGCCGCCGGGCCTTGATGGACCTGCGCGCCCAGAAGCGCGACCTCCAGGCCGACAAGCGCGGCAGCATGACCCTGGCCGTCGAGAGCTCGGGCACGTCCGGCAAGAAGGTGGTCGAGGCCAAGCACGTCACGAAAAAGTTCGGCGACCGGGTGATCGTCGAGGACTTCTCGACCCGCATCCTGCGCGGCGACCGCGTGGCCCTGGTCGGTCCCAACGGGGCGGGCAAGACCACCCTGGTGCGCATGCTGCTGGGCGAGATCCCGATCGACGCCGGCACGATCAGCCTGGGCACCAATCTGGAGATCTCCTACGTCGACCAGAACCGCATGGCGCTGTCGGAGAAGATGACCCTGTGGGACTTCCTGACCCCCGGCGGCGGCGACTCGATCCTGGTGCGCGGCATCCCCAAGCACGTGGCCGGCTACGCCAAGGAGTTCCTGTTCACCGAGGCCCAGCTGCGCCAGCCGGTCACCAGCCTGTCGGGCGGCGAGCGCAACCGCCTGCTGCTGGCCCGGGCCCTGGCCACGCCGACCAACCTGATGGTGCTGGACGAGCCGACCAACGACCTGGACATGGACACCCTGGACCTGCTGGAGGAGGTGCTGGCCGATTTCGAGGGAACCCTCATCCTGGTCAGCCACGACCGCGATTTTATTGATAGACTTGCGACCTCGACCATCGCCATGAACGGCCACGGCAAGGTGCTGGAGACCCCCGGCGGCTGGAGCGACCTGATCGACCAGAGCCCGGACTTCTTCAAGGGGGCTCGCGGCGCGGCCGGCGACTTCGCCACGGGGACCGGCTCGCACAAGGCGGTGATCACCCCCTCGGCCCCGCCCGCCCCGAAGAAGAGCATCAAGCTGTCCTACAAGGACCAGCGGCGCCTGGAGGAATGCGAGGCCCTGATCGCCGCCTCGCCGAAGATCATCGCCGACATCGAGGCCCGGCTGGCCGATCCGGGCTTCTACGCCCGCGATCCCAAGGGCTTCGACAAGGTGATGAAGGACCTCGACAAGGCCCGCGCCGACCTGGCGACGGCCGAGGAGGACTGGCTGGCGCTGGAGGAAAAGCGCGAGGCGATGGCCTCCTGAGCCGCGACTGGGGACAGGCGCATGCGCCTGTCCCCGTCACTGCGCGCCTGCTGAAGCCCTCTACACCACCACCTGTGAGCCCATCTCCACTACCCGGCCGGCCGGGATGTGGAAGTAGTCGATCGGGTCGGCGGCGTTCTTGACCATCCAGATGAACAGCCGGTCCTGCCACAGCGGCATGCCCCCAACCGGCGAGGAGCCGGGCGAGGCCACCACCGTGCGGCGGCCGACGAAGAACGAGGTCGACATCAGGTCGAAGACCAGGCCCCGGCGGCGGCAGCTGCCCAGGGCGCGCGGGATGTGCGGCGTCTCCATGAAGCCGTAGTGGATGGTCACGCGCTGGAAGCCCG
>Ga0209758_1004817_pt1 | contig 10893 bp, 12 predicted proteins | sample AraplaMF_Col_mMF_FD_184258 | JGI IMG/M metagenome (GOLD analysis project Ga0209758, IMG submission 184258) | Arabidopsis root microbial communities from the University of North Carolina, USA - plate scrape MF_Col_mMF (SPAdes) (version 2) | ecosystem: Host-associated > Plants > Roots > Endosphere... | reverse complement strand
TGGAGACTGTCCCCGCATGGTGAGAACCCTCACCCGCCGCGCGCGGGACGATGCTTCGCATCGCCCGGGGCGCGTCGGCCTCTCCCGCAAGCGGGAGAGGCGGGAGCAAGCTCCGCTGCCACCGCGCTTAACCCGCCAGCCCAGCACCTGAAAGAGCCGACATGATCGACAGCAAGGAAGCCTCCGCGGCGCTGGCCGACATCGACGACATCGTCCAGCGCGTCAAGCAATCGCAGCTCTATGAGCTGGCGAGCCTGGCCGCGATCTGGTGGGGCATTCTGGTGTTCGCAGGCAATCTCGTCACCTGGCTCTGGCCGGTCTGGGCGATCCGCGCCTGGGTTGCCGTGGACGTTGTCGGCGTCATCGGTCTGGTCGGGCTCCGCCTGCTCAACCCACCGCATCATCCGCGCGGAGCCGGCTTCGACGTCCGCTTGCTGCTGGTGTTCATGTCGTTCTTCGCCTTCGGCTATCTCTGCACCGACGTCATCGGCCATTTCGGCCCGCGCCAGTTAGGGGCGTTCTGGCCGCTCTACTTCATGCTGTTCTACACGCTGGCGGGCCTCTGGTTCGGCACCGCCTTCGTCGCCATCGGCCTCGGCATCTCCGCGCTGACGCTGATCGGCTTCTTCTATATCGGCGAGGCGTTTCCGCTCTGGATGGCCTTCGTCAACGGCGGCGGCCTGATCCTCGGCGGCCTCTGGATGCGGCGGATCTGATGGCCGAGCTCGACGACATCATCCACCAGCCGCTGCGGCTGAAGATCATGGCCGCGCTGAACGCGCTGCCGGCGACGGCAGGCCTGGAGTTCGCGCGCCTGAAGAAGCTGACCGGCGCCACTGACGGCAATCTCGGCGCACATATCGAGACGTTGGCGAAGGCCGGCTATGTCTCGGTGGAGAAGGCGTTCGTGGGGAAGAAGCCGCAGACCACGGTGACGGCGACCGCGATGGGCCGCGGCGCGTTTGCGCGGCATGTGGCGACGTTGCAGGAGATTATCGCGGGGAAGCAGGATTAGCGGCGGTCGTCATTCCAGGACCTCGCGAAACGACGAGCTCTGAATCCATCGCAGCACCTGCGCCGCCGCTTGGATTGCAGGCTCGTGCCGTGGCGCCGACGGTTCGCTCGGCCGGAAAGTCCGATCCTATCCAAGAGCGGACATAGAATGCAGCCGTCTTTTTGACCCGAAGCCGACATCATCGCCCAACCCTATCACGGCACATTAACGGGGTGGAACGATCGTGCATATGGCGTAACTATTGGTTGTACACGTAGATATTCTTTAGTTGAGATTGCTTCTTGCGTGCGTCGGCAGTTTCAACTATTGCATTTCTAGGAGCGTGGATGTGCCTACTCGCCTCTATCGAAAATCCGTCATCATCCTTGCGGTGCTTTTTATTGCGCTTCCGACTTCCTTTCCCGAAGCAGCCCCAGACCTGACTCTTGCTCTTCAAGGGCTGCTAACGGGCGACAAGACGGCCAACGATAAGCTCATCGGCGAATTTCTGAGAGGTTATGCGAAAGGGAATCGCGCCGAGCCAGTGCCAGCAACGAAGCAGAATCAAAGCGCCGACAAGACGAAAGTAAAGAAAGGGCGCGACGATCAAGCTCTCGATCAAGCGTATCAGCGGGGCTTTAGTCTTGGCCGACGCGACAGGGAGGCCGAAGAAAGGAAATCCTCCAAACGGTGAGCCGTTCACCAGCCCTCGGAGCCAAAGCTTTAGACACAGGAGGCATATGTGATCGCGACAAGAAAAGTATTTTTCTCGGCGCTGATGATCGCAACATTCCTGAGTGAGCCAGCTGCAGCGACTTTATGCGATGGAAAGTTTTTCCTAGTAAATTCGACGAACTACAGGATTAACGAATTCATCGTTTACAAGGATGGAGACGCGACGAACCTCCTCATCCAGCCGTTGGAGTCGAGGAGCAGCGGTGCATCGAGTCGGCAGATTGCACTTTACCCGTCGGGTTCAGCCCAGTTCAAAATAATCTTTTCTTTCAAGCAATCCGTCTCTGGGACCATCAATGATCTCTGCGCGAACGAACGGACGATCGTTGTGACGTCGGATTTCAATTGGTATCTTCAATGAAGCCGGCTCGTCGCCTCGTGCTTCTGCTGGATGGCACTTGGAATGAAGATGCAGCGTACAATCAGGATACTAACATCGTCCGCATGCGCGATATCATCGCCGACAGTCTGACGGATCTCAAGACAGTTCCACCAACTGAGATCGATGACCTCGACGAGATCGATCTCCTGAGTCTTAGTGCAAGGCGATGGAACGATATCGACTACTTCTTTTTTTATGAGCGAGGAGTAGGAACGGGCCCTGGGCTTAATCGTATCCTTGGTGGGGCGCTCGGCTGGGGGCTGAGCCAGAACGTTCGTCGCGCTTACCGCTTCCTCAGCAGAAACTATGTGTCTGGAAGCGAGATCTTCATCTTCGGATTCTCAAGAGGAGCCTATACCGCTCGGTCCCTCGTTGGTTATCTCGGCTCAGCCGGGCTATTACGCGCTGAGTGCTGTCTGCCAGAGATCGAGAAGGACGCGTGGGACTACTATCGAACCTCGCCCAACGACCGGCTACCTGGGATGCAAATCAAGCTGCAACGGCACAGCCATTCGGCCGAGCAATTGCGAATTAGTTGCCTGGGTGTATTCGATACTGTGGGCACATTGGGTGTTCCCGCTTCGCTATTTAACAGGTTTAATCGGTCGAAATATGAGTTTCATGACGTCGAGTTGTCCCCGATTGTAAAGTTGAATTTGCACGCCCTTGCGATTGACGAGCGGCGGCTTCAATTTGAAGCCAGTGTTTGGCGCTATAACAAGTTCAGACCCAATAACTCCGTTACCGAGCAAGTCTGGTTCCCGGGGACGCACTCGGACATCGGCGGTGGCTATTACTCAGATGAAGAGCGGGACGCCCCGGCACGCGGGCTCGACGATGTCCCACTCGACTGGATGCTTAAGCGTCTGCGTTTTCATTATCCGACTTTTCCAGTCGTGGATGGCGCGGTTGTAAGCAAATTCCGCCCGATATTGGGCAGGTTGAAAAAAGCTGGATTGCTACATGAATCGCGTACATGGAGGTATCGGATAACGTCTCCAGCCATTCGCGCCATCGCAAATATTCGACCACCTCGCTTTCGTGAAGAGAAACGCGTCAGCTATGATCGGGATGCGTTCATGGTCGGAGAGTCTGTTCACATTTCGGCACTAGAACGGATCGCGCGATTAACTCCCTACAAGCGTCGTGGGTTGAGGCAGCTATATCTTCCGCGAAACCTCGTCGAGTTGTTGCCGGATCTCTATTCCAAGTACTGTGAGCGGCTCGACCTTGTCTATGGACCGGACTCTCTTTCCGTGACCAGTTGGACTGGAGAAGTCGTTGAAACCCATGTCGATCCAAACGAACGTGGGCCAGAATTGAAGGAAGTGCAGGACGCGTTGACTGCTGCAGTGGCGCGCCTGAAAGTTCTCGGATACGATGTCACGTCCGTTTCGCTAAAGTCGCCCGAGGCTGCGCGCACGCTGAATGCTTGCAAACCCGCGCGCCTGACGCCTTGGGCTCGGCGGCTTATCCTGACTCGACCGCGGCGCATAATCAGGTCGATTCGCCGAAGAGGTTCGTCAATCTTCAGCTCGTAGGAAGGGTTGAGCTCGTAGGAAGGGTTGAGCCGTTGCGAAACCCATCGCTTCTCTATCCCCTCTCCGTAATCGCGGCCGTCATCCGACTGATCGCCGGCCCAATAGGCGGGGTAATTGCCGAGCTTTACGTGGCGATGAAACGAGGAGGGTGCCCAGTCACGTACTCGGTTAACGAGCCCGTGCTGATTGATTGAACGTAGTCCGCAGCCCGCGCGAAATCGACTTCGTCGCGAATGGTAGGCCCCAATATCTGCGTTGCCAGATGCCCCGCTCACCTTTCGCCGAGCGGCTTCGGGATATCCTCTCGTTGCGCGCCAGACCGCGCGAACAGGTGGAATTACGGTGACAGTGCACTTAATTCCCAAGAGGGCAGGCAAATTGAATGCACTGTCACCGTAATTCACAGCAACCGGCCGCGGCGCCTTTGCGCGGCATGTGGCGACGTTGCAGGAGATCATTGCGGGAGGCAGGTTTAGCCGATTGGCGGGACTGGTGTAGTTGGGCGGGGCCAAGCAACCGACATTCGAATATCAGGCGCGAACCCTACGTCCGTCCTCACACACGAAATGGCACCATGGTGACTGACGCGGGCTCTTCTTTAAGGCAGTCGCCGAGTGCTGCACAGGCAGCGAGAGAAAATGGCGTCCCTCAAGTGAGACGAAGGGGCAACTCAAGAAACATTGATTTGATGCGCACAAATCAGCTCTGCCGCTTCGCGATTGCTACCACTTTGCCACTACCAGCAACGGTCCCAACGTTAGATCTGCGCGGGGTTGAACTAGCGCTTCAAAGCACAATCTCGTTGATGGTCAGGTCAGTCAATGGCAAGTTCTCACGCACACGTCTCAGGCGGTCCAGAATTTCATTCTTCAGCGCCACTAGCGGTTTACCTATGAGATGATCTGCAAGTTCTTTCTGTAAGTCCGAGCCCATCAAGATGGTGCCGCCCGAAACAGTTTCGATCCGTTTCGCGAGACGCCCTAGGTCGCTGTACGCCACATTAGGTCGGCCTATCGCATCGGCAGGCACAGCCAAGCGCCTCCACTCCATGGTGTTATCTTCGTAGAACTTCTGCAGCTTCGAGGTGCACAGAAAGATCAATTTAAGCCGCTGATTTTTTGCGCTGCGAAGGCTTTGATAGAGGCGCTTCGAAATAGGGGGGTAGCCTGAAAAGAGCGCGACGCCTCCGCGTTCCCCCACCCTCTCTAGGTTAAGCTCCCGGTTAAGCTCCCGGCTCAGCTCGTTTGCGAAAATCTTGCGCATCCGATCGTATGAGCTGCCATGTAAGCTTTCCCTTATGCGCGCCACAGCGGCGCGGTTCGACAGATAGGGATAGACGCCTATATCGTCGGAAGTCTTGTCAGACCACAGCAACTCAAAGAAATTCCTCTCAAGCGAGGAGGCGCGCAATTCAACTTCTGGCTGGTGTGCTCTTGAATAGAACCATAAGAACGTCGGACGATTGATAAGAAGATGCTTTGGATCATGTACAGTGAAGATGGAGCAGAGCTGCTTCGTTAGAAAGTCTTGCTCGGCGACAGTGTCGTAAAACGCCATAACCGGCGCGGTGCTATCGTTGTAGCTTTTGACCACCGCGTCCGTTATCCACTCAACGTTTTGATATCGGGAAACGGCTAGCACGGCTGCATCAAGTAAGGCTGGGGAGAGAACAGCGTCACTGGTTTGGTTCGACGCTGCTGCAGGTGGGGGTATCGGAGCGCCTTCCGCTCCAACGATTTGTTTGCACCTGACGTTAGACAGATCAATTCCGTCGAGTATTGACCCTGTGAGGTTCAACGTGTCTGCTGTTAAAGTTCCGAAATCCACGTTGGTTAAGTCACAGTTCTGGAGGTCCATTGCCGGATCAATGCCAAATCGGTCCACCAATGACGCGAAGTCTTCCTCCTCGCTCTCAAGTAGAGCGAAGAGCGCCTTGAGCGCGTTAGTCGTCATTTTTTAGGTCGCCACGTAACGTTGAAATCCATCCAACGATTGTCCCAGATCCGGCTTTGTCGACTATCTCGTTGATCTCCTTCAGGTGCTTTGACAGAAGAACCTTCGCGATTGCCGCTTGGTTGGGTGACTTCTTAAAACGGTCTATGAATGCTGGGGACGCCTGTAAGTCGATTATGACAATGTCTTTGGGCTGGAATGTAAGTCGTCCCTCCACTCTGACGTTAGGCGACGTCACACGCACCTTGCAAAGCGCCTCGTCGCCTGAATATCGGGACCGCATGTAGGCCTCGGCGACGGCGGAGAAACGCCATCTATTGTTCGACAGTGCGACCACAGGTTCTTCCCGCGTGTCCACAACCTGCGTCTCGGTTGACGAGACTTTCGCGTTCCTACTGGCCTCTCCGCCCAGCGCGATCGCGGCTCCCGCGTCGGCAGCCTTCGCATCTAAAGCCTTCGCCTTCGCGCGGATCGAAGCCTTAGCTCCAACTTGTGTCTTGGTCGTCGCGACTTGCGACCGCTCGACATGTGTCTTCGCTGATGTTGGTTTCGTATCACCAAAGCGCGGCACTGACGGTTCAATTTTGCAGCCTGCCAGGTCCAAGATGAGCGTAGCTCTGGAAAGACCTATCTCGACCGACTTCGACCAATCCTCGGAAGAAACGGACATCGTCCCAAATCGAACATCCGCGCCAAGTAGGAAGTCCTGCTCATGCGCCCCTTGTGGGGCGAAGAGCGCCACTTCTAGCAAGTCACCGCATCCCGTCTGCGAGCTCTGCTCAAGGATGATCGGTTTCGGCTTTTTAGGCGCCAAGGTCACACCTCGTGCAAGCTGCACAATTAGAAAACGGGTGGTAGCTAAGATGCTCAGGAGCAAGCAAAGACGCAAGCCGCGCCCGCACGCTAACCGGCTGGTGCACTAGCGATGAAACGAAGCCTCGGAACTCCAAACGACAGTTGTGTAAAACATCGACGGTCGAAAAACGCGTTTGCAAAGCTCGGCGCGGCGGCCGGCTCTATAACGACTTAATGTTGGCCGCTAGCTCATCCCGAACCCCATTTCCAACGGGGCGGTGATCTAATCGTCTTGCCCAAGCTCACGCTTTGCAACTGCGATTGCGTCCGCCGAAGACTGCGCTTGGCGACTGCTTACAGTGTGAAAGTGACGCCCCCCTCCGTTGCGTTGGTAGCTTACCTTCCACTCATAATGATCCTTGTCGCCACCAATGTGCTGGGCGCCGAAGCCTGCGCCAATAACCTTGACACTCATTTCGCAATCCTCCGTAGGGACCTATCCAGAGCTTAACCGATTCGTGGCATCCCTCGCAGCCACGCAAAACGGAATCGCAGAAATTCCGTAAGGCCTTTAGTGCCTTCCCAGTCGAATGTGTTACCAATTGATCTAACGTTCGTTGCGGCGTCCAGCATCGCAATGTTCGTCGTTCCGCGGAACGCCGAGATAGACTCCGGAGTGTCGTCGACCGCTCTGCGCATGGCGCGGCCCGATGGATTCCGAGTTCGTGGCCTCGCCGCGCCTCCGAATGACGGGAAGTTCGGAGCTCATCCCCCCTTGAGCCCCGCCCCGATTCATGCGACCTCCGCCCCCAGCAAAACCCCTCATTCTGAGCCCTCGATGCACATTCTCCTGCTTGGTTCCGGCGGCCGTGAACATGCCCTGGCGTGGAAAATCGCGGCCTCTCCCCTCGTGACCAAACTCTGGTGCGCGCCCGGCAATGCCGGCATCGCGCGGGAGGCGGAGTGCGTGGCGCTCGATGTGGCCGACCATGCCGCCGTGATCGCCTTCTGCAAGACCAACGCGGTCGAGCTCGTGGTGGTCGGGCCGGAGACGCCGCTGGCGGCCGGCATCGTCGATGATCTCACCGCCGCCGGCATCAAGGCGTTCGGGCCGAACAAAATTCCCGCCCAGCTCGAAAGCTCCAAGGGGTTCACCAAGGCGCTCTGCACCGAGTTCGGTATTCCCACCGGCGCCTACAAGCGCTTCACCAATGCCGATGACGCGCGCGCCTATGTGCAGAGCCAGGGCGCGCCGATCGTGGTGAAGGCCGATGGCCTTGCCGCCGGCAAGGGCGTCGTCGTCGCCAAGACCGTGCGCGAGGCCGAGGACGCCATCGCCATGATGTTCGAGGGCGCCTTTGGCGAGGCTGGCGCTGAAGTGGTGATCGAGGAGTTTCTGGCGGGCCGCGAGATCAGCTTCTTTGCGCTGTGCGACGGCGAGACCGCCATTCCGCTGGCCTCCGCGCAGGACCACAAGCGCGTGTTCGACCACGATCTCGGCCCGAACACCGGCGGCATGGGCGCCTATTCGCCGACGCCGCTGGTCACGCCCGCGGTCCACGACGCGATCATGGCGAAGATCATCCTGCCGACCGTCGCCGGCATGAAGCAGCGCGGCACGCCGTTCCGCGGCATCCTCTATGCCGGCATCATGCTGACCACGCAGGGCCCAAAGCTGTTCGAGTTCAACGTCCGCTTCGGCGATCCCGAGTGCCAGGTGCTGATGCTGCGCATGATGTCGGACATCGTGCCGGCGTTCCTTGCCGCCTGCGACGGGCAGCTGAAGAATTTCGACCTGCGCTGGCATCCGGACGCCGCGCTCACCGTGGTGATGGCGGCGAAGGGCTATCCCGGCGACTACCAGAAGGGCACGCGCATCGAGGGGCTCGATGACGCTGCCAAGGTCGAAGGCGCCGAGATCTTCCATGCCGGCACCGTCGCCAAGGACGGCGCGATCCTCGCCAATGGCGGCCGCGTGCTCAACGTCTGTGCGCTCGGCAAGACCGTGACGGAGGCGCAGGCGCGCGCCTATCAGGCGGTCGATCGCATCCGCTGGCCGGAGGGTTTTTGCCGCCGCGACATCGGCTGGCAGGCGGTGGAAGCGGAGAAGGCGAAGCTCTGAGCCCGTCCTTTCGGACGGCGCCGGCAAGGCGCCGATCCGGAACCTCGATGTCACGGAGCGATCTCGACATGCCGGAAATGCACAATTAACTGTTGGGGTTAGCCGCCCCGCTGATAATACCGCTACTGTGCATGGGGTTGTTTTCGACGTCTTTTGTCGAGGCCCCCGAACGACAAGTGGGAGTAACCCATGTCCGATCTCGCCGACCTCTATCCCGGCTTCGCCTCCGAGTGGATCAACACCTCGTTCGGCCGCATCTTCGCCCGCGTCGGCGGCAACGGTCCGCCGCTGTTGCTGCTGCACGGCTTCTCCGAGACCAACGTGATGTGGCACCGCGTCGCGCCGCAACTGGCCGACAGGTTCACGCTGATCATCGCCGACCTGCCGGGCTATGGCTGGTCCGACATGCCCGAGAGCGACGCGCTGCACATCCCCTACAGCAAGCGCGCCATGGCGAAAGCGATGGTCGAGGTGATGGAGCAGCTCGGCCACGTGCACTTCGCGCTCGCCGGCCACGACCGCGGCGGCCGCGTCTCCTACCGGCTCGCGCTCGACCATCCCGGCCGGCTGTCGAAGCTCGCCGTGCTCGATATCCTGCCGACCTATAATTACTGGGAGCGGATGAACCGCACCTACGCGCTGAAGATCTGGCACTGGACCTTCCTGGCCCAGCCCGCCCCCTTGCCGGAGACGCTGATCGCGGGCCAGGGCGAGTTCTTCCTGCGCTTCAAGATGGCGAGCCAGACCAAGTCGAAGACGCTGGACGCGATCGACAAGCGCGCGCTCGAGCACTACATCGCCCCGTTCCGCGATCCCGCCCGCATCCACGCGATGTGCGAGGATTACCGCGCCGGCGCGTATTTCGACTACGATCTCGACAAGGCCGATTTCGAAGCCGGCAAGAAGATCACCGTGCCGATGCTGGCGCTGTGGGGCAACGCCGGCATCGCGCAAGCCGCCGCCACGCCGCTCGACACCTGGAAGCAATGGGCCACCAACGTCGAGGGCATGCCGGTGGACTCCGGCCACTTCCTCACCGAGGAAAACCCCGACGTCACCGCCAAGGCGCTGCGCGAGTTCTTCGCGGCTTAGGCCACCGTCGTCATTGCGACGGAGGAGGGACCTAGCGCCGCTCCCGAAAGAAATCCTTGAGCAGCCGCGCCGACTCGCTCTCGCCGACGCCCGAATAGACATCAGGCGCATGATGGCAGGTCGGCGAGGTGAAGAACCGCACGCCCGACTCCACGGCGCCGCCCTTGGGGTCCGCCGCGCCGTAATAGAGCCGCCGCACCCTTGCAAAGGAGATCGCGCCCGCACACATGGTGCAGGGCTCCAGCGTCACGTAGAGGTCGCAGTCGACCAGGCGCTCGCTGCCGATCTTCCTGGCGGCCTCGCGCAGCGCCACGATCTCGGCATGGGCCGTGGGGTCGTAATCGGTCAGCGTCCGGTTGGCGGCGGTGGCGATGACCTCGTAATTGCGGACCACCACGCATCCGATCGGGACTTCGCCCGCCTTTCCGGCGTTTTCGGCCGTTTTGAGCGCCAAATCCATGAAAGAGGGGGCTTTCAAGCCTCGTATCATCCGAAGAAACCTGCTAGTAGCTGCGCCTTCAGCAGAAGTGCTTATCGAATTTGCCTGAGCATGCGGCCCGCAATGAGCGCGCGCAATGCTTTCCGGCCATCCCCTGAGTGAGATCATTCATGCCTCGCGACAGCGACAAAGACAACGATTCCCGCGGCCGGCGAGGCCCCGCCAGGAGCGGCCCGCCGAAGGGCCGGTCCGGCAAGCCGCGTGGCCCCGACAAGAAGTTCGCCAAGCGCGCCCCCGAAGGCAGGGGCGACGCCCGCCCGCCCCGTGGCGACCGCGACAGCCGTCCGCCTCGCGCCGATCGCGGCGACCGTCCGTTCCGCCCTCGCGCGGACGGCGATGCCCCGCGCCGCGACTTCAGCGACCGGCCGAAATTCAATCGCGACGACCGGCCGCGCGAGGATCGCGGCGAGCGCAGCTTCAAGCCGCGTGGCGACCGCCCGTTTTCCGATCGCTCCTCGCGCGATGGCGAGAAGCGGCCGTTCAAGCCGCGCGGTGATCGCCCGTCCTATGGCCGCGACGACCGTCCGCCGCGCCGGGATCGCGATGAGTCCCGCCCGGCCGGCCGGACCGGTGACAGAAAGTTTGGCGACAAGAAGCCCTATGCGCCGCGCGGCGACCGCCCGGACCGCAAGTTCGACGGCGAGCGGAAGTTCTCGCGGGGCGCACCGGATCGCGAACGCGACCGTGGGGATCGCGGGCCGCGCGAAGATCGTGGCGAGCGCAGTTTCAAGCCGCGTGGAGATCGCCCGAATTTCGATCGCGGTGATCGCGCGCCGCGTG
>Ga0209758_1004814_pt1 | contig 10897 bp, 9 predicted proteins | sample AraplaMF_Col_mMF_FD_184258 | JGI IMG/M metagenome (GOLD analysis project Ga0209758, IMG submission 184258) | Arabidopsis root microbial communities from the University of North Carolina, USA - plate scrape MF_Col_mMF (SPAdes) (version 2) | ecosystem: Host-associated > Plants > Roots > Endosphere ... | reverse complement strand
AGCAGTCCGACGTGCTGAGGGACGGGCGCGTCGCGCAGCGGGTCACCCGCGGGCGGCGAAGTGTGCACGGTCACGTTGGTCCCGTCGGCGACAAGAAACCCCGGCTCCCCGTGGACGGGCGAGGTCCACAGCATGCCGTCGTGATCTCGACCGGTGAGGACAGCGAAGGAGCGCGCCGCGAGTACTGCGCCCAGCCCTCCGCCGGGGCGCGGGGGCTGGAGCATGCCCTGGAGCCGGTCAGCCTCGTCGACCACTCCGGCCAGGCGCTGGATGGTCCGTTCGCCCTCGTGAAAGCCTGCAGTGCTCATCGGCGTTCCTGTCGATCGCTCATGTCGGATGAGGGGTTGGAGAGGGCACGGTCACGCGTCCGCGGACCGCTCCCGGTGAGTGCGTTCGTAGTGACGGGCGACGCGCGCCCGGTTGCCGCAGAGGTTGCCGGTACACCACTTGCGCCGCTTGTTCTCGGCCAGGAAGAGCATGGAGCACGCCGGGTTGGCGCAACGCCGCAATGTGCTCAACCGCTGCGGGTCGGCCAAGAGCGTGATCGCTTCCCCGGCGATGGCGGCCAGTGCAACGTTCCCGCCGAGCTCCGTGTGCCAACGGCGTTCGCCCTGGAGCCCTTTGGGTGTCATCACCAGTCGTGGACTCGTCGGTGCGCCGGCGGCTGCGGCGTTCAGGTCCTCCAGAGCGGTCGAGTGGGCTTCCCTGCCTTCGAGCTGAGCGTCCAGAAGGTCCCTGACGGCCGTCCGCAGTCGACGAAGGGCCGAGAGGGCGGGCATGGGTCCGGCAGGCAGCACGGATGCCTCGAGTCGCCACCACTTCTCCGCCGCCTCTGCGGAGGCGATGAGGTCCTCGGCGGGCCGCACGGCCGTCATCACCGTGTCGGCCAGGTCCACCGCAACCAGCGGCTCGCCCCCCATGGGGAATCCCGCCCTCTGCATCTCCTCGACGCTGGCCCTAACACTCATGTGCCCACTATACCCATTAGCCACTTCGATGGAAGGACCCTCGCAGGGCTGATGCTCCTCGTATATCCGACTCTCATCGCCGCCCCGCCACCCAGTCTCTATAACGCCTGATCGACCACTCCGAGCATTAGAAGCCCCCCTCCGCACATCACAAGGTCAGCAGCAGGCCACCTCGTCGGTCCGCACCGTCCCAGATCGGTTCCCCCGGCGCCGGGCCGGACGACCGTCCCCCCTGAATCGATCGGAGCTCTCGACACATAGAGGACTGCGGCACTGCACAGGCGGCCCGGCGGTCCGGACCGACCCGGCCACCGAGGCACCGAGGCACCGAGGCACCGAGGCACCGAGGCACCGAGGCACCGAACGCCAAGTACTGCCCGCCGATACCCTCCGACGCCCTCTGTCCGTGACGGCCACAGGCAGGGCTGCCGAGGACCGTCCACGCAGCGGGAGGACCGCTCAGACGGAAGCGATCGGACCCGGCAGACCACGCCGTCGCAAGTCGCGCAGAAACAGCGAGACCAGCGCATCGGAGGGCGCGGCCGCGACGGCGACCACTCCGCGGTACACACGCGGCTCCAGTGGGCGTACCACGCCCGCGGGCTGCGCGGTCAGCGCCGACGTGGGGACGATGGAGACACCCATGCCTGCCCCCGCCAACTGCGCCGCAGTGCGCGGGCTGCGGGTCCGCAGGACGGGCATGAGGGACACCTGGTGCGCGGAGACGAACTGATCGAGCCAGGCGGCGTTGCCGTTGTCCGGCGTGTAGTGCACAAACGGCTCGTCGATGAGCTCCTTGACCGCGACGGACGCCATCGTCTCAGGACGGGAACGAGAAGCCACACCGTCATCGTCTCCGCGCACGCCAACCGCAACCGGCCCGCACCTCCGGCGGCCACATCCCGCCCGGCCTGCACGGCCCTCTCGGCCGCCCGCAGCGCCACGCGCGCCTCCGCCGCCGCGGCCAGGCCGGCCGCGGTGACCCGCACCCCTCGGGACAGGCGTTCCACAACGGGCGTGCCGAGTTCCCGTTCGAGGGAAGCGATCTGGTGGGAGAGGGCGGGCTGTGACATGTGCAGCGCTGCCGCCGCCTTCGTCACGGATCCCGTTTCGACGAGTGCCACCAGGCACTCCAACGCTCGCAAAGTTGCCATTCGCAGAATCTAAGCCAGACCAATAAAAGATTCATGACTCGAAAGCCACTGAACGTCGAGCGTAACACCATGACGGGTTTCCGCAAACCGCCGAAATCCGACAGGAGAGGTTGGAATCCGTACGCTCGATCATGGAGCCGCCCTCCCTGCGAGGGACGACCCCCGCACATACGCCGACGCCTTCCACAGTTACGACCCTCAATGTCCGACGGTCGCGCTGTCCACTCCTGACGCCACTACCGACACCCGGACTCGAGAAGAATCCAGGAACGGGCCGTTGCAACCGGGATCTGCGTCGCCATCGAGGTTTCCGTAACGGAACTCAGGAGGCGCCGGATCCGAATTCTGCAATTGCCTCGAAGAAATACAGCGACTGCTGGACGACGTCCTCGCGGGAGGTGCGGAGAATTCCGTCGGCCCAGTTCAGAAGTATCTGGTTCACACCACCGACGACAGCCATCGCCATCGCGGTGGTGTCGATGCGCGGATCGTGCCGGTCCGCAAGGAGCAGGAACTCGACCTGGTCGGCGATGCGCCGCAATCCCCGCCGACGTTCCCTTGCCGCCAGGGGGCCGGCCGAGAGGGACTCGATCAGTTTGACACGCCCTTTCCGCGGATCGTCGGTCACTGCGTGGGTCAGCACATCGAGCATGCGACGTGCTCGGTCGCGGCGGGTTACACCTTCGTCCAGAGCCCTCTGGCATCTCGCGGCCTCATCCTCCTGGATTTCCCTGAGGACCGCGGCCATCAGTGCGTCGAGGGACGAGAAGCTCTCCGTGAAATACCTCTCCTGCACGCCACTGTGACGAAGAACCGAACGGATCGACGTATGGGGATATCCCTGCGTGGCGAAAAGCTCGAGGGCGGAATCCATGATGCGTCGACGCCGTGCCGACTGGCGCTCTCCGGCGGTGAGTCCGCCATACGTTCTCATCTCGGTAGACCTCTCGGCCTTCATATCGCTGAGCGGCTGCGCGTGCTGTCGCGTCAACGTCCATTATTGCCGTGCTGGGCGCGTCCGCATGTGCCCGTGGGTACGTTCGGACCGAGGTCCGATGAGTGTCGTACGAGCCTGGGGCCATCTGAGGGCACGTGCCCTCAGATAGGTGTAACGTGGGTCACACTCAAGTGCAGAGCCCTACGAGTTGCCACCCTGCGGGACCCAGCCGTCCGCGGATGGCTCAGGGGATGAGCGCCGTATCGCCCGGTACGCGGGCCCGAACCGCTCATGGACCCCAAAGCCATTGACCCACCTCCAGCCGACCACGGGGCGATCAGCCCGGTTCGGACGCAGCTGAGAGAAGACCGTGTCATGCATGCCAATCGCTTGTTCATCGGGGGGCAGTGGGCCGCTCCGTCCGGCCACGACACCATCACCGCCTTGTCCGCCAGTACGGGTGAATACCTGGGTTCGGTGTCGGCCGCGGTGGAAGAGGACGTCGACCGGGCCGTCCGGGCCGCCCGCCTCGCGTTCGACTCCCCTGCCGGATGGCCTACCTGGGAACCCCACGAGCGCGCCGCTGTCATGGTGAAGTTCGCCGACGAGCTGGACGCCCGGAGCAAGGCGATGTCGAGCACCGTCAGCGCCCAGAACGGCATGCCCATCACCACCGCCGAAGCCTTCGAGGGCACGGTCCCGGCCGTGCTGCTGCGCTATTACGCGGGCCTGGTGTCGAACGCGTCGCGTGAAGAGCGCCGTGTGGGTCTGCCCCGTGGCAGCACGCTCGTCCGCCGGGAACCCGTCGGGGTGGTGGCTGCCATCATGACCTGGAACTTCCCCCAGACCATCGGTTTCTTCAAGCTGGCCCCCGCTCTTGCGGCAGGCTGCACACTCGTACTCAAGCCGGCACCGGAGACGGTGCTCGACTCCGCGCTGCTGGCCGAAGCGGTGGAGGCTGCGGGTTTCCCGGATGGTGTGATCAATATCGTGCCCGGCGGAAGCGACCTCGGCGCCTATCTGGTCTCCCATCCGGGCGTCGACAAGGTGTCGTTCACCGGATCGACGTCGGCGGGCCGTCGGGTCGCGGCCGCCTGCGCTCTCCTGCTGAGGCCGGTGACTCTGGAACTGGGGGGCAAGTCGGCCGCGGTCATCCTGGACGATGCGGATCTGACCGCGCGAGCAGAAGAGGTCTTCATGGCCAGCCTTCTGAACAACGGGCAGACCTGCTACGCCAGTACGAGGATTCTCGCCCCCACCAGCCGGTACTCGGAGGTGGTCGAGTTCTACACCGCGCTGGCTCAGGGAGCCGTCGTGGGCGACGCACTCGACCGTGCCACACAGATCGGCCCACTCGTCAGCGCCAGGCAGCGCAAACGAGTGGAGGGCTACATCAGGCAGGGACTGGTGGAGGGCGCCAGGATGGTCACGGGAGGTGGCCGCCCCGCCGGGCTGGAGTCGGGTTGGTTCGTGGAGCCGACAGTCTTCGCGGACGTGGACGCCTCGTCGACCATCGCGCGGGAAGAGATCTTCGGCCCCGTCCTTTCGATCATGCCCTACGGCAGCGAGGACGAGGCCGTGCACCTCGCCAACGACTCTGCGTACGGCCTCGCCGGCACCGTCTGGACCACCGATCTCGACCACGGCGTCCGCGTCGCCGGCCGCATCCGTACCGGCACCGTGGGACTCAACGGCTATCTGCCGGACCTCACTTCCCCCTATGGGGGCATGAAGGCCAGTGGCCTCGGACGAGAGCTGGGGCCCGAAGGACTGCAGGCGTACGAGGAGTCTCAGTCGATCTACCAGACCTGACCTGCCGTCCGGCCGGGCCCGGGCCGGCACCCGCCCCGGTTCGCCACGCCCGCTCGCATCGGGCCTTGCAGGCACCGGGGCGGACTTCACCCGCGCCGACCGCCCGGCCTTCGGAGGCTCCACGGCACTCGGCGGACACCTACCTCTGTTTGCCACTACGGCACTTCTGGGCCGCGGGCCATGGTGACGGGACCGGTGTCGGAGGCGAGGCCGAACGCCGTCGCCTGGAGCAGTCGGGTCAGCCGGGGTTCGAAGTCGAGCGCCACGTGACCCCAGCGCGGATGTTGGGCGTAGAGCTCGGCGAGGGTGGGCGTGGGGTGCGAGAGCTGCCAGAGATTCGCCGTCAGCGCCAGCGCCACGGTGATGACTCCCTGCACCTGAGCGCTGGTCATGGTGCTCGCGGCGGTCAGTACGTCGACGATGGCGTCGTAGGCGGCGAAGGAGTTGGTCTTGAACCGGCGGGCCCGCTCGATGTCGACGTCCCCCTCGAGGCTGAGCGGGACATGAGTCAGCAGGTCGCAGAAAAGCGGTTGTGAGGCAAGGGTGCCTGCCACCGCGGCCGCCGTCTGCTCCGGGGTGAGGTCGCGGGCCCCGGCGAGGTGGGACGTGAGGGCGTCGCGCCACTCGCCCCAGCCGCGTTCGGCCAGTTCCAGCAGCAGTTCCTCCTTGCTTTCGAAGTAGCGCCGCACGGCGGAGGGGTGCAGTCCGGCGGCCTCCGTGACGGCGGCCAGGGTGATGTGGCGGACCCCGCCCCGATCGGCGGCCAGGCCGCGGGTGGCTTCGAGGAGGTCTTCGGTACGGCGGAGTTTGGCCTCGGGCGATCGGGCTCGACGATGCATGTCTCCACATTAACGCAACCCGAGTGCGTTACATGGTGTCCACGTGCTACCGTCTCATTAACGCATTCGGATTGCGTTATCTCTCGGCGACCGCGCCCGGCCACCCGGAAGCGCCGCCCACCCCCACGAATCAGCCCGCATCGTTCGGAGTTCGCCCCATGTCAAAGGTTTTCCTGGTCACCGGTTCCTCTCGTGGCCTGGGCCGCGAGATCGTCAGCGCGGCTCTGGCCGCCGGGCACCTGGTGATGGCCACAGCCCGCAACCCACGCTCCCTGGATGACCTGGTGTCCGCCCATGGGGACCGGATCCGCACCACCCATCTCGATGTGACCGACGCGGATGCCGCCGAGCGCGCCGTACGCGAGACCGTCGAGGCGTTCGGGCGCCTGGACGTCGTGGTCAACAACGCGGGCCAGGGCGACCGCGCCTCACTGGAGGACACCACCCTGGAGGCGTTCCACCGACAGATCGACACCAACTTCTACGGCACCGTCCACGTCAGCCGGGCAGCGGTACCGGTACTGCGCCGGCAGGGCGGCGGCCACATCATCCAGATCTCCTCGCTCGGCGGCCGGATCGGCAGCCCCGGCATGACCGCGTACCAGTCCGCGAAGTGGGCCGTCGGCGGCTTCTCCGAAGTCCTCGCATCCGAGGTCGCGCCCCTTGGCATCAAGATCACCGTCCTGGAACCCGGCGGGATGCGAACCGACTGGGCCGGATCGTCCATGCACACACCGCCCATCAGCGAGCCCTACCGAGGAACCGTCGGGGCCGCCGCCACGGCGATGCGGAACTTCACCGAAGAAGCCAACGGCGACCCGGCCAAGGTCGCCCGGGTCGTGCTCACCGTCGCCGACCTCGACGAGCCCCCGTTGCGCCTGCTCCTGGGCAGGGACGCCTACGCCTATGGGCACGCCGCCTGGGCCAAGAGGCTGAAGGAGGACGAGAAGTGGCGGCACCTCAGCGTCTCGACCGACCATGACCAGGCCGACGGCGACGGCTCACGCTGGCTCGACGACTGACCGGAACACCGGACGACGACCGCCCACCCATGACTCCTGCGGGTGTGGGCACCACGCGGTCCGGGACCGACGGACGCCACTCGCCGGGCCACCGCAATCGGGCAGCGTCGATCCAAAGAAGGGCACGGATCAGGAGTCGCGCAATCGGCTCACCATAACCCCTTCGATCCTGTTGACAGGTTACCTCAGAGGTGACCCAACCTAACTCTAGATAGCAATTTAGACAGTTAGCATGGAACGGTTGGCCACGGCCGTCATTCCTCACCGGTGCGGTTCGCTGCCGTCGCGCGCGATCCACGCACGACGTACCAGATGGGCAAAGAGTGATGCGGTCAGCCGTCCCACAGTGCGTTCAGGCCATGCCTCCCAGGAACGGCACCCGACGACTCGACCCTCCGGCGCCACGACATGATCCCGACGGCCCGAGCAAGGCAGGCAGTCCGCCCGGGCCATCGGGAGGCGCGATCGCCCTCATCGGCGCCATCCTGGCCGCCTTGGCCTGGTCGAACATCCGGCCGGAGCAGTACGTCAAGTTGGCTCCTGTACCGGCTCATCGCCCTGCTGCCAGGGCCTCGCCGAAGGCAGGCACTGCTCGGCGACACCGAGCGGCGGTCACCGGCACGCTCCCAACGCACCGATCACAGTCGTCGAGTACGGGGACTTCGAATGCCCGCACTGCCGCGCGGCCGAGCCGGTCACCCGCGAACTGCTCACGACCTACCCGCAGGTGCGCTACGTCTGGCGCCATCTCCCGCTCGACTATGTCCACCCGCACGCGGCCCTGGCTGCGGAGGCAGCCGAAGCCGCCGCGACACAGAGAACGTTCTGGCCCATGCACGCGCTGCTGTTGCAACGCCAGGACCACCTGGACCTCGCCGATCTCATCGCGTACGCAGACGAACTGGGCCTCGACATCCGGCGCTTCGAGCGCGGTCGATCTGTGCGACAGGGTGCACCGGCCCACCGTCGAGCGCCAGATGGCATCGGCGGACGCCAACGCGGTCACCGGCACACCCATGCTCTTCATCAACGGCAAGCGGCATCATGGGCCCTACGACGACATGGCACTGCTCACCGCGATCGAAGAGGTCGCGCACACCCAAGGTCAGGAGAGGCCCGGCCGCCCTCTCCCCTATGCGGCTGCCTGACCGCAGGAGGCGGCCATGAGACGGATTCCGGATCTCGTCCCGAGCATGTGCCTCGCCGCCGCGACGATCCGCCGGACGTGATCCGCGCAGGGCTTCTACGGTCGGGGCTTCGCGGCCGCCTTTGTCCGCCGGCCTTCTTCTGCTCCTCCCGGCTTCCGGCCGGGTGGGAGCGTGCCGGGGCCGCTTTTCCTCATGGCCGGCGAGGCGGCGCGGCGTTCCCCCGGCGGGGTGCGTTCTCTTTCCAGTGGCTCGAAGGGCCCCTGCACGCGACACAAATACAACGAAGCCGCACCGGCCGACGGACTTCGTCGCACGGATCACCGCATTTGATGCACCAAATGCGTTGCGATATTGCCGACAACCTCCGCCTCGCGGAGGAGGGGGCGCAGGAGCACAATGGGATCAGTTGCCTGTGGCATGAGCGTCCTTTTCGCACAGGAGTCCCCGCATGGACCAGGCGAACAGCGATCGACACGGGCAGCGGTCACCCCTTCTCGCCGTCGGGGCAGCGGTTGTGGACCGTGAGGGCACGGTGGTCCGCTGTTCGTCGACGGTCGCTGACCTGCTCGGCCGCAGCCAGGACGACATCTGCGGTCATCCCGTCCAGGACCTCTTCGCCGAAAGCCCGGGCACGGGCCGGAACAGCGGCGCAGGGCAACCGCCCGCCGAGGGAGTCGTGACGTTTCGTCTCGGCTCCGGCGGGACCCTCGATGTGGACCTCCGTGTCCTGCCTCTCGACGGCTCGCCGGACGAATACGTGATCATAGCCGCGCCGGCCGACTCCTCGAGTGACTGGCGATTCGGCGGGGCATTCTTGCGTGCACTGCTCGCCCAGGACCAAATGGGAATCGCAATTCACGACGTAGATATGAATGTCATACGGACGAACATCAGGACCGAGATCTTCGAAGGGCCGCCCATCGTACCGGGAATCCGTCTGGAAAGTGTTATTTCCGCAGAGGACGCCGAGATGATAGAGCGCCTGCTCGGCCAGGTGATGGAAACCGGTGTGCCTTTTGTACGGAAGAGGTTGGAAATTCATTCTTCGGCGGTTTCGGGGTATCAGTGGGACCTCTCGCTGTCCGCATTCAGATTGCAGGACCCCGACGGCGCTCCCTCCGGCATCGCTGTCACCGTCAACGACACCACGGCGCAGCAGAGGATCCGTCGTCAGATGGATCTGCAGCACCAAGCGGCCGTGCGGATCGGCTCCTCGCTGGACGTCGTGCGTACCGCGCAGGAGCTGGCCGACGTCCTCGTGCCCGAACTCGGGGATCTCACCGCCGTGGACATATCCGACGCGGTGCTTGTGGGTGACGAACCGCTGAACGTCATCGAGGGGATGCCATCGCATCTGGTCCGGGTCGCCATCTCGTCGGGAGCCAAGCAGTGGCCTCCAGGCCTGCTCGAGCCGGGGCAGTCGCTCAGCCAGCCGTTCGGCACGGTCCACATTCATCAACTCCAGCTGGGGCAGGCCCTCTCGCTCGACCGTGAGGACATGCTCAAGGTGCCGAGCAGCCCGCTCACGAGAGGGCGCCTCATCCCCGTCGGAGCGCATTCCATGACCATCGCGCCCTTGCTGGCACGCGGTCGCATGCTCGGCACGGTATCGGTCTGGCGAACCGAGCAGCCGGATCCCTTCGACACGGCCGAAAGGGCGCTGCTGACCGAGATCGCCTCGCGCGCGGCTCTCGGCGTCGACAACGCGCGGCGGTACACCCGGGAACACAGGGCGGCGGCGGCCTTGCAGGAGCGCTTGCTGCCACGCGCGGAGACCGATACCGCCGGCCTCGAGACCGTGGGCATCTACCACCCCGCGGTCGGGGGCGCCGGCATCAGCGGTGACTGGTTCGACGCCATCCCCCTGCCGTCACTGCGGGTCGCATTGGTCATCGGGGACGTCTTCGGTCACGGACTGTCCGCCACCGCCACCATGGGTCGCCTCCGGACCGCGATCCAGACCTTCGCCGATCTGGAACTTGACCCGGCGGAGGTCCTCACCCATGTCGAGGGCCTGGTGCAGCGACTGGCCTCCGAGACCCCGACCGAGCAGCGGGATGTCGTCGGTGCCACATGCCTGTACGCCGTCTACGACCCCATCACCGGGAAATGCACGATGGCCAGTGCGGGACAGCCCCCTCCTGTTGTCGTCGGGCCGGACGGCACCGCGCGGGACATAGAGGTCTCCCCCGGTCCGCCGCTGGGTGTGGGGGGTGTGCCGTTCGAGTCGACCACGGTGGCTCTGGACGCAGGCAGCGTTGTGACGCTGTACACCGACGGACTCTTCGAACTCGAAGGCTTCGACGCCGTCCACGGAATCAACCAGCTCCGCAACCGACTTGCGGTCCTGACGGGGGCCGACCGGAGCCTGGCCGCCATCGGTCGCGACCTCATCGGCGATCTCACCGACCGGCCCCCCAGCGACGACGTGGCCCTCCTGCTCGCCCGCACCCGGATCATCTCCGAGGAGAACACCGCGAGTTGGCAGTTCCCTGCGGAGCCGGCCTCGGTAGCGGACGCAAGGGAGTCCGTCACCAGGCAACTGGAGCGATGGGGACTGGACGAACTGGCGCTCAGCACCGAACTGGTCGTGAGCGAACTGGTGACCAATGCGATCCGGTACGCCGGCGGCCCGGTAGGACTGCGGCTCATCCGTGAGAACGTACTGATCTGCGAAGTCGCCGATCCGAGCAACACCCAGCCCAGACTCCTCAGGGCCGCACCCACCGACGAGGGTGGGCGCGGGCTGTTCATCGTGGCCAAATGCACCAGCCGGTGGGGCAGTCGGTACGGACGGCGCGGCAAGACGATCTGGACCGAGCAGCCCCTGGACGGACTGCCCGACGAGATGGTCCCGCTGTTCGATCTCGCCTGAGCACAGCCTGCCTTGGCCTCCGCGCGGAAGCACGGTCCGCATGGGGTGGCAGCCGGCCGCTCGGTCCGTGAGCGATGAGCCCCTACCGGACTTGGTGCGGAGAAGGGCAGTGACACAAGGATCACCCACCTTGGCCCCTCAG
>Ga0209758_1004805_pt1 | contig 10914 bp, 12 predicted proteins | sample AraplaMF_Col_mMF_FD_184258 | JGI IMG/M metagenome (GOLD analysis project Ga0209758, IMG submission 184258) | Arabidopsis root microbial communities from the University of North Carolina, USA - plate scrape MF_Col_mMF (SPAdes) (version 2) | ecosystem: Host-associated > Plants > Roots > Endosphere... | reverse complement strand
GCGGTCGCGGATCTGGCCCTCGAACTGTTCGATCTGCGCCCGCTCGCGACCGCCGACGTCGACCAGCGCGGCAATGCGGAAATTTTCCATGCCATCATCAGTTTCGATGACCGAGGCATAGGCCTGCACGATGACGATCCGGTCCTTCGGCGCATGCGGACGGAACACGCCGATAAAATCCTCGCGGTCCCGGATGGCCTCGCCCAAGGTTTCGGCGTGATTGTCCTCGTTGCGAAACCCGCCGAGGCAAAGCCAGCCCTGGCCTTCGACGTCGGCGGACGCCATCGCCATCAGGCTTTCGAACGCCTTGTTGACGTAGACGATATGCTGATCGGCGCGGGAACCGCGTGATACCGCTACCGCGACCGGTGCAACGTCGAGCAGATGCTTATAGCGGTCGCCCTCGATCGCCCGCGCGAGCTTGGACGACCCCAAAATCTGTTCGACTTGTTGGGAAGCGACCGGCTGCGAAGACGGACTACCGTCGTCGGCGCTCATACGCGAACCATGCTCATGCCCAAACCATGGCGAAACGACGCGCCAAACGCAACGCAAAAGCAGCGCGGCGTGCGTGGAATAATCAGACCCACCATTTCGACGGCGAAAAACGCCCGGCCGACTGCTCGATCACCTCGCCCAGCGAAAACAGCGTCTCTTCATCGAACGCGCGCCCGATCAGCTGCAATCCGAGCGGCAGACCCTGCGCATCAGTGCCGGCGGGAACCGAGATTCCCGGCAGCCCGGCCATGTTCACCGTCACGGTAAAAATGTCGTTGAGGTACATCTCGACCGGATCGGCGCCGCCCTTCTCACCGATGCCGAACGCTGCCGACGGCGTCGATGGCGTCAAGATGGCGTGGACGCCCCTGGCAAAGCAGTCCTCGAAATCCCGCTTGATCAGCGTGCGCACCTTTTGCGCGCGCAAATAATAGGCATCGTAGTAACCGGCCGACAGCACGTAGGTTCCGATCATGACGCGGCGCCGGACTTCCGGGCCAAAGCCTTCGGCGCGGGTCTTCTCGTACATGTCGATGATGTTGCGGCCAGGGACGCGCAGGCCGTAACGCACGCCGTCATAGCGCGCCAGGTTCGACGAGGCTTCGGCCGGCGCCACGATATAGTAGGCCGGCAGCGCGTATTTTGTGTGAGGCAGCGACACGTCGACGAGTTCCGCGCCCGCCGCCTTCAGCCAGTCGGCACCCTGCTTCCACAGCCTTTCGATTTCCTCCGGCATGCCGTCGAGCCGGTACTCTTTCGGAATTCCGATCTTCATGCCTTTGACGGATTTTCCGATAGCCGTCTCGTAGTCCGGCACCGGACGATCGACCGAGGTCGTGTCTTTGGGGTCGTGCCCGGCCATCGAACGCATCAGGATCGCGGTGTCGCGCACGGTCCGGGCAAACGGCCCCGCCTGATCGAGGGACGACGCGAACGCCACGATGCCCCAGCGCGAGCAGCGGCCATAGGTCGGCTTGATCCCGACGATGCCGGCGAACGCCGCCGGCTGCCGGATCGAGCCGCCGGTGTCGGTTCCGGTGGCGCCGAGGCACAGCCCGGCTGCCACCGCCGACGCCGAACCGCCCGACGATCCGCCCGGGACCAGCTGCGTGTTGGAGCCTTCACGGCGCCACGGATTGACCACCGGGCCGAAACACGACGTCTCGTTCGACGAGCCCATGGCAAACTCGTCATTATTGAGCTTGCCGAGCATGACTGCACCGTCGCGCCAGAGCTGGGAGGTCACGGTGGATTCGTAAGGCGGCAGGAACTCGCCGAGGATCTTCGAACAGGCGGTGGTGCGCACGCCCTTGGTCGCGAACAGGTCCTTGATGCCGAGCGGGATGCCGCCGAGCGGCCCGCCCTCGCCGCTGGCGATTCTGGCGTCCGCCGCTAGCGCCATGCGGCGCGCCTGCTCCGGTGTCTCCAGCACGAAGGCGTTGAGCACGCGTGCGGCCTCGACCGCCGCGATATGGGCGTCGGTCAGTTCAACGGACGTAAAGGATTTCTTCGCCAGGCCGTCGCGGGCCTCGGCGAGCGTCATCGACGTGAGATCAGTCATTTATTAACCGGGCTGCAGAAGAACGGAGACAGCGTCTTGTCATTTTCCGGCGCGTCGCGCGCGACCTTGTCCGCGGCCTCGAGTTTGTCGAGCACCACCCCGATCGCCTTGTCGGGATCGGCCGCCTCGCCGGCCTTGCCCTGACGCTCCATCGCGTCGATATACTCCATATAGGCCTGATAGGCCCTTTCATCGTCGCAGAGCATGCACATGGGATGTCCCCTCGGAAACTATTCGACGACCTTCGGCACCATGAAGAAATGACCCTCCGTGGCCGGCGCATTGGCGACCACCTTGTCAGCGATCCCACCGTCATCGACCACGTCGGCGCGCTTCTTCATCTCCATCGGGGTCACCGAAGTCATCGGCTCGACGCCATCGACATCGACCTCCGACAGCTGCTCGACGAACGCCAGCATCGCATTCAGCTCGCCCTGTAAATGCGGAACCTCGGCTTCGGTGACCGCGATCCGCGCCAGATGCGCGATACGGCGGACGGTGGCAGCGTCGACGGACATAGTTGAGCCTCTCGCCCGACAGGGCATCATGCCCGCCGTATAGCAGAGGGAGCTTTCGCGCCGCAACCTCGCTTCGCCTTCGGCCACGCGAGGCGCGGCCACGCTTCGCCAGAAGCGAAGACGGGCCGTGCCCGGCGCAGCCCGAAGGGCGAAGACGGGGGCCCGTCCGCTTACCTCGCCAACCCGCTCAACCGGGCCAATGCCGAGCCGGCCAGCGCCCGGGTCAGTTCCGCCGCCGGCAGTTCACGGCCGAGCCGCACCGCCTGGCCGGCCCAGAGGTTGGTGAAATCCACCTTGCCGAGCTTTTCCGCCGCCGCTTTCAGCGGCGCCAGCCCGGTTGCGGCGTGGGGGAACGCCGGTGCCTCCGGCGCGATCGGCCCGACCTCCCGCATCACCCGGTTGGCCACGCCGCGGGCCGGCCGCCCGGTCATCACGTTGGTGATGACGGTGGTATCGTCCATGGCCGCGGCCAAAGCCGCCCGCGCCGGCGCGATCACCTTGGATTCGGGACAGCGCAGATAGGCGGTTCCGATCTGGACGCCGGCCGCGCCGAGCGCGAAAGCGGCGGCGATCCCGCGGCCGTCGGCGATCCCGCCGGCCGCGACCACCGGAACGCGCACCGCATCGACCACCTGCGGCAGCAATGCGAACAAGCCCGGCTGATTGGCGATGTCCTCGGTGAGGAACATGCCGCGATGGCCGCCGGCCTCGGCGCCCTGGGCGATGATCACGTCGGCGCCGTTCTCCTCGAGCCAGATCGCCTCGCGCACGATAGTGGCCGATGCCATCACGCGGGCGCCCGCTGCCTTGACCCGCGCCAGCAGGGCGGGCTCCGGCAGCCCGAAATGAAAGCTGACCACTTCCGGCTTCAATTCCTCGACCAGAGCGCACATCGCGGCGTCGAACGGCGCGCGATTGGCGGCGGTGACCGGCGCCGCTGGGTCGAGGCCCAATTCCTGATAATAGGCTGTCAGCCGCTTCCTCCAGCCGTTCTCCGCCTGCGGATCGGCATCGACGGCGTTGTGGCAGAAGAAATTCATGTTGACCGGCGTGGAGACGCGCTGGCGGATGATGTTGACCTGCTCGCGCGCCTTCTCCACCGAGAGCATCGCGCAGGGCAGCGAACCCAGCGCCCCGCCCTGCGCCGCGGCGATCACCAGATCGGCATCCATGATGCCGGCCATCGGCGCCAGCACGATGGGGAATTCGGTCTTGAAGAGATCGATAAGTCTGCGGTCCGGCCACATGATCGGCTCATTCAATGCGAGAGGGAATTGGGCTGGCGCGGCGTCGTTGCGGCGACCACATGCAGCCTAGCACGTCCGATTGCCCGCAAGCTATGCGCTCGCTCTACTCCTGAGCATCCACCGCCGCAATGCGACGCCGGCCCAGATCGCCTCGACCAGTCCGAACGGCCATGCGCCCTGGAGGAAGCCATAGATCGATCCCAGCGCGCAGGCGCCTGCGAATGCGAGGATGTACAGATGATGCCGATCTTCCAACGCGTAGCACACTAGCATCGCCGAGACCGCGAATAATCCAAATAGTGTCAGCCCGTCCATGCCCACTCTCTGACAAACCCGTTGAATATGGCAATCAACAAAACTCAGCAACGATCACGATCTTGCCCACGATGGCTTCATTGAAGGCCGGAAGATCTTCGGCAGGAATCCAGTATTCCGAATGAGCGACCCCGCCGGCCTCTCGGGGACTGTAGCGATCGAGAAAGCTGCGCCGTACTTCAAAGCGGGTGACGAAGCCGGAACCGCTGGCGGGCACGTTCCAGTCACGGGCGATTTTGACGGCGTATTCTTCCGACAACACGGGATAAAAGATCGGTTGTTCGGGAAGGCGCGGCGGAAAGGCTTGCATGTCGGCCTTTTGGATCAACGCCAATTCGAGCGGGCCGATCGGACGCCATAGGGTTACCGTCTGATCTTCCAAAGACATCAGCCCGTTCTCAAATGCTCCAATTCGCCGCTTCTAGCCAATTTTGCATCAATTGTATTCCGCGTGTTATGCGAAGCCATGCCCGCACCCATCCTACCCTTGATCGAAGCCGCGGCACTGTGGCCCTCCCGTGGCGCGCTGATCGGCCTCGATCTCGGCACCAAGACCATCGGCGTTGCGGTGTCCGATCCCGACCGGCGGTTGGCGACCGGCGTCGAAACCGTGGCGCGCACCGCCTTCAAGGCTGACGCCGCGCGTCTGCTTGCCCTCGCCGGCGAACGCAGCGCCTGTGGTTTCGTGCTCGGCCTGCCGATCAACATGGACGGCAGCGAGGGCCCCCGCGCCCAGTCGACCCGCGCCTTCGCCCGCAATTTCGCCCGGCTGACCGAATTGCCCGTCGGCTTGTGGGATGAGCGGCTGTCGACGGCGGCGGTGGAGCGCGAACTGATCGCCAACGACGTCAGCCGCGCCAGGCGCGCCAAAGTGATCGACCAGCATGCCGCGATCTTCATCCTGCAGGGCGCGCTCGACCGGCTGACGGTGTTACACCAAACGCCGGGAATGCACTGACGATGCTGACGGTGTTCGCCGCGCTGGTCCCTGTGTTCATGCTGATCGTGCTCGGCTACGGACTGCGTCATACCTTGCTCAAGCACGACATGACCTGGACGGGGCTGGAACAGCTGGTCTATTACGTGCTGTTTCCAGCGCTGCTGGTGACCTCGCTGGCCCGCGCCAAACTGGCCTCGGTGCCGATCCTCGGCGCCGGCGGCGCGCTGCTGCTCTCGGTGCTCGTCATGTCGGCGCTGTGCCTGGCGTTGCGGCCATGGCTGATGAACCGGCTGGGCATCGACGGTCCGGCGTTCTCCTCGATCTTCCAGGGCGCGGCGCGCTGGCAGACCTTCGTGGCGCTTTCGGTGGCGGGCAACCTCTGGGGTGACATGGGGCTCACGCTGGCCTCCGTCGCCATCGTGGCGATGATCCCGCTGCTCAATATCTTTTGCGTCGCGGTCCTGGCGCGCTACGCCGCGCCGCAGCGGCTGGCATGGCCACAGACATTGCTCGCGATCGCGCGCAACCCGCTGATCTGGGCCTGCGTCGTCGGGCTTGCGATCAACCTGACACGACTTCCGGTTCCCGCTCCGGCCTACGAATTCCTTGATGCGCTCGGGCGCTGCTCGCTGGCGCTCGGGCTTTTGGTGGTCGGCGCCGGGCTGCATCTGGACGGCCTGCGGCGTCCCGGCCCGGCGGCGCTGCTGGCGGTCAGCCTCAAGCTGGTCGTGATGCCGGCCGTCGCCATCGCGCTTGGCATGGCGTTCGGATTGTCCGGCCCTAGCCTCGGTGTGGTGGCGTGCTGCTCGTCGGTGCCCGCCGCGTCGAACGCCTACATCCTGGCACGGCAGCTCGGCGGCGACGCGCCGCTGATGGCACAAATCCTGACACTGGAAACCATGCTCGCGGTCTTCACCATGCCGGTGGTCATCGCGTTGGTGGCGTAGAGCGCTCGCCGCGCTTCGGTCGCCGTCGGGAGATGGCGGACGATAGCCCATCCAATCGAGAAGCTCAGCCCAAACCTCCGTGCCTGACCTCGCCGCGGGGGATCATCACGCTTGGTTGAACATCAATGTCGACCTGCGGATGTAACGAGGTCCCTCCCAACTTCGAATATAGCCGAGGCACGGACTCTGTTTTGCGGGAAGGTGGAAGATGATCGGCGAAGTGATTGTGATTGGCGATCTGAAGCTACGGGATGACGCCGCTACCGGCGAGCACGATCGGCTTGGCCAACGCATGTACGGGATCGTCAGCCAGCTTCCCGGATTTATCTCGGTCAAATCGTTCAAGGCGGACGACGGCGAAGAACTGACGGTATTCCGCTTTACCTCGGAGGAAGCGCTCGAAGCCTGGCGGACCCACCCGGAACATGTCGAGACCATGAAGCGAGGACATGCCGAATTCTACGCCAGCGGCTTCCTGCAGATCTGCGAGGTCATCCGCGAGGTAGGACCGTTTGATCACTCCTGAAAGCTGCTTTCGTCCCGCTGGAAGTCGACGGCGGCGTTTTGAACGGTCTATGAAGGTACCCCACAGCTGGCTCCGCTCCAGCGAAACGGGTCATTACCTGAGTGTGCGCGCTAATGCGCCAGCCAGTACGTCTGCACCGTCGCGGCGAGATTGTTGAGGCCGTGCACAACGATCGTCGGCCAGGTCGAGCCGCTCCAGTGGCGCAGGCCGCCGAGCAGCAGCCCGATGGAAAAGATCTCGCCGAAAAAGAACCAGTCATACTGCAGATGCATCGCGGTCCACACCAGCGACGACAGGACGATGGCGCCTGCCGGCCGCAAAAACGATTCCGACCAGCCCCGGTAGAGGAAACCACGTACCAACACTTCCTCGGTGACTGGGGCCGCGACGCAGAACGAAATCACCAGCAGCCACAGCGCGTTGTCGGCCCGGGCCGACTTCAAGACCTCGACCATGAAGCCGGGCGTCACATCGCGTCCCATGGCGCGCGATACACCGTCCCACGCGGCGATCATGACGATCAGCGCGAGCGCGCCGAACAAGAAACTCTTCCATGAGGCACCGCGCAGCGCCAGATAGTCGGCGAGCGGCATCCGCGCCATGCGCGTTGCCAGCCACAGCGCGGCGAATACCGCAGGCACGCCCATCGCCACCGAGAGCGAGATCGCAAGACCGTTGGTGAGCAAGGCGCTTGCCGTGGCGACTCCGACTTCCGCCTTCGACCACATCACAAGCAGGGCGACCGCCGCCAGCTGGCCGACGAACATCGCGCCGAATGCGAACAGGCCCCACAGGCTGGTGCCGATGAATTTCCAGATCCGCGGAGGTTTTTCCGGGGCCGCGTCCGCGGGCGGCACCGCGTCCGCTGACAATTCGGGCACGGTCATGGAGCGGCCTTGCAGGATCGACACATCAGGGCAGCGCCCGCTCGAGCAGGCTGCGGCAGTGCTCGGGCGCGAGGTCAGCGGCGCCGTACATCTTGCCGCGCGACGGGCTGAGCCGGTTCTGGGCGAACAGCTCGGCGTGGCCGGGATGAACCGCGGCCAGTGCTGCGGTGGCCGCCAGCATCGCCAAGGCCTCCACCGCCGCTCGTGCGACGTTTTCGTTGTCGGAACGCAGCAAGGTCTTGATGACGAACGACGCGGTCTCTGCCGCACCCGATAGGCCCATGGTCTCCTGCACCAGGCCTTGCAGCACCTGTGACGCCGCCTCGCCTTCCCGCGACAGCGCGCGCAGCACGTCGAGGCACATCACGTTGCCCGAGCCTTCCCAGATCGCGTTCACCGGCGACTCGCGATAGTGTCGCGCCAAAATGCCATCCTCGACATAGCCGTTGCCGCCGAGGCACTCCATCGCCTCGTAAAGAAACGGCGGCGCGCTCTTGCAAACCCAGTATTTCACCGCCGGCGTCAAGAGCCGCATGTAGGCTGCCTCAGCCGGATCGACAGGCGCCTGATCGAACGCTTTGCACAGCCGCATCACCAGTGCCACCGATGCCTCCACCTGCAGCGCCATGTCGGCAAGCACGGTCTGCATCAGCGGCTGATCGGCAAGGTGCTTCTGGAATACGCTGCGATGGCGGGCGTGATGCAGCGCGTGCACGAGCCCGGAGCGCATCAGGCCGACCGAGGCAATGGCGCAATCCTGCCGAGTCAGTTGCACCATCTGGATGATGGTGCGGATGCCCTTGCCCTCGTCGCCAACCCGCTCGGCATAGGCGCCGGTAAACTCCACCTCGGAGGACGCATTGGAGCGGTTGCCGAGTTTTTCCTTCAGGCGCTGGAAGTTAATCTCGTTGACCGATCCGTCGGGCTTGAAGCGCGGCATGAAGAAGCAGCTCAAGCCCCGTTCGGCCTGCGCCAGCACCAGGAAGGCGTCGCACATCGGCGCCGACATGAACCATTTGTGCCCGGTGATGCGCCAGGCATCGCCGTCGCGTTCGGCGCGCGTCATGTTGCTGCGCACGTCGGTGCCGCCCTGCTTCTCGGTCATGCCCATGCCGAGCGTCATGCCGCGCTTGGTCCAATAAGGCGCGAACGTCGGATCGTAGGCCGCCTGCGAGATCACCGGCATCGCCTTCGCCAACAAATCCGGCTCCAACGCCAGCGCCGCGACCGAGGCGCGGGTCATGGTGATCGGACAGAGGTGCCCGGTCTCGACCTGCGCCGCCATATAAAATTTCGCCGCACGCAAGACTTCCGAGGCGGCCCCCGCCGGCTTGCCGTCGGCGGTCCAGGTCGAATTGTGGATGCCGGCATGGGCGGACCGCGCCATCAACTCGTGGTAGGCCGGATGAAACTCAACCTCGTCGCGGCGAAACCCGCGCGCATCGAAGGTCCGAAGTTTGGGCGGGTTTTCGTTGGCGGCGCGACCGCGCGCGGCCATCGCCGCAGAGCCCCAATGCTTGCCGAACTCCGACAGTTCGGGGTGGCCGGCGGCGCCGTCGTTCATCGCCACCGCCTCGACCAGCGGGCGATCCAGGTTGAACAGGTCGACGTCCTCGAACGGCGGCGACTGGTTCAACACCTCATGGGTCGCGAATGACGTCATCGATCGGTCCCTGACAGCCCCGGCGGCCGAGCAGAATCGGCCCGGCGGGGATTTTACGCTCAAATCGCCCTGATTTCACCGCGACCTAGCGGTCACGCCTCGGAATCGGGAAATCATAGGCGCGCCCGGCGACGCCGGGCAGCGAGAAATGCCACCATTCCTTGGCATAGTTGACGAAGCCTTGCCGTGCCATCGCCGAAACCAGGGTGTTTCGCCACTGCCGTTGGGCCGGCGTGATCGCACTCGCCGCGGTATGCGCCTTGGCGTCCGAGCAGTCGTAACCGGTTCCCATGTCGACGCTGCCCTCCGGCGCGCGCAACGCCTCCGGCGCCGTGCAATCGGCGTAGTTTTTGTCGGGATCGAACGGCACCGAGGGCGCCGCGCGCAGATCGACCAGCGTCAGATCCAGCGCCGCGCCGGTGGAGTGGCCCGAATATTCGGCGATGTAGCCGAGCCGGAACAGGTCGCGCTTGCTGAAGGCCGGATTGTAGCGCTTCTGCGCCGGAGTCTCGACGCCATCCTGCGCCCAGACCACCATGTCGTGCACTGCCCGTACCGGGCGATAGCAGTCCAGCATCTTCAAGGACAGTGTTTGCGGCGCCAGCGCCTGCTGCACCTTCTGCAGTGCCAGCGCCACCGAACGCTTCACCACGCATTCGGCGCCGTCATAGCCGGGAAGCGGCCGGCCGACGAAGTTGTTGCGGCCGGCATAGCGGATGTCCTGCCGGATGGTCGGCGCGACGTCGCGCAGGAAGACGAAATCGTCGGGCAGCGGCGCGGCAATCGACGCCTGCGCCGCGCTGAAAGTTGCCAGCGCGATCGCTGCAATCCTTTTCAAGTCTCTCATCGCAGACGATCTCCGGCGGCAATCACGGCAACTTTGCGGCATCCGTTCCCGACCTTCTTTACCCTGCCCGCCGACAGACCGGGGGATAAGTCGCAAGCGGCCTTTTCGCGCTTGCCCGGCTTTTCAACTCTGCCTATAGCTCTTGCTTTAATGACCCTTGCATCGAAATCGACCTTCGTCCTCGGCCACCGGCACCTGCTGGGCATCGAGGGCCTTTCCCCCGCTGACATCACCGGTCTCCTCGATCTGTCCGAGGAATATGTCGAGCTGAACCGCCAAGTCGACAAGAAGCGCACCTCGCTGCGCGGCCGCACCCAGGTCAACCTGTTCTTCGAGGCCTCGACCCGCACCCAGTCCTCGTTCGAGATCGCCGGCAAGCGGCTCGGCGCCGACGTCATGAACATGTCGGTATCATCGTCCTCGATGCGCAAGGGCGAGACCCTGGTCGACACCGCGGTGACGCTCAACGCCATGCACCCCGACATCCTTGTGGTACGGCATCACGCCTCCGGCGCCGTCGAACTGCTGGCCCGCAAAGTCGACGGCTCGGTGGTCAATGCCGGCGACGGCGCCCACGAGCATCCGACGCAGGCCCTGCTCGACGCGCTGACCATCCGCCGCAACAAGGGCCGGCTCGAGGGCCTCCTGATCGCGATCTGCGGCGACGTGCTGCATTCGCGCGTCGCCCGCTCCAACATCATTCTGCTCAACGCCATGGGCGCGCGGGTCCGCGTGGTGGCCCCATCGACGCTGCTGCCGCCCGGCATCGAGCGGATGGGCGTCGAGGTCGCCCGCGACATGCGCGAGGGCCTCAACGGCGCCGACATTGTCATGATGCTGCGGCTGCAGCGCGAACGGATGAACGGGTCGTTCGTGCCCTCCACCCAGGAGTACTTTCATTATTTCGGCCTCGATCAGAAGAAGCTGGCCTACGCCAAGCCGGACGCGCTGGTGATGCATCCCGG
>Ga0209758_1004803_pt1 | contig 10916 bp, 12 predicted proteins | sample AraplaMF_Col_mMF_FD_184258 | JGI IMG/M metagenome (GOLD analysis project Ga0209758, IMG submission 184258) | Arabidopsis root microbial communities from the University of North Carolina, USA - plate scrape MF_Col_mMF (SPAdes) (version 2) | ecosystem: Host-associated > Plants > Roots > Endosphere... | reverse complement strand
AACTTTCGCTCGAACGATAAGGCGAGCTTTCGCCCCGAGACGGACTCCCCGAGCACCTTGCATCCTTCGAGGCGCGCTCAGGAGCGCGCACCTCAGGATGAGGAAATCAGCACAAGGCTCCTCATCCCGAGGCTTCCGCGCAGGGGGCCTCGAAGGACGCAAGGCCTGTCCGACATCCACTCCGAACAGATCATCGAAAGGTCCGCTCGGCGCCGTCCTGGAGAACGAAGCTTCGGCGCGGCGGGACGCGGACCATGAAAAAGCCGCCAGCCTCTCGGCCGGCGGCTTGATCTGGCGCGAAGGAGAAAGGCGCCTACGCCTTGTCTTCCGAGGCGTCGCGGCTTTCGTTGATGTGGTCGATCAGGCCCCAGGCCTTGGCCTCCTCGGCGCTCATGAAGTGGTCGCGATCGAGGGTCTTTTCGACTTCCTCATAGGTGCGGCCGGTATGCTTGACGTAGATCTCGTTCAGGCGGCGCTTGGTCTTGATGATGTCCTCGGCGTGGCGCTCGATGTCCGAGGCCTGGCCGCGGAAGCCGCCCGACGGTTGGTGGACCATGATGCGGGCGTTCGGCAGCGCGATGCGCTGGCCGGGGGCGCCGGCCTGCAGCAGCAGGCTGCCCATCGAGGCCGCCATGCCCATGCACACCGTCGAGACCGGGCTCTTGATGTATTGCATGGTGTCGTAGATCGCCAGGCCGGCCGTCACCACGCCGCCCGGCGAGTTGATGTACATGGCGATTTCCTTCTTGGGGTTCTCGGACTCCAGGAAGAGCAGCTGGGCGCAGATCAGGCTGGCCATCCCGTCTTCGACGGGACCGGTCAGGAAGATGATCCGCTCTTTCAACAGACGGGAGAAGATGTCGAACGCCCGCTCGCCGCGGCTGGTCTGTTCGACCACCATCGGCACGAGGTTCATCGCCGTCGCCATCGGATCATACATAGGGATCGCCCTTTTCATTGTGTCTGGGCGGCGCGAACGCGAATCAGCCCCCGCGCGCCGTCGCCAACGCATATCGCGTGGCGCTTAACAGGTTGCAAGGAGCCGGGCCGGCGCTCGACGCATGAAAAAGGGCGCGACCCGCGTGGATCGCGCCCTCTTCGTGTCGGATGACGGAGACCTTAGCCGCCGTAGCCTTCCGGCAGGTCGTCTTCTTCCAGGAGCTCTTCCTTGGAGACTTCCTTCTCCTCGATCTTGGCCTTGCCAAAGATCAGGTCGACGACCTTGTCCTCGTAGATCGGGGCGCGCAGGGCCGCCTGCAGGTCGGCGCGCTGGCGGTACATGTCGAACACCTGCTGGGCTTGCGCACCGTACTGGCGGGCTTCGCGCATCATGGCGTCGGCCAGTTCCTGCTCGGTGACGGCCACGTCGTTCTTGCGGCCGATCTCGGCGAGCACCAGGCCCAGGCGCACGCGGCGCTCGGCGATCTTCTTGTACTCGTCCTTCAGCTGGTCTTCGGTCTTGCCCTCGTCCTCGGGCGGCAGGCCGCCCTGGGTCTTGTCGGCCTGGACCTGTTGCCAGATGCCGGCGAACTCGGCGTCGACCATGCGCGGCGGCAGGGCGAAGTCGTGCTTGGTGTCCAGGACGTCCAGCAGGGCGCGCTTCAGCTTGAAGCGCGACGAATTGCTGTAGCGGCCTTCCAGGTTCGACTTCAGCAGGTCCTTCAGGGCCTGCAGGTCCGACAGGCCCAGGCGCTTGGCCAGTTCGTCGTCGGGCTCGGCGTCGACCGGCGCGCGCACTTCCTTGACGGTGGTGGCGAACTCGGCGGCCTTGCCGGCCAGATTGGCGGCCTGGTAGTCGTCCGGGAAGTTCACCTTCACCGTCACGACGTCTTCCGGCTTGGCGCCGACCAGTTGTTCTTCGAAGCCCGGGATGAACTGGCCCGAGCCCAGGGTCAGCTCGGCGTCGGTGGCCGTGCCGCCGTCGAAGGCCACGCCGTCGATGGTGCCGACGAAGTCGATCAGCAGCTGGTCGCCGTCCTTGGCCTTCAGGGACTTGCCCTTGCGCGGCTCATAGGTGCGGGCCTGCTTGGCCAGGTCGGCCAGGGCCTCGTCGACCTCGGCTTCCGAGACCTTGTAGACCGGCTTGGTCAGCTCGATCGACGCGGGGTCGATCGGCTCGAACTCCGGCATCACTTCCACGGCCAGTTCGAAGGCCAGGTCCTCGCCGCCGGCGAGCACCTTGTCCATGTCGGACGACGGCTTCAGGTCCGGCTGGCCGGCGGGGCGCAGCTTGTTGTCGTCCAGGACCTTCTGGGCGCCTTCGTTCAGCGTCGCCTCGATGACTTCGCCCATCAGGGCCTTGCCGTAGAGGCGGCGGACGTGGGCCGTCGGCACCTTGCCAGGGCGGAAGCCCTTGACGTTCATCTGGGGCGCGACCTCGGCGATCCGGGCTTCGAGACGCGTGGCGAGTTCACTCGCGGGCACCGTCACGCCATAAACGCGGCTGAGGCCTTCGCCCGACTTTTCAACGATCTGCATCGACATTCTTAGCTTCTCGGCTCTTGGGCGCCCGCGCCCGTCGTCCGCCCCAGGGGTCAAAACATCAAAGCCGCCCACGTCACCGGGGCGGCGAAAGAGCGCCCTTATGTCACGCGTTTGGCGACCATCCAAGAGCGTTGGCGCCCTCACGGGACGAAAGTCCCGATCAGCGGCGCGCCTCGCCGGGCGAACGCCCGACGAAGTGGTGCGCCCCCGCCGAGCGAAAGCTCGGCGAAGTGGTGCGGATGAGAGGACTCGAACCTCCACGCCTCTCGGCGCCAGAACCTAAATCTGGTGCGTCTACCAGTTTCGCCACATCCGCACGGTGCGCCGGAGCGGGTTAGACATGCCCGGGCGGCTTGGCAAGGCCAAGACGATTCGAACCCGCCCCCGCCCCTCCCGGCGAGCTGTTCGCGATGGTGAATTATTCGGGCCACGCGGGAACAACTTTCCGGCCCGCCGGTTATGATGATGTCCGCGGCTGTTCAGAACGCCCTGGATCTACACCGGCCCGGGCCATGCCCCCCCGACTGACGCCCGGGCCGGTGTTTCACCTTCATGACATTTTGCGCGAATGCTCTGGTTGCGCGGAACGATCTGACCCCGAGCGGGTTTGCGTCCGGGATCGTCCACCGAGCGCGTCATGGAAACCCTTGAGGTCGTCGAAGGCGAGAAGGGCTGGGCCGTGAGGCACGGCGCCAGGATCCTTTTCACGGACACCGTCGAGGAGCGAACGTTCCGGACGGCGCTGGCGATCAGCAACACCCTGTTCGACGAGGGCGTTCGCGCCCAGGTCGTCCTGGTCCGCCAGGACGGCTAGCGTCGGCCTCGGCCGTCCCACAACCTTCGCAGCACCGACGGCGCCAGGTCCGGCAGGTCCTCGGCGATCAGGCCCGGGCCATGCGTCGCGCCCGCCTCGGCGTGGATCCAGGCGGCGGCGCAGGCGGCTTCGAAACTCTCCATGCCCTGGGCGATCAGGCCGGCGATGAAGCCGGCCAGCACGTCGCCCGCCCCGGCCGTCGCCAGCCAGGGCGCGCCGTTGAGGCTGACCGCCGCCCGGCCGTCGGGCGCGGCGACCACGGTGTCCGATCCCTTCAGCAGCACCACCGCCCCCGCCCGCCGCGCGGCCTCTCGCGCCGCCGTGATGCGCTCGGGCGACACGGCCAGCAGGCCGGGAAAGATCCGCTCGAACTCGCCGGGATGCGGGGTCAGCACGTCGTCGCGATCCAGCGCCGAGAACAGCGCCGCGGGGTCGTCGGCGAAACTGGTCAGGGCGTCGGCGTCGACGACCAGGGCGGCGCCGTTGCGGGCCAGGGCGAAGACGTGCCGCATCGTCGCCTCCCCCACGCCCGTCGCCGGCCCGATCACCACCGCGTCGGCCTTTTCGGCGCGGGTCTGCAGGTCGAACTCGCCCTCGAACGGCGCCAGCATCACCGCTTCCAGATGGGCGGCGTTGACGGCCAGGGCGTTCGGCGGCGAGAGCACGGTGACCACCCCGGCGCCGATGCGCAAGGCCCCCCGCGCCGCCAGCCGGGCCGCCCCGGTGTTCCAGGCCTCGCCGCTGACCACCATCAGCCGCCCCCGGGCGTGCTTGTGGGCGTCGACCGCCGGCCAGGGAAAGCGCTCGGCCCAGAGGCCAGGATCGTTCTCGAACAGACGCCCCTGCCCCGTCTCCTCCAGGCCGATGTCGGCCACGACCACCTCGCCGCAGGCGGCCCGGCCCGAGGCCAGCACATGGGCCGGCTTACGGCGATGGAAGGTGACGGTGAGCTGCGCCTTCAGGCTCCGTTCGCCGAGGGGAAGGCCGGTGTCGCCGACAAGGCCGCTGGGCACGTCGACGGCGACGATGCGCGCGGCGCCGGGCATGACCCGCGCCAGGCGGTCGGCCTCGCCTTCCAGCGGACGCGACAATCCGGCGCCGAACAGGCAGTCGACATAGAGCGCCGCCGAGCCCGGCTCGGAGGCCAGTGGCCCAGTCTCGCCCTTCCAGCGCGAGGCCGCCCATTGCGCCGCCGCGCTGGCCGGCGGCCCCAGCGCCTCGACCCGCACCGGCCAGCCGCGCCGGCGCAGGTGCCGGGCGACCACATAGCCGTCGCCGCCATTGTCGCCCGGCCCGCACCAGACCACGGTGGGGCAACGCGCGTAGCGCTCGCGGATCGCCTCGGCGACGGCCCGGCCGGCCCGCTCCATCAGGACGATCGTCGGGGTCCCGGCCTCGGCGGCCGCGCGGTCCGCCGCGGTCATCTCGGCGACGGTCATGATCTGGCGCGTCACGGTTGCTCCTCTTCCTACAGAACCTGGGTGGAAGCCTCGCGGCCCTTGTCGACCAGGACCAACGCGCCATCGACCAGATCGAACACCGTCACCGACACGTGGTCGGGCCGGAACGCCGCCACCGCGTCACCGCCCGTCGCCACGGAGACCGCCGCGTTCAGCGCCACGAAATGGCTGAACACCGCCGCGCCGGGGTGGGAGGCCACCCCTTCGGCGACCTCCCGGGTCCAGGCGGCATAGTCGAGATCGCCCCGGATATCGCTCCATTCGCCCTGAAAGGCCTGGCGCAGCCAGCCGGGACGAGCCTCGGCGTCCAGGGCGGCCGGTGTCGGAATCTCGCCGACCCTCGGATCGATCTCGACCGCCACGCCCAGGGCGTCGGCCAGCGGTTGGGCGGTCTCGCGACAGCGCCGAAGCGGCGAGCTGACCACGTGGGACGGACGCTCGCCCATGGGCAGGGCCAGCAGCGCGCGCGCCACCGCCCCGGCCTGTTCCGCGCCGACGGCGTCCAGCCCCGGATCCGGATCGTCGTCGCCCCAGGTCGAGGCGGGGCGGCCATGGCGGATCATGTGAATGCGGCTCATCGGCTTCCTCGCCCGTTCGAAATATCTTCCCGGTGCCCCGCGGGCGTCGGGTCTTCTTGCAACGCTTCCAGCGCGAGCCGAGGCGCCGTCCGTCGTCGCGGGCGCCCTAACGCGCAAGAACCGACCCCGGCTTGGCCGCCCTCCCCGCTTCGGGTTTCGCCGCAATCTTCAGCAGTTTTCGAGTCGACCGCCTTTTTTCGGCCATTCCCGCCCAGCCCTCGCGACGCCATTCCGTCGCGGACGGCGGGGCTTCCGCCCCGTTCTTCGCCGCCGAAACGACCGTTTCGGTGATCCTAGGTCGCCAATCGGCGCTCGCAAGCGGGTTTGGCCACCCAAACCCGCACTGATCAGCTTTCAGGCTTTAGATGCACAAATATGAAGCAATGAGCCGAACTCGACAGGACTCACGCGATAAAGCGCTCAAGCCGGCTTGTGAGCCGATGGGCCGGCGTGCTCCGTGCCGCTCAGTCAGCGGCGCCCGCGCCGTTTGGGCGTGAAAGAAGTCTGATGAAAAAGATCGAAGCCGTCATCAAGCCCTTCAAGCTGGATGAGGTCAAAGAGGCGCTTCAGGACATGGGCGTGCAGGGCATGACCGTGCTGGAAGCCAAGGGCTACGGCCGCCAGAAGGGCCATACCGAGCTCTATCGCGGCGCCGAGTACGTCGTCGACTTCCTGCCCAAGATCAAAGTCGAAGTCGTGGTCGAAGACAGTCAGTTGGAGCCCGCGCTCGAAGCCATCACCAACGCCGCCCGCACGGGCCGCATCGGCGACGGCAAGATTTTCGTGTCCGAAATCACGGAAGTCGTCCGCATCCGCACCGGAGAAACCGGTCCGTCCGCCGTCTAGGCCGGGACCGTAACCGCTTAACGCTCAAAGGGGATAAACTATGAGCACCGCCAAGCAGATCCTCGACCTGATCAAGGAAAAGGACGTCAAGTACGTCGACGTCCGCTTCACGGACGTTCGCGGCAAGATGCAGCACGTCACCTTCGACATCGATCTGGTCGATGACGACTTCCTCAACGACGGCACCATGTTCGACGGCTCGTCGATCGCCGGTTGGAAGGCCATCAACGAGTCGGACATGAAGCTGCGTCCGGACCTGACCACCGCGATCATCGACCCGTTCTACCAACAGACCACCCTGGCGCTGTTCTGCGACGTCGTGAACCCCGACACGGGCACCCCCTACAACCGCGATCCGCGCTCCATCGCCAAGAACGCCCTGGCCTACGTCAAGTCGTCGGGCATCGGCGACACCGTGTTCTTCGGCCCGGAAGCCGAGTTCTTCATCTTCGACGACGTCCGCTGGAACACCTCGTCGAACAACACCGGCTACTCGTTCGACTCCGTCGAACTGCCGGGCAATTCGGCCAAGGAATATCCGGAAGGCAACATGGGCCACCGCCCGGGCCCGAAGGGCGGCTACTTCCCGGTCAACCCGATCGACTCGGCCCAGGACCTGCGCGGCGAAATGCTGGCCGTCATGGGCGAGCTGGGCATGAAGCCGGAAAAGCACCACCACGAAGTGGCGCCCGCCCAGCACGAGCTCGGCCTGAAGTTCGACACCATGGTCACCATGGCCGACCGGATGCAGCTGTATAAGTACGTGATCCACAACGTGGCCCACGCCTACGGCAAGACCGCCACCTTCATGGCCAAGCCGATGTTCGGCGACAACGGCTCGGGCATGCACGTGCACCAGTCGATCTGGCAGGACGGCAAGCCGCTGTTCGCCGGCGACAAGTACGCCGGCCTGTCGGACATGTGCCTGTGGTACATCGGCGGCATCATCAAGCACGCCAAGGCGATCAACGCGTTCTCGAACTCGACGACGAACTCGTACAAGCGCCTGGTGCCCGGCTACGAAGCCCCGGTGAAGCTGGCCTATTCGTCGCGCAACCGCTCGGCCTCGATCCGCATCCCGCACGTCGATTCGCCGAAGGCCAAGCGCATCGAAGCCCGCTTCCCCGACCCGATGGGCAACCCGTACCTGACCTTCGTCGCCCTGCTGATGGCCGGCCTGGACGGCATCAACAACAAGATCGACCCGGGCGCGGCCGCCGACAAGAACCTGTACGACCTGCCCCCCCGCGAGCAGAAGAAGATCCCGGAAGTCTGCGGCTCGCTGCGCGAAGCCCTGGAAAACCTGGACAAGGACCGCGCCTTCCTGAAGGCCGGCGGCGTCATGGACGACGACTTCATCGACAGCTACATCGAGCTGAAGATGGAAGAGGTGATGCGCCTGACGCTGCACCCGCACCCGGTCGAATTCGACATGTACTACAAGTGCTAAGCCCAAAACCTGCGCCCCTTGGGGCTTAGGACGAAGGACGAGGCCCGCGGAGCGATCCGCGGGCCTTTTTCTTCGCGCCCACCGCTCCGATGCTCGCCACAAGGGTGTTGTCAATATTTCTACTGAAGGTTATCAAATCCATCAGTTGCGTCTCGTGATCGAACTCAACCGAGGGCCTCCTGAATGACCTTTCTCCTTCGCCGCGTGGCCATGGCCGCGCTCGCTATCGCGTGCCTGAGCCTTGGCGCGTGCAACAAGAACCTCGTCAAGGCGTCTTACCAGCAGTTGGGCAACGCCCAGAGCTGGGACCTGGAAAACAAGAGCGGCAGCGACGCCAATGGCATGTGGCACATCTACATGCTGCGCGGGGTGGTCAATGACGGCGAGAACGCCAAGCCCTTCACCTTCGACCTGTCGAAGGTCGCCCTAAAGAACGGTTCGGTCGTCACCAGCGCCGGCCCGATGCTGCACGGCGCCCCCTTCATGCTGCCGGCCAGTTTCAAGGCGCCGGTCGCGCCCAAGGTGGCCTACACCGTGCCCTATGGCTCCGGAGTGATGTTCGTCATCAAGGAGGACGGCGACACCGACAAGACCGCCTATACGACGCTCACCTACAAGTCGGCCTCCGGAGAGTCGGTGCTGATGGTGCCGCTCGACAGCAAGGCGACTCCGGCCTTCGGCCAGATCGACCAGGCCTTCCTGAACGTCCTGCACAGCAAGCAGAACACCTACGAGAACACCTACCAGCCAAGCGGCGACAAGAACTGAACCTAGCCGTTCGCGAGACCGTGGCCGCCTATCGGCACGGTCTCGAACCGGTGCCCGAAGCCGGCGATGATCGGGCGGGCCCTGGCGATGGCGGCCTGGACGGCGGGCAGCTTCAGCGAGGCGGCGTGGCTGTCCTTGTCGGTCCAGACCTCGGTGATCCACAGGGCGTCGGCGTCCGCCGCGTCGGCGGCGACGATGTAGCTCAGGCAGCCGGGCATGCCGCCGGTGCTCTCCGACAGGATCGCCACCAGTTCGTCCCGCTTGCCGGGCGCGGCCTTCATCTGGCCGATCAGTCCGTACATCGTCTTGTCCTCCGTGGCCTGGGCCGGCGACGACACGGCGAGGGCCGCCAGGGCCAGCCCGCCCGCCAGCACCGCGCGCCGTTCGATCTCGTCGAGTGAATGGGTCATGGGTCCTCCCGCTCACCAGTCTCGGCCAGCAAGGACCGGATCGTGTCAGCATCGGGCGAAGCCAGGGCCGCGCCAAGCCCCAGCAGGTGCAGGGCGTTGAAGCACAGGGGCCGCCCGGCGGGGCGGACGACCCGCACCCGGTCGCGCCAGCCAGCCGACGAGACCAGGTCCAGCGGCGCGATGATCGCCCCGCGGCCGGCCGCGCAGCTCTCCATCGCCTCCTCGATCTCGCCGGCGTGGTCCAGCCGCCGCAAGGCCTCGGGCTGGGCGCCGAACACCGTCTCGAACCAGTGGCCGAACACGAACTCGTACTCGTCGTAGGTGGCGAAGGCGGTGCGCGAGAGGCCGGCGAGGTTCTCGGGAATTTCCATGCGGATCGGGACGGCCAGCACCAGTTCCTCCCGGGCGATCGGCGCCGACTGCACCGGCGCGGCGACGACCGGCCGGTAGGTGACGCCCAGGTCCACGGTGCCGGTCGCCACCGCCGATAGCACCGTCTCGTGCGAACCGAACACCAGCTCGACCGGGCGGTCCGCCGGCAGGCCGGCGTACAGCCGGGGCGCCAGGCGATAGCGTCCGAAGGCCGAGACCACGGCCAGACGCAGCGGGCGCAGGGCCGGGTCGGCGCGGCTCAGCCGCTCGCGCGTGCGTTCCACCTCGTCCAGGGCCCGGCCGACGCTCTCGAACAGGGCCTGGCCGGCGGCGGTCAGGCGCAGGCCCCGCCCCACCCGCTCGAACAGCGGCCGGCCCATCTCGCGCTCGAAGGCCTTCAGGTCGTGGTGGACGGCCGGCGGCGACTTGCCCAGGCGCGGGCTGGCGGCGGCGATGCCGCCGGCCGCCGCCACCGCATGGAACACCGCCGCCCGCCGCAGATCGACCTGTCGCATCGTTTCGAAATCCAGAACGGAGGCTGCTTCCCTTCGAAATATTGCCGAACCGCGTTCGACGCTAGGTCTGGCCTTCCCCCAAAGGAGGCGACCATGACCCGGAAGCGCATGACCCTGGCGATCGCCCTGGCGGTTGGTCTGGCCAGCGGCCCCGCCCGCGCCCGGACCGAACAGGCGGCCTTCCTGTTCACCTACGACATCGATCGCGGCCAGGAAGCCGCCTTCGAGGCCGGCTACGCCGCGCACCTGCGGTGGCACGCCGACCACGCCGACACCCTGCCCTGGTTCGGCTGGACCGTGACCAGCGGCCCGCGCACCGGCCTGTTCGTCGACGGGACCTTCGGCGTCCCGTTCGCGGCCATGGACGCCCGCCCGGACCTGGCCGGGGACAGCGCCGACATGGCGGTCCGCGTCCTGCCCTACGCCAGGGCTCGCGCCTATTCGGCCCATGTCCTGTGGCCCGAGCCGAGCACGGTCCGCACCCTGGAGGCGCGCCAGCCCAGCCCGGTGGTCGACGTCTACACCCTGCGGGTCGCGCCCGGCGACGTCGCGGCCTTCGAGACCGCCCTGCTCGCCTCCGCCAGGACCGGCAAAGGCGACCTGGGCTGGACCTGGTACCGGCTGGCGGGCGGCGGCGAGCTGGGCGGCTACATGGTCCTGGTCCCGCGCCGGACCTGGGCCGAGCTCGCCGGCCGCCCCACCGACCTGGCGGGACTGATCGCGGCCGCCCATGGCCCGAGCCCGGACCAGGCCCGGGCCGCCGCCCTGGTCCGGAGCGTCGAGGTCGAGACCTGGTCCTACAAGCCCAGGCTCAGCCGGATTCCCTAGGCCTTGCACTCGCCCTGGCTGGCGACGCTGGCGCCCTGGGCGGCGGCGTTGCAGGCGCTGGGATAGGTCTTGCCGTCGCAGCCGCAGACGGGGGCGTAGATCATCGTGCAGGCCTGGGGCGGCTTGCGGCAGGTTCCCGCGCCGTCCGCGACCTGGCACTGGCCGGCGGGCTTCTGGCAGACCAGGCCCGAGGCGCACTGGAAGCCGGCGAAACCGCCGCACATCCCGCCCTCGGCCACCGGCGCGCGGGCGTGCGACACGGGCGGGTTCGGCGCCGGCTGACCGCCGCCCGGGCTGGAACAGCCCAGCAGCACGAGCGCGGCGAGCGCGGAAAACAGGCTGCGCGAGGTCATGGGCCGGCTCCTTGTTGATCAACAATCCTAGATTGCCA
>Ga0209758_1004801_pt1 | contig 10922 bp, 10 predicted proteins | sample AraplaMF_Col_mMF_FD_184258 | JGI IMG/M metagenome (GOLD analysis project Ga0209758, IMG submission 184258) | Arabidopsis root microbial communities from the University of North Carolina, USA - plate scrape MF_Col_mMF (SPAdes) (version 2) | ecosystem: Host-associated > Plants > Roots > Endosphere... | reverse complement strand
GTGGGAAGAACGCGACGGCCCATCCACTCAGGCTCCGGAGGGCTCGGGCTTCGGCACGACGATCATCAAGAACCACGCCGCCGCAGCCTTTGGCGGTAGCGTTGAAATCGACTTCCGACCGGAAGGCTTCTACTGGGCGTTGACGGCCCCTCGCCGCACCCTCGAGCGCACATAGGGGAACAAATCACGCTGAACCTTCGTTTCCGACAGGCTACTCGAAAGGAGAAGACCATGTTAAGGGAAACGATGATTGCCGCGGCGGCTGCCGCAGTCGCCGCCATCGCAAACCCGGCAAGTGCCGCAAACTACATCACGCTCGGTCAGCTCGTCTGCGGATCGCAGGGCGGGCAAGGACTGATTGTTACCTCGCAGAAGAACCTGCTTTGCACCTATACGCCGGCCGAAGGTGGCCCGAAGGTCGTCTATGCCGGAACGATCCAGAAATTCGGATTGGATGTCGGCCAGACCGGCAAAACTGTGATGATCTGGCAGGTCCTTGCCAAGACTGGAACCAACATTGCTGAATATGCGTTGGCCGGTGAGTACTACGGCATAGGTGCCGATGCGAGCTTTGGCGCTGGTGCTGGTGCCAAGGTCATTGCCGGTGGCACGAACCAATCCTTCATGCTCCAGCCACTGAACGTCCAGGCTCAGGAAGGCTTGAACCTCGCGGTCGGCGTGGAGAAACTGACGCTGGCGCCGGCAGCCACCTGATCACAGGTCGCGCCGACGAGGAGAGAGGCCCTGCCTCTCTCCTTGCAAGTCAGGTGGAGCGGTGCGTCAGCGCCAAAGCGCCACCGAACAGCATCATCATCGAACCACTGATACGATTGACCAGGCGAACCGCCCAAGCATTGCGCATGACGCCGCGCAGTCGTGAACCGACAAAGGCATAGACGGCGATCGCCCCAACTTCCAAGATCAGAAAGATTGCTCCAAGCGTGAAGAAACTCTGCCAATAGGCATTGGGTTCAACGAACTGTGGCAAGAATGCCGTAAAAATCAGGATCGCCTTGGGATTGCTCGAGGCGACAAGGAACTCCTGCCGCAAATACGCCCTCAACGTTGAAGGGTGATGAGCAGTCGCCGGATCCGATACATCAACCTTCGCGCGGATCAGCTTGAAACCAATCCAGAGGAGATAGGCAACACCCAGCCATTTCACGATCGAGAAGGCTACTCCTGACGCCATCAACAGGGCGCCGAGACCAAAGGCCGTAATGGCGATCATGATGGCAAAGGCGACAATGCGACCGGCGGAGGCTACAATCGCCACACCCATTCCGGCTCGCGCGCCGATCGTCACCGAGAGCAAGTTGTTCGGACCAAACGCCATGTTCAGCGCAAAACAGGCGGGAACGAAGAGGAGCAGCGTTTCGAGGGACATGACATCACCGTGCAAAACAAAGGGCGCGGGCCAAGCCCGCGCCCTTACAGTTTAATCGAGATCAAGCCGCGTGGCGACGCCTCAGTGACCGATCGCCTTGTTGATTTCCTCGGTCACCTTCTTGGCATCCCCGAGCAGCATCATCGTGCCATCCTTGTAGAACAGCGTATTGTCGATGCCGGCATAGCCGGAACCGAGCGAGCGCTTGACGAACAGGCAGGTTTTGGCCTTGTCGACATCGAGGATCGGCATGCCGTAGATCGGCGAGGTCTTGTCGTCACGCGCCGCCGGGTTGGTGACGTCGTTGGCGCCGATGACATAGGCAACATCCGCCTGGGCGAATTCCGAGTTGATGTCCTCAAGCTCGAAGACCTCGTCGTACGGCACATTCGCCTCGGCCAGCAGCACGTTCATATGACCGGGCATACGGCCAGCGACCGGGTGGATCGCGTATTTCACCTCGACGCCGTTCTTTTTCAGATTGTCTGCCATTTCGCGGAGCGCATGCTGTGCCTGCGCCACCGCCATGCCGTAGCCGGGCACGATGATGACCTTGGAGGCGTTCGCCATCAGATAGGCGGCATCTTCTGCCGAGCCGAGCTTGACCGTCTTGTCGGAATTGTCCGTGCCGCCCGCAGCCGTCTCACCGCCGAAGCCGCCGAGAATGACCGAGATAAACGAGCGGTTCATGCCCTTGCACATGATGTAGGACAGGATCGCACCGGATGAACCAACCAGCGCGCCGGTGATGATCAGCGCCAGGTTGCCGAGCGTGAAGCCGATACCGGCGGCCGCCCAGCCCGAATAGGAGTTCAGCATCGACACGACGACAGGCATGTCGGCCCCGCCGATCGGCACGATCAAGAGCACGCCGAGCGCCAGCGACAGGGCGACGACCGCCCAGAAGTCGAAATGGCTTTCCGTTGCAGCCAGCCCGATGATGAAGAGCACGATCAGCGCCAGGAGGGCGATGTTGATCAGGTGCCGGAACGGCAGCATGATCGGCTTGCCGGACATGCGCCCGTCGAGCTTCAGGAAGGCGATGATCGAGCCGGTAAAGGTCAGCGCGCCGATGGCAACGCCGAGCGCCATTTCGATACGCGCCTCGGTGTGGATCTCACCGATATTGCCGATGCCGAAGGAAGACGGCGTATAGAGCGCCGAGGCTGCCACCAGCACGGCCGCGAGGCCGACCAGCGAGTGGAACCCGGCAACCAGCTGCGGCATCGAGGTCATCGGGATCACGCGGGCGACATAGGCGCCCGCCCCGCCGCCGATGGCAAGCCCGAGGATGATCAGCACAAGGCCGCCGAAGGATGGCGTTGCCAGGGTCAGCGTGGTGAGAATGGCGATCCCCATGCCGACCATGCCGTAAAGGTTGCCCTTGCGGCTGCTGGCCGGATGGGAAAGCCCGCGCAATGCCAGGATGAAGAGGACGCCGGAAACAAGATAGAGGAAGGCTGCGATACTGGTCATGCGGTCCTCACTTGTCCTTCTTCTTGTACATCGCCAGCATGCGCTGGGTGACAAGGAAGCCGCCGAAGATGTTCACTGAGACGAGGACCAGGGCGATGAAGCCGAAGCCGGTCGCAAGACCACTCGTCGAAATGCCGACGGCCAGAAGCGCGCCGACGACGATAACCGAAGAGATCGCGTTGGTGACCGCCATCAGCGGCGTGTGCAAGGCCGGCGTCACCGACCAGACGACGTAGTATCCCACGAAGATCGCCAGCACGAAGATCGCGAACTGGAACACGAAGGGATCGATCGCGCCGCCGGTTGCGGCGCTGGCCGCCTCCGGCGCATGGGCGGCAGCGGCCGCCACGGCATTCATGGCCTGGTTCAGCTGATCCAGCGCCTTGTCCATTGCTTCACTGGCCATCAGTTATCCCCCTTCTTCACGCCGCCGAATGCCGGATGCACGACATTGCCCGCATGCGTCAGCATCGTCGCCTTGATCAGTTCGTCCTCGAGATTGAGGGCGATCGTCTTCGTTTCCTTGTTGACCATGGTCTCAAGGAAGGTGACGAGGTTCTTGGCGTAAAGCTGGGAGGCACTGGCGGAAATCCTGCCGGCCATGTTGGAAAAGCCGATGACGCGCACGCCGTCGACGTCAGCGACCTTGCCTGGCTTGACGCCTTCGATATTGCCGCCGCGCTCGACCGCGAGGTCAACGGCAACCGCGCCCGGCTTCATCGACTTCAGCATCTCGCGCGAAACGAGCTTCGGTGCCGGACGCCCCGGGATCAGGGCGGTGGTGATGACGATGTCCTGCTTGGCAATGTGATCGGCCACAAGCGCCGCCTGCTTCGCCTGGTATTCCTTGGACATCTCCTTGGCGTAGCCGCCGGAGGTCTCGGCCGCCTTGAATTCTTCGTCCTCGACGGCGATGAACTTCGCGCCGAGCGAGGCGACCTGCTCCTTGGCTGCCGGGCGAACGTCGGTCGCCGACACCGCGGCGCCGAGACGGCGGGCCGTAGCAATCGCCTGCAGCCCGGCAACACCGGCGCCCATGATGAAGACCTTGGCAGCCGGAACGGTGCCGGCCGCCGTCATCATCATCGGCATGGCGCGGTCATAAACCGCCGCCGCCTCGATCACCGCCTGATAACCTGCCAGATTTGCCTGCGAGGAAAGAACGTCCATCGACTGCGCGCGGGTGATGCGCGGCATCAACTCCATGGCGAAGCTGGAAAGCCCCGCCTTGGCCATGGAGGCAATCGCTTCGTCGTTGCCGTAAGGGTCCATGACCGCGATGACGATCGCGCCAACCTTGTAGCCGCCGATTTCTTCGTCCGTCGGGCGGCGCACCTTCAGGACCACGTCGGCGGTCGCGGCAGCGCCAATCAAACCGACCCGCGCACCGACAGCCTCGAATTCCACATCGGGAATTTTCGACTTGGTCCCCGCACCAGCCTCGACGACGACCTCGAGGCCTAGACCGACCATTTTCTTTACGGTTTCGACAGACGCCGCGACGCGCGTCTCATCCCCCGTGGTTTCTTTCGCGACAAAAACAACGTTACCCAACCGCCCCCTCCTCCCGGTCAGCCAGTCTGCCGCAGGTCCCCCTGCTCAGCCCGCACATTCAGCCAAAGCTTTGGAAAGCCGCGTTCCCGACGCCGCGCTCAGCGCAGCAGGACGAGGCCCGCGATAAAGACGATCAGCAGGACGACGAGGCCGCCAAGGAAACCGGCACCGGTGAAGAACCCAGCGGTCATGCCAAGCAGGAGAGCGACAAGAAACAGCGTGCCGTACTTAGCCGCAGCAAGGAACATAAGGTAGGTCTGCTCGTGTTCCTTGTAGTCCATTGGCGCGCCGACCTCAGCAGGTCCGGTGTGATGCTCAGCCATGAATATCGTCTCCCTCAAACTTCCCGGCCAATAAAGCAATGCGGCCGGCCGACTGCCGTGATTCCCTCGCTACCGCGAGGAAATTTCCCTGCAGAGGGATTACACAAAGCTTCGATAAAGCGCAATGCATGAGAATGCCGCAGGCGGGCGGCATTTTCAGCCAATTCAAGCGCATCGGCTTACAGCGGAAGATCGGTTCCGAGATCGCCTTCAGCCATGAAACGCGCCGTCGGGATGATGGTCAGCGGCGGCAGCGTGTCATTGGGCGTGCGCGAGAACATCATGCGCTGTTCGCTGGCGCTGGAGATAAAGAAGGGATACCGCGTCAGGAGCTTTCGTCCGACCTCGATGACATTGGTCGCCATCAGCGTCAGGTCGAAACCATAGGTCTCCGTCATCCGGCTTGCGACGACGGTATCGGCGTAGAAGACGCGCTTGTAGAAAGCCGCATGCGCAGGGCGCACGTGTTGCATCACACGGTCCGCGCGAAAATGCGCGGCGGCGACGATGTTCGGACGCAGCGTCAGGTAGGGGATCCACGGCATTTCCGTGCTGAGTTCGGGATCCGCGGCGAACCGCGCCGGATCGATCAGGCTCAGTCCGGCGTCCAGAAACGCGTCCATTTCGACAGGAAAAATACCGCCCGATTGTGAGACACGATGGTCCGGCGTCACGTGATGGATGCGGATCGTGCTGACGAGCTGTTCATAATAGTACAGTCCGAAAACATAAGCCTGACTGTCGAAGTCGGCCTCGTCGATCATGCTTTTGGCAGCGACCGGAAGCACTTCGCGAGCCTTGTAGGCCTTGTAGCGCAGGCGCTCCACCTCTTCCATATCCTCGCCGCTTTCGACACGGCGGTATTCGACGTGGTTCATTATTTCGAGGAGTTTGCTGCTGAAATCACTCGTCTTTAAAGGGTTGTCTGCCATAGTTACTCGGTTCGCCTGTTAACGAAACATTAATCATACGGAACCGGCGCAAGGGCAAGAACGAGACGAGAAATTGCGTTATATTTGAATTGTTAAGGTTAACGGCACCGCGTTTGCGCCAAATGCCATCGGCCGCAAAAGCGGTCGGGGCTTATGCAACTTTCGGACGACGACGTGGTGCCGTACGGCGGCTGAGGCTCTGGGAAAGAATGGCGATATTCTGCGCCGGAACTGCCGGCGAGAAAACGTAACCCTGAACGAGATCGGTGGCGCGATACTTGTTGAGCAAGGCCAGCTGCTCGGTGGTCTCGACACCCTCGGTGACGATCTTGAGACCGAGCTCGCGCGCGAGGTTGACGGTGCCGCGCAGCAGCTTGAGGCGACGCCCGTCCTCGACGATGTTGCGCAGGAACGAACGGTCGATCTTGACGATATCCAGCGGCAGCGTGTCGAGATAGCTGAGGCTGGAGAAACCGGTGCCGAAGTCGTCGATCGCTATCGTGATCCCGCGTGCCCTGAGTTCGGCGAGGATCGCGCGCACCGCCGCCGGCTCGTCGATCAGGCAGCTTTCCGTGATTTCCAGATGCAGGCGGGCTGGCTCGAGGCTTGAGGCCTCGAGCGCTTCCGAGACCACGGCAAGAATATCCGCGTCGCGCAGGTCGCGCGCCGACAGATTGACCGAAACGGCGATATGATCCGGCCAGTTCATGCAATCCCTGCACGCCTTCATGAGGATGAAGCGCGTGATTTCGGAAATGATGCCCATTTCCTCTGCAAGGCGAATGAAGACATCCGGTGGGATCGCGCCCTTTTCGGGATGAACCCAGCGCGCCAGCGCCTCGGCGCATTCGATGCGCGTTCCGTCCGCTTTGAACATCGGCTGGTAGGCAACGCTGAGACCCTGGTTGCCGATCGCCTCGCGCAGATCCGCTTTGAGCTTCTGCTGCTCGATATAGCGGCCATCCATCTCGCGTTCGAAGCCGGCAATCCCGCCACGCTGTTTCGACTTGCTTTCGAAAAGCGCGAGGTCGGCCTTGATGCTCCACTCCTCCATCGCGAAGGTGTCGCTTTCGAGGATTGCAAAACCGGCACTCAACGAGACGAGGAAGGTGACGTCATCGGCCTCGTAATTGCCCTGAATGCTCTCGTGGAAGCGGCGGATCTCCGTATCAAGCGCGGCCGCGTCCTTCGCATGCGGGAAGAAGAGGATGAACTGGTCGCCCATCAGACGGCCGACGATGGCCTTGCCCGCCTGCTTCGAGATACGGCTTGCGATGGCACACAGCAACCGGTCGCCGGTGATGTGGCCGCGCATGTCATTGACATGCTTGAACTCATCGATATCGAGAACCATGAAGGCGACGGGGCCGCGCTTCTTCTGATGTTTGCTGAGGTAATCCTGCACGAGATGGCTGAAGTATTCGCGGTTCGGCAGACCGGTCAACGCATCGAAGCGCACCATGTGCAGGATCTTCTGCTCGGCCTTCACGCGGCTTGACACGTCCTCGAAAATCAGGACGGCACCGCCATCGGCACGGCGACTTGCCGAAAACTCCAGCGAGAGATCCTCTGGAAAATGGATCAGCGTGCGCGAAAGCTTGCCCTCGGCGACATGCGTCATTTGCCGCAGGATCAGCTCCGGCTGCGTCGAATCCATAAAACTGTAGCGCGCGCCGTAGCGCAGCACTGCACCAAGATCGCGCTCCTTCAGCCGCTCCGGATCACCGATCCTCAGAAGGTCACAAGCCTTGCGGTTGATGACCTGAATGCGGTTTTCCGGATCGACCATTACCAGGCCGTGCGGCATGTTGTTGAGTGCCGTGTCGAAACGGTCGGCGATCATCGAGATCTGGCGACGCGCAATGACGTTCTCGTACAGGAACTCGCGCACGCCATTCGCCATTGCCCGCGTTGTCAGGCCGAACGGAATGAGGAAAGCCGACAGGATCGCACGATAGAAGTCGAGCGCCATCAGGCTGCAGATAATCATCGGCAGACAGCAGGCCAGCGTCTGCAGGTCGATTGCCTTCTGCGATCCGTAGTTTCGGCCGACGACGGAGACCATCGATGCCATGGTGACCGCGATACAGGCGAGCTCGGCGAAAGGATCCTGCAGGATGAAGATAGCGTAGCCGCTACCGATGCCGAGGATTGCCGCTGTGGAGGCGGCGCCGATAACGTAGATGGTTTCCCAATGCTCGATCCGCTCGCGCGACAGGCTCTGCTTGTCGACCTTGTCGAACATCCGGAACGTGACCATGCGGCCGACGAAGACGGTAAGGAAGCCAACCGACAGGACGACGTAGAACGGGGAACTGGTTTTCAGGGCAACTGCGAGGAAGGCAACCACATGCACGACGACACCCGCAACGAGCGTCATGCGATTCCCGAAGAGGGAACTGACAAACGACAGATAGACGTCGGTAGGGACCCTGTTCGGGTTATGTGGCTTCATCCATACTTTCCCTGTGCGGCGAAACCTTAACCGCAACCCTTTAAAAATTGATTTCGGGTAATCGATACATTTTGTCGAATTTTTCAAAACCTTGGGATGAATTTTAGTGTTTGCAATGACTTATGCATCCATTCGGTGAAGTTTTCCCGGCTCCGCGCCTATCCTGAGGTTGTCTGATCGTCCCGACGTTGACGCCAGGCGTGTCTCATGCAGGTCATACGACTATATTCCAACACGCCCCCTTTCATCTTTCAATTTGAAAAACCGTGTGGTCTAAACCGGTGGAAAGATAAAACGCGCCACAAGGCGCGAAATATGGGGGGAAGGGCATGCCGGCTTTGTTGACCGTCAGCCGGCTGATCGATGCGGTCAGCCAATTCATGGGCAAATTGTCCGAATATATGGTGCTGTTCTGCTGCCTGATCAGCGCCGCCAATGCGCTGATCCGTTACTCCTTCAACTACAGCTCCAACGGTTGGCTCGAGATCCAATGGTATCTCTTCGCCTTCATCGTTGTGCTGGGCGCGGCTCACACTCTGCGCATGAACGAGCATGTGCGCGTGGACCTGATTTATGGCGCGGTCTCCGAAAAGGCAAAGATCTGGATCGACGCCATCGGACTTATCGTTTTCCTGATCCCGGCCTGCATCTTCCTGACCTGGCTCTGCTGGCCATTCTTCCTGTCCTCCTACCTGCAGCATGAGGTCTCGGCCAATGCCGGCGGTCTGATCCGCTGGCCTGTCAAGCTCGTTCTGTTCCTCGGCTTCGGGCTGCTGACCCTTCAGGGCATCTCGGAATTGATCAAGCGGATCGCGGCCCTCACCGGCTACATCCAGATCGACACGACATACGAAAAGCCGCTGCAGTAAGCCAGACCTGGGAGGAACACCATTGTTTGATTTCGGCATCATTCCGCCGGCCATGTTCGTGGGCATGGTTCTCTTCATGCTCTACGGCTTTCCGGTCGCCTTTTCGCTGGCTGCAGTCGGCCTGTTCTTCGGCGTTATCGGCATTGCGACAGGGCATTTCAGCGAAGCCTTCCTGCAGGCGCTGCCGCTGCGCTTCTTCGGGATTGTCTCCAACGACCTGCTGCTCGCCATTCCCTTCTTCACCTTCATGGGCGCCATCCTGGAACGCTGCGGCCTGGCCGAGGATCTGCTGGAGGGTACGGGCAAGCTGTTCGGCCGCATTCCGGGCGGCCTTGCCTATGCGGTGATCCTGGTCGGCGCCGTGCTCGGCGCAATCACCGGCACGGTGGCTGCCTCCGTCATCACCATGGGCGTCATCTCTCTGCCGATCATGCTGCGCTATGGCTACAGCCCGCGGCTCGCCACCGGCGTCATCGCCGCCTCGGGTACCATCACCCAGGTCATTCCGCCCTCACTCGTGCTGGTCGTGCTTGCCGACCAGCTCGGTAAATCGGTTGGTGACATGTATCTCGGCGCCATCGGCCCGTCGATCCTGCAAGTCGCGATCTTCATGGGCTATATCCTGATCCTGTCGATCGTGAAGCCCGCCACGGTGCCGCCGCTGCCGAAGGAAGTGCGTGGCGACTTCACCTGGGGGCTGCTCCTGAAGGTGCTCTCGGGGATGGTGCCGTCGATCGTGCTGATCTTCCTCGTCCTCGGCACGATCTTCATGGGACTGGCAACCCCCACGGAAGCCGGCGCGCTCGGTGTCGTCGGTGCGATGGCGCTCGCCGCCATGCATCGCCGGCTCACCTGGCCGCTGATGCAGGAGGCCATGCGCTCGACCATGCACATCACCTCGATGGTGGTGATGATCCTGATCGGATCGACCTGTTTCAGCCTGGTCTTTCAGGGCATGGACGGCTCGCGCTGGATCGAGCACATGCTGTCCGGCATCCCCGGCGGCCCGGTCGGCTTCCTGATCTTCGTCAACATCTTCATTTTCGTGCTGGCCTTCTTCCTCGATTTCTTCGAGATCGCCTTCATCGTCATCCCGATGCTGGCGCCGGTCGCTTCGGCGCTCGGCATCGACCTGATCTGGTTCGGCGTGCTGATCTGCGTCAACATGCAGACGAGCTTCATGCACCCGCCCTTCGGTTTCGCGCTCTTCTACCTGCGCTCCATTGCCGATCGCAGCGTCAAGACATCCGATATCTACATGGGTGCCCTGCCCTGGGTCGGCATGCAGCTGATCCTCGTCGCGATCGTGATCTTCTGGCCGCAATCGGTGACCTATTGGCTCGAGAAGGGGCCGAAGATCGATCCGAACTCGATCAAGATCGAGGTGCCCGGCTTTGGCGGCAACGGCCTGTCGCTGCCGCCGCTGGGAGCACCGGGCGGTTCACCACAAATGCCCGGACTGACCCTGCCGCCCCTGAACGGCCTGCCGGGTCAACCAGCTGCACCCGCGCCGACAAAACCCGCCGCCCCACCGGCAACGGATCTCAGCCAACCTCCGAAGATCAACTGACGAAAAAGCCCCGGACCGAAATCCGGGGCTTTTTTGATTTCGCGTATCTTGGCAGGAATCAGATCTTGCCGGCGCGCTGCTGGATCATCATGAAGGTGTCGAAGGTGTACTCCGACAGCTGAGACCAAAGATAGGCGTCGCGCTTGAACGCGTTCTGGTCTTCGTAGATTTTCTTGAAATACGGGTTCGACGCCGAAATCTCGGCATAGATGCCGAGAGCCGCCTGGAAGCAGGCCTCCATGATTTCCTGGCTGAAGGGACGCAGTGTTGCGCCCTCCGACACCAGCTGCCTGAGTGCCGGCGGATTCTTCACGTCGTACTTTGCCATCATGTTGGTGTTGGCAAAGGCGCAGGCA
>Ga0209758_1004789_pt1 | contig 10941 bp, 7 predicted proteins | sample AraplaMF_Col_mMF_FD_184258 | JGI IMG/M metagenome (GOLD analysis project Ga0209758, IMG submission 184258) | Arabidopsis root microbial communities from the University of North Carolina, USA - plate scrape MF_Col_mMF (SPAdes) (version 2) | ecosystem: Host-associated > Plants > Roots > Endosphere ... | reverse complement strand
TATGGCGAGCTCAATGCCGACCGTTCCAATGCGGTGCTGATCTGCCATGCGCTGACCGGCGACCAGCATGTCGCCAATGTGCATCCCGTCACCGGCAAGCCCGGCTGGTGGGAGACCCTGGTTGGTCCCGGCCGGCCGCTCGATCCCGACAGGTACTTCATCATCTGCTCCAACGTGATCGGCGGCTGCATGGGCTCGACCGGGCCGGCCTCGATCAACCCCGCCACCGGCAAGGTGTGGGGCCTGGACTTTCCCGTCATCACCATCCCCGACATGGTGCGCGCACAGGCGATGCTGATCGACCGGCTCGGCATCGACACGCTGTTCGCGGTGGTCGGCGGCTCCATGGGCGGCATGCAGGTGCTGCAATGGACTGCGGCCTACCCTGCGCGCGTCTACTCCGCGTTGGCGATTGCCTGTGCGACGCGGCATTCGGCGCAGAACATCGCCTTCCACGAACTCGGTCGCCAGGCCGTGATGGCCGATCCCGACTGGCACAATGGCGCCTACGCCGATCACGGTATCCATCCGCATCGCGGACTCGCGGTCGCGCGGATGGCTGCGCACATCACCTATCTCTCCGACGCTGCGCTGCATCGCAAGTTCGGCCGGCGCATGCAGGACCGCGAACTGCCGACCTTCTCGTTCGACGCCGACTTTCAGGTCGAGTCCTATCTGCGCTACCAGGGTTCGTCATTCGTCGAGCGCTTCGACGCCAATTCCTATCTCTATCTGACCCGCGCGATGGACTATTTCGACATCGCCGCCGACCATGGCGGCGTGCTGGCGAAGGCGTTCGCAGGCATACAGACTCGCTTCTGCGTGGTCTCCTTCACCAGCGATTGGCTGTTCCCGACCTCGGAATCGCGCGCGCTGGTGCACGCACTGAATGCGTCGAGCGCGCGGGTATCGTTCGCCGAGATCGAGACCGATCGCGGCCACGACGCCTTCCTGCTCGACGTGCCCGAATTCTTCGAGATCTCGCGCGCCTTCCTGCAATCGGCCGGCAAGGCGCGCGGGCTCACCGACAAGGACGGCTGACATGTCCGCGCAAGAAGTGCTGCCGTTCAACGGCATCGTGACCACGCAATCGGGAAACATCCGCGCCGACCATCTGCTGGTCGCCGAGATGGTCAAGCCGGGCTCGAAAGTGCTCGACGTCGGTTGCGGCGAAGGCGATCTGCTTCAGCTGCTCGAGACCCGCGGCATCGACGGTCGCGGCATCGAGCTGTCGCGCGAAGGCGTCAACCGCTGCGTGGCGAAGGGCCTCGCAGTGGTGCAGGGCGATGCCGACACCGATCTCGTCAACTATCCCGACGATGCCTTCGACTATGTGATCCTGTCGCAGACGCTGCAGGCAACGCGGCAACCCAAGGTCGTGCTGGAGAATCTCCTGCGCATCGGCCGCCGCGCCATCGTGTCGTTTCCGAATTTCGGCTTCTGGCGCATGCGCCTCCAGCTCCTGATCGGCGGCCACATGCCGCGCACGGAAAACCTGCCGGCCAGCTGGTACGACACCGCCAACATCCATTTCTGCACCATCAAGGATTTCGTCGAGCTCTGCGACGAAATCCACGTCAAGATGGAGCGTGCCGAGGCGCTCGACCTCTACGGCCGCCCGCTGCGCCTGCGGTTGCCATGGTGGGCGTGGAATCTGTTCGGCGAGCAGGGCGTGTTTCTGCTGAGCCGAGGCGGCGGGAAGTGACCCCGTAGAGGTCAGCTCTATCCACCGTCATTGCGAGCGCAGTCATCGGACCCGTCATCCTGAGGCGCGAGGCAAGCGGCGCAAAGCGCCGCTTGAGGAGCCTCGAAGGATGAACGGCCCGGGTGCTTCGTCGTGCTGCCGTGTCCTCCGGGTGAGAGTTGGGCCGTCGCCCTTCGAGGCCCGCTGAAGAAGCGGGCACCTCAGGGTGACGGTGTGGGATGGTCGGATTCAGCTGAAAGGATTTCGGATTGCGCTCGCGCCGTCAGGTGACGCAACGGCATGCTTGGTGGCGTCCTAATGCGCCACCATCGACCGCGGATCGCGCACCGGCCAGCGGCCTGCTTCCACCAGCGTCACGAACCGCTCCACGCTCTCGTTGAACAGCGCGGGCTCTTCGAGATTGAGCACGTGGCCCGATTTCGGAAACATCGCGAGGCCCGCGGCCGGCAGATGCTTCTTCAGAAACAGGCTCGGGCCGACGCACGGATCATCCTCGTCGCCGCAGATGATCAGCGCCGGCGTCGCCGTCTTCGCGATTGCATCGGTCATCGTGTAGATCGACGGCCTGCCGCCCTGGAAGCCCCGCATCGTATTGGCCGAACCCTTGGCATCGTGCCGCGCCAGCGCAGCATAGAAATCGGCGTGACCTCTCGGGTCCTTCACCAGGAAGGGAATCCGGCTCGGCGCCTCGCGCGTGACCTTGGCGACCTCGGTCGAGCCAAGCGTCTCGAACTGCTCGGCATTGGCACGGCACTGCTTGCGCCAAGCCTCCAAAGTCTCGAGCTCCGAGCCGGAGCCGACGCCGGCCAGCGTCATCGACAGCGCGCGTTGCGGTGCGTTCAATCCGATCTGGAGCGATGAGTAGGCGCCCATCGACAGGCCGACGAGATGCGCGCGCTCGATTCCGAGATGATCGAGCACCGCGAGCGCATCGGTGTAGAAATGCGTGTAGCTGTAGACCTTCCCGTCGGGCACATCAGACGGCGTGTAGCCGCGCGCGGAATAGGTGATGCAACGGTGACCGCGCGAGAAGTAGCGCATTTGCGGCTCCCAATTGGCGTAGTCAGCCGCGAACTCGTGCAGAAAAAGTATCGGCGTTCCCTGACCCGCTTCTTCGAAATAGATGCGGACGTCGTCCCTTGTCGTGGCGTGGGGCATTAACCGTTTCCCTCTCTTCAAGCCGTGATTTGAGGATCGCAGTTAATGCTGATGTCCGCAATGAGGCAGCTTCACGCCAGTACCGACGCAAAATCATCGCAGCTATTCGCCGGCGCCGCGTCTTTTTCTCGCCACATCCGGAAGCTTTACGGCCCGTCGGATGTCGGCCACCGCACGGGCCGACGGGAAAGTGGGGTGTCAACGTAGGATGAAGAATGGTTGAGTTGTTTGCGTCTCGCCTGTCGCGTTGTGTTGTCGCGCTGGCGATCTTCGTCGCGGCTTTTGCCGCATTCGTTTCTCCGGCCTCAGCGCGGCCGCATCATCGTCATAGCGCAGAGCGGCACGCTTACGTGCGTCACGCCAGACATCATCATTATCGCCACTCCGTCCGCAGCTCGCGCTTCGAGCGCAGCGCGGCGGCGTTGCAGGCAGGTGGTTTCGCCGATACGCAGGCCAGCTATGATCCGAATGCGAATACGTCCGCGAGCATGAGCGGCGGCTTCGGCGGCGGATCGGGTCTCGTCTCCGAGGCGCGGCGCTATCTCGGCGGCAATCCCACGGGGCGCGGCAGCCTGTGGTGTGCGCGTTTCATGAACATGGTGCTTCAGAAAACCGGCCATCAGGGCACGGGTTCAGACATGGCGAGTTCGTTCGCGCACTACGGCACGCGAGTTTCCGGTCCGCAGGTCGGCGCGATCGCGGTGATGTCGCGCGGTCGCCGCGGCGGTCATGTCGGCATCATCACCGGCATCGACGCGCACGGCAATCCGATCATGATCTCCGGCAACAACGGCAATCGCGTCCGCGAAGCGCCGATCTCGCGCGGCCGCATCTATGCGTATGTGATGCCGAATTGACGATGCTGCCGTAGGTTGGGTTAGCTGGCGGTCGCGCGAAGCGCGATCCGCTGGCGTAACCCACCGCTTCTTTTTTCCGCGTCAGCACAAGTGGTGGGTTACGCCGAGCGGTTTGCGCTTCGCGCAATCCGCGGGGCTAACCACCCTACGAAGGTCACACCAAGCTCGGCTGCTCCAGCGCAACCGCGTCTCCCACGCCGATCTCGCCGCCTTCGATCACCTCGGCATAGATGCCGCAATCCATGTGACCGAGATGGCGCGAGAGCGTCGGCGGAATGTCGAGATCGCGCACGGCTGTGTCGGGATCGACATTGGTGGCCGGGCAGCGCTTGATGCGCTTCACCACTTTCAGCCGGGCCTGCCTGATTGCGAGCGTCTGGTCGACCAGATCGAGCTCGGACCAGGCCGGCCAGCCTTTCACGTACAGATTGGCGCGGAAGCGCAAGGGATTGACGGCAACGCCGCCGAGCATGGTCTCGATGGCGTGGACGCTGTCGAGATTGATGATCGACACGACCTTGCGGGCAACGTCGGAAAAGCTGTGGCCGCGACCGGAGAGGACCTTCGGCGGGCCTTTCAGCTCAGGCTGAAAGTTCTCGTTGAAATAGGTCTCGATGGCGGCGCGCCCAGCCGCGGTTTCGAGATCGCCGCTGGCAACGATCTGGCCGTCCTTGCGGATGGTCAGGCGATTGGTCGCGTCCTCGAACCGGCTGTCGAGGGACGCCAGTCGCTCATTGCGGGCCAGCATCAGAAACTGGATCTTCGGCTTCCACTCGGGGGCCTCGGGGTCAAACCCGCTCGGGCCGTTCTCGATGGCGTAGCGACGGTCGGCGGGCAGGGTCTGGCCTGGCCGCAAGGGGACGCGGGGTAGGGATTCCGGCGTCAGGCCCTTGATCGGGTAGCGGTAAAGGGAGGTGATCTCGGCGGTCTGGCTGATTGTCATGCCGCTACTTAGGGGATTCGACCCGCACCCGCCAAGCGGGCCGATCAGCGCACGAAATTGTGAACGGGCCTCTTCCGATCCAAGGGCGCGCTTCCCACATCTGGGTCAGGCCGGCGCCAGCGCCGGCTGATAAGGACCGTCTGTTGCGTTGAGGAATGTCAACGCGACGAGCGGAAACCCAATGAAGATGCCGTTTGGGGTGCCTTGGAGGGCCCCATGGGCAGGCCGAGGGAAAGAAAAGCTATGAATATCGAGAAGTATACCGAACGCTCCAGGGGCTTCATCCAGTCCGCGCAGTCGCTTGCGATGCGCGAGGGGCACCAGCAGTTCTCCACCCTGCATGTCCTGAAAGTCCTGCTGGACGACAATGAGGGGTTAGCTGCCGGTCTGATCGACCGCGCAGGCGGCAATTCCCGCGCAATCCTGAAGGCGACCGAGGATGCCCTCAACAAGGTGCCGAAGGTCAGCGGCGGCGGTGCCGGCCAGATCTATCTGGCGCCGGAACTCGCGCGCACGTTCGACGCCGCCGAAAAGGCCGGCGAGAAGGCCGGCGACAGCTTCGTCACGGTCGAGCGGCTCTTGCTCGGCCTCACGCTGGAGAAGACCAGCGAAGCCGGCACCATCTTGAATAAGGGCGGGGTGACCCCGCAAAACCTCAACGCCGCGATCGAAGCGCTGCGCAAGGGCCGCACCGCGGACTCTGCGACCGCCGAGAACGCGTACGACGCGCTGAAGAAATATGCCCGCGACCTGACCCAGGCCGCGCGCGACGGCAAGCTCGACCCGGTCATCGGCCGCGACGAGGAGATCCGCCGTACCATCCAGGTGCTGTCGCGAAGGACCAAGAACAATCCCGTCCTGATCGGCGAGCCCGGCGTCGGCAAGACCGCCATCGCGGAAGGGTTGGCGCTGCGCATCGTCAACGGCGATGTGCCGGAGAGCCTGAAGGACAAGAAGCTGCTGTCGCTCGACCTCGGTGCGCTGATCGCTGGCGCAAAATACCGCGGCGAGTTCGAGGAGCGGCTGAAGGCGGTACTCCAGGAAGTCACCGGGAGCGAAGGCACCTTCATCCTGTTCATCGACGAGATGCACACCTTGATCGGTGCCGGCAAGGGCGATGGCGCGATGGACGCCTCCAACCTGCTCAAGCCGGCGCTTGCGCGCGGCGAGCTGCACTGCATCGGCGCGACCACGCTCGACGAGTACCAGAAGCACGTCGAAAAGGACGCGGCACTGGCTCGGCGCTTCCAGCCGATCTTCGTCAGCGAGCCATCGGTCGAGGACACCATCTCGATCCTGCGCGGCCTGAAGGACAAGTACGAGCAGCATCACGGCGTGCGGATCACGGATTCGGCGCTTGTTGCGGCCACGACGTTGTCCAACCGCTACATCACGGATCGCTTCCTGCCGGACAAGGCGATCGACCTGATGGACGAGGCCGCCGCACGGCTGAAGATGCAGGTCGATTCCAAGCCGGAAGAGCTGGACTCGCTCGACCGTGAGATCATCCGCCTCAAGATCGAGCAGGAAGCTCTCAAGAAGGAAAGCGACCTCGGCTCCAAGTCCCGGCTCCAGACGCTGGAGAAGGATCTTGCCGAGCTCGAGGAGAAGTCGGCTTCGCTGACGGCGCGCTGGAGCGCGGAGAAGAGCAAGCTCTCCGATGCCCAGAAGCTGAAGGCCGAGCTCGACGGCTTGCGTGTCGAGCTGGCCAACGCGCAGCGGCGCGGCGAATTCCAGAAGGCGGGCGAGCTGGCCTATGGCCGGATCCCGCAGCTCGAGAAGCAGCTTGCCGACATCGAGGCCAAGGAGAACGCCGGCGAGATGATGGAGGAGGCTGTTACAGCCAATCACGTCGCGCAGGTGGTCTCGCGCTGGACCGGCGTGCCCGTCGACAAGATGCTGGAGGGCGAGAAGGAGAAGCTCCTGAAGATGGAAGAGCAGCTCGGACGACGTGTGGTCGGCCAAGCTGAGGCCGTGCGTGCGGTCGCGACCGCTGTGCGCCGTTCGCGCGCGGGCCTGCAGGATCCGAACCGCCCCACGGGCTCGTTCATGTTCTTAGGCCCGACGGGCGTCGGCAAGACCGAGCTGACGAAAGCGCTTGCGGAGTATCTCTTTAACGACGAGACCGCGATGGTCCGCCTCGACATGTCCGAATACATGGAAAAGCATTCGGTTTCGCGGCTGATCGGCGCTCCTCCGGGCTACGTCGGCTACGATGAGGGCGGCGCGCTCACCGAAGCGGTGCGGCGCCGGCCTTATCAGGTCGTGCTGTTCGACGAGATCGAGAAAGCGCATCCTGACGTCTTCAACGTCCTGTTGCAGGTGCTCGATGACGGCCGCCTGACCGATGGCCAGGGCCGCACGGTCGATTTCCGCAACACGCTGATCATCATGACCTCGAACCTCGGTTCGGAGTATCTGGTGAATCAGCCCGAGGGCGAAGACACTTCAGCCGTGCGCGAGCAGGTGATGGGCATGGTGCGGGGACATTTCCGCCCCGAGTTCCTGAACCGCGTCGACGAGATCATCCTGTTCCATCGCCTGCAGCGGAGCGAGATGGGCCGGATCGTCGAGATCCAGTTCGCGCGGCTCCAGAAGCTGTTGACCGATCGCAAGATCGTGCTGACGCTCGATGCCGCCGGCCGCGACTGGCTCGCTGCCAAGGGCTGGGACCCCGCTTACGGCGCCCGGCCGTTGAAGCGGGTGATCCAGCGCTACCTCCAGGATCCGCTCGCCGAGATGATCCTGGCCGGCGACGTCAAGGACGGGGACAATGTTGCGATCTCGTCCGAAGGCAACGTGCTGACCTTCAACGGCAAGGCGCCGCAGACCGCGGAGATCACCCAGTTCGAGGCACCGGTGTCGAAGCGGAAGCTGAACTGATCGGCGGCGCGTAGCCCACACAAATTCGTCCCGGAGAGGTCGTTCTCTCCGGGGCTTTTTTGTGGAGTTAGCCTACTAGCTGATTGCCGCCGCCGAGCCATGTCCAGCGGGGCCGTCTTCCTCGTCTTCCTCCTCCAGCTCCGACAAAATATCCACCAGCTCCCGCACCCGGCCCTGCGCCAGCGGCCGCAAATCGTTCATCATCGGCTCGTCATTGGCGAGCCAGGCTTGGGCTTCGGCAAGTTCCTCGACGGTTGCGCCGGTTCCGATGATCTGGGCGATGGTGACCTCATCGGCCCGGTCCACGGCCTTGACGACATCGTCGCGTGAGAGGCGCGTCATGGGCGATCCTCCTGCTGATGGGCTTCCCGATTGCCTCTAACCGGGAATCCCTGACTCGGTTCCGCGCACGGGCATGTCGTGCGCGGAGGCTACTTCCCGCTTGCAATTACCGGTTGGTGACCTGGAGCGGCCCGCCCGTCGCGTCCGACAGGCGCGCGATGGCGCCGCCGCGGCCGCTCATCATCGCATCGAGCCGGTCGCGCTCCTTTTCGAAGCTGGCGAGCATCGGCCCTTCCAGGGAACGGCCGCGCGGCAGCTTCACGCGCATCGGGTCGACGAAGCGGCCGTTGACGAGAATTTCGTAGTGGACGTGGGGGCCGGTCGACTGGCCGGTCGAGCCGACGAAGCCGATGACCTGGCCCTGTCGCACCTTCTTGCCGGGCTCCATGCCCTTGGCGAAGGCCGACATATGGCCATAGGCGGTTTCATAACCGTTGTTGTGCTTGATGCGGACGTATTTGCCGTAGCCGCCTTCGAGCTGCGCCTTCTCGATCACACCGTTGCCGGCAGCGAAGATCGGCGTGCCGTAGGCGGTGGCCCAGTCGACGCCGGTGTGCATCTTCACAAAGCCGAGGATCGGATGGCGGCGGCCGCCGAAGCCGGAGCGCATGATGGCGCTGTTGACGGGCTTGCGGACCAGGAACTTCTTCGCGCTCTTGCCGGTCTCGTCATAGTAGTCGACGACGCCGTCGTCGGGGCTCTGGTAGCGATAATATTTCTTGGTTTCGCCGCCGACGGTGAGCGAGGCGAACAGCACGTCGTTCTTCTCGCTCGAGGTCGTGCCCTCTTCTTCGCCGGCATAGAACACGTCGAACGAGTCGCCCGGCTGCACCTTGCGCTGGAAATCGACGTCGTAGGAGTAGATCTTGATCATGTCGTCGATGACGGGCATCGGCACCTTGTTGCGCATCGCGGTCTCGTAGATGCTCTGGTAGAGCCGCACGCCGGAGCCGTCGTCGTCGTCATCATCCTCGCTGCTGGTGCTGGTCGTGGCGTCGGCGACGGTGTTCATGCTGGAGACGTCGACCGCGACGTATTTGCCGAGATCGGACAGCGCCGCGATCGCCTCGACCACCGTGTCGCTTGCAACCACGACGCGATAGGGCTGCAGCCGTGCACCGGGACTGGCGGGCGCCATCAGGATGCGGAGCTTTTCGCCTTCCTTCAGGCCGCCGTCGCGGCCGCGGGGACCGAGCGTCGCGGTGATCGCCTTGATCTCCTCGGTCGTGGCGCCGAGATCGCGCAGCACCGAGCCGACGCTGTCGCCCTTCTTGACCAGGTGCACGCGCTCGCCGGTGGGATTGCCGCCGGTGATCTGCTCCTTGGTCTTCGGCAGCAGCGTGACGTTTTCGGGCACCACGCGGGTCTCGAAGCCGGCATAGGGATCGGACGGTGACACTTCGGTGGCATAGGCCATCTTCATGTCGGAGGCGCCGGCTGCGCCGGAGACGTCGGCGGTTGCGTTGGACAGTGAGGCGTAGCGCACCCCGCCATTGCCACGCCAATTGGCGGCATCGCGCACCCGCATCAGGATGTCGTCGAGCGCCACCACCGCGGAAATCTTGGCTTTCGGCAGCACCGGCGAGAGATCCTTGGTGACGAAGGAGACCTCGGCGTCGGGCTCGACGGCTTCAGGATTGTTCGGATCGTCGGCGGCGGTCTTCGGATCGGAGCCGACGTCGGTGAGCAGACGCTGCGCATTGAATGGTGGAATCTTCGCCGAAAGATCGCTCGTCGTCATCGACAGATTGCCGGCGATCCGGATGAAAGGACGCACGCGCATCACGTCGCGGTTGCCGACGCGCGCCACCGTCGAGACGCGTACGATGCTGCGTGAGGCCGTGGAGTCGTTCGGAGGCGGCAGGCGATCGCTCTTGTGCAGCGTGGCGGTGCGATCGGCGGCGCCGAAGGCACCGCGCAGCGCGCCTTCCACGCGCTCCGGCACCTTGGCGAAGGTCATTTCACCGTCGAGCGATGCGAAAACGGCGCCGCCGATCAGGGCTGCGCCGCAGAGTCCGGTCAGAATTGTGCCGCTGAACCATTGCACCGAGACGCGACGGCGATCGATCACGGCGGCCTCGGAACCATCGACGGACAGCGGCGGCTCGTGGCCGAGATCGATGATCCCGGTCTCACGCCCGTAAGCGCCGCGTGACGTCCTCTGGTTCAACCCAAGTCCCCCGATCAACGAACCCGAAAGTCCCCGCTTGGCGTCCCTTCCTGGTCGCCCTCTTGAAGGGGCATCGCAGGAAAGGCCATGTCGCCCAGCTGCTCGCGCTCAGAAGCCCCCGAATGAGGCCCGGCCGAAATTACGAACAACTAGACAGGTGAAGGTCTCTCGATGTCTTGCGAATGTCCGAAGAAGGCCGCGTCATTGTCAGATCGCCTTCTCTGAACCCCATGAAAATCGCCGGTAGCCCCCACTGGCGATCCCCGCGATTCAAGCTTGTCTCTTATCAGAACGCCGCGGGATTGTGGCTCTAGTACGGCGCCTAATATTGAAAAAGTTTCCTGAGCGGCCAGGCTCGGTGTCTCGGGGTGAGGGCGCCTGAGGTCGCTTCCAGACCCCTTCAGGAGCCCCTCCCGAGCCCTCGGGGCGGCAAACTTTTTTTCAGATTTTTTGCAGGGCGTCATCGCTTGGCTCGCTCTGGGGCGATCTAATCGATTGGAATCACTTGATTTTTCCCGCAGATCCACTGTGCGACGATTTGTTGACGATTGGCGTTGACAGCCCGGAAGGTGCGGCCTATAACCCCAACCACTGAGCGCGGCGCCGCCGGGTCACTGACCGAGGCGAGCGAACGCGCCACTGATGCTCCTCAACTTGTTGAGTGACACAACAGCCGACGCAATCGGTTGGAGTCATTCGACGTCGGTAAGAGTGTCGGAACCCTTCCACTCCGGAAGGTTGGGGCCTCCACGGTCCCGGGCTGTTTGACAAGTGAAGATGAAGAAAGAGAAACGTGGACGGCGGAGTCCTTGCGGGTCTCGCTTCTGAAAAGCTTCGGCTTTTCTGATCGAGACCGGACGAAAGACTTCGGCGGTACACGTTT
>Ga0209758_1004784_pt1 | contig 10951 bp, 10 predicted proteins | sample AraplaMF_Col_mMF_FD_184258 | JGI IMG/M metagenome (GOLD analysis project Ga0209758, IMG submission 184258) | Arabidopsis root microbial communities from the University of North Carolina, USA - plate scrape MF_Col_mMF (SPAdes) (version 2) | ecosystem: Host-associated > Plants > Roots > Endosphere... | reverse complement strand
GCCCTCACGCCGTCGCCGAAATCGGCGCCAGCGGGCTGGTCTCGCGATGCTGCAGCCGGAAGAAGGACGCGTAACGTCCGTCGCGCCGCAACAGGTCATCGTGACGACCGCGTTCGACGATTTCGCCGCCTTCGACCACCAGGATGGCGTCGGCGTGCATGATGGTGTGCAGGCGATGCGCGATGACGATGGTGGTGCGGTTCTGGCACAGATGCTCGATCGCTTCCTGCACCTGCTTTTCGGATTCGGAGTCGAGCGCCGCGGTGGCCTCGTCGAGCAGGATCAGCGGCGCGTTCTTCACCAGCGCCCGGGCGATGGCGACGCGCTGGCGCTGGCCGCCGGACAGCTGCGTGCCGTGCTCGCCGACCGGCGTGTCGTAGCCGAGGGGGAAGCCCATGATGAAGTCGTGCGCACAGGCGGCCTGCGCGGCAGAGATGATGTCGGCTTCGGACGCGCCGGTCTTGCCGAAGGCGATGTTCTCCCGGATCGTGCCGCGGAACAGGTAGACGTCCTGGCCGACATAGGCGGTCTGTCCGCGCAGCGAGCGGCGCGACACGCCGGAGATCGCCTGGCCGTCGATCAGCACGTCGCCACTTTTGACTTCATAGAGCCGCAGCAGCAGCGCCAGCACCGTCGACTTGCCGCCGCCCGACGGGCCGACCAGCGCCGTGACCTTGCCGGGCTCGGCGACGAAGCTCATGCGGTTGAGCACCGTTTCGTCCGGACGATAGGCGAACGAGACGTCGCGGAATTCCACCCGCGCATCGGTGAGCTTCAGCGCCGGCTTGTCGTCGTCATTGGGCTCGGACGCGGGACTGTCGACGATCTCCAGCAGCATGCGCGCGCCGACCAGGCCGCTGTTGAGTTCGATGTTGAGCCGGGCCAGCCGCTTGGCCGGCTCGTAGGCCAACAGGAACGCGGTCAGGAACGAGAAGAACTGCCCGGGGGTGGCGCCCATCGCCACCACGCGGTAACCGCCATACATCAGCGACGCGGCGATGGCGAAGCCGCCCAGCGTCTCCATCAGCGGGCTGGAGCGGCTGGAGACCCGCGCCATCTTGTTGGCGTTGCGCTCCACCGCGACGATGCTGGCCTCCATGCGCTCGCGCATGCTTTGCTCCAGCGTGAACGCCTTGACGGTGCGGATGCCCTGCAGCGATTCCTGCATGGTCTCGAGAATGTCGGCGGTGCCGGTGAACTGGTCGCGCGCCAGGCCCTTGATCCGGCGCACCAGCTTGCGCAGCACCAGCATCGCCGGCGGCGCCACCAGGAATCCGAACAGCGCCATGTAGGGGTCCTGCATCAGCATGACGCCGACCAGCGCGATCAGCGACAACAGATCGCGGCCCACCGCATTGATCAAGAGGTTGAGCACCTGCGTCACCGAAGTGGCGCCGGCGGTCAATCTCGCGAGAAATTCCGACGAGTGCCGTTCGGAAAAGAAGCCGACGCTTTCGCTCATCAGCTTGGCGAACAGCCGGCGCTGGTTGCTGGCGAGAATCGCGTTGCCGATCTGCGACAGGATCACCGAATGGCCGTAGGTCGCCGCGCCCTTGATAATGAAGATCACGATGGTGACCAGCGACAGGATGGCGATGCCGCGGACGTTCTTGTCGACGTAGGCCTGGTTGATCACCTCGCCGAGCAGATAGGCCGATCCGGCGGTGGTCACGGCGGAAACCGCCATCAGCAGGAAAGCCAGCAGGTAACGCCGCCAGTACGCCGTGGCCTGTTCCATCACCAGCCGGCGAATCAGAATCGCGGCGCCGTAGGGATCGTCGGTAATTTTGCGAGGCGTATCGGACATCCGCGTTCCATTGACGGCCTTGGCGAGGGATTCGCCGGCGTCAGGGTTCTAGAGCATTTTCCAGTTCACTTGACGCCCATGACGTATGGAAAGGCTCCAGCGAAACGCCCGTGTCTTGCCCGTTATGGCCATGTTTTTCAAGCCATAATCCGGGTTGCGCGGGTATCGTCGGGCCGCTACCGCGGGCGTGCCGCCGCGCCCACGCGCCTCGAAAAGGCGCCGATCGGCGGTGATATGCCGAGCGCAAGACGTCGCCGGCGGTCGCCATTTTCCCGCACGATGTGCCATTGCTCTGCCGCCACACCGACCTCAGCGACAAAACGGCGCGGGCTGCTTCGGAAGCTTGATTATGCGGATGATCGCGCCAGATAATATCCCATGATCATCAACGCGCTTGACCGAAGATTTTGTCGCGCGGGCCGCTTGCAAATTGGCAAGTAGCCCGGACGGCGCTTTGCTGTCCGGGATGAGTTCCCATTCAATGCCGTCGTGCTCGATTGCGATATCGCGCAATCGGTTTTCACCTTGGTCCGTGATCACGCGGTGACGCCACGAGACGGCGATCGGGCTGTCGGCCCAGATCAAACTATCGCATCGGCCAGTTTGAGACCGCGCGCGTTGAAATCGGGCTGGATCGCTCGATAGACGAGAGGAATACGAAATGCATAGCGACCGAATGACCGAAATGAGACCGCCGATAGCCATCGATGCGGAGCACTTCGTCCGGCTGTCTGCCCTCTCGTCGCTGACGAGCGGGCCGATGACCGAGGTATGCGAATATCTCCGGGAGGAGCTTGATCGGGCGGACGTCCTTCCCGCGGATAAATTACGCCCTGACATTGTCAGCCTCGGCAGCCGGGTCGAATTTCGCGATGAACACACCGCAAAGAGCCAGGAGATCGTTCTGGTCTATCCGCTCGATGCCGACATCGCGCGCCGGCGCGTGTCCGTCATGACGCCGGTCGGCGCTGCGCTTCTTGGGCTTTCGGTCAATCAGACCATTTCTTTTCGCACCAGAACCGGTGATCGGCGGGAATTGACCGTGCTCAAGGTGGATCGCGCTGTCTAGAGCCTTTCCGGTTCTGATTGAATCAGAACCGGGCTCTAGATTCTTGTTTTGACGCGTTTTCTTCACGCGAACCGGGATCCACTTCGCTCGAAAACGCTATAGGGCGTTCTCCGTTTCGATTGAATCGAAACGGAGTTCTGCGGCCTTAGCGCCGGGCGGGCGGCACAGCCAGGACGTCGGCGTCCACCGTACGCAGGATTGCTTCCGTGACGCTTCCGATCAGCTCCTTCAACAACCCCGAGCGTGCGTGGGTGCCCATGATGACCAGATCCGCGCGCATTTGCTCGACCGCCCGTGCAATGACGTCCGTCGGCGCTCCTTCCTCGACGCGCAAAGACCATTTCTGGCCATCGAACCCGTTGGCGACCAGGAAGCGCACGAGCTCTTCGATTGCGTTCTGCCGTTCGCTGGCGTCGTAGTCGGCAGCGTCGGCGCCGGCCATGGGCGGCTTTCCTTTGCCGATGGCCATGAAGGCGTGAAGCATCGTTGCCTGCGTCAGGTTGATCAGTCCCGAGGCCTTGGCCATTCGAAGCGCATGAATCGACGGCTCCGAAAGCTCCACAGGTATCAGCACGCGATCGTAGTGTTCCTGCACCTCCCTGTTGACCATCAGCACGGGAAACGGACCGGTGCGGATCACCCGCTCGACCGTGGTGCCCACAAAGATGTCTCGCAGAAGCTGCCTTCGATGGGCGCCCATGACGATCAGGTCGGCTCGCATCGTTGTCGCCGCCGCCAGGATCCCGGAAAAGGGCGAGCCGGTCACGACGAGCGGATTGCAGTCGGCCTTCTGAAGCTCCGGCATCACGCTTATCTGTTCCCGCAGGATTGCGTCCGCTTCTCGTTGTTCCATGTCCAGAATGGCCTGCGGCTGATCGTCGTCGACGACATGGACGACGGCGAGCGAGGCGCCGGAGGCCTGTGCCAACAGGCCGGCCTGACGCAACGCCCGGTTCGAGCGCGTTGAGAAATCGGTCGCTGCCAGAATTTTCATGATCGTCCTCCCGGCTCCTTGAACGTTCCCTCCGACCTGTCCCGGTGCGCTGCCGCGCGCACCAGCACCATCAATGTGACCGGCGTCGTCACCGTGACGAACACCGCGATCAGCACTTCGTGCACGATGGGCCGTGTCTGCAGGATGGAAAAGAAAATCATCGACGCCAACAGCACGCAGCCGGCGCCAAGCGTCGCTCCCAGGGTCGGGGCATGGACCCGCTGATAGAAATTGCCGAGCCGCAGCAATCCCAACGCCCCCGTCAGGCTGAGGCCTGTGCCGAACAGCAGCAGCAGCGCGACCAGCAGCGCCGCCCAGGCCGGAAGTTCCTCCGCGATGATCATTCGATCACCTCTCCGCGCAGCAGGAATTTGGCGATCGCCACCGTCGACACGAAGCCGAGCAGGGCGATGACGAGCGCCGCTCCGAAATAGAACGTGCTTCCGGTCCGGATACCGAAGGTCAGCATCAGGAGCATTGCGTTGCCGTAGAGCGTATCGAGGCCAAGCACGCGGTCCTGGGCCCGCGGTCCCCGGAGCATGCGAAACGCCGCGCACGCCATGGCCAGCGTGAGGAACAATTGCGAGACGGTGAGCGACCAGTGGAGCACTTGCGCACTCATTCGAAGATCTCCAGCAGCAGGCGCTCGTAGCGTCCCTTGATGGTCTGGGTCCATTCGCTTTCGTCGACCAGATCCAGGACATGGATCATCAGCAATCCCTTGGCGGGATTGAACTGGACCCAGAGAGTCCCCGGTGTCGCGGTGATGATGCAGGCCAGGGTCGCGAGCCCGTATTGGTTGCGCATGTCGATCGGAATATTCAAAAAACCCGACCTCACGCTGCGGTATCGGCCGCCGAGAATGATCCGCGCCACCGCGATGTTCGAGCGGATGATGTCGGCCAGCACCATCAAGGCAAGGGTCACGATCGCGCGCGGGTTGCGGACCCTGCCGGTGGCGGGCTGCAATGCCGTCAACAACCATCCGCCAAGCACCGCCAGCAGGCTACCGAGCAGGACATGACCGGGCGAGGTTGACTGGTTGAGGAGCAGCCACATGCCGAACAGGCAGGCGGACAACACGGGAAAGGGCAGCCACCTGTTCATGAGCCCTCCTTTTTCGGCGCACCACGTCCGGCGGGAGCCGACAGGACGCCGTGAATGTACCCTTGGGGCGCGTACAGCGCGGCGGCGGTCGCCTGCATGTAACGCATGACGGGTTCGGCCTGAACGGTCATCGTCGCAGTGGCGAGCAGCAGGATGATGATCGGCGCGATCTCGATGACGCGCACCCGCGGCACGGTGCGCTCCGCGCCCGTCCACAACGTCCGTATTCCGGCGCGGGTCATGGCGACGAGGGTCGTCAGCCCCGAGACGATCAGGAGCCCGAGCAGCGCCCAGGCCAACGGCGGAACGCCGGCATGTGTGCCGGGGCCGGGCGGGCCGAACAAGGCGCTCAGCATGGCAAACTTGGCGATGAAGCCTGACAGCGGCGGCAATCCGGCCAGCACCAGTGTGCAGCCGATGAAACAAAGTCCGAGAATGGCCATCGCTGCAGGAATCGCCACGCCGGCTTCGTCAGGCCGCAACAGATCATCTGCCTCGTCCTCGCCGTAGGCCTCGCGGGTGACGGCCAGGACGTCCGCGCCCGGTTCGCGTCCCCGTTCAAGCAGTTCGATCAGCATGAACAGCGCCCCGATGCCCAGGGTCGAACTCACCAGATAATACAGCGCCGGACCCGTCACGCCGACCTGGGCCGTGGCGATGGCCGCCATCACGGTTCCGGAGGAAATCAGAACGGAGAAGCCGGCGAGCCGCGCGATATCCTGCGACGCCAGCACGCCGATCGCGCCGAACACGATCGTGGCCATGCCGGCGAATGCCAGCCAGTCCCCGCCGAAATGCGCAGAGGCGCCGCTGCTCGCCCCGAACAGCAACAGCCAGAGCCGCAACACGGCATAGAGGCCGAGCTTGCTCATGATCGCGAACATGGCCGCAACCGGCGGCGTGGCGGCGGAATAGGCGCTCGGCAACCAGAAACTCAATGGCCAGATGCCCGCCTTCACCAGAAAGGCGATCCCGAGCACGGCCGCGCCCGTTTCCAGCAGTCCGCGGCTTTCGGCCGGGACTTGCGGAATCCGGGTTGCGAGGTCGGCCATGTTGAGGGTGCCGGTGACGCCATAGATCAGGCTCACGCCGATCAGGAACAGCAGCGACGTCGCCAGGTTGACGGCGATGTAGTGCAATCCCGCCTTGACCCGGCGGGTGCCCGATCCGTGCAGCACGAGGCCGTAGGACGCCGCCAGCAGGAGTTCGAACCAGACGAACAGATTGAAGAGGTCGCCGGTCAGAAACGCGCCGTTCAGACCCATCAACAGGAACAGGAACATGGCGCGGAAATGCGATCCGGCCCGGTCCCAGCGGGCCACCGAAAACACCATCGAGGCGAGCCCCAGCACGCTCGTCAGAACGAGCATCATCGCCGAGAGCCGATCGGCGACCAGCACGATTGCAAACGGCGCCGGCCAATCCCCCAGACGATAGACCCACACCGACGCGGACGCCGCCTCGGTGGAGCGGGCGTCCACGAGACCCAGCAATGCGATCGCGACGCCGGTCAGGGCCACGATCGTTGCGATGCTGATGGCCGTCTTGAGGATGCGGTGCTGCTCGTCGATCAACAGCATGACGGCGCCGGCGACCAGCGGCAGGACGACGGGAAACACCAGCAGATGATCGAGCCAGCGCGTCACGCCTCCGGCTCCGCGCCGTCGACATGGTCGGTGCCGGTCAATCCCCGCGAGGCCAGCAGGACGACCAGGAACAAGGCGGTCGTGGCAAAACTGATCACGATTGCAGTGAGGACGAGAGATTGCGGCAGGGGGTCCGCGAATTGGGCGACGCTGCCGGTCTGGCCCTTGGCAAGGAAAGGCGGCATTCCGAGCCGCACCCCGCCGACACCGAGAATGAACAGGTTGACTGCGTAGGACAGCAGCACCAGGCCCATGATCACCTGGAAGGTGCGCGGCCGCAGCAGCAGCCAGACGCCGCAACCGGCCAGCGTCCCGATCGCCAGCGACAGGATCAATTCCATCAGGTGTCCTCGCTCGGTGCGGCGGTCGCCGTCGCGCGTGCGACCCGGTGGCTTCGGATGGACTGGTGGGCGAGGGCAACCAGCATCAGCGCGGTGGCGCCGACCACCAGCAGGAACACGCCGAGGTCGAAGATGACCGCGCTGGCGGTCGGCACCGCGCCGATCAGGGGAAGCTCGGCATAATTTGCGTAGGACGTCAGGAAAGGACGGGAAAACAGCCATGGCGCCGCGCCGGCACAAGCTGCGGTCAACAGGCCGAACGAAATCCAGCGCAGCGGGCTGATCCGCAACCGCGTTTCCACCAGGCGGATGCCTCCCGCCATGTATTGCAGGATCAGGGCGATGGCCATGGTGATGCCGGCGATGAAGCCGCCGCCGGGAAGGTCGTGGCCGCGAAGAAACAGAAACACGGCCATCATCACCATGAACGGAAACAGCAATTGCACGATCACCGCAGCAACGGGCAGGAAGCCGCCCTGGGTGCCATCTGTGAAATGGTCGTCATGCAGGGCATTCGCAGGGGTCTGCTGCTCCGGAATGCCGACGCTGTCGGGCGCCGGGCGGAAGCGGCGCAGCAGCGCGAACACGGTCAACGCGACGACACCGAGCACGGTGATTTCACCCAGGGTGTCGAACCCGCGGAAGTCGACCAGGATGACGTTGACGACGTTGCTGCCGCCGCCGTCCGTATAGGCCCGCTCCAGGAAGAACTTCGAGATACTGTCGGGTGTCGGCGACGTCATGACGGAATAGGCCAGGATCGAAAGCCCGCAGCCGCTCATCACGGCGATCGCCAGATCGCGCAGGCGGCGGCGACGGGTGGATCCTATCGTCCTGGCGCGTGCGGCAACGTCGATGACCTCGAACCGCTTCGGCAGCCACCGCAGGCCGAGCAGCAGAAGCACCGTCGTGACGATTTCGACCAGAAGCTGGGTCAGGGCGAGATCGATGGCGGACAGCCAGACGAACGTGATGCACGTGGCAAGTCCGGCGCCTCCGCCGAGGATGACGGCAGCCAGTCTGTGATACTTGGCAAGACGCGCGCAGCCCAGGGCGCAGGCGATGCCGACGACCCAGTTCGCCGCGAACACCGGATCGATATTGGTCGATGCGATCCGGTCCGCGCCAAGGCCGTGCAGGTAAACCGGCCACAGGGCTGCGACCAGCGCGGCGCAGACCAGCAGCAGCAGTTGCGATTGCAGACGGCGGGTGCCTAGAAGGCTCTCCAGCGATCGGGCCCAGCGCCACGACACCGTCACCATGACGCGCTCGAAAATCTGCGCGGCATCCAGGCCCCGCAGCAGCCGCGGCCCGTCCGCGGCGGTCTGCAGGGATTTGCGCAGCACCAGGTAAATTGCGATGCCGCCGGCCAGCGCGACCCCGCTCATCAGCAGCGGGAAGTTGAACCCGTGCCAGACCGCAAGGCTGTATTCCGGCGCGGCCGGGCCGAGGACCGCATGCACCGCGGTATCCAGGATCGGGCCGATGGTGAGGGCCGGAACCATCCCGACCACCAGGCAGGCCACGACCAGGACCTCGACCGGAAAGCGCATCCAGCGCGGCGGCTCGTGAGGCGTTCGCGGCAGGTCGGTCGGCGGCGGTCCGAAGAAGACGTCACGGATGAAACGCAGCGAGTAGGCGACACTGAACATGCTGGCCAGGGTGACGATATAGGGCAGCGCGTCGTCGAGCATCGAGCCATCGTGGGTTTCGATGGTCTCGGCGAAGAACATCTCCTTGGACAGAAACCCGTTCAGCAAGGGAACGCCGGCCATCGCCGCGGCCGCGACCATGGCGAGAACCGCGGTTATCGGCATGAACCGCCACAGTCCGCTCAGGCGGCGAATGTCGCGCGTTCCGGTTTCGTGATCGATGATCCCCGCCGCCATGAACAGCGAGGCCTTGAAGGTCGCGTGGTTCAGCATGTGGAAGATGGCGGCCACCAGAGCGAGCGGCCGGTCCAGTCCGATCAGCAACGTGATCAGGCCAAGGTGGCTGATGGTCGAGTAGGCAAGGAGACCCTTGAGGTCCTGCTGGAACACCGCAAGGAAGGCGCCGACGATGAACGTCGCGAGTCCGGCCGATCCCACCAGCCACAGCCAATAGTCCGTTCCGCCCATCGCCGGCCACAGGCGGACGAGCAGAAACACGCCGGCTTTCACCATGGCTGCGGAATGCAGGTACGCTGACACGGGCGTCGGGGCGTTCATCGCCTGCGGCAGCCAGAAATGAAACGGAAACTGCGCGCTCTTGGTCAGCGCGCCCAGCAGGACGAGGATCAGCGCGGTCAGATAGAGCGGATGCCCGCGAATTTGATTACCGGATTTCAAAACGACGTCGAGATCGTAGCTGCCGACGATGTGACCGAGCACGATGACGCCGGCAAACAGGCATAGGCCGCCGGTCGCGGTGACGGTCAATGCCATGCGGGCGCCGGCCCGCGCGCTGGCGTTGTGGTGCCAATATCCGATCAGGAGGAAGGACAGGACGCTGGTCAATTCCCAGAAGAATACGAGCTGGACCAGATTGCCCGAGAGCGCGATGCCGAGCATTGCACCCATGAAGGCCAGCAGCAGCGAGAAAAAGCGCGCAACCGGGTCCGAGGGGGATATGTAGTATCGGGCATAGAGCATCACGAGCGCGCCGATCCCGGTGATCAGGATCGAAAATGCCCACGCGAAGCCGTCAAGCCGCAGGCTGAAGGTCAAGCCGAACTGCGGCAGCCAGGCAATATCATGGCGGATCGATGCGCCGCCGAGGACCGCCGGGTAAAACGCCGACACGATGACGAGTCCGGTGATCGCGATTGCACCGGCCAGCCACGCCGCCGCATTGCGGGAGGTGTCGGGAAGGAGGGCAACGACAATGCTCCCGACGAAAGGAAGGACGATCAAGGCAACGAGAAGGAAGTCCTGCGGCATTGCCAGTTTTCGAGTCTCTCGCGCTCGGTTGATTCGGGGACCCGGATCGCCCGGAGGCGCATTATGGCGACCGCCGGATCGATGACAAGGAGCGGTCGGGAAGATGATGTCGCAGTCGCAAAGCCGCCTTGCCGATGCGTCAACGCAAGGCGGAACCGCCCGAGCCCGGTGCGGTTCCATGCCGTGCCGGAACCACCTCGAAGACATTGCATCAACCGCGCGCTATCGAGGTCGAGATTTTCGACCGGATCACCCAGCACGGCATGCTGTCTTCGATGTGCGCTCAGAAGATTGTTCCGTCAACGCGCTATGGCGCGTCGTCCGATCCGACGACCCCGCCTTCACCTTCCAGGCGACCGATCTGCTTGACGTCCTGTCGCGTGAATTTGAGTCTGACGCCAGCGCCCATGCCGTCCGACTCGTCGACCACGATGACGCCGAAATGCGCAAAGCCGCGGCTCACGGCTTGCGCGTCGTGCTCGGATGAGATCCAGGCGCTGCCACCGGCCTCCATCAGGCGCACCGCGTCGACCTGAAGTCCGGCGGCGGTGGCGAAATCCTCCTGACTGACGCCGGTCAAGGCCCTGGCCGCTGCGACCAGACGTCCAGTCATCTGAATTTGGCCCTTCATGGGCAACTCCCGACTGCACCCGAAGCGATAGGTGATCGACGTGATTGGTATCCAGCTTAACCGTACTCAGGGTTTGATCCGGCGGCAATACGTCAGCCGGACGGTGAGTGGGTGGAAGGCAGCCGATGGCCTGAAATCTTCGTGGATATCCAATGTCTCAGCACCGCGGGCGCCACGACACCCCTGATGGGCGATCAGACGAAGTGTGCGGCTTTGCGTAACGAGCTTGAGGCTCCGCTTGCCACGCTGCGGCAACGTCTTATGCCGACACCGCCTGCGCGCCGCCGCGTTCGTGCAGCAGCTTTTCTTCCCACGCCAGCGCATGCGCCGCGATGGTGTCGAGATTGTCGTATTGCGGAATCCAGTCTAGCGTGGCGCGGATCCTGGAGGTGTCGGCGATCATGGTCATGATGTCGCCGGGCCTACGCTCGGACA
>Ga0209758_1004782_pt1 | contig 10957 bp, 8 predicted proteins | sample AraplaMF_Col_mMF_FD_184258 | JGI IMG/M metagenome (GOLD analysis project Ga0209758, IMG submission 184258) | Arabidopsis root microbial communities from the University of North Carolina, USA - plate scrape MF_Col_mMF (SPAdes) (version 2) | ecosystem: Host-associated > Plants > Roots > Endosphere ... | reverse complement strand
TACCGCGGTCGTTGCACCCGCCGGACGCCGGACGCCGGACGCCGGACGCCGGACGCCGGACGCCGGACGCCGGACGCCGGACGCCGGACGCCGGACGCCGGACGCCGGACGCCGGGCGGCACGGCACCCGGGCGGACCGTACGGGCCCGGTCCGTGCGTGGGCCGATCACCCGGCGAGGGAGGGTCCGGTAGTCACCCACCGACCGCGGTACGGAGAGAAAATGACTGCATGGCCCACAACGACACGCTGAGCCACTTCATCGGGGCCCGTGGCCCGGTTGTCCTCGTGCCGCCGTGTGTCCGCGGCCGCCTCCGGCCCGCCGCTTCCCCGCTTCGGGCGCCGGCGGGGCGACGGTCCTGCCCGTCACCGGGGGAAGGCCATGGGCAGCGCTGACGAAGCCGCTGCCGACCGCGATCCCCTTGCGAGCGGTGAGGGCGTGGAATCGGACGGCGCGGTGACGGCGGTCATCGATGCGGACGGCACGGTCGCCGGCTGGACGCAGGCCGCCCACACCCTGCTGGGCTACACCGCCCGCGAGGTGCTGGGACGGCCCTTGGCCGACCTGCTCGCCGCGGCCGACGCCGGCCCGTTCGTCACGGCCGTCCTGCGGGGAGCCGCCGCACCGGGAGGCTGGTCGGGCACCGTGCGGCTGCGCCACAGGGGCGGTCATCACCTGGACGTGCAGTTGCGGATCTCCAGGCTCTCCACGCGGGACGGCGCGACCAGATGGCTGGCCGCGGCCAGCGACGGCCGTGCCGCCGCCTACCGGCGGCTCGTGAGCAAGCGGCTCATGCTGCTCAATGAGGCCGGCACCCGGATCGGCACCACGCTGGACGTCATGCGCACAGGGCAGGAACTGGCCGACTTCGTCGTCCCGCGCCTGGCCGACTACACCACCGTGGACCTCGCGGAGGCCGTACCGCTGGGTGAGGAGCCCCTGGCGCGGCTCGGGATGGATGCGGGACGCATCCCCGTCTTCCGGCGGGCGGGGGTGGCCTCGATCCACGAGGGGATCCCGGAGTCGTTGTGGGAGCTCGGGCAGCCGGTCTACGTCCCCTCGGCCTCACCGTTCACACAGGTCCTCACCAGCGGGGAGTCCTATCTGGAGCCGGTGCTGAACCCGTCCCTGCACTCCTGGCTGGTGAGCGATCCCCAGCGCTCGCGCGTCATCCATGAGACCGGTATGCACTCCGTGATGATGGTGGCGATCCAGGCGCGCGGCCGTGTGCTCGGTATCGCGGTCTTCGTACGGACCGACAACCCGGACCCGTTCGAGAGGGACGACCTGCTCCTCGCCGAGGAGCTCGTGGACCGCGCCGCCCTGAGCCTCGACAACGCCAATCGCTACACCCGCGAGCGGGCGGCGGCCCTGGCGCTGCAGCGCGATCTACTCCCTTCTCATGTGTCCGGCGGGCCGGCCCTCGATGTGGACTACTGCTATCTGCCCGCCGACATGGAACACGGGGTGGGAGGCGACTGGTACGACGTGATTCCGCTGCCCCGGGACCGGGTGGCACTCGTCGTGGGCGATGTCGTCGGGCACGGCATCGCGGCGGCGGCCGCGATGGGCAGGCTCAGGATCGCACTGCACACACTGGCCGACATGGATCTGCCGCCTGCGGTGCTGCTGAGCCGGCTCGACCGCACGGTGGTCCGTCTGGCGCAGGAGAAGGCGGACCACGCGGATCTCGCCGTTCCCAGTCTGGCCGCGACGTGTCTGTACGTCGTCTACGACCCGATCGAACGGCTCCTCGACGTGACGCGCGCGGGCCACCCCCCACCCGTCGTCGTCGACCCCGCCGGACGGGCGACGGTCCCCGAGGTCCCCGCAGGCGTCCCCATCGGGCTGGGGGTGGGACTGTACGAGTCGGCCCGCATGAAGATCCCGGACGGCACCCTGATCGCCCTCTACACCGATGGACTGGTGGAGTCCCGGTCCGAGGACATCGAGTCCGGCATACACCGTCTCGCCGCCGCCCTGGCCCATCCTCCGGCGGCGCTCCACGAACTGTCGGCGAAAGCCGTCGCCACCGTGCGCAGCGACCCACCGTCCGACGACGCCACCCTGCTCCTTGCCCGCACCCGGCCTCTTCCCCGCCTTGCGGACACCGGGGAGCGGCGTCGCCGGGACACCCCCGCGCATCCCTGACGCCAACCGCAGCAAGCGGTGGATCGTCACTGCCGGCACGCACACGCAACGGACCACTTCGTAAGGGTCTTGAGCAGCGCTGCTCCGGCTCTTGCCGCAGGCTGCCGTGGCTGATTGGGTGGCGCAGCTACGCGCACGACGAGCGCGGCCGGTACGACGAGGGAGTGCAACGCCATGGATGCGGGGACGCGAGTGGACACCGAGGGCAGTCTGCCCGCGGGCTTGGGGCGGGCGATACGCGAAACCGCCGCAGACATCGCGGCCCTGCTGACCGAGGTGGCCGACACGAACGGACCCGTGCCGAACTCGCAGTGGACCGTGGGAGAGGCCGCCGCCCATCTGGCGCAGGCCAACGAGCTGATGGCCGATCTCGCCGCAGGGCGCGAACGCCCCTATGGGGACGGCACGCCCCAGAGTCTGGCCGAGGCCAACGCACGAGCGCTCGCGGCGTTCGGGGAGCGTGGCGCGAGGCCCCTGGCGGCGATGATCGTGCAGCAGGCGGAGGCGTTCCTCGACGCGGCGGCGCAGGCCCGGCCGGACGGGTCCGCGGACCGGGCACTCGTCACACCGCTCGGCCCCATGGACCGCTCCGTACTGGCCTCCTACCTGCTGACGCACATGCTCGGCCACGGCTACGACCTCGCCCGGGCGGTGGGCCGGCCGCACATGATCGATCAGGCCCGGGTCGAGCTGTGCCTGCCGTTCCTGCTCGCGGCCATGCCACGTGTCGCCGACGCCTCGGCCGTCGCCGGCCTGACCGCCCGGTACACGCTCCGCCTGTGGGGCGGGACCGAATTCGGCGTCACCTTCAGCGGTGGCACCGTCGACGTGACACCGCAGCGGCCGGCCCGCTCGGACTGCACACTGCTCACCGAGCCCGTCACGTTCCTGCTCATCGCCTTGGGGCGGTGCAACCCGTGGCTGGCCATGAGTCGCGGCCGGGTACTTGCCTGGGGGCGCAAGCCGTGGCTGGCGCCCCGCTTCCCGACCCTGTTCGTCGCGCCCTGACCCGCATCCGACGCCCGGACCCCGGCACGCCCCGCCCCCGGCCCCGCGGGTGAGCGCGGGTGTGCCTGTCCGGGCCGACGATCAGGAGAGGCTGCCGAGGCGGGCGCTCTGCCACAGGTCGACGCCCGCGTCCGTGGCGTACTTGTCGATCTCGGCCAGTTCCTCGGCGCCGAAGTGGAGGTTCTCCAGCGCGGCGACGTTCTGCTCCAGCTGCTCGACTCGGGAGGCGCCGATGACGAGGGACGTGACGCGTTCGTCCCGCAGGGCCCACGCGAGAGCCATCTGCGCCAGCGACTGGCCGCGGCGGGCGGCGATGTCGTTCAGGGCCCGCAGCCGGTGCAGTACGTCCTCGGACAGCCAGGAGGTGTCGAAGGACTTGTCCTGCGCGGCCCGCGAGTCGGTCGGGATCCCGTCGAGGTAGCGGCCGGTCAGCAGCCCCTGCGCGAGCGCGGTGAAACCGATGACGCCGAAGCCCTCCTGCTCCGCCGTGTCCAGCAGGCCCTCGGCCTCGATCCAGCGGTTGAACATGTTGTACGACGGCTGGTGGATCAGCAGTGGGGTGCCGAGGTCGCGCAGGATGGCGACCGCCTCACGGGTGCGCTCGGCGTCATAGGAGGAGATACCGACATAGAGGGCCTTGCCCTGGCGGACGGCGGTGTCCAGCGCGCCCATCGTTTCCTCGAGCGGCGTGGTGGCGTCGAGCCGGTGGGAGTAGAAGATGTCCACGTAGTCCAGGCCCATACGGCTCAGGGACTGGTCCAGCGAGGCGAGGACGTACTTGCGGGAGCCCCCGCCCTGACCGTAGGGGCCCGGCCACATGTCCCAGCCGGCCTTGGTGGAGATCACCATCTCGTCCCGGTACGGGGCGAGGTCCTGCTTCATCAGGCGCCCGAAGTTGATCTCGGCGGAGCCGTACGGCGGACCGTAGTTGTTGGCCAGGTCGTGGTGGGTGATACCGAGGTCGAAGGCCCGCAGAGCGATCTCTCGCTGGGACTCGAACGGCCGGTCGTCTCCGAAGTTGTGCCAGTAACCCAGGGACAGGAGGGGAAGGTCGAGTCCTGAGCGCCCGGTGCGCCGGTAGCGCATGGTGCCGTTGTAGCGCTCGGGGTCCGCGACGTGGTTCATCGGGTGATCTCCGGGTGGTGCAGGGACAGGGTGCCCCGGAAAAGGGGGAGGTTCCCACACTGCCCGGGCGTGATCCTGAAGTCCAATAGCTCCTTTTCATCGGATTCAGCGGTGTCGCTTCTGAATGATGGGCATGGTGGAAGCCGACCCTGCCCGGTCAACCGTACGGGGGCCGTCCCCGACGCGACGGTCCCGGCTCCCGGGCGGAGAGTGACCGATCAGAGACTGGTGAGCAGGCCGTCGAGCGGGGCCGGTATGCGGTCGGAGTAGAGCGCCGCGACGAGCACATGGCCGTAGCGGATCTTGCGTCCCTTCTTCGTGCCGAGGAAGCGCCGCAACTGCTGTTGTGAGCTGCGGTCCTTCTGCGCGGGCTGGTGCAGGAAGGTCTGCAGCGCACGCAAGTCGCCCTCCTCCCGGACGAGTTCCTTCACCCGGGCCACGCCCAGCGCGCGGATGAGCTCGTCCTCCAGATCCGCCGCACAGACGAAGAACTCCTCTGCCGCGTCGGCCCGCTGCAAGCCGCGGGCGTAGTAGGACCGCTCCGCCGCGTCGCACAGTCCTGTGAGGCGGAGGCCGAGACCGGGTGGCCCGAGCAGACGGGCATAGCGCCCGACGTTCATGGCACCGCCCATCGATACGACGCAGACTCCTTCGGCGGCGAGGTTCCGGCCGCGGCTCGCGGCCAGCGCGTCGACCGCAGCGACATCGCTCGGCCCTTCGAGCAGCACGGCCGTCCGGACGGGCAGCCGGGCGGCCAGATCGCGTGCCCGGTCGCCGGGACCACCGGCCGCCCACGCCGTGACCGCTTCCCGGAACGCCCCCATGTCAGCCATGAGAGGAGTCTCCGTCATATCCGGCCTCTACGGCCGGGAATTTCCGCACGCGCGTCGATCGCCGGTGAGAGAGAAGGACCGACCGGCCCCGCTGTCGCCGGGGTGCCGATCACTCCGGCCCACCGACCGGACCCGGACAGGTCCGGGCTACGATCACGCCCGACACGAGCGCGGTTGGGGGCGGAACCAGGTGAAGCGGCGGCTGATGTGGATGGCAGGCACCGGAATGACGGCTGTGGCGCTGCTGGCGAGTTGCAGCGACACCCCCGCCGGGACCGGTGCGCACCGGGCGGCGTCACCCGTCGCGTCCGCGGGCCGGGCGGCGGCCACCGAGTCGTCCCGGGTGGCAGTCGCGGAACACGTCAGGACGGTCGTCGAGGACCGTCTCTCCGCCGATGAGACACGGTTCGGCTCGGGCACGGGATCACCCTGCTCAACGTCGTCACCCACGATGTTCACGGCCCGCTGCGGTGCCGCGGCACAAGCCACGGGGGCGGATGCGTCGTTCGCCCTGGAGCAGATCGACCGGCGCGAGGGTTTCGCGACTCTGCGTTCCGTCGCGAAGAAGCTTCGCACCGCCGTGGCCGGATACGAGCGGCTGGGCTGTGCCGACGCCCCGACCGATGCGGCTGCTCGGCATGCGTGCCTCGAGCCCGCGGCCCTGATCGCCCAGGGGTTCCCTGACCTCCGCAGCGGTACCGATCTCGGGCTTCGGGGTGCGTAGACCGATGACCTCTGCTCGGGGGGCTCACGGATAGAGGCCGGCCCGGAAGGTGAACGAGACGAGTTGCGCTCGATCACGTGCACCGACCTTGGTCATGGCCCGCACCGCATGTGTCTTCACGGTGAACGGCGACACGGACAGCCGGGCCGCGATCTCGTCGTTGCCGAGACCGCTTGCGACAAGAACGACCACGTCCCGCTCCCTGGGGGTGAGAGCGTCGAAGCGGCGCAGCAGTTCCCGGTCGATCACCGGGGGCGGACTGTGGGTCATGTGACCGATCAGTGCGGCCGTCGCGGCGGCCGACAGAGCACCGCCACCGCCGACGACCTCGGCGATTCCGGCGACGAGTTCAGCGGGGCTCACGGTCTTGCTCAGAAAACCGTTGGCCCCCGCGCGCAGGGCTGCGAGGACGATGTCGTCCTGGTCGAACGTGGTCAGCACGATCACCCGCGTCTTTTCGGGCGGATGCTCTTCGCGGATCCGGCGGGTGGCTTCGACACCGTCGATGCCCGGCATCCGGATGTCCATCAGCACCAGGTCGACGGGGTGGTACCGGAGGAAGGGGACGACCTGGAGTCCATCGGAGAGATCACCCGCGACAACAAGACCCGGGTCGAGCCGAAGCATGGCCCGGATCCCGGCCCTGATGTCGTCCTGGTCGTCGACGATCAGAATGTGCGTCATCGGACGACGGCTCCCAGGGGGCTGAACTCCGCGTGGACCCGGAATCGCCCGTCGTGATTGTCGATCGTCAGCCGCCCGCTGGAGGACTCGACGCGTTCGCGCATCCCCACGAGCCCCAGTCCGCTGCCCGACCCGGAGCCGCCGGGGGTGCGACCGACGCGGTTCTCCACCGTGACGCAGATCCTGCCGCCGCTCTCGCCCACATCCACCGTTGCCGTCCCCTCTCCATGCCGGTAGGCATTGGTGAGTGCCTCCTGAACGACCCGGTAGACCGTCACTCCGACGCTGGGTTCCACGAAACCGTCGGGGATGGCGATGGAGGGCCGGATGTCGAGGCCGATGCTCTCGAAAGAGGCGATGAGTCCTTCCAGACCGCTGAGCGCCGGGGTCGGCCGCAGTGCCTCGTCGTCGTACGCGTCGTCCCCGAGGCGCAGGAGCGCGAGGATGCGTTGCGTCTCGACGACGACGGTGCGGGCGCTGGATCTGGCCGAGACGAGGGCCTGCCGGGCGGACTCGGCGTCTTCGGGCAGCCCTATCTCCGCCGCACCGAGGTGCAGGCTCAGCATCGCGACCTGGTGGCCGATGACGTCGTGGAGGTCTCGGGCGATGCGGAGTCTTTCTTCGGTCACTCGTCGGGTGGCTTCGATCTCGCGGGTGGCGATTGCGCTCTCGGCTCGTTCCTCGAGGGTCCACCAGTGCTCTCGATGGATGCGGAGCGCGGCCCCCGTCGCGCCTCCCGCCACGGCTGAGAAGAGGGCGGCGGCTCCCACGACCGCGCCGCCGCGGAATCCTCCGAGCGTCATGAACGCCCCCAGGAAGAACGCCGCCACGATGCCGGTTCCGGCCAGGGGCTGCTTTCCCCTGAGGGTGACCGAGAACAGCACGAGTACCGCCATCATCCACACCGACAGGGGGTCGTGGCCCACCGCTGTGACGGCGAAGGACGCCGCGCTCGTCACGACCAGTCCTGCCCACGGCTTCCACCACGAGAGGGTGACACCGCCGCCGGCGAGGAGCACGGAGAGGGCCGTCGGCCAGTCCGAGCCTCTGAGTACGGCTGCCACGATCTGACCGGTGAACACCAGCGCGGCCGCCGCATAGGCGACTCGGTGCAGCACCTCGGGGCGGCGGACCCACAGCGGTGCCGCGAGCCCGTCCTGACTGTTCTGCGCCTCGACCATGAACCGATTCTCGTTCACGTGTGCGGCGACCGTGTACTTCGAACGATGTAGACGGCGGAGCCGCCTCGGTCGACGGAGGCGGCGGAGCCTCGGTCGACGGAGGCGGCGGAAGTCATTCCATCGAGGTGGACGGCAGAACTACTTCGTTCGAAGTACGCGGCTCCTCCCGAAGCCGCTGAGACTCGTCATCGAGGCGACCGTCTCACACCGTCACGATCACAACGGGACACCCGATGACTCAGACCACCATGACTTCGACAACGTCGACCGCGGCCACGACGACGCCCTCCGGGCTGCGATCGCTCTATCTGATCCGGGTCGCCTTCTCCCTGATCTGGGTGGCGCTCGTCCTCACGACCTCCGCCTCGCTCGTATCGACGGACAGTCCCTCGGTGATCGCGGCCGTGCTGCTCATCGTCTACCCCCTGTGGGACGCCGTCGCCACGCTCCTCGAGCGTCGCCTGGCCGGCGCCGGCTCCACGAACCGCGTCAGTACCGTCAACATGGGTCTCGGCGTCGCCGCCACCGCCGGAATGGTCATCGCCGTCTTCTCCACCATCGGGACGGCCCTGCTCGTGTTCGGCCTCTGGGCCCTGCTCTCCGGAGCCATCCAGCTCGTCGTGGCGATTCGACGCCGGCGCACCGTCGGCGCCCAGTGGCCCATGGTCATCAGCGGTGGACAGTCCGTACTCGCCGGTGCGACCGTCGCCGCCACGTCCGCCTCGGCGACGAGCAGTCTGTCCACGGTCGCCGGATACTCGGCCTTCGGTGCCTTCTGGTTCCTTGTCTCCGTCATCGCCCTGAGCGTCCGCACCCGACGCGAAAAGCGCTGACCTCCACCGTCGGTCCATGACGAACAGTTGCACGGCGTTGGGCTCCTGCCACGGGCTCTCGGCGACACAGTGTCGCGATCCGGCCGCGGCCGTCCCCCGCTCCGGCGGAGGGCGGTCGCTCGGACGTCAGTCCGGCTTGTCCACCGGGACCTTGAGCGGACGCGCCAGACCTGCCACCGCCTCGTCCAGGCGCTGCAGGTGCCGCAGCACCCGGTCGGTGACCCGGTCGTAGCGCGGGGCGCCCAGGGTCCCCGGTTTCAGCATGGACGTGATGCTGGGGCCGGTCTCGATGCGTACGGTGCTGTGCTCGTCCTCGACGTGTGCGGCGATCGCCGCGATGTTGGCCACGATGCGCCGACCTGCGACGCGCAGCCGGGGATCCGCCGCGATCGAGGGGTGCTCGGGCAGCAGCTCGGCGGTCGCCGCCAGGGAGCGGGCGTGGTACGCGCAGGTCTCCAGCATCGCGACGATGTAGCGGGCGGTGTCCCGGCGCGCCCGCAGAGGCGTGATCGGATGGGTCAGCGGCTGTGTCGAGGCACGCAGGTCCGCCAGTGCCTGGTCCAGGTCGCGTGCCTTGTCGAGGAGGTCGACCGCCGGGCCGCCGCTGAGCTGGTCGACCGCGGCGTCCGTGACGTCGTCGAGTCGTGTCAGGACGGTGGCGAGGAGTTCGTCCGTACGGCGGTCGGTGTGCACCGGCAGGACCAGCGCCGCCGCGACGATTCCGCAGGCCGCGCCCAGCGCCGTCTCCTCGATGCGCATGACGAGCACGGTGGTGCTGTACGTGTGCAGCAGGGTGTAGAGCAGGCCCAGCATCGCGGTGACGAAAAAGGACATCAGCGTGAACGACAGCGGGGCCGTGTAGAACATCGCGAAGATGAACACGAGCACCAGCGCGAACGCCGTCCATGTGTGATGCCCGACCAGCCCCGCGAGGACGATACCGGCCACCACGCCGAAGACGGTCCCCAGGAGCCGGCGGTACCCCTTGACGAGGATCTCGCCGGTGGACGCGGTGTTGATGAACACGATCCAGCAGGTCAGCACCGCCCAGTACCAGCGCTGGCTGGAGATGAACTCACCGCCGACGATCGCGAGCGACGACCCGACGGCGACCTGTACGGCCGCGCGCGTGGTGGGGCGCTTCAGGCCGGTGCGTTCCGCCTCCTCTTCCTGTGCCTCCTCGCTGCCGCTGATGGCGGCGTCCTCCGCGTGCAGTTCCTCCCGCGAGCGGGTGGTCGCGGGGGTGTCGTCCGTCTCGTCCTGAGGACCTTCGAGGGCCATCCGCAGTCCGAGCACCGCGCGCGAGGCCTCGCCGATCCCACGGAAGACGTCCTGGACCGCGGTCGGCCCGGGCGGCAGGTTGTCCTCCTCCCGGTAGCCGAGGAGCCGGTTGCGCACCTGCGCCAGCCCGGTACCTCTGGCCTCGGAGATCGGCTGCAGGAGCAGCAGGCGCAGTGCCTCGAGGTCGCGGCGCAGCGTGGCGGTCGTCCCGTCGTGCTCGGCGAGCGGGCCGCCCGAGGGCAGGGGCGCGCCGGGCAGGTGCAGGGTCAGCGTGTCGGCGCGCTCGGTACTGCGCGCGGTGAGCAGCAGAAGCCCCAGCCGTTCGGCGGTGATCTCGGCGTCGGCGATGCGTCGCTGCACCAGCCGGGCCACCGCTTCGTCGGAGGTCCCCTGCTCCAGCCACCCCTGGATCATCATCGCGGTCTCGTGCAGGGCCGCGGTCCTGTCGCGAGCCTCCTCCAGGGCCTTCTCCCGGTCGTCGGGGCCGGCGTCGAGCAATGCCACCTGGGCCGAGAGCAGTTGGGCGAAGCGGGCCCGGAAGGCACGGCGCAGCCGGTCCAGGATGCCCGCCGGTGTCTCCGGCACGAGTGCGAACCGCACCAGGGCGCTGCTGCCGAAGGCTAGGAGGATCGTGCCGCACAGCCCCGGGAGTGCGGAGACCGTCGCGCCCACGAACAGGGAGAGGAAGTAGACCTGGAAGCCGATCAGGCCCAGCGCCGTACCTCGATCGCCGAAGCGCCGTCCATAGACGGCACTGAAGATGAGGGCGACGAAGAAGATGTCGCCCGCCACCACATGCGACCTCAGGAGCGCACCGAGCGAGACGGAGGCCAGCGCGACCGGCAGGCCCAGGGCGAGGGTGACGGCCTGTTCCGGCCGCTCCTTCTCCCGGATGGCGAAGGTCGCGACCATCGCCGCGATCGCGCCTGCCACGAGATGGGACACGTCGGTACCCAGCACCGCGAGGACGGCCAGCGTGAGGGCGATCGCGCACACCGTTCTGAGTCCGGCCGTCAGGCGCAGCAGACCTGGGTCCGATGCCGCGATGCGATCCCACAACTCCGCCCGCACCGACCGACCTGACACCCTCACTCCGCTGTGCTCTCTCCCGCGTCCCGTCGTGATCTCCCGTCCAGCA
>Ga0209758_1004770_pt1 | contig 10981 bp, 9 predicted proteins | sample AraplaMF_Col_mMF_FD_184258 | JGI IMG/M metagenome (GOLD analysis project Ga0209758, IMG submission 184258) | Arabidopsis root microbial communities from the University of North Carolina, USA - plate scrape MF_Col_mMF (SPAdes) (version 2) | ecosystem: Host-associated > Plants > Roots > Endosphere ... | reverse complement strand
TGACTGGAGGTCAGAAAATGAACATCAAGAGCCTTCTTCTCGGCTCAGCTGCGGCCCTGATCGCAGTTTCCGGTGCTCGCGCCGCGGACGCAGTGACCGTCGCCGAGCCGGAACCGGCCGAATACGTCAAGATTTGCGACGTATACGGCGCCGGCTACTTCTACATCCCGGGCACCGAAACCTGCCTGCGCATCGGCGGCTATATCCGTTATGATGCGGCCGGCGGCGACCTGGGCTCGTTCGACGGCGCTCGTGGCGCCGACGTCAAGGACGGCGGCAGCCAGGGCACCTGGAAGAAGAACGCCCGCTTCACGTTGAAGACCTGGACCGGCCAGGAAACCGAGCTCGGCACGTTGAAGACCTACACCGAGACCCGTTGGAACTTCGGCAACTCGAACTCCGACACCACGCCTTTCGTCAATGCTCCTGGCAACAGCACCTCGCTGAACTTCGCCTGGATCCAGCTTGGCGGCCTGCGCGTTGGTAAGGACGAATCGGCCTTCGACACGTTCATCGGCTATGCCGGCAACGTCATCCAGGATACGCTCATCCCTTATGGCGGCTTCGACACCAACGTCGTGCAGTACTACTTCGACGCCGGCAACGGCTTCTCGGCGGTGGTCTCGCTCGAAGAAGGCGCGGGCGCCGGCACCCCCAAGAACGGCCTCAACTACGGCCATTACTACGGCGCAGGCGCGATCGACTCCTATGTTCCGCACATTGTCGGCGGCGTGAAGTGGACGCAGGGCTGGGGCGCGATCACCGGCGTCATCGCCTATGACAGCAACTACGAGGAAGTCTCCGGCAAAGTCCGCTTGGACGTGAATGTCAACGACGCTCTGTCGCTGTTCATCATGGCCGGCTACGGCACGGACGACAATCTCAGCGACTTCGCTGGCTACACCACCCCTGCAGGCGGTCGCGGCTTCTACAAGCCGTGGGGCGGCAACTGGGCTGTGTGGGGCGGCGGCTCCTACAAGTTCACCGAGAAGGCCTCGTTCAACATCCAGGCTTCGGCTGACGATTGGAAGAACGTCGGCGTGGCGGCAAACGTGGCTTACACCGTTGTCCCTGGCTTCACGGTCACCGCTGAAGTGGACTACCTGCATGCAGGTCGCTTCGGCGATGCTGGTCCGGAGAACTTTGCCTTTACGCCGGCCACCAAGAAGAACAGCGTCGGCGGCATCCTCCGCTTCCAGCGCGACTTCTAAGACCAGATACTTCTGGGAACAGAAATCCCGGCGGGCAACCGCCGGGTTTTTTTGTTTTCATGCATGTCGAGGTCCCAAACCGCTGCGCGGTTTGGCTGTTGCATCAACATGTCCGAGGCGCCGTTTGCCGCTTTTGCCACCGCCAACATCGAGGCACTGAGCGGGATGAAGCTGCCAGTCTCACCAATTTCGTAGGGATGTCCGGTCCAGGATCCGCAGTTGCCGCCCAAGGGCTAAAGCGCGTCGCGCTGAAGCGGATTCAGGCGCGCTTTAAGTCTTGTTTTGATGCATGTCGTTGCCCCAGAACCGCTGCGCACTTCTGGGCGACATGCATTAGCAGGATAAAGCGGCGCGAACGATCACCATCGGTCCAGCATTGCCTGGTCGCATTCCTCGACCAGATCAAGACAGCAGTGACCAAGCCGTCAGAATTTCCGTATCGAGCAACTGGCTCGCTGGAGCAGCCGTCTGGTGACTCAAATCAAACGTCGGCCAGATCGCCCAAAGCTTCGATCAGGGGTTTGATCTCGCCTTCAAAATTCTTCCAGCGCTTCACGGAGGATTTGTAGATCGGCTGACGAACCTGCCAGCGGCTGGGCGTGGTGACCGCCCCTTCCCTGTCGAAGAAGCGCAAGCAGGCATCATCCCACGGCAGCCCCAGATAATCGATGAGCCGGCGCGACTGTGCCTCCTGATCGTCCACAAGCGTCTCGTAACGATTCTCGAAGATGCGGCCCGGGAAGAGCTCGTTCCAGTGACGCATCAAGCGGTCGTACTCGCGGTAATAGAGGCCGAGCGCCTCCAGGTCCGTGTTGTAGCTGTGCGCCGAGCTGAAAGGCAGGACAAAGCATGACACGCAGTTGTCGATGGCATCGCGGCGGCAATGAATAATGCGCGCATTAGGAAAGAGCAGGTTGAGAAGGCCGATCAACTCGAAATTGTGAGGCATCTTGTCGATGATGCGCTGTGCAGCCGGAGCGCGCTCCCGCAGATAGGAAAGATGCTCTTCGGCCAACGTCTTGGATAAACCTTCGGTGATCGTCGCGATCGGCTTGTTGAAATCAGAGACCGAGGGTTGCAGGCCGATTGCATTCGCAACCCGCCTCAGTTTGCTCAGCTCTCCCGCGCCATGAACCTCAGGATGACTGGCACATATCTGTTCGGTGAGCGTCGTTCCCGAGCGCGGCATTCCGACGACAAACACAGGCACTTCGGAAGGATTGCCATGGTTAGACCTCGCGGCAAACAAGTCCGGCGTGAAGGTTTCAATCGTCAGATCGATGAAACGGCGATACTGATTGATGTCGAATTTGTAACCTTCCGCCTGCTTCGCCTTCTTGAAATGGTCGAATGCCTCCGAATAGCGCTTGAGGTCGTTCTCCACTTTACCGGCGGCGTAGTTGAGACTCGCTTTGGCCTCCGGCTTAAGTCCCGGACTGTTCAGTTCGCGAAGGATCGGCTGCAGTTCCGCGGGCTCCTCAGTGAACTTTCGGGTTTGCACAAGGTCGTAGTACGCCGCCGCTACGTCGACGCGTCGTTCGATCGTCTCTTTGAGATATACGCTGGCCTCGTCCATACGCCCAAGGCCGGTGAGCGCGGCCGCTATTCCGATCCGCGCCTTGGGATGATCGCGGTTGATCTTCAGCGCCTTCTCATAAAGCGGCAAAGCCAGGTCAGGTTTGTCGAACTGTGTGTAGACGCGCCCCAAGGCACAAAGCGCCTCTACGAGGTTCGGCTGCACTTCCAAGGCATACTGAATATGGTTGATCGCCGCCGAGTATTCACTCAGCTTGCCGTAGGCCTCGCCCAGGCTGAGATGGTAATAGGGATTCTTAGGCTCCTCGGCGATCGCACGTCCGAAATAACGCAGCGCCGCTTCGTCGTCGTAGCCCAGACAAACGGTGCCCATGATGTAGAGTGCCAGCGGATGGTTTGGCGTTCGAGCCAGCACCTGGAAGCAAAGGTCCTGTGCTTCATCGAGCCGTTTGGCTTGCTGATGCTCGTAAGCTTTCATCAGCAACGCGTCATCAGCCTGCGCACGGGCAAGCGAATTCGCTTTCTGAAGGGTCGGCTGTGGCGGACTCGCCTGGGGCCATCTGGGTTTCGGAGCAACGCCGGATTTGAGGTGTTTGGACCAGGCAGGCGGCAGACGATTGTTCATGGCATCTGCTAGCAAAAAGCACCGACGGAATCCAGTCCAAGCTCTATGTGCAGACGGCGGCTTGCAGCCATCCTTCGCCCGCGCTAGCAAGAGGCTCCCCTCACACGCGAGCTTTTTGCCATGCGCCAGCGCCCTTCCCTCACGCCGATTGTCGGCGCGCTTCCCACCACGGTGCCGTTCGTGGGTCCGGAGGCGCAGGAGCGAGAGCGCGGGCGGCCGTTCCGCGCCCGCATCGGCGCCAATGAAAGCAGTTTCGGGCCTTCGCCGCGCGTCGTCGCCCGCATGGAGAGCGTCGCCCGCGACCAGTGGATGTACTGCGATCCCGACAATTATGAGCTGAAGGTGGCGGCCGCGGCTCATCACGGCGTGACCGTCGAAAACGTGGTCGTCGGCGAAGGTATCGACGGCCTGCTCGGCCTGGTGGCGCGCATGTATGTCGGCGCCGGCGACGCCGTGGTCACCTCGCTCGGCGCCTATCCCACCTTCAATTTCCATATCGCCGGCGTCGGCGGCCGCCTGGTGACGGTCCCCTATGCCAACGACAAGGAAGACCTGGACGGGCTTCTCGCCAAGGTCGCGAGCGAAAAGGCGCCGCTGGTCTATCTCTCCAATCCCGACAATCCGATGGGAAGCTGGTGGGAGGCGCCGGATGTCGTGCGCTTCATCGAAGCCCTGCCGGAAACCACCATGCTGGTGCTCGACGAGGCCTATGGCGAGCTGGGACCGGCCTCGGTGCTGCCGGCGATCGATGTCTCGCGGCCGAACGTCATCCGCATGCGCACCTTCTCCAAGGCCTACGGCCTGGCCGGCATACGCTGCGGCTACGCCGTGGCGGAGGCGGAAGTGATCCGCGACTTCGAGAAGATCCGCAACCATTATGGCGTCAGCCGCATGGCGCAGATCGCCGGCCTCGAGGCGCTTGCCGACCAGGACTACCTGCGCTCGGTGGTGGCGCGCGTGGCGGCAGGCCGCGAGCGCATTGCAACCATCGCCAGGCAGAACGATCTCAAGCCACTGCCGTCGGCAACCAATTTCGTCACCATCGACTGCGGCCGCGACGGCGCCTTCGCGCTGAAAGTGATGCAGAACCTTTTGTCGCGCGACGTGTTCATCCGCAAGCCGATGGTGCCGGTGCTCGACCGCTGCATCAGGGTCAGCGTCGGGCTCGACCATGAGCTCGACATCTTCGCCGAGGAATTGCCCGGCGCGCTCGCCGCGGCGCGGGGAAACTGAGCGACCGTTCCGGTTTCCGCGATGGCTGACTGGTCGGACAGTGCTGGGCGCATGCCTTGGCGATAGGCCGAAGCCTCCCCGACGTCGTCCTATGGCGGAGCAAGGAGCGTGGCGACGCGGCGCAGACCATAGGATGCCGTTACATCTGAGCGATGGTAACGGTGCAGAATTCTGCTCCGCTGCGTTCTTCGGCTGGGGTCACGGCATGGATTCTAGGGTCTGCGCGACGGAGCTTTGCTCCTGCTCGGCCCTAGAATGACGACGTCAGCGAGACTTCGGCCAATCTCCACCACAGCGCGTTTTTGCCCATTCGAGCACTATCTGGTCCACCAAAATCCCTGCCTCAACGAACTCGCAATTTCACAGTCTTGCGCTCGCCAGCAGGCGCATCACGCGGTTTAGCGCATCGGAAAGCTCCGCGGCTTCCTGGTCCTCGAGTTTGGCGATCACGCGGGCAAGGTCGCGGTTCGTCGCCGCCTCGAGATCGACCAGCGCGGCCTTGCCCCGCGCCGTCAGCGAAAGAACGGGCGGCCCGTTTTGCGGACCATCGCGCGTTGCAGCCAGGCCCATGGCGGTGAATTTTCGAAGGACCCTCAGAAGATAGGCAGGGGCGAGATGCAGCTCGCCGGCCAGTTCGGACACCACCGGCGCGAGATCGAGATCGAACATACGCGCCAGGAAGCCAGCCTTCCTGCCGGCGGTTCGGGGACGGCGGCCAAGCTCGAACAGCACGCGGGCCTCGGCCAGCGTGTAAGGGCTCTGCATCCAGGTTTCATCGAGCAGGCCGACCAGGCCGGTATAGAACCGGTTGAAGCGACGAACCTCATAGACCAGGGCTTCGTGCGGCATGCCGACCTCCTCTCAGAGACATCGCGCTCCGAGAATTCCTCCATTGGTTGACCAAGTCAACTATTAATCGACAGAGAGCGGCCTGCTTCTCAAGGCCCGTTGCATTCGAGCTGTGCTGCTCCAGATTGATTGGGAAGGATTCTGGAGCGGATGATGCAAGGCGAGCAAAGAGCCGTTCGGGCGCACGTTTCCGGCATGGTGCAAGGCGTGAGCTACCGTGTCTGGACGCGCGGTGAAGCCATGCGTCTCGGGCTGGCGGGTTGGGTGCGCAACGAGCGCGACGGCTCGGTCACCGTGCTGATTGCAGGCGACGATGCCGCTGTCACGGCGATGATCGAACGCCTGTGGCAAGGGCCGCGGGGCGCGCTCGTCTCGAAGGTCGAGATCGAGGAAGCGGCCGAAGACGCGCCGATAGACTTCAGGATCATCGTCTAGTGACACTGCACAGGGATTTTGATCGGTCGGCTCTGTTTGCGTTGGACGGCGGCGGGTGGCACGACCACTCCGTCGTCATTCTATGGCGGAGCGGGAAGCGAAGCGTACCGCGTAGACCCTAGAATCCATGCCGTGGCCTTGATCGAAGGCGCTGCGGAGCAGAATTCTGCACCGCAGCAACGCTTCGGAGTCACGGAATGGATTCTATGGTCCGCGCGCGTCGCTTCGCTCCTTGCTCCGCCATAGAATGACGACGTTGCGGCGGCTTCGACCAATCCCCCGGCGTTTGCGCTGATTTCACGGAAATGAACGGAAAATCTTGCAAGAAGACAACCGGCAACCTTCAAAATCCCGGTGTCGGGGAACTAGTCTCATTTCCACCCCTGCGAACCAGGGAGGAATGAGCGTATGATACGTCTTGAATTAATTGAACGTTCGTTTTATTAATGCCGAAGGAGGCGAATATGGCGCGAACCACAGGTTCCGACGGGGAAAAGACCGAAGCGGCCGTCCGCGAGGCGGCGGTCAGCCTGATCGCGCGCCTCGGCTATGAGGCAATGTCGATGCGGCAACTGGCGGCGGAGGTCGGCGTGCAGGCAGCAGCGCTCTATCGCTACTTCCCGACCAAGGAAGAGCTTCTGTTCACGCTGATGCGCGAGCATATGGAAGGCCTGTTGCAAGCGTGGGGCGCGGCGCGGCCGGCCACGGTCGATCCGGTGAGCCGGCTCGCCGCTTATGTCGAAAACCACATCGCTTTCCATATCGAGCGGCGCCACGCCACCCATGTCTCCAACATGGAATTGCGCAGCCTCTCGCATGAAAGGCTGACGCATATCCTCAAGATGCGCACGGCCTATGAGAAGGAACTGCGCACCATCCTGCGCGACGGCGCCGAGGCCGGTGTCTTTCAGGTCGACGACACCGGGCTCACCGCCATGGCGCTGATCCAGATGATGACCGGCGTCATCGTCTGGTTCCGGCCCGGCGAGCGGCTGTCGGTCGCCGAAGTCACCACGACATATCTTTCGATGACAATGCGCCTGGTCGGCGCGACAATCAGCCATGGCACCGCGCGTCCCTCGGAGCGCGCCAGGGACGCCGTGGCACTCTGATACGGGCACGATCTCCGCGAAGACCGGGGCGTGCGCAGGGAGGAACGGCATGTACACGAATACGCTGAACTTCGGACTTGATCCCGACATCGAAGCGTTGCGCGACACTGTGCGGCGCTTCGCTCAGGACAGGATCGCGCCGATCGCGGCCGAGATCGACCGTTGCAACGAATTTCCCGCGCATCTTTGGGGCGAGCTCGGCGCGCTTGGCCTGCTCGGTATCACCGCCGACCCCGATTTCGGCGGGACCGGTATGAACTATCTCGCGCATGTCGTGGCCATGGAGGAGATTTCGCGCGCATCGGCCTCGGTCGGTCTTTCCTATGGCGCGCATTCGAATCTCTGCGTCAACCAGATCAACCGCTGGGCCACCCCGGCGCAGAAGGAGAAGTACCTGCCTGCCCTTTGCTCGGGCGAAACCGTCGGCGCGCTGGCAATGTCGGAACCAGGCGCCGGCTCGGACGTGGTATCGCTCAGGCTGCGCGCCGAAAAGCGCAACGACCGCTACGTGCTCAACGGCTCGAAAATGTGGATCACCAACGGACCAGACGCCGGAACGATGGTGGTCTACGCCAAGACCGATCCCGAACGCCATTCGCGCGGCATCACCGCCTTCATCGTCGAGAAGACGATGGCCGGTTTTTCGGTGGCGCAAAAACTCGACAAGCTCGGCATGCGCGGCTCCAACACCGGCGAGCTCGTCTTCGAAAATGTCGAGGTGCCGTTCGAGAATGTGCTGCATGAGGAAGGGCGCGGTGTCGAAGTGCTGATGTCGGGGCTCGATTATGAGCGCGCGGTGCTTTCCGGGGGCCCGATCGGGCTGATGGCAGCCTGCCTCGACGTGGCGGTCCCTTACGTGCATGAGCGCAAGCAGTTCGGCCAGCCGATCGGTACGTTCCAGCTGGTGCAGGGCAAGCTCGCCGATATGTACTCGACGATGAACGCCGCGCGCGCTTACGTCTATGCGGTGGCCTCCGCCTGCGACCGCGGCGAGACCACGCGCAAGGACGCTGCAGGCTGCGTGCTCTTCGCGGCCGAGAAAGCAACGCAGATGGCGCTCGACGCCATCCAGTTGCTCGGCGGCAACGGCTATATCAACGACTACCCGACCGGGCGGCTGCTGCGCGACGCCAAGCTCTACGAGATCGGCGCCGGCACCAGCGAGATCCGCCGCTGGCTGATCGGGCGAGAGATCATGGCGGAGGGGGTTTAGTGCGCTCGGCTCGTCACTTTTGTCGAGCCTTCGTCGACCCGCTTACGGGCCGCTTCGGCGAGGGTGTCCGACACCCATTGATTGATCGACTTGCCGTCGCTGGAGGCCGCTCGACTGACAAGCCGATGGACTTCCGGCGTAGTGCGCAGAGCGAGTTTGCCAGAAAAAGGCTTTTCCGGCTCCTTGTTCTGCTCAGCACAAAATTCGAGGTAGTCGTCAACGCATTCATGAAAAGCCTTCAGCAATTCTTCCGCCGAGTCGGCTTCATATGTGAAGATGTCGCGAATACCCACGATACGACCGTGAAACACCACATCGTTTTCATCGAACTCGATCGTTCCCAGATATCCCTTGTAGGGCTTCATAGCTCAACACCTGACTCTATCAGGAAGGTCCTGATCTCTCGGATCACGTATGCTTTCGTATCCGGCGATGGATGCGGTCGATGCACTCGAAGCGTTATCCCGTTCAATGTGAAGCGGACCCGCGATCCGCGTCCTTCCGACACTCGCGCGCCGAGCGCGACCAGCAAAGCCTCAACATCTCGCCATTTGATCGAAGCGCTGACCGGATTCGCAAATATCTTGTCCACCGTCTGCCGGTGCGCTGTCTTCATGACTTCTCGCCCTCCCCAAATCGAATACCTTGGTAGTCGGCTCCTCTCGGGTTGGGGCGAGAGCCCAAAGTGATACTAAAATATGATATCATCTGAGGTTCGTCAATGCCTGCCTTGACCTCGCAGATCTCCCCCTCCTCCGACACTTTCCGCGCCAATGCCGAGCGCATGCGGGCGCTGGTCGCCGACATTTCCGAGAAGGCGGCAAGCGTCGAGCGGGGCGGCTCCGATGAAGCCCGCGAACGCCACGTCTCACGCGGCAAGCTGTTGCCGCGCGAGCGGCTGGCGCAACTGCTCGACACCGGGTCGCCCTTCCTCGAGATCGGCCAGTTCGCGGCATGGTCGATGTATGGCGAGGACATTTCGTCGGCCGGCATCATCACCGGCGTCGGCCGCGTCGAGGGCACGGAGGTGATGGTCGTCGTCAACGACGCCACGGTGAAGGGCGGCACCTATTATCCGCTGACGGTGAAGAAGCATCTCAGGGCGCAGGAGATCGCGCTGCAGAACAACCTCCCTTGCGTCTACCTGGTCGACTCAGGCGGCGCCAATCTGCCCAACCAGGACGAGGTCTTCCCCGACCGCGAGCATTTCGGCCGCATCTTCTACAACCAGGCCAACATGTCGGCGGCCGGCATCCCGCAGATCGCCTGCGTCATGGGTTCCTGCACCGCCGGCGGCGCCTATGTGCCGGCGATGTCGGACGAGACGATCATGGTGCGCAACCAGGCGACCATTTTTCTCGGCGGCCCGCCGCTTGTGAAGGCCGCCACCGGAGAGGATGTCAGCGCCGAGGAGCTCGGTGGCGCCGATGTGCACACCAGGCTTTCCGGCGTCGCCGACCACTACGCCATGGATGATGAACACGCCTTGGCTATTTGCCGGCGCATCGTCAAGAATTTGAATCGGAACAAGGCGATAAGCCTCAATCTGCAGAAACCGGTGCCGCCGCTTCACGATCCGAGCGAACTCTACGGCGTCGTGCCGACGGAACTGCGCCAGCCCTATGACGTGCGCGAGGTGATCGCGCGTCTCGTCGACGGTTCGGAGTTCGACGAGTTCAAGCAGAATTACGGCACCACCCTGGTCACCGGCTTTGCGCATCTGCATGGCATGCCGGTCGGCATCATCGGCAACAATGGCGTCTTGTTTTCCGAAAGCGCGCTGAAAGGCGCGCATTTCATCGAGCTCTGCTGCCAGCGCGGCATTCCGTTGGTCTTTTTGCAGAACATCACCGGCTTCATGGTTGGGCGAAAATACGAGGCCGGCGGCATCGCCAAGGACGGCGCCAAGCTGGTGATGGCGGTCGCCACCGCGAAGGTGCCGAAGCTCACAATCATCATCGGCGGCTCGTTCGGGGCCGGCAATTACGGCATGTGCGGCCGCGCCTTTTCGCCCCGCTTCCTGTGGATGTGGCCGAACGCGCGCATCTCGGTGATGGGCGGCGAGCAGGCAGCCACCGTGCTCGCCATGGTCAAGCGCGAGGGCATCGAGCGCAAGGGCGGTGAATGGAGCGCCGACGAAGAGGCGAAATTCAGGAAGCCGATCCTGATGAAATACGAGCATGAGGGCCATCCGCTCTATTCCTCGGCAAGGCTCTGGGACGACGGCATCATCGATCCGGCCAAGACCCGCGACGTGCTGGCGCTCAGCCTCTCGGCGGCGCTCAATGCCGGGATCGAGGAGACGAAGTTCGGCGTGTTCAGGATGTGACGATGGGCGGCGTTAGTGACAGGATCCGTATCCACACCGGCGACATAACCAGGCTCACGGTCGACGCCATCGTCAATGCCGCCAATTCGTCGCTGCTCGGCGGCGGCGGGGTCGACGGCGCCATCCACCGCGCCGCGGGGCCGGAACTGGTCGCCGAATGCCGCATGCTGCATGGCTGCAAGACCGGCGATGCCAAGCTGACCAAGGGCTATCGGCTGCCGGCGCGCTACGTCATCCATACGGTCGGTCCGGTCTGGCAAGGCGGCGGCAAGGGCGAGGCTGAACTGCTCGCGTCCTGTTACCGACGCTCGCTCGAAATCGCCCGCAATCATGATTGCCGGACGGTGGCGTTTCCGGCGATCTCGACCGGTGTCTACGGCTATCCGAAAGACGAAGCGACGGAGATCGCCGTTGGCGCCGTGGCTGGCTTTCTAGACG
>Ga0209758_1004766_pt1 | contig 10990 bp, 7 predicted proteins | sample AraplaMF_Col_mMF_FD_184258 | JGI IMG/M metagenome (GOLD analysis project Ga0209758, IMG submission 184258) | Arabidopsis root microbial communities from the University of North Carolina, USA - plate scrape MF_Col_mMF (SPAdes) (version 2) | ecosystem: Host-associated > Plants > Roots > Endosphere ... | reverse complement strand
TCCTTCTGCTCGAGCCCTCGAATACGGATGGCGTTGTCCTTGAACACCTGAACGGTCTCGGCCATCGAGCCGATCTCGTCACGCCGGTCCCCGTTGGAGACCGTTACCTGAAGATCGCCGCTCGCGAGTTTGCGCATGCTGTCTCGCAGCTGCCCGAGCGGAACGGTAATTCCGCGCGCGGTGAGCCAGGCGGCGAGCCCGGTGACGCAGGCGATCACGAGCATCGAGAAGCCCAACGATCGGATGATCGGCCAAAGCTTGGCCTCCAAATCGTCGAGGTAAGCGCCTGTGCCGACGAACACGCTCCATCCCGGAATGCCAGCCGCGTACGTCAACTTCCGCGACAGACGGGTCTCGCCCGCCTTTGTGTGTTCATAGCTCAAGGTGATTTCGCCCTTGGAGGCAACGCCGTCGCGCAACTCGCGAATCAGCTTGCGGCCGCCGGTCACGGCATCCAGCCGATCGGTACCGATCAGCTTCACGTCGGGATGCGCCAGCAACACGCCGTCCATCGTGTACACGAAGAGGTAACCTTCGCCTTTGTCATAGGTCATGCTTGCCGTGCGCTTGGCAAATTCCTGGATTGCCTGCTCCTTGGTCATCCGACCGGCATCGACCTGCTTCTGGAGCTCCAGCGCGACGTTCTTGGCGATATCCACGATCGTGCGCGCTTGCTCGGTCCGGTCGGCCAGGAGCTGATCGCTCATCAGGCGAGCAGCTTGGAGGCCCGCAACCGCCAAGCCCAGCAACGCGAGGACAATAAGCCCCCCCAATTTTGCCGCGATGGGGAGATTGTTGATCAGCTTCATCATTGCGCTCCGGTGCCGGGATTGTGGCGCGGGAACCGTACGGAGCACTCGTTAGAGCCACGTTAAGGATGCGACTTCCACTTCTGTCGTCCGACGGAGACGCTCGAGGCGCCGACGTTTGGAGAAAGTCGACTGCAAAATCGGGAAATAACGGTGACACCCATTATCCGGCCGGGACTAACGGAATAACGCCGCACATTACTCGCGCTCCGCAGTGACGAGCGCTGGCGCGCCGCCGATTGGAAAAGCGGCAATCGCGAAATGGCGCGCCATTCGAAATAAAGCTGCGAACTCGTATACGATTGAAATCTCGTTATAATTTCGGCCAAGGCCTGGCGCGGCCGCTGACGGGCTCAGCGCTTGTAGGGTACAAGAAGACGTTGCGAACTGGCCGTTCCAGATTTTCCCGCAACAATCTCTAACACTCTTGCAATTCGCCGTGCTGTCGCGACAGAGTTCCAAGTTGCCGGCCCAACTTTTTGGAGCAAGGTGTGAGCCGGACCGGCACGCAGGCTCTTGTGTCTGGTGGGGCTTGCTGCATCGGAAAACCAAATAGCTGTGCAGCCGTTGGAGGAAACGGACGCCACTGGAATAAGCGGAAAGGGGCCCGCTCTTGGGGACAAATGGAATTGATCAAGATCAATTGTCGAAAGTCATCGATCGATTTGGGGAAGCTGCGGTGGATCCCGCCGCTTGGCCCGCCATCATGGACGACATCTGCCGGGCGGTCGGCGCATCGGCTGCCGTCCTTCTCCAGAGCGACGTCCGGACGCCGGACGTCCCGCGGACGCAATCGATGGATGAGGGTACCCAGCTCTACTTCAAGGAAGGTTGGCACCTGAGTGATCCGCGAGCCGCTGGATTTCCGCGCATGATGTCCGGCGAGATCGTCACCGACCACGATATCCTGACACCGGAGCAAATTCGCTCCGATCCCATGTACAACGAAGTGCTTTATCCGTTCGGGTTGCAATGGTTCGCGGGTGTCGGCTTTTGGGCAGGCTCCGCCGCCTGGGCGCTGGCCATCCAGCGGACCGGGCACGAGGGTCCGTTCGAGGCGGGGGACAAGCGCTTGCTTGCACGGCTTGCGCCGCGCTTGACGGAGACGGCCACTCTTTCGACGGCAGTGGGCCGGGTCGCCCTCACCTCCATGACGGACGTGCTGGGCAGGGTCCGCCAGGCCGCACTGGTTATCGACCGGCGGGGCATGGTGCTGAGCACGAACGCTGCGGCCGATGCCGGATTTGACGAGGAAATCCGGATTAGAGATCGGCAACTGTTCCTACGTGACAAGAAGGCGGCCGCCGAGCTTGATCAACTGATCGACATGATCCGATCAACGCCTGATACCGCCGCACTGCCTGCCGCCCCGATGGTGGTTCGTCGCACGGCAAAGCCACCGGTCGTCATCCGCGTCTTGCCCGTCGATGGTGCGGCCTGTAGCGTCTTTCTCGGAGCGCGGATGATGCTTGTCTTGTCCAACCTCACTCCACGCACGCTCGAACCCGCGTTGATTTCGCAGGTGTTCGATCTCACCTCGGCTGAATCCCGGCTGGTATCGCTGTTGGCGAGCGGCAGGTCTCTGGACGAAGCGGCACAACAGCTACGGATTGCACGAGAGACAGCACGGAATCAGCTGAAATCAGCGTTCTCCAAGACCGGTACGCACCGCCAGGCAGAATTGGTCAGCCTGGTATCGCAGCTGGCATGACCAGACCGCATCGCATCAGAAGTTCCTGCCAATCTCAGTACATGGCACGAACTGCAGAGGATTCTAACGCAACATTCAGTCCAAACTGTGCGCCATAGGTGGTGACATTGTTCTGGCCGAATTGAGAATAGAGCGCCGCGAACGCGGTCGCATTCGGCGCGAACCTGACGCGCGTGCCAACGGTCGCTGAGCCCCAATCCTTTCCGAGCAACACAGCCGGCAGCGAATAGCTCGGGGCCGTGATGCTGAGCAGTGAAGCCGTAACAAGCCGGCCGCTGCCGGCGAGCTCGTGATTCCAGGTCGCTCTGGCGTAAGGCTCCCAGATACCGAGGTTCAAGCTCGCCTGATAGCCGAGCTCGCTCACTGCCGAATTGCGAAGCTGGCTTGCGAATGCCAGGTTGGTCGGAGCGCCACTCGCATTGGTTTCCGCAAACGGATTGATGTGCACCTGCTGGGCGATGATTCCGACGATGGGCCCATGCGTGAGATAGACCGGCGCGACCGCCGGGGCCTTCAAGGCCCTGCCGGCTCCATCGGGAAGAGCTCCGACAGCGGTCCGGAAGTGATAACCGGTCTCCGCCGCAACCGAGATGTTGGTGCCGTCGGTGCTACCTTGGTTGGACTGCGTCGTGATGCCGAGCGGGACCACGCGATTGATTCCATCGCTCAACGCGCCCCACGTCGCGATGCCGTTCAGCCAGAACGCATCCTTGCGATACGCACTGTAGAGACTGATCGCGTATTCGGTCTGCCGGAAATCGCCGCCAAGGCTGAAGGTCTGCCTGGTGGTGCCGCCGGAGAAGGCCGCACCGACCAGCCAGTCGCGCGTAATCGCGTAGTCAAATCCGGCCGTCGCCGCCACCGGCGTTCCCGGGTCGTCCGGAAAACCTGGAGAGCTGTTCGTCATCTTCAGCCAGGAGACATCGCCGCTGACCCAACCGTGGAACGCGCCCGGCGTGCTGAACGAAAGCGGGATCTGGCTCGTGATCGCGTTGACCACGTTGGTTCGCGTCTTTACCGGCGCCTCCGCCAGAAACGACATCTGGCTCGGCGCGACGATCAGGCCGTAGAAATAATCGGCCTCGATCTTCTGTCCTGCCGGCGAAATGTGCTGGTCGTCCGAGAACAGACTGGTCTGCAGCGAATTTTGCGAATTGAGGTACGCCGTCCCGTTCACGGCGCCACCGGCGGGCGTAGTCGAGGGAACGCAAATGAGTCCGTAGCCAGAGGCGCCGGGGAAGCCGATTTGGGGGTTGCACGCGGAAACGCCGCCGAATCCTGTGGGCAAAACCGATGTGAAGCCGAACGCCGCCGGGTTCGCGGCGACGTATTGCCTAATAGCATTGGAATCCGCGGGAATGAATTTGACTCCCGCGGCAGAGAGATCACTCCAAAGCTGCTGCTGGTAGGCTTTCAAATCGGAATTAGTGCCGAAGTAGGTCGGCAAGATCATATAGCGCGCGCCAGCTGCGCTCAGTTGTTTGATAGATGCCTCCAGCGCGGCCAAGCTGGGCTGCACGGCCACGTTGAACAGACCGGGCGGCGGCGAGGCGCCGCCATTGGCGGCCTTGTAAGCAGCCACGAACGCGGTGCGGTCGTTGCCGCCGGACCGAATGATGTAGAGGGCGTCCGGATTGGCCTGCCCGCCGGTCGAAGCAAGATAGTTGTTGATCTGCTGCACCGTGGATGGGCTGGGGCCTCCTCCGATGTTGGGCGAATTGTTCTCGGCCCCAGCGACCGCAAAATTGGTTCCTCCGCCCGGCGCGCTGCTCGGCGCCAGAGTCAATCCGAAGGATGCCGCCAGGAAATCGGTGTTCATCAGGCCGGCGGACCCCGTAATCGCGGCGCCGTTGGCGCGCGCGGTTACAAACCGGGCTTCATTGTTCCAGCCGGTGCTGGTGTATCGAAAGTATCCGCTGTCGAGCGAACTATCGCCAAATCCAACTAGCTGATTGAAGGTCTGCGCCGATGCGGAACCGGCGATGATCAATCCCAGACTCAGAGCCCCCAGGCCGCGCAACCTCATTTCGAACCCCAAAAGTATGCACCCCAATACATTGGCGCTCATAGTCTTTCGGCTCTGATCGCGCATGACCCAATTGGGTTAATCAAAGCAAGCAAATCCCCCTCATCGCGGTGCGCGATTGAGTCGAGGTACGCACCCCGGCCGGCGGAATGCGCGGGCCCGGGCGCGCTTCAGAGCTGCACAGGACAAATTCGTAGAAAATCGCGAAATGGCGCGCCCGGAACGATTCGAACGTCCGACCCTCAGATTCGTAGTCTGATGCTCTATCCAGCTGAGCTACGGGCGCGTTTTTCGCAAACAGCGCGGGCGGGGCCCGCGGGGCAGCCCCCGGCAAAGCCGGAGCGGTGCGAAAGAGCGCTCTGACTAACCGCTCTTGCCGGGATTGGCAAGGTCCGGGATGCGGAGATTTTGCACGGTGATGACGGTCTCTCCACCGTCATTCCGGGGCTCGCGGAGCGAGAACCTGGAATCTCGACCCCAAACCTCTGGATTCCGGGTTCGGCGCGCTGCGCCGGCCCCGGAGAGACGGCAGACTGCTGGCCGCGGCCGCCACTCGGCCTCTGGCCCGCTAAGCCCGCTGCCGCTCGTTGCGGATCGAAAGGAGTTCCACGGGGCGGTCGGGAATGACGATCCGGAAGGTGGCGCCGATGGTGCCTTCGACCAGGTGGATGTCGCCGCCATGGGCACGGACCAGCTCGGCGGCGATGGCGAGGCCAAGCCCGCTGCCCCCGGGGCGGCCGGAGGTCTGGAATGCTTCGAACAGGTGCTCCCGGGTCTTCTGAGGTACGCCGGGACCGGTATCGGAGACTTCCAGGATCGCAACCGCTCCCTCGCGCTTTCCGGTGATCCGGATCTGCTGAGGGCCGCCGTCACCTGAGGAGTGGCTTTCCAGCGCTTGCGCGGCATTGCGCACCAGGTTGAGCAGCACGCGAAACAGCTGGTCGGGATCAGCATCGACCGTAAGCCCGCGCTCGATCGCGGAGACCCAGGCAATCGAGACGTCATTGGCAAGACCGGCGGTCTCGCGCACCTCCAGCACGACCGGCTCGAGCAGCATCATGCGGCGGTCGGGCGCGGCCTCCTGGGCGCGGCCGTAGGACAGCGTCGATTGGCAGAACGCGATGGCGCGCTCGAGCGAGCGCACCAGCTTTGGCGCGAAACGCTGCACCCGCGGGTCGGGCACGCTGGCGAGTTGGTCGGACAGGAGCTGCGCCGAGGCGAGCAGGTTGCGCAGATCGTGGTTGATCTTGGAGACGGCGAGGCCGAGCGCAGCGAGCCGGCTCTTCTGATGCAGCATCGACATCAGGTCGCGTTGCATGTCGGACAATTCGCGCTCGGCAACGCCGATCTCGTCGCTGCGCTGGCTCGGCACGATGATCCGCGCGGAGCTTTCAGGGTTTTCATGGAAGCCGACCAGGCTCGCCGTCAGCCGCCGCATCGGCCGCACGAACAGATAATGGAGCGCGAGATAGACGAGGCCGGCGGTCAAAATGCCGATGATGAGCGCGACCACCACAAGGTTGCGGGAGAAGCGGTACATCGACTGCCGCAGCGGCAGATCGTCGGTCACGATCTCGATGAACTGGGCATTGCCGACGCCGGGGCCGACGATGCGGATCGGCTGGTTGCCGGTCTCCAGCATCATCTGGAACGAGCCGGTGATCGCCTCCCATACCGTCATGTCGCGCAGGTCGATGTCGTGCTCGATCGTTGCAGGCAGATTGTCGCTGGCGAGCAGCCGGCGCTGCTGGCCCATCTTGATCGCGACCGCGCGCGCATTGATGCTCTTCAGGATCTCGCGCGACAGCGAATCGGGGACCATGCCGAGCGGTGCGGCATCGAGCACCAGCGCCGCCGTGTTGGCCGCGGCGACGCGGTCGTTGAGCCGGTTGACCCAGAAGTTCGCGATCGCGGGCACATAGAGCAGCACGGCCGCGATCATCACCAGGGGCACGGTCAGCAGCAGCAGTTTTCCGGATAGGCCAAGCCCACCTGAACCGCGCGACCGCGTCACCGGCTGGTCCGTTGGCCGATCCGGATCCAGCTCTTGGGTCAGCTGCTGGAGGTCTGTCGCTGCCACGAAATTCGCCCCTGCTGGCCTTACTGATAGAGTTCGGCTGATGGAGGATGCGACCCGACCCTAGGGATGGTCAAATTACGGATCGCTAATCTGCCGAGGTGGGATGTAGGCGCTGATATCGCTATTCGCCACCTCGAGGGTGAAAAACCTCAAGAAACCCCAAGGAGAAAACCCAAGGAAACAGCGATATTCACCGGAACTGCGCGGACCTGCGGCGTTGACGAAAACAAGACGCTCCCTTATAAGCCGCGCAAATTGTCCGCGATGACCCGGTGCGATACCGGGAGCGGCTCTTCTGGGGCCGGAAACGGCCCGTTTTGGGTCGCATCTTCCGGACTTTACCTTCAATTCTACAGGCAAATTGCCCGGTCAGCGGAGAAAAACCCGTGAAGCGGACTTATCAACCCAGCAAACTGGTGCGCAAGCGCCGTCACGGTTTCCGTGCCCGTCTCGCCACTGCCGGCGGCCGCAAGGTCCTCGCCGCCCGCCGCGCCCGCGGCCGCAAGCGTCTGAGCGCCTGATCCGGACCCCCTTTTCCGGGATTTCATCATGGATCGGCTGAGGCAGCGAGCGGATTTCCTCGCCGTTGCCAATGGCGCGCGGGCGAATAGTCCCGCGTTCGTCCTGCAAAGCCGCCGTCGCGACGACGTTGGTCCTGTCAGGATCGGCTTCACCGTTACCAAAAAGAACGGCAACGCCCCCGAGCGCAATCGCATCCGGCGCCGGCTTCGCGAATTGGTGAAGCGGCTCGATCCGGTATCGATGCAACCCCATCATGACTACGTGCTGGTCGGCCGCAGGGACGCGCTCTCGCGCGACTTCGCCACCATGCTCGACGATCTGCGCATAGCGTTCGCGAAGCCTGCGCGGCATACGCACAAGGGCCGCGGCCCAAGAACCGACGGCTCAAGGCCGGGCCCCGCTCCTGCGACCAGCCGCAAACCGGATTGATGACGAGACAATAGTGATGACCGACAATCGCAACACCATCCTCGCCGTCATTCTGTCGGGCCTCGTGCTGATCGCCTGGCAATATTTCTACAACGTGCCGGCGATGGAGAAGCAGCGCGCCCAGCAGCAGGCGCAGGCCGAGCTCCAGAAGGCCAATCCGCAGCCGACGGCCTCTGCGACGCCCGGCACCACGCCGCAGCAGGCCGACGGCGCGACCCAGCCGTCAGCGGCTCCGGGCGCGAACCAGCCGGCTCAGCCGACCGTGAGCCGCGACGCCGCGATCGCAGCGACCCCGCGCGTCAAGATCGACACGCCGCGGATTGCCGGCAGCATCTCGCTGAAGGGCGGCCGCATCGACGACATCGCGCTGGTGCAATTCCGCGAAACGGTCGACCCGAAGTCGCCTCCGATCATTCTTTATTCACCATCGGGCACGGCTGAACCCTATTACGCCGAGTTCGGCTGGGTGCCGGCAACGGGCGTGACGGCCAAGCTGCCCGATGCCCAGACCCTCTGGGAACAAGACGGCAGCGGCAGCCTGACGCCGACGACGCCGGTCAAGCTGAAATGGGACAATGGCGAGGGCCTCAGTTTCCGCCGCACCATCTCGGTCGACGACCATTACCTCTTCAGCATCAAGGACGAGGTGAGCAATGTCGGCAACGCGCCGGTCACGCTCTATCCGTTCGCGCTGATCTCGCGCCACGGCACGCCGCACGTTTCGGGCTATTACATCCTGCATGAGGGCCTGATCGGCTATCTCGGCGACCACGGCTTGCAGGAGTACGCCTACAAGAAGATCGACGAAGCCAAGAAGGTCGACTTCAAGGCCACCAATGGCTGGCTCGGCATCACCGATAAATACTGGGCCTCGGCGCTGCTGCCCGACACCAATGCCCAGCTCCAGGCGAGCTTTTCCTCGACCCTCGCCAACAACATCCGGGGCTATCAGACTGACTACCTGCTCGATCCCGTCACCGTCGCGATCGGCAGCACGGCAACCGCGAATGCGCGGCTGTTCGCCGGCGCCAAAGAAGCCGGCGTCGTCGGCGTATTCCCGCTCGCAGGCCTTGGCGGCTACAACAAGGAGCTCGGCCTCAACCATTTCGATCTGTTGATCGATTGGGGCTGGTTCTACTTCATCACCAAGCCGATGTTCCTCGGCCTCGACTTCTTCTATCGCTTCTTCGGCAATTTCGGCATCTCGATCCTGCTCGTGACCGTGATCGTGAAGCTGCTGTTCTTCCCGCTGGCGAACAAGTCCTACGCCTCGATGGCGAAGATGAAGTCGATCCAGCCGCAGCTCGCAGCGCTGAAAGAGCGCTATCCCGACGACAAGGTGAAGCAGCAGCAGGAGATGATGGAGATCTACCGCAAGGAGAAGATCAATCCGGTCGCCGGCTGTCTTCCCGTGGTGATCCAGATCCCGGTGTTCTTCTCGCTCTACAAGGTGCTGTTCGTCACCATCGAGATGCGGCACGCGCCGTTCTTCGGCTGGATCAAGGACCTCTCCGCGCCGGACCCGACCAATCTGTTCACCCTGTTCGGCCTGATCCCGTTCGACCCGACCACGCTGCCGCTGTTCGGCCACTACCTCGCACTCGGCATCTGGCCGATCATCATGGGCATAACGATGTGGTTCCAGATGAAGCTGAACCCGACGCCGCCGGATCCGACCCAGCAGATGATCTTCAACTGGATGCCGCTGATCTTCACCTTCATGCTGGCGGGCTTCCCGGCGGGTCTGGTGATCTACTGGGCCTGGAACAACACGCTCTCGGTACTGCAGCAGAGCTTCATCATGCGCCGTAACGGCGTGAAGGTGGAGCTGTTCGACAATCTCAAGGCGACGTTCGCGAAGAAAGCGACGTAGCTTCACTCCAGCGTGCGCGCTCATGTGGGCGCAAATGCCTCCAAGTCGTCATGCCCGGGCTCGTCCCGCCTGCGCGGCCGTAGCCGCTTCGGCGGGGCGAAGGCCCGGGCATCCACGTTTTGGAGGGTGCCGCATCGAAAGACGTGGATGGCCGGGACAAGCCCGGCCATGACGAGAGGATAGAGTGGTCGGATGAACGACGTGACCGACGACAAAGATGCGAAGCTGATCGAGGCCGGGCGAAAGCTGTTCACCCGCGACTGGCAGTTCATCTGGGCCTCGCCCTCGGTCCAGACGCTGCCGCCGATGGACGGGCTGGAGATCGCCTTTGCCGGCCGCTCCAATGTCGGCAAGTCCAGCCTGATCAACGCGCTCACGGGGCGCAATGCGCTTGCGCGCACCTCGCATACGCCCGGCCGCACCCAGGAGCTGATCTTCTTCGAGGTCCCCGGGAAAAAAGACCTGCGCCTCGTCGACATGCCCGGCTATGGCTACGCCAAGGCGCCCAAGAGCCAGGTCGCGTCCTGGACCGAGCTGATCCACAAATTCCTGCTGGGACGCGCCAGCCTCGCGCGCGTCTACGTGCTGGTCGACGCGCGGCACGGGCTCAAGGACGTCGATCTCGAAATCCTTGGGACGCTCGACCGCTCCGCCGTCAGCTACCAGATCGTGCTGACCAAGGCCGACCAGGTGAAGGCGTCCGAGCTTCAAACCTGCATCGCCGAGACCGAGGCCGCTCTGGCCAAGCATCCGGCCGCGTTCCCGAACGTGCTTGCGACCTCGTCACGCAGCTCGACCGGCATGGCCGAATTGCGCGCCGCGATCGCCAAGCTGCTGGAGGAGCGGAGCTCGTGATGGCACGCCTGCTGATGGGGCTTGCCGGTTTGATGGGCGCCGCCGGCGTCGCGCTGGCGGCCGCTTCGGCCCACGGCGCCGATGCCAGCCGCCTCGCCTCGGCCAGCGCCATGCTGCTGTTTCACGCAACCGCCATACTCGCCGCGGTCGCGCTGCTCGCGCGCGGACTTCTGCACGGCGGAATTGGCCTCATTGCGGCGTTCGGCTTCGTGATTGGCGCTGTGCTGTTCGCGGGCGACCTCACCTTGCGGCAATATGCCGGTCATTCGCTGTTTCCCTATGCGGCGCCGACCGGCGGAACGGTGATGATCGCGAGCTGGCTGGCGGTGACGCTGGCGGCGGTAGCGGCGAGGAAGTGACGCGCCGTCTTACCCTCCCCTGGAGGGGGAGGGTCGCTGCGCATGTAGCGAAGCGCAATGCGTAGCGGGGTGGGGTGATCTCTCCACTCGGGCACTGTTCATCGCGGAGAGACCGTCACCCCACCCCGCTCGCGCTGCGCGCGATCGACCCTCCCCTGGAAGGGGAGGGTAAGAGCGAACACCACGCTTTGCGCGCCGCCCGCCAATCGGATAGAAGGCGGCCCGATAGTCCCGCCAGCGAGACCGCGACATGACCGACATCTCCCCGCTCGACCAGGCCCGCATCCTGTCCGAAGCGCTGCCGCACATGCAGCAGTATGACGAAG
>Ga0209758_1004764_pt1 | contig 11008 bp, 10 predicted proteins | sample AraplaMF_Col_mMF_FD_184258 | JGI IMG/M metagenome (GOLD analysis project Ga0209758, IMG submission 184258) | Arabidopsis root microbial communities from the University of North Carolina, USA - plate scrape MF_Col_mMF (SPAdes) (version 2) | ecosystem: Host-associated > Plants > Roots > Endosphere... | reverse complement strand
TGGAATCCATGCCGTGGCTTGGAAGTGCCGCCGCGGTGTAGAATTCTGCTCCGTTGCATCCTTCGGCCAATGTCACGGCGCGGATCCTCGGATCTACGCGTCCGCTTCGCTCCCGCTCCGCCCGTGGATGACGACGGGAAGGAGGCCTTCGCTAATCTCCTACGCTTGTCTAGCGTGACTTGGACGATATGACGTATACGGAACGCGACTGCTTGCAGGCGTCTGGAAAATGAGGTTGCAAAAATGTTCGAACTGACCGGCCGCAAGGCGCTCGTCACTGGCGCAACGGGGGGCATCGGCGAAGCGATCGCCAGGGTGCTGCACAGCCAGGGCGCGATCGTCGGCCTGCACGGCACCCGTGTCGAGAAGCTGGAAGCCTTGGCGGGCGAATTGGGCGACCGCGTAAAACTGTTTCCGGCGGACCTGACGAACCGCGACGCGGTCAAGGCGCTCGGCCAGAAAGCGGAGGCCGATCTCGAGGGCGTCGACATCCTGGTCAACAACGCCGGCATCACCAAGGACGGCCTGTTCGTGCGCATGTCGGACGCCGACTGGGACACCGTGATCGAGGTGAACCTCACCGCCGTGTTCCGGCTCACCCGCGAGCTGACCCATCCGATGATGCGCCGCCGCCATGGCCGCATCATCAACATCACCTCGGTGGTCGGCGTCACCGGCAATCCCGGCCAGACCAATTACTGCGCCTCCAAGGCAGGCATGATCGGCTTTTCCAAGTCGCTGGCGCAGGAGATCGCCACCCGCAACATCACCGTCAACTGCGTCGCCCCGGGCTTCATCGAATCGGCGATGACCGACAAGCTCAACGACAAGCAGAAAGAGACGATCATGGCCGCGATCCCGACGCGGCGCATGGGCACCAGCGTTGAAGTGGCGTCCGCTGTCGCCTATCTCGCCTCCAACGAGGCGGCCTATGTCACCGGCCAGACCATTCACGTCAACGGCGGCATGGCAATGATCTGAGGCAGGGCGGGCGCCTGTGAAAACAGCCATTTCGGCTTGGACGCTCGCCATTTTTCGTGTAATGCGGCCCGCAACCCGGCGGTTCGGGCAAAAACCGGTCGTGTGGCGTTGCGTTGCCCGCAAGACCATCTTTCAGCTTGATTAGCGGCATTCTGCCCGCTAACGAAGATAGACAACTTAAGACGAGGATTGCCCCAAATGAGTGACACCGCAGAGCGCGTCAAGAAGATCGTCATCGAGCATCTCGGCGTCGACGCCGACAAGGTGACGGAGCAGGCGAGCTTCATCGACGATCTGGGCGCGGACAGCCTCGACACGGTCGAACTCGTCATGGCGTTCGAAGAAGAGTTCGGCGTCGAAATTCCTGACGATGCGGCCGAGACCATCCTCACCGTCGGCGACGCCGTGAAGTATATCGACAAGGCCTCGGCCTGAGTTCTTTCGCAGGCATTACCGGGGAGGACCTGCGATGAGGCGAGTCGTCGTCACGGGCCTTGGCCTGCTTTCGCCGTTTGGCATGGGCGTCGAGCATAGCTGGCGGGAATTGCTCTCCGGCCGCAGCGCCTGCCGGCGCGTCACCGAATTCGAGGTGGACGATCTTGCCTGCAAGATCGCCCACATTATCCCGCGCGGCGACGGCTCGAATGGCACCTTCAATCCGGAGGCCGTGCTCGAGCCGAAGGAACTGCGCAAGATCGGCGAGTTCATCCTCTACGGTATCGCGGCCGCCGACGAGGCGCTGGCCGATTCCGGCTGGAAGCCTCAGACGCATGAGGACCAGTGCGCCACCGGCGTGCTGATCGGCTCCGGCATCGGCGGCATCGACGGCATCGCCGAGAACGCGATGATCCTGAAGGAACGCGGCCCGCGCCGCATCAGCCCCTTCTTCATCCCTGGACAGATCATCAACCTGGTCTCGGGCCAGGTCTCGATCCGCCACGGCCTGAAAGGCCCGAACCATGCTGTGGTCACCGCCTGCTCGACCGGCGCGCACGCCATTGGCGACGCCGCCCGGCTGATCATGTGGGGCGATGCCGATGTGATGCTGGCCGGCGGCGCCGAGGCGCCGGTCACCCGGCTGTCGATTGCTGGCTTCGCCGCCTGCCGCGCGCTCTCCACCGAGCGCAATGACAGCCCCGAAACAGCTTCGCGTCCCTATGACCGCGACCGCGACGGCTTCGTCATGGGCGAGGGCGCGGGGGTCGTCGTTCTGGAAGAGCTGGAGCACGCCAAGGCGCGCGGTGCCAAGATTTATGCCGAGGTCACCGGCTACGGCCTGACCGGCGATGCCCACCATATCACCGCGCCGGCCGAAGATGGCGATGGCGCCTTCCGCTGCATGACGGCGGCGCTGAACCGGGCGAAGCTCTCGCCGGCCGACATCGACTACATCAACGCGCACGGCACCTCGACCATGGCCGACACGATCGAGCTCGGCGCGGTCGAGCGGCTTGTCGGCAATGCCGCCTCGAAGATCTCGATGTCGTCGACCAAGTCGTCGATCGGCCATCTGCTGGGCGCCGCGGGTGCCGCGGAAGCGATCTTCTCGATCCTCGCCATCCGCGACAATGTCGCGCCCGCCACAATCAATCTCGACAATCCGGAACGCGAGACGGCGATCGATCTCGTGCAGAACAAGCCGCGCCAGCGCCAGATCGATGTCGCGCTGTCGAATTCCTTCGGCTTCGGCGGCACCAACGCCTCGCTCGTGTTCCAGCGTTATAATGGCTGAAAGGCCAACCGGAGCAATCCCGGGAAGGGGGCGCAGCGCTCTTTCGCCCGGGATCGCTCAGACAACCAGCCGGCAGTCCCGCCATCTGCCGTCATTTTTGCCAAATTCTCCCCTAGCTTGTAGTCAGGGGATTCGTTGCAAGATCAGACGGTAGGGCGCGCCCATGAGCACAAATCCGGGGAACCCAAATCCTGGGAGCACAAATCCGGGCGACGACGGGGATTTCGGACGGCAGGGCACAAAGGGGCCGATCATGCCGAAAACGGCGGCCGAGGCGTTGCGCCCGGAAGCCGGCACGCCACCGCCGTCGAAGCGCTCGCGCGCCTCGCGCAGCCAGTTCGTCGTGTTCCTGAATTTCTTCCTCTCCATGGTTATCCTTGCCGTGCTCGCCTCGGGCGCCGCGCTCTATTTCGGCATGCAGGCTTTCGTCGAGCCCGGCCCGTCCGCCAACGGCGACACCTTCATGATCAAGCCGAACACCGGCGTGCAGGAGATCGCCGACCAGCTGGAACGCCGCAACCTGATCAGCGATGCCCGCGTCTTCCGGCTCGGCGTGCGCGCCACGGGCAATGAATCGGCGCTGAAGGCCGGCGAATACGCCATCAAGCCGCGCGCCTCGATGCGCGACATCATGGAGCTCTTCAGGAGCGGCAAGTCGGTGATGTACTCGCTCACCATTCCGGAGGGGCTGACGGTCGAGCAGGCGCTGCAGCGCGTCGCCGATCAGGAGGCGCTCACCGGCGAAATGCCGCCGTCCCTGCCGCCGGAGGGTACCATTGCCACCGACACGCTGCGCTTCACCCGCGGCGCCACCAGGCAGCAGATGGTCGATAAGCTGATCGCCGATCAAAAGAAGCTGGTCGACGACGTCTGGTCGCACCGCGCGCCCGACCTGCCGATCGCCAACATCGACGACTTCGTCACGCTCGCCTCGATCGTCGAGAAGGAAACGGGCAGGAGCGACGAGCGCTCGCGCGTCGCCGCGGTGTTCCTCAACCGCCTGGCCAAGGGTATGCGGCTACAGTCGGACCCGACCATCATCTACGGCCTGTTCGGCGGCAAGGGAAAGCCAGCGGACCGGCCGATCTACCAGTCGGACCTCGACAAGCAGACGCCCTACAACACCTACATGATCAAGGGCCTGCCGCCGACGCCGATCGCCAATCCGGGCCGCGCGGCGCTCGAAGCGGTCGCCAATCCGTCGAAGACCGACGACCTCTATTTCGTCGCCGACGGCAATGGCGGCCATGTCTTTGCCGCGACGCTGGAAGAGCACAACCAGAACGTCGCCCGCTACCGGACGCTGCAGAAGAAGCAGGCCGATGCCGCCGCCAAGGCCTCCGGCCAGACGACAGCGCCGGCCGCTCCCGATGGCGACGCCGGCAGCGGTGACGCCGGGGCCGATGGCGGCAGCGGCGAGAACGGCGACGCCGCGCAATAGGCGCAATGCATGTCGCCCAAAAGTGCGTGGCGGTTTTGGGAAACGACATGCATCGAAACGCAATGCACGTCGCCCAAAAGTGCGTAGCGGTTTTGGGAAAACGACATGCATCGAATCTAAATTGCACGTCGCCCAAAAGTGCGTGGCGGTTTTGGGAAAACGACATGCATCGAACGGAGACTTGAAGCGCGCCGCCTGAATCCGTTCTGGCGCGATGCGCTTCTTAAGCTTGCCGCACGCGTCCTTTGACGCGAGGCCGTATTCATGTTTTGAGGGGGCGCCGGCCGATCGTCCGGCGATTTCTGGGGCGCGCAGCGTTGGGCCACGCATGCCTTGGCTGCGATAGGGGGACGACAGGGCAATGAGCCTGCAAAGCATGACCGGTTTTGCGCGGTCCGCCGCCGAAAGCGATGGCACCTCGATCGCCTGGGAGGCGAAATCAGTGAACGGCAAGAGCGCCGAGGTGAGGCTGAGGTTGCCGCAGGGTTTCGACCGGCTGGAGACGGCCGTCCGGCAGACCGTTCAGAAGCGTTTCGCGCGCGGCAATTTCCAGGCGACGTTGACGGTCGGCCGCGCCGCCGCAAAGCAAATCCAGCCGGTGGTCAACGAGGCGTTCCTCAAGGACCTGGCAGGGCTGGCCAAGCGTTTGCAGGAGCAGTTCGGCACCGAGCCCGCCACCGCCGACGGCCTGCTCTCCCTGCGCGGTGTGCTCGACATTCCCGAGGCGGTCGAGACGGAGGAGGAGCGGGTCACTCTCGATGCCGCGATCCTGTCGGCGCTCGATATAGCGCTCACCGGGCTGGAGCAGGCGCGCCGCAGCGAGGGCGCGGCGCTGGGCACGCTGCTTGCGGGCCATGTCGACACCATCGAGGCGCTGACGCTGAAGGCCGAAGCCGACCCCTCGCGCGAGCCCGCGGCAATCCGCGAGCGCATCGCCGAGCAGGTGCGCCTCTTGATGGATGCCTCGGCCAATCTCGATGCCGTCCGGCTGCACCAGGAAGCGGCCTTCCTCGCCACCAAGGCCGACATCCGCGAGGAGATCGACCGGCTGAAGACACATGTCGCTTCGGCGCGGGCGCTGCTCAAAAGCGGCGGCGCCGTTGGCCGCAAGCTCGATTTTCTCGCGCAGGAATTCAATCGCGAATCGAATACCTTATGCTCCAAATCGAACGCTGCCGCGGTTACCGCGATCGGGCTGGAGCTCAAGGCGGTGGTCGACCAGTTTCGCGAACAGGTCCAGAATCTGGAGTGACGGGATGGTTGCCAAGGAGCCGACAGCCGCCAGGGATCTGGGGTCCCGCATCCGCCGCCGCGGATTAATGCTGGTGCTGTCGTCGCCGTCGGGCGCCGGGAAGTCGACGATCGCGCGCAATCTTCTGGAAAGCGATGGAAGTCTCGAGCTTTCGGTCTCCGTCACGACGAGGCCGCGCCGCGGCTCGGAGATCGAGGGCGTCCACTATCACTTCCGCACCATGCGCGAGTTCGAGCGGCTGCGCGATTCCGACGCGCTGCTCGAATGGGCCGAAGTGCACGGCAATTGCTATGCGACACCGCGCGAGCCGGCGGAAATCGCGCTGGCCGAAGGTCGCGACATGCTGTTCGATATCGACTGGCAGGGCGCCCAGCAGCTCAAGGAGAAGATGCGCGCCGACATCGTCTCGATCTTCATCCTGCCGCCGTCGATGAAGGAATTGAAGGCGCGCCTGAAGCGCCGCGCCGAGGACCAGGAATCGGTCATCGAGACGAGGCTGAGGAACGCTCGTCTCGAGATCGAGCATTGGAAGGAGTACGACTTCGTCATCGTCAACGACGATCTCGACCGAGCCTTCGCCGAAGTCCGCGCCATCGTCACGGCGGAGCGGCTTCGCCGCGACCGACGGCCGGGGCTGTTCGATTTCATTTCGGGACTGTTGGACGAGAAGACGACTTAATCCCGGTCGCTCATTTAAGGCTTGCCGATCTCCAGGATGAGCTCCGCCAAGGGCATCTCGTCACCCGCAAAGCTTTCGATCATCGCGTCCAGGACTGGTGGCTGGGCTGCTCTTCATCGAGGTCATACTGTCACGTGCGGCGATTTCCGGGCGATCGCATGGTTCTTCACAGCCCAACCCCATCGACCAGGATGAGGTTGCGGCTGAGCGCGACATCGCGGACCTCCAGTGCCGCCGCATACTCGTCGGAGCGATACCAGCGGCGCGCGGTCTCGATGTCGGGAAATTCGACGACGATCAGCGGTCCAGGTTTCCAATGGCCCTCCAGCGTCTCCACGTCGCCGCCACGAACGAGATAGCGCCCGCCATGCGTCGCTATAGAAGCCGCGGCGCGGGTTCGGTAGGTTTCGATCACCTCGCGGTCGCGGATTGTTACATCGGAAATGAGATAGGCAGGCATCTTGGGCTCCAGGCTGTTTCGCCTGCCTATCTATGGCGCCGGTTCCTGGGTTCCAGTGATGGTGCCAGCGATCAAACGCTATTCGTCAACCGCACGAACTCCTCCACGCTGAGCGTCTCCGCCCGCCGCGTCGGGTCGATGCCGGCTCGCGTCAGCAAAGCCTCGCCGCCCAGGCTCTTCACGCTTTGCCTGAGCATCTTGCGGCGCTGGCCGAAGGCGGCCTCGGTGACGCGGCCGAGCTTCCTGGCGTCCACGGGCAGGGGAGACGAGCGCGGCACCAGATGCACCACGGAGGAGGTCACCTTCGGCGGCGGCGTGAACGCCTGCGGCGGCACGTCGAAGGCGATTTTTGCCTCGGTGCGCCAGCCGGCCAGGACGCCGAGCCGGCCATAGGCGTCGCTGTCCGGAGCCGCGGTGATGCGCTCCGCCACCTCGCGCTGGAACATCAGCGTCATCGATTGGTAGAAGGGCGGCCATTCGGCCACCGTCAGCCAGCGGATCAGAAGCTCCGTGCCGATATTGTAGGGCAGATTGGCGACGATCTTGACCGGGCCGCCATCCGCCGTGCCGGCAAGGGCGGCAAAATCGGTCTTCAGCGCATCGCCGGGCATGACCTCGAGGCGACCGGGATAGTGGCGGGAAACCTCGGCCAGCGCTTCGAGGCAGCGCTCGTCGCGCTCGATGGCGATCACGCGCCGCGCGCCGTTGAAGAGCAGCGCCCGTGTCAATCCGCCAGGACCAGGGCCGACCTCGATCACGGTCGCCTCGCCGAGATCGCCGGCCGCGCGCGCGATCTTGCCCGTCAGGTTGAGGTCGAACAGAAAATTCTGCCCGAGCGCCTTCTTGGCCTGCAGGCCATGCCGCTCGATCACCTCGCGCAGCGGCGGCAAGCCGTCGATTGTGGTGCGTCCGCTCAAGAGAACCTCACGCGGCGGCGGCCTGCCGTCCGCTGTCGGCCAGCCGGCGCGCCAGCCTCAGCGCGGCGATCAGGCTGTCGGCGCGCGCAATGCCCTTGCCGGCGATGTCGAAAGCGGTGCCGTGATCGGGCGAGGTTCGGATGAAGGGCAGACCCAGCGTCACGTTTACCGCCTCGTCGAAGGCTAAAGTCTTGGCCGGTATCAGCGCCTGGTCGTGATACATGCAGAGTGCCGCGTCATAGGAGGCGCGGGCGCGTGGATGAAACATCGTGTCGGCCGGCAGCGGTCCGATCGCGTCGATCCCTTCCGTTTTCAGCATCTCGACGGCCGGAGCGACGATCGCGGCATCCTCCGAGCCCATTGCGCCGCCTTCGCCGGCATGCGGGTTGAGCCCGGCGATGGCAAGCCTGGGCCGTGCGATGCCGAAGCGGCTCTGGAGATCGGCGGCGGTGATGCGCGCGGTGGCGACGATCAGTTCCGTCGTGAGCACCTTCGGCACTTCGGCCAAAGCGATGTGGATGGTCACCGGAACGGTGCGCAGATCCGGTCCGGCCAGCATCATCACCGGCGTCACGTCCCTGCCGGTGTGGCGCGAGGCCAGATGCGCCAGATATTCCGTGTGGCCGGGAAAGCCAAATCCGGCATCATAAAGCGGCTTCTTGGCGATCGGGCAGGTGACTATCGCGGCGGCACAGCCGGCGAGACAGTCGGCGACTGCGCGGTCGATGGCTTCGATGGTACCGGCGGCGTTAGCCGGGTTCGGCTCTCCCGGGCTGTCGAAGTGACGCGCATAGAGCGGCACGACGGGCAGCGCGCGGGAAAAATGGTGCGCTGCCTGCCCCGGCAGCGTCTCGGCTATCGCAACATTTGCGCCGACCATGCGGGCGCGGGCTTCGATCAAGGCGGGGTCGGCGATGAGGTAGAAGGGCGGCACGCCGCCGCTGTCGCCAGCCTGCCAGGCGGCGATGGCGATCTCGGGCCCGATGCCGGAGGGATCGCCGACACTGAGCGCCAGCGGCGCATCGGTCTTCTGCGTGCTCATGCGGTGGGCCGGCTGCAGTGTCGCACGCTTGTCGCCCTAGAGCATGATGCCGAAAAGTGTGAAGCGGTTTTCGGACGACATCATGCTCTATCTCTTTGATTGAGAGACGGATTCAGATTTCAGGTCGCTTTGACCTGAAATCATCCGGCTCTAGAGCATGGCGCCGAAAAGTGTGCAGCGGTTTTCGGGCGACAACATGCTTCATTTCTTCGATTTAGAGACGGATTCGGATTCCAGGTCGGAGCGACCTGAAATCATCCGGCTCTAGCGTTCGACGATCTTGGCCTTCTGACGCAGCTCGGCGACATATTTCTTGCTGAGCTCGTCGGCATCCTTGTCGTTGCCGCCTTCGGCCTGGAACACCATCTGCGCGGCCTTGTCGTCGGAGACATCACGCGAGGAGCAGATGCCGATGAACTCGACGCCGCGTTCGGTTTCGCGCGTCGGCGTCGCGCCGCCGACCTTGGTCGCCTTGATCTGCTCGGCCCAGTCGGACGGCAATTGCGGTGCCAGCACGCGACCGAGATCGCGCACGGTGACGTCGAGCAGACCTTTCGCGAACTCGCGCGTTGTGTCGCAGCCGCTGAAGCGGGCGCGCATGGCGTCGGCCTCGCGCTTGCGTTTGGCGAGCGTGGAGGCGCGTTCCGAGGCCGGCACCACGAAGATCACCTGCTGCAGCATGTATTCCGTCGCGGTCGGCTTGGCGCCACCCTTGTCCAGCATGCGCCGCACGGCGTCCTGCTCGGTCACCGAGCCGCCTTCGCCGGAGCGGTAGCGCGCGCTGAGCGCCTGGTTCCAGGCCATCTGGGCGCGGATGAATTCCTTGAAGTGCTCCTTGCTGACGCCCGACTGCGCCATGATCGCGTCGAGTTTCGCCAGCGGCATCTTGTTGCCCGAAGCGAAGCGCTGGTAGGCGGCGTCGACCTGCTGGTCGCTGATGCGGATGCCGAGCCGCTTGGCTTCGGCCAGCCGCAGCGTCTGGTCGATCATCTCCTGCTTGGCATCGCCCTTCTTGTGCTGCAGCTTGAAGAAGGCGGCACGGTGCGCGATGTCGCCGCTTGTGATCGGGATGCCGTTGACGACATACTTGATTTCAACGGCGAAAGCAGGCTGCACGGCAGCCGTGACCGAAACCGAGGCCGCCGCGACCAGAAGCGCGAATCCCGCTGAAAACAGGTATTTCCTCATCTTACCTTCCTAATTTTTCCCCATCCCAATTTCCCGCGCGGCGCCGCGCGTCCTCCGAACGCCTGCGCGATGCGGTCGACCCCCATGCCCATCTTATGCGGCGAAACGATGTCGCCGGCGCATGGCCCTGAGAATCGGGCCCATTTTCGAACGAACACGCTCCAAATCAAGACCAAAGCCCATCAGCGCCCCAGCCGACGCACGGCTCGAGGCCGCGCGCCTGCCGTTTGATCACTGGATGGTATCGACCGAGCTTGTCGACGAACCGAAATCGCCGAGCGTGCGGAACGACAGGTTGAAACCGATGTTCTGCGACACTTCCTTGGTGACGGTGTCACGCGTTTGCGAATACGTCATGATGTAGGTGAAGCAGGAATCGTTGTAGGCGAAGCCGACACCGTCCTTGACCAGCACATTTGTCTCGAGGTCGTAGGTGCCGGTGCCGAACAGCCGCCAATTCTGCGCCAGATGGGTCGAGGCGCCGAGCGTCACCTCGTGGCGGTCGGTGGCGAAGCCATAGAGCGGCTGCGCCTCGATGAAGGCATATTTGGCGCTGAGCGATATCGGCAGGCCGGAATAGGCGGCCTTCACTTCGGCGCGCCTGATCTCCCAACTCTGCTCGTCGAAACGACCGCTCAGCGAGCCGGAGAAACCGCTCGGGCTGTTGAAGCCGACAAGGCCGACATAATCCGAGGTCGGCTTGTCCAGACCGGATTCGGCCCCGACATTGACGAGATCGGGCGCTGCAAAAGAGTTTTCGCCGGCGAGCTGGTAGGATTGGCCGAAGATAGCGTTCGTGCCCCAGCCATTGTCATAGGCGCCTGAATAGCGGAAGCCGATATTGGCGCGCGTGCCGCCTTCTATGCGGTCATAGCCAGAGAATTTGTCGCGCTCGAACAGCGTGGTGGCGTCGAAGACGAAGCTCTGCGCGTCTTCGTTCGGGACGGCTAGCCCGCCGACATATTGCTCGTTCGGACGCACGAAGACTTGCGCCGTCGGCTCCAGGATGTGGCTGGAGCTAGCCATCGAGAAAAGCAGCGGCCAACGCGCCTCGAGGCCGAGAGTGGCCATGTAGCGGGCAAGCGAGGAACGCATGTCGACGTCCTGGCCGAGATTCGTCGCCATCTGGTTGACGGCATCGAGCGAAGCCGAATTGGCGTTGACATAGCCGGCATCGCCGCGGAAGGCGAGCAACGGGGTCAACTGCAGACCGCCATCGGTGGTGAAGGTGCGCTTCCATTCGGCTTCCGCCGTCAGTCGGCTCGACTCGCCTTCGATACCGCGCACATTGTTGATGGAAGTGTCGTCTATCGGAT